>Ga0180435_10003811_pt1 | contig 15015 bp, 16 predicted proteins | sample SS_ome_3_FD_132467 | JGI IMG/M metagenome (GOLD analysis project Ga0180435, IMG submission 132467) | Hypersaline lake sediment archaeal communities from the Salton Sea, California, USA - SS_3_S_1 metaG | ecosystem: Environmental > Aquatic > Non-marine Saline and Alkaline > Hypersaline >... | reverse complement strand
GCAAAGCAGACTAACAGGAGTACTTATGAATCCCGCAGACATAGCCGCGCAGACACCGGATAAAATCGCCTACATCATTGCTGAAACGGGTGAAGTGATCACCTATGCAGAGTTAGAAGCCAAAGCCAATCAGGCCGCGCACCTTTTCCGTTCACTGGGCCTGCAGCGTGGCGATCACATCGCGTTGTTGCTGGAAAATCACGCCAGTTTTTATCAGATCTGCTGGGCGGCACAACGGGCTGGTTTGTACTACACGGCCATCAGCTGGCGGTTGCAGCCGGCGGAAGTGGAGTACATCGTCAGTAATTGTGAAGCGAAAGTGTTTATTACCTCAAGCGCGCGCAAAGACGTTGCGCAACCGTTAATTGATGCGCTGCCGCAATTGCAGGCACGATACATGCTGGATGGCAATATTCCGGGCTTTGAGTCGTTTGAAGAAGCGATTGCGGATCAACCCACCACACCCATTGCTGACCAGAGCGAAGGTGCATCGATGTTGTATTCTTCGGGTACAACCGGTTATCCAAAAGGCGTTAAACGGCCACTTCCAGAGGAACCTTACGGCACGGTGGAAGGGTTGCCGGTAATGACGGCTCTGTATGGTGCAACGCAGGATTCCATTTATCTTTCTCCCGCGCCACTTTATCACGCCGCGCCTCTGGGTTTCACCATGACCTGTCTGCGCAACGGCATCCCGGTGGTTGTGATGCAGCATTTTGAGGCGGAGTACGCTTTAGAGTTGATTGAGACTTACAAAATTACTCACAGTCAGTGGGTGCCCACCATGTTTGTGCGCATGTTGAAGCTGCCGGAAGAAGTGCGCCTGAAGTACGATATCTCGTCCCTGCAATGCGCCATCCACGCCGCGGCGCCTTGTCCTATACCCATCAAGGAACGCATGATCGAATGGTGGGGCCCGGTAATCTATGAATATTATGCTGGTACCGAAGGTAACGGTTTTGTTCAGCTGAACTCGCAGGAGTGGCTCGCACACAAAGGCTCCGTCGGCAAACCACTGAATTGCGAAATTCACGTTTGTGATGATGAGGGTAACGATGTTCCTGTTGGCGAGTCGGGCACTATCTTCTTTGCCGGTGGGGGGGAGTTCGAATACTACAAAGACAAAGATAAAACCGCTGATTCAAGGCACAGCAAAGGATGGAGTACGTTAGGTGATGTAGGGTATCTGGATGAAGATGGTTATCTGTATCTGACCGACCGCAAACACTTCATGATCATTTCCGGTGGGGTGAACATTTACCCGCAGGAGGCGGAAAACGTTCTGATCAATCATGACAAAGTGATCGACGTTGCTGTGTTTGGTGTGCCAAACCCTGATTTCGGGGAAGAGGTCAAAGCCGTTGTGCAGCTGGCTGATATGAGTGAAGCCAGTGCGGTGCTGGAAGTTGAGTTAATGGACTACTGTCGTGAACATCTGTCTCACGTTAAGTGTCCTCGCAGTATCGATTTTCGCCCTGAGCTACCCCGGCATCCCACTGGCAAGTTGTACAAACGATTGCTCAAGGATGAGTATTGGGCTGCGGCAGGAAAATAGTCCGCTGCGATCAGAAATTAAAGCCTACTGCTCCCGTAACAGGTTGGCAGGCGCGAACTGGTCAGTCAGCACGCGGGTGTCAACCCGCCAGTCTGGCTTGTCGTTCATCTGTCTGGCAATGAGCTGAGCGTATCTTTTGATCGGCACTGAGTAGGGACGCAGCACATTTTTCATCATCTCCGCTCGAGCGAGTAACTCATCTTTTGTCAGCACCTCCCCGGGTACCAGTATCACTCGATTGGCACTTTCGGGGACACGAAAGTTAATGAATGAGCCAAACACGCTGGCGTAAGTCGCGGATTCAGAATGGTAAAGGTCACTTTGCGCGAAGGTATTGGCCACCAGAACGCCATTGGCTTTGAGAAGTTGTTTGGTCTCCGTTAAATATTCCCGGGTCATTAAATGCTCCGGGATGTACTCGCCGTTAAAGGCATCCAAGATAATCAGGTCGTAACGCCGGTCTCGCGTGAGAGCCCGCTTTGTCCATACCCGCGCATCGATTGTATGCACCTTAAGATTCTCTGCCGGGCGAAATCCAAAAAATTCTTCTGCAACCTTCACAACAGCTGTGTCGATTTCCACTGTATCGATATGTGCGTCGGGATAGAGCTGATGAAAAGCGGTCGGCAGGGTGCCGCCACCTAAGCCGACTACCAGGATGCTGGCAGGCTCCTGAGCGTATAACAAGCTGGCCATACTCATACGTGTGTATGAAAACACCATTTCTTTCGGCCGCCGCGGATCAATGCAGCTCTGGTTGCGCTGATCACTGCGCACGTTGAACTGCAGGCAGATAGTGTTACCGATTTCTTTAACAATCAGCTGGCTGTACAGAGAGCGTTCTTCATGCAGAATTTTGGCGTCTACCCGGCTGCACGCAGCGCTGACTAACAAAATGCTGAAAACAATAATCGCAAACTTCTGCTTCACGTTTTTTCAGCTCCCATACCCCGATAGTGACAGATCATTGCTATAGAAGCCGTGCTGATCAGCGCAAGCGTCAACATGATCAGAATACTGTTGATTTCAAAGTGCAGAACAAAATAGAACGACGTGAACAGTGTGCCCAGCGCGCTACCTAAAGTGGACATAAAATACAGGCGGCCTGCGACTTGCCCGGAACCTTCGACACTCTTAACAAGTAATCGAACGGAATAGGGTGAGATCATGCCAAGGATAACGGTGGGCACCATAAACAGAATGGTGGAGGCCAGCAGGGAACCGTACCGAGGATCTTCAATGAGACTAAAGACCCACTGCATTGTAGGCTCGGCAAAAAGCACCAGCGGATACATGAGCACCGCACCGCCCAGGAAGATGCTGCCGTAACGCAGCAGATTGGGTTGCTTAACCGACCATCGGCCACCGATGAGATAACCGAGAGACAGGGACAGCATGAAGACAGTGATGATGCTGCCCCAGACGTAAATGCTGCTGCCGAAATAGGGTGCCAGCACGCGCCCACCCAGCAGTTCCATCGACATGATGACAAAGCCACCGGTGAAGGCGAGCAGGTAGATGAGTGCATTCATGAACTGCGCTCAGCCGCGGGGTGCGACGTCTTCAGTGGGTGCGCCAGCATCCTTCCAGCCACGAAAGCCTTCACCGATATGGGTAACGTTGGCAAGCCCCATATCCTGAACCGCTTTGGTTGCCAGGGCAGAACGCCAACCGCTCTGGCAATAGAACACAAATTTTGCATCCGAGCCGAAAACGTCTTTGTAATAGGGTGAGGTTGGATCAACCCAGAACTCCAGCATGCCTCGAGGCGCATGCACCGCACCGGGCACTTTGCCTTCACGCTCCAGTTCGCGTGGATCACGAATATCCACGAATACCGTGTCTTCCCGGTCGAGCAGCGCAACGGCATCATCAATGTCGAGGGTTTCTACTTCTGCAAGGGCTGCTGCTATCAAATCTTTATGTGTGACCTTCAGCACGTTATGACTCCTAGTTACTTAAGTTATTCGATTTTCGCCACTTCGGTGACGCTCTGCGACACCTGGGTCGCAATTCAATATTTAAAAAATTGTTTATAAAAACAATAAGTTAATTAAATTTCCGTGCCTGGCACCAAATTTGTATTAAAGCCATGACGAGATAGGTCGATGACTTAATACACGGCTTCAAGCAGATACGGAGAGAACACAATGGCAAGATCACGATATTACAGCGGGCAATTTGCAGTCACGCCGGATCTGTTGCATGTGACCGTCCCGCAGGTCGAAATCGTGACTGAAATGTCCAAGCGCGGCGAAACCGAAACCCTCAACGACATCTGTCTCGCAGTTGCCGTTGTCGCCGATGCCATTGTTGCTGCTCAGGCACTGCTCGTTAACTCTTAACGTCCCTGCCAGTTCGGTGGACGTTTCTCCGCAAATGCTTTGGGTCCCTCGATAAAATCTTCGCTGCTGACCATTTTCTGTACAGAATCATATTTGGCTTTCATCGATGCTTCCAGAGACGCTGTATCGAGGCTTTTATAGACCACATCTTTACTTGCCCGGATCGAAAGCGGTGCGCATTCAGTAATCATATTCGCCCAGCGCAGCGCGGCGGACATCAGCTCATCGTGAGGCACAACTTCATTGACAAAACCCAGTTTTTCGCCTTCTTCGGCGGCAACATGACGACCGGTCAGAATCATGCCCAGGGCGCGCTTCGGGCCGATCTGTCGGGGTAGTCGATTTAAGCCACCCGCCAGGGCTGCCAGGCCAACTTTCGGTTCGGGTAGCGCAAAACGCGCCTTGTCCGAAGCAATGATCAGGTCACAGGCCAGCGCAATTTCGAAGCCACCGCCCATGGCAACACCGTTAACAGCAGCGATGACCGGTTTGCTCAGATCAAATCGAGAGGTCAAGCCACCAAAGCCGCGCGGCATGGGCACACGTTCACCGCCCTCCGCCTGATAGCGTAAATCATTACCGGCGCTGAAACCGCGGCCTTCACCGGTGATGATCGCCACCCACATGTCGTCGTCTGCAGCAAAGTCGTCAAATACTTCGCCCAGTTCGGCGTTAGCGGGTGGGTGCAGTGCATTCAGTCGATCCGGACGATTCAAGCGCACGGTCATTATGTGATTGGATTTTTCTACGATACAGAATTCGGTCATGTCCCCTCCAGGCGTTTGTTTTGCTTACTTTACCCCGGCAGCCTAGAGATGTGCAGACTCATTGAACCGGTGTACAACAGGTTCCGGGGTCAGCACCATTTCTGAAAGGCTGCAGTTGTTGAAGTGATAATTGATCCAGCGTGATGGCGAGGCTTCCAGAAAAACCGCCAGGGCCACAGCCAGAGCTACACCGTGGCTCACCACAAGTATTGTTTCATCTGCTTCATGTTGCTGGTCGATCTGCTGCATTGCTTGCGTGACACGCTCAGCCACAACGGCAAGGCTTTCGCCACCGGGCGCAGTGTAATGAATATCCGCGGTTGAACGGTTGATAAAATCGTGGCGCTCACTGAGTTCTTTGAACGGGGTGTCTTCCCATTCACCGATAGACATTTCAGCCAGACCTTCAATGGGTTGTACGGTAAGGTTGGTTCCCGCGCTGGCAAATTTTGCGGTGTCCATGCAGCGTTGCAGCGGACTTGAATAAACCGCATGAATTTTTTCATTGGCCAGCAGGTGACGGCCGGTGCGTTTTGCCTGGCGCCTGCCGGTCCAGGTTAACGGACTGTCCGTAGAGCCGTGCCAGCGGCCTTCTCTGTTGGCCTTGATAAGACCATGACGTAACAGTAACAGGCGCGTGCTCACCGTCGGCTAACTCCAGCGTTGCGCAATAATGGCACCAATCAGATCACCTTCAACATTCACTGCAGTGCGGAAAGTATCCAGCGGCCGTTCGATCAGTAGCAACAGGCCAATGGCCTCCAGCGGGATACCGACTGACAGCAGAACCACCTGCAGACCCGCCATGGACCCTGATGGTATTCCTGGCGCGCCGGCAGAGGCCAGCATGGTGATTAAAAAGACCATCACCACGCTGCCTGCGTCAATCGGTACACTGAACATGTAAGCCAGGAATATGACCGCGATGCCTTCAAACAGGGCGGTACCATCCATGTTGATGGTTGCGCCGAGGGGCAATACAAAGGCGGCCTTGCCGCGCTCGACACCGAGTTTTTCCTCTGCGGTGGTCATAGACAGCGGCAGAGTCGCTGCGCTGGACGAAGTGATGAAGGCTGTGAGCATGGGCTGCGCTAATGCGCTGGCAAGTTTGATCGGAGAAACGTTGCCAAAAATCCAGGCGATGGTCGGCAGAACCACCAGCCCATGTAATGCGGTTGCACCAAAAACCACCAAGGCAAACTGGCCCAGAGAAGCCAGTGTTGCGAGATCAATCCTGCCGCTGAGCTGGAAGGTGATGGCAAACATGCCGATCGGCAGGGCTGTTAACACCCAGCGGGCACAGGTGTAGACGACGTGTGTTATCTCATCCAGCATCTTTGGCCAGTGAGAATCTTCTGGCAGCGTGAAAGCAGCAGCCAGACCAAAAATGAGCGCCGTAGTCAGCACGCCAAGAATGTTCAGTTCCGCGAGCGCGGTGAACGGATTAACCAGCATGGACTGCAGCATGTTGCCGATCAGCGCCAGTGCGCCACCCTGGTCCTGGGCGATCAATCCGCTGGTGACCTCGGGCAGGTCGGTCAGGGGGGGATAGGCCGTCCAGGGGTGTATGTAAAACACCACGATCAGGCCAATGCCGATGGCGATGGCGGAGGTGACGCTGTAATACAACACAGTGACGCCGCCGAGCCTGCCCATAGATCGCGTCCCTCGCAGCTGCAGCACACCCGTCAGCAGCGAGAAAAAAATCAGTGGCACGATGATCATCCGCAGCGCAGCCAGGAAACTGTTCTGCAGGATCGCCGTAGTTGTCTGTAACCAGGCAACGTCGCCAAACAGGGTTGCCATCAGCCAGCCCAGAATGGCCGCGGCAATCAACAGCGGAGCAAACCAACGAGAAGACATCAGCGGTTCCCTAGATGGTCAGGTTCACAAAGTGGCCTGGTTGCAGTGCGGGTCGCCGCAAGGCCTGATAGGCGCGTGGCCGTGTGCAGGCATCCCGCTTGGTGGGTGCTTTCACAGTACGCAGACCTAACGCCGGAGCGACGTTGAGCCCAAATGCCGTCGTGTGCTTGTCTGGATGCACGGGTCGTGTTCTCCTTGGTCAGCCGCATAATACTTGGTTACGCGGCAATTTTTTATAGAGCGCAGTATTGTGCCCATCTGCGACGTTAAAACCAGTCGCGATCAGAGCTTTTCTGGCTGGGTTTGTGAGAATTTGTTGTGACGTTACCTTTTGATCGCCTTGTATCGGCAACCTGCCGTCAATCCTTTGACGCCCGCCACTGGATCCTGTTGAGTCTCATCGGCTGTGCGGTGGCGTGCAGCGAGCAACCCCGTAGCGGCCAGTTCAGCGGCCCTACAATGGGCACGGTGTATGCCGTTTCGTGGCATGACGTGGCAGACGGACAAGGCTGCCAGGTCAGTCAGGCCGAGGTTGCCGAGCTGCTGGTGCAGATCAATGCAGCGATGTCGACTTATCAGTCTGATTCTGAACTTTCCCGCCTGAATCAAACCCGTGCTGATGTTTGGGTGGAGCTCTCACCAGAGCTGGCCGAAGTGCTCAGCGCTGCGCAGACGATCTGGCGTCAATCTGCTGGTGCATTTGATGTCACCGTTGGTCCTTTGGTGAATCTGTGGGGGTTCGGCCCCGACAGTGGAGTTATCCGTCCCAGCCAGGAGCAACAGCGGCGGGCTGGCGAATATGTCGGCATGGATAAACTGGAAATTGTCGGTTCGCGGCTGCGCAAACAGCATGCGGACCTGTACATTGATCTTTCAGCGCTCGCCAAAGGTTATGCGGTTGATCGGGTGGCACAACTGATGAGCCAGCGTGGCTGCGATCAGTTTATGGTGGATATTGGCGGAGAGATCCGCACCAAAGGGCGTAACCCTCGTGGGAAGACCTGGCAGATTGGCATTGAGGTACCTGATCCTGGTCAACTGGGCACCCTGCACACGGTACTTGGCTTATCCGACCTCAGTATTGCAACCTCAGGAGACTATCGAAATTTCCGACTTGTCGACGGTGTTCGGGTCGATCATGTTATAGATCCAAGATCGCGGCTGCCGGCTACCAACACTGTGGTCAGCGCCACGGTTCTGCATCCTTCCGCCATGTGGGCAGACGCGTACGCTACGGTGCTCATGGTGTTAGGGGTGGAAGAAGGGTTGGCGTTTGCTGACGAGCAGGGATTTCCTGCCTACGTCATGTATCGGACCTCGATGCCTGATGATTCGCAGACATTCAGCTTTGCGGCGCGCTACAATAGTCACATGGCCGGTTTTTTGCCGGTTGTAGAATAAATTTTTCTGGAAAGAAGTCAGATGTCCACAATGTTGCTTGCGTTTGTTTTTATGCTGCTGATGGTCGCTGCCATGGCTATCGGCGTGCTCATGGGGCGTAAGCCCATCAGTGGCACCTGTGGTGGCATGAAAGCGCTCGGTATGGACATGGATTGCGAAATCTGTGGCGGCAACCCGGCTTTATGCGACACCGATGAAAAACCCGCTGCAAACCCTGGCGCTGTTAAAAATGTTGATCCAGGTCTCATCAGAAACGCGGGTCGCAAATAATCTGCCGGTAAGTTCAGGATCAGTGACTATGCTTACGGGTAAGCAATGCTCCCGAGAAAGTTATGTCACAAAGCCGCACAGAGGCTACCGAGAATTCACTGGCCGAGCGCTTTCAGGCTGAACTGGCAAGCCGCTCCCTGGATGTGCCGCTGCTGCCTACTGTAGCGGCGGAGGTTCTGTCCTCTTCTCTGGACGATCAATCAAACGCTGCTCGGCTTGCTGAATTAATCCAGCAGGATCAAGGGCTTGCGAGTCATTTATTGCGCGTCGTCAACTCTCCGGTTTTCCGTGGCAACTCTGAAATTGTGGCGCTGCAGCAGGCTATTGCGCGCCTGGGCATGGAGCGTATTCGCGAGATCGCGCTGACAGTGTCCCTGAAAGGAACGATGTTGCAGGCGGGTCCCTTCGAAAACCTGGTCAGTGCAGCCTGGCAGCACGGCTTACGCACTGCTTTGTGGTCCAAAGAGATTGCCCGCGCCGCCATCAAAAATGTCGAAACCGCTTACCTCTGTGGCTTACTGCACAATATCGGCACACCGCTTGTCATTAATAGACTTGCGCAGCTGGATTCAGATTTGAGTCAGTCGGACATGATCGAGTTGGCTGACTTGTTCAACACACCAGCGGGTTTGTTGCTGGTGGAAGAGTGGCGTCTGCCTGGTTCGGTGGATCTGACCATCAGATTCCTGGATGACTTCACCTCAGCAAAAAATGCCAAAGACAGCGTCGCAGTTGTTGCTGCGGGACGGCTGGTTGCAGAACAGCAGGCTTTGGCACAACTTAATGTCGAACTCATTCTGCAGAATCCGGCGCTGCAGCATCTCAATTTTTATCCCGATGATATCGAAAAGCTGCTGGAAAAAGCGCCGGACATTGCCCTCACTATGGAAAGCATGGCATGAACAGAACTTATGATGCTGTCGTGATCGGGTCTGGGCCTGCCGGACAGAAGGCTGCTATCCAGTTAGCCAAAGCGGGTCGTCAGGTCGCCATTTGCGAGCGCCTGCGAGAAGTAGGTGGTGCCTGTGTTCACTATGGCACTATCCCCTCCAAAGCCCTGCGGGAAAGAGCTGAAGAACGCGCCAAGGTGAACGCCAGATTGCGAGAGCTGAATCTGCCTGAAATGGATCGCTCTGTGGGTGTGGCTGAGCTGATCGGTGAAATGTCGGAAGTGGTAAGTGCACATGACCAGTACATGACGGAACAACTGCAGCGCAACGGGGTTGAAATAGTGCACGGTCGTGCAGCGTTCGAAGACCCTCACAGAGTGTCTGTGCTGACAACCACCGGTCAGCAGATTTCGTTGCAGGCTGTCAATTTTGTGATTTGTACAGGCTCCAAACCCCGGCATCCGGATCATGTCGCAATCGATCATGAACATGTTTATGACAGTGATTCGATCCTGACACTGGCCTATCTGCCACAAACCATGGTGGTGTTGGGTGGCGGTGTCATCGCTTGCGAATATGCGTCTATTTTTGCCATGTTGGGTGTTCGGGTCACCTTGATAGATCGATACGCTAAACCGCTGGGTTTCCTCGATCACGACCTGACCGATGCTTTTGTTGCAGCGTTTGAGCTGCGCGGCGGCGATTTTCTGGGCGAGGTAGACGTTGTCAGCTGTGCATTTGATGGACTTTCACAGGTCGCCACAACGCTTGCTGATGGCACCGTGATCAAGTCTGACAAAGTACTTTGTGCCCAGGGACGTGTTGCTGATCTGCAGAATCTGCAGATTGAGCGAGCCGGCTTGTCAATGGACGAGCGCCAACTGCTGAGTGTTGATGAACATGGCCGCACGTCGCAGCCACATATTTATGCCGCTGGCGATGTGATCGGACCCCCTTCGCTGGCCTCCTCATCGATGGAGCAGGGCCGTCGAGCAGCCTGTCATATGCTGGGTAAAGAACTCGGTGTGATAGGTGACCTGCTGCCTTCCGGTATTTATTCTATTCCCGAGTTATCCAGCGTGGGCCTGACTGAACAGCAAGCACGCGCGCAGTACGATGGTGTGGTAGTCGGCCTTGCCGATTTCCGTGAAATTGCACGTGGACATATTGCCAATGCTCAGGACGGTTTACTGAAACTTGTTGTCAGTGCAGACGGTGTCATACGTGGCGTGCACGTGATTGGTAGCCATGCAACAGACCTTGTACATATTGGTCAGATGGGTTTATTGCAGGGTGCAGACGTGAATACGTTCATCGAAAACATTTTCAACTTTCCCACTTATGCGGAGAGCTATCGGGTTGCTGCCATTCACGCGGCTGCAAAACTGGCTGAACGGGGTGGTGCGCGGATTAACGTTGCTTAGCAAAGGGTTTTGATCTGCTGTTGATCAGGACCGCGTACGCATGACCTGACGCGCCAGACGCTTGCTGTTGCTGGCCGACATGTTCTTAAAGGTGATACCTGTTACAAAACGGTTGCCCGCCTGACAGCACCGGGTGACACTGCCGCATTCCAGAAAGCTCAGACCATCGTCCAGAACAAGATGAACCGCAACGAATTGATCAACCTCAAGTGCCTGTGCTGCTGTTACCTGCATGCCATCGTGAGATAATACGATGCTCTGTGCGGGGATGGGTTCCGGGCTGCTGTGGGTTGGTGCAAGCAGATCGATTTTCTGATTGACCATGCTGATGGCATGGCGCACGTGCAGGTCCTGAATGTTTTCCAGGGTGTTGTTGAGCGCGGCGCCAAGCTCTGTGAGTGCTGCTGCAACGCCGGCTCCGCGGGGCAACGCAAAGACGTCATGCAGCCTGGCGCTATTCAGCTGATCATCTACAAGTTGCCATTCGCAGGGCAGACTGGTAGATACGCGCATGGATTGTCGTCTGTCACTGTCCATGCTTAAGTGTAGCCAATAGTTGGAGAAACGCCTGTCCGCTCGTAACCCCCCTTTATACAGCCAGCGGCTGTCAACCTGGATGGCATTACGCTACCTGTTTGCCCGTCGCTCAGCGCTGTCTTATGTATCGCGCCTGGCGCTGCTCGGTTTGATCCTCAGTGTGGCAGTGCTGGTGATCGTTCTGTCTATTGTGAACGGTTTTGAGCGTGAGCTGCGCGATCGCGTGCTGGGTGTGTTACCACACATTTCGGCACAGGTGCCTGCTGGTCTGCAGACCAGTCAATGGCAGAATTTAGTGACAGATCAGTCTTTACCAGGGATCACGGCCCTTGCGCCTTACATCAGCGGTACGGCGTTGCTGGCGGCCAACCATAAGATACAGGGTATCAATCTGACCGGGATTGATCCTGATACCTATTCAAAGGTCACAGATATCGTCAAATATACTTCGAGCCATGGATTTGCGGCGCTGGATGAAACTGCTTATGGCATTGTTCTTGGCGCCCGCCTGGCTGCAACGCTGGGTTTACAGATTGGTGATCCAGTGCTGGTTGTGTTGCCGGTTGGTGCAGTTACACCTGCTGGTGCGTTACCCCGGCAACGACGTTTCCTGGTGGTAGATATTTTTAACAGTCAGTCTCAGCTCGATGGGCAACTGGCGCTGATCACACTTGATTCTGCGCAGAAGATGTTCCGCACTGGCGGCCGCGTGCATGGCGTGCAGGGCAGGTTGGACGATCTGTTTCTTACCCAGGAAGCGCAGACAGGCTTGCAGGATGCACTGGCGGGATCCAGGGTCAGGGTACGCACCTGGATGGATACCCATGGCAACCTTTACCAGGGTATCGCGGTGCAGAAAATGACAATGTTTGTGCTGCTGTCTTTCCTGGTTGCGGTGGCGGCTTTTAACCTGGTGTCAGGTTTGATGATGATTGTAGAACAGCGCAGGAACGATGTGGCGGTGCTGCGCACGCTGGGTGCAGATTCGCGTATGGTCATGGCACTGTTCTGCACCTTGGGCCTGTTGTTGGCGTTGAGTGGTATCGTGTTTGGCGTACTGGTCGGGGTTGCCGTTGCGTTAGGTTTGCCGGGTTTTTACACACAGGCAACTCAATGGTTCGGACTTGATCTCATGTCCCAGTATTTTATCGCCTATCTGCCCGTTGATGTCCGTATTGAAGACCTGTTACAGGTGGCCCTGGCAGCATTTGTACTGACCCTTCTGGCGACACTTTATCCTGCCTGGCGCGCAACCCGGCTGCTGCCTTCACGAGTACTTGCTCATGAATGATTCCATCGTAAATATCCGCTCCAATGAAGACGTTGCTCAGCCACCCTCTGACCAGCGAATGGTGCTGCAGGCGGATAATCTGGTAAAACAATATCGTCAGGGTGCAAGCACAATTCATGTTCTGCAGGGGCTGGATCTGAACCTCGCTGCGGGTGAACGTGTTGCCGTGGTGGGGCGTTCCGGGTCGGGCAAAAGCACTTTGTTACATGTGCTGGCCGGGTTGGATACCGTTGATAATGGTACGGTCACTGTCTGTGGTGAAAACATGACAGCGGCAGATCCCAACAGGAAGGCTGCCCTGCGTGGTGCACACATGGGTTTTGTTTATCAGAACCATCATCTGTTGCCGGAATTCAGTGCCGTAGAGAATGTTGCAATGCCGATCCGCATTGCCGGGGGCACTAGTCACAATGCCACTGAGCAGGCCAGCGAGCTTTTAACCCAGGTGGGGCTGGCTGAGCGGTTACAACACCTTCCCAGCGAATTATCTGGTGGCGAGCGTCAGCGCGTGGCGGTTGCTCGAGCGCTGGCAGGTAACCCGGCGGTTGTGCTGGCGGATGAGCCTACGGGTAATCTCGACAGTGAAACAGCGGCCGTGGTGATGGCTTTGATGGCGAGCCTTTGTCGCCAGTTGGGCACTGCTTTTCTTGTCGTCACCCATGATGTTTCGATGTTAGGCGAGTTTGACCGGGTACTGCGCTTAACAGACGGCAAACTGCTGCCTTATGACAACTGATTCAGAAATGTCGCCAGGTGCGGCATCAGATGTAGAAACGAAACAGCTAGACCCTGCTTCACGTGGTCTGGCACTGGTTCTGGCCAGGCGGCTGTTGACCCACGGTGAAAATCGTTTTGCCCGCTTTGTTACCTGGGTTTCTTTTTTGGGTCTCGCTTTGGGGGTCATGATCCTGACTGTGGTCATCACAGTCATGAACGGTTTTGACAGCGAACTTAAGAGTCGATTACTGCAATCTGTGCCGCACATCACGGTTGCAGGTGCCAAGGCAGGCGATAGCCTTGAAGGCGTTGCTGGCGCATTGCCCGAGGTGGCCAGTGTGCACGAATATTTTCAGGGTTTAGGCGCGCTTTCTATTGCCGGCCGGGTGCAGCCAGTGACCATTTACGGCGTCGGTGCAGAAGGCATGGCGAGTCTGGGTTATCTGCAGAAGACATTGCAGCAGGGTAGCTTTGCTGAGTTACAGGCGGATGTTAACGGTATGTTGGTAGGGGCGCCGTTGGCACGTTACCTGGGTTTGAGAGTTGGCGACCCTGTTGTTCTGCTGGCGATTGCGACGTCAGCTGATGGTGTCGCGCCGAAGCTGCTTCGGTTTACACTGCTGGGCACGTTTGAGCTGGGCGCAGAACCTGACTATGGCCTGGTGATTGTTAACATCGACCGACAGACCCAGGCCCAGTGGCAGACGATGGGGTCACAGGGATTGCAGGTTCAGTTGCATGAAGCGTTGCTGGCACCTGGCGTTGCCAGGCAGTTGTCTGCAGAACTGCCGGATCTTGAATTGGATACCTGGGTTACCGCTTATGGTGAGTTGTTCCAGGCTGTGCAGCTTGAAAAATCCATGATGTTTGTTCTGTTGCTGCTGGTGGTGGCTATCGCATCTTTTAATATCATTGCCGGACAGACGATGGTTGTGAATGATAAGCGCGCCAGCATCGCGATTCTGCGCACGATGGGTTGCACTGCGGGTTTGATCCGGCAGGTGTTTCTTCTGCAGGGTGTGTGTATTGGTTTGTCAGGTACTTTGATAGGCATTGGTCTCGGCCTTTTGTGCGCCCAGTATATCAACGAGATTATGTCTCTGATCGCATCAGTAAGTGGGCGTCACCTGCTTGATGGGTCTTTTTTCGTGGAAATACCCGTACGTATTCTGCCCGGTGATCTGGTTCTCATCGGCTTGATGAGTTGCGGATTATGCCTGTTGTCTGCCTGGTTCCCCGCGCGCAGAGCAGCTCAAATGGATCCTGTGGCTGCTTTACACTAAAGTGTTTTAGAGCGCGCCGCTTTGATGCGCTCACGCCTTGCCTGCCAGCGCTGCACCACATGCAGGCGCCATAAAACCCTCGTCAATACAAAGCCGGTGACACCCGCGACCCAGCCACAGATCAGTGAACCGATCAGCAGCGGAAAACCAATCGTGCCCAGATTCTGCCAGACCCAGGCGAAGCTCAGTTCAATAGAATCCACTGCAAGCTGCATGTCGAGTAACCAGGCACCCAAACGGTAGGTAAAGTAGAAGATTGGCGGAATAGTGATGGGGTTGGAGATCCACACCAGCACCACGGAAATCGGCAGGTTACAGCGGGTGACAATGGCCAGAACCGCAGCGATGACCATCTGCAGCGGAATGGGTAGAAATGCGCAGAACAGGCCAATAAAGACTGCGCCGGCAGCCGAACGACGATTCAAATGCCAGATCTCACTGCCTCTCAGGAGATGTGCCACAGGACGAAGCGCCGGGTTCTCACGGACCTGGTGCGGGCTTGGCAGATAACGTTTGAGGCGAGATCTTGGCATCTCTTTATTATGCGCGTCTAAGGTTGGCACATCATTGTCTAATGCCACAAAAGTAGTCTGTTTGATGGCCATTTTGACCCTGATCGCATTGCGCTGGGGGGTGTGGTATGCCGCTGCGCATGAAATCCCGGGCTGCATT
>Ga0180435_10003810_pt1 | contig 15017 bp, 25 predicted proteins | sample SS_ome_3_FD_132467 | JGI IMG/M metagenome (GOLD analysis project Ga0180435, IMG submission 132467) | Hypersaline lake sediment archaeal communities from the Salton Sea, California, USA - SS_3_S_1 metaG | ecosystem: Environmental > Aquatic > Non-marine Saline and Alkaline > Hypersaline >... | reverse complement strand
CTACTGTGTGGTTTCCTGCGGAGGAGCCCCTCTCGACATAATCAGGAAGTACATCGAGGGCCAGCCCGGCCCCGTTTCCTCCCCGGCCTAAAGGCCGGGGTTTCCACGGGGAGATCCCGATGAGCTTGGCGTTGAACGACATTCTCTACCTGCCGGATGGTACCTGGCGGGTGGCAGAGCTTGCGGACGAGCCGAATCAAGGCCTCGTGCTGCTCGAGCCCGTGGAGCCCACCCGGGGTTGTGCAATTTGGGTTCCGGTGGCGTGGGTCGAGGTACTCATGCCGCAGACCCCCATCGAGTGTTCCCGCTGTGGTTCTTGCGAGCGCAGCGTGGTCTGTAGCAAGTGTGGAGAGGAACGCTGACTATGAAGAGAGTCCACTGTGGTCTACTGCGGCGCGAGCCGAGCGGAAGGTGGTTTTACGGGACGACGTGTGTCGGGGAGGACGGAGCGCCGGATCCCGGCGCCCTCGAGAAAGCGGTGATGGCAGCGGCCATGGAGGCCTCCGCTCCGGCCCTGAAGCCCCCATCTGCACCGCCCGTGCAAACGTCTTTCGAGTGGCCGACCGAGGAGCAGAAGATTCCGGTCGACGAGAACGAGACCCTGATCCACGCACACCGCCAGCTCTGGGCCGAGCTCGACAACGGTACCTGGTGCCCGTGCTGCCAGCGCTCGGCGAGGCGTCAGCCTCGGCCGATCCACGGCGAGATGCTGGAGTTCCTGATCAAGCTCGTACGCGCGTGGCTTCGCGACAAGCGCTGGTACACGATGGTCGACATCATGCCCGAGGTCGCCGCGGCTCCGAAGCACGCGACGGACGCCTCCTACTTTGTACCGTGGGGTCTTCTCAGGCGCCGGCACGATGCCCGTGGGCAATACCAGCCGGACCCGACCGGAGTGGCCTTCGTGCTCGGCCGGACGACGATTCCGAGGGTTGCGAACGTGTACGCAGCCCGGGCGACGCACTTCTCCAAGGAGATGGTCTCGATCCACGAAGCCGTGGACACCATCAAGGACGCCGCCAAGCGGGAGATGCTCTTCGAGATCCTCCGTGAGCTTGCAGTGGAGCACGCAGCGTGATTTGGGAGTGCGTGCAGTGCAGAGAGCGCGTGCAGGGGCCACAGTACCCCGCCACCTCCCATCGCTGCCGGATCTGTCCAACCTGTACTCTGAGATTCGGTAGGACCGTGTACCGCCGGCGTCGCGAGCGTCGTGGTCGCGTCGCCAAGGCCAACCCGAGACTCGGCCGTTTGTGGCACGGCATCGACATGCCGAAAGAGCTTCGCCGGTTGCTCAGGTTCTGTCCGCCGCACGTCACGGAAAACCCTCCCTCCCTGCGTTTGCGCTACACCACGAACAATCGCCCTGGCCTCGTTGCGCAGGCAGACTTGAACGACCGCTGGATCGAGATCCTGGTGTGGCCTCTCTGTCCACCAGGTTGGGCGGTTGCCAGTCTGGTGCACGAGCTCGCTCATTTTGTCAGCCAGGACACGGGTCACGGTGATGGCTTCCGTACTGCAGTCGGTGAGCTCGTCCGCGACGGCTATGGGATGGAAGTTCCATGGACGGCAGCTCGCGACATACAGAGTTTCGACCAGGCGGTGGAAGACACCCTCGATTCCTGGTATCGCAGTCGTCACGGCGACGACTTCCTTTCACGAACGTTTCGAGCGTGGCTCGAACAGCACCAATCCCAAGGAGACCCATCATGAAAGAATCGGAAGCAAACGAAGAATCGGCCGAAGATGTGCAGCAGAGAATCGTGACGTCCGCCGGCGAGGCCGACTGGCATGTGTCGGTCGGTCTGGGCGTGGTACCAGCGGATCAGGCGGTCGTGATCCGTCCGAGCTACGACGAGGACGATGAGCCCTGGCAGGGGGACGTCGTCCTTCACGCCTTCGGCATCGACGAAGATACCGTCAGTGAGGTGGAGCTCAGCCTATCTGCAGCCGAGATGGCTCGCATCGCGCGGCAGTATCTAGCCATGCTCGAGGCTGATCAGGCTCACTACGACCGCGCCACCGAGGCGACGGAAGAGGAGCAGGAAGAAGAGGAGTACGAGGAAGAGGAGTAGTGGGTGCGCTTCTACCTACAGCCCGTTCTTCTGAGAGCGATCCCCATAGTGGGTGTTCCGGCTGCCGAGGTAGGATTCCTCATAGAGCGGGTGGCCCAACGCGTCGAGGAGCTCACAGAAAGAGAGCCACTTCTTCACCCCACCATGGCGACGCAGATAGCGAACCTCATCCGAGAAGAAGATGCCAGGCGAACAACTTGATCTGATCAACAGGGCATATCCGTCTCTCCGACCGTCGGTGCTGACGATGATACCGATCAGTCCGGGTGCCACTCGGAAGAAAAGAGAGAGTCCTCCGGAGAGGTACTCGGTACGCGACGACAAAGACAAGGAAGTCGCCACGATCTGGGACCCGCACAACGGAGCAGTGCAGTGGTACACGAAACGGGGCGGTGGTCGCTCCACCACACCGAATGCCGCCCTGGACGCGATACGCAAGTGCCTGGGCGAGACAACGTGACGAACGATCTTCAACTACCGGCCTCGGCCACAGACAACCAAGGAAAAACCATGAATCACCAAGGACAACCACCCCACCCAGGCGTGCCGCAGCAGCAGCACCCGGCTCTGGCCGGGCAACCTCCACAGGCACAGCAGCCTCAACCCCAGCCCCCACAACAGGGCCAGGGATTCTCCAATCTGGTCGACCCCGGCCAAAGACCCGTCGCCCCCTATGGATTTGGCGAGTACTCGCTCACCCCTGACGGTCCCAAGCTTCCGTTCCCGCTTCCACCGGACGGTGTCCTGGACGGGAGGATTGCCTTCCAGATGCACAGGATGGGCGGGACGGAGGGCATCCAGCCTCACGCCGCCATGATCGGTTTCGAGACGTGGCGGGCCTTCGGATTTCGGGATCAGGAGACGGCGTGGCTCAAGCGCAGGATCTCCGACATCGAGAAGAAGATGGGCATCGAGCCCATATCCATGGATCAGTGCATGAAGGAGCTCCAGGCCGAGATGATGGAGGCCATGGCCAAGGCTGAAGCCGAGCAGGCACAGCAGGAGCAGAGCGCCCCCGGACCTCAGATGCCGATGCCTCAGCAGCCCATGGGGGGAGCAGCCCCTCAGCAGCAAAACGGCGGCGGCCAGTGACGGAGCAAGCTCCGGGCTACGTTGCTACCGAGCACGAGCCCTATCGCGAGTGGGTCGAGTGCTCGGTGCTCCTTCCATCCGAAGATGGGAGCTCCAAGAACGAGGTGCACTGCAAGGCGAAGCTTCGGTGTGACGATGTCATCGATGCGCTGGACCTCGACCGGTGGTCGGCCATAGCGTTTCAGCACCTCTGGCGTTCTGGTCGACAGTCGACACGCCGTCGACACCTGAGCTCCTGTTTGTGGTACCTGAAGCGCGCCATCGGTGAGCACTCGGCGGAGGCGCGGTCCGTGGCCAGGCTTCTGCGCGCGCTCCTGCAACGCTCCGTCGACACGAACATGGATCTCCGTACGGTGATTCTCTGCTTCATGAGAGATGCGGAGGCAGCCGAGTTCTCGGCGCTCGATCTAGTCCACAGGTGTGCTCAACAGGAAAAACCATGATCCCACAAAGGACACCGGCCGAGCTCGACAGACTCGGCATGCGGCTCGAACGGGTGGGAGATTTTCGTACGAGGCTCTGGTACGGAAAGTTGTCTCCCACCGAAGAGAAAGCACTCGAGGCTCTCAAGAGAGCTTCCGTGGCTTCTCGATGCGAGTGGGCGACCGAGGAGGACTGGGCAGAGACGGACGGCAACCCACGGGCCATCCGGAAGTCCATTCTGCTCAGGGGGCCATTGAAAGCCGTGATGCGTCTGTTACGGCAGCATCTTCTACCGGATGGCTCAGGCGTCGGCTCTGTTCACATATCGCAGGGCAAACTCTACGAGATCCACGAGTTCGTCTACGACTCTGGTGATGATGAAGACTCCACACCGCCTCCCGTCACCGGGGGCATCCTGATCGAGTGAGGACTGCTCGTCGCCGTGAGCAAGGAGCTCGTCCTACCGCCCGTCTCCGGTCCATCCGCATACCAGAAGGTGGAGCGCGGAGACGAGCTCTGGACACTGTGGCTGGCCAACAAGGCGGAGCTCACGCGTCGAAACTACCAGCAGGACCTGCGCTCCTTTGCGGCGTTCGTTGGTGCCGACTCGGTTCCAGAGGCGATCACCAGGCTCGTCAGCTGCGACAGTCCGACCGCCCACACCGTCGCTCTGCGTTACCAGGCCTACCTCCGGGAGACCCCCATCCAGCACGGCGGCGAAACTCGGAAGGGCTACGCACCTGCAACGATCTGCCGCCGCATCCACGCCCTGCGGTCGGTGGTGAACCTGGCCCGAGAGCTCCAAATCATCGACTGGTCGCTGGACCAGATAAAGCTCCCGACGCCGGAGCCGGTACGCTCTACTCGGGGACCAGGTCCTGAAGGGTACGCCGCGGTGCTGGCGGCCATCGACGAGGCCGCGGAGAGCTCCAAGGGGCGTAACCATCTCATCGCGCTTCGTGATCGAGTCATGATGCGCCTTTTGCACGATTCAGGACTCAGGCGTTTCGAGGTAGTCGGCATCGAGTATCCACGTGGTGTTCGACTCGACAAGGAGCCCAGCGTTCTCGTGCTCGGCAAGGGCAAGCGACGCCACCAGTGGGTACCGATCTCTGCACCATGTGTCGAGGCACTGAAGTCGTACCTCGACGTACGTGGACATCGCGCCGGTTTTCTGATCAAGGGTACCGGACGGCACTCGAGCTCGCGAATGGATCGCAGCACCGTCAACCGTCGAGCCGGTTACTGGGCCGAGGTTGCCGGCGTCGACTTCACCCCTCATGGTCTCCGCCACACCGCAATCACGACCGTGCTCGACGCGGTGGACGGCGACTTCCGGCTCGCGAAGCGATGGTCCCGTCATCTCTCGGTGGCGTCGCTTCGCCCCTACGACGACCGACGCCGTAACGACGACAGACGTCTCACGGAGCTGATTTCCGACCCGGCCCGAGCCGAACCCCACCAAGAGTAACCGGCCCGGAGGGGCGACACCATCTCATGTTTGCTTCGATGTGTTCGCGCTCGCGCTCCGGGACGATTTCGAGGAGCTTCTCGTTGGCACGTCTCGCCTCTTCGAGCTTGCCTATCCGCTGGGCGGTGATCGCATACTCGTCCAGAGCGCGCCACTGGTAGACCGCATCCTCGATGAAAAGGAGATCTCGCGGGTAGGGAAGCTCCTTGGCAGCACACGCGTAAAGGTGTGCCTTGGCGTATTCCTTCTTGGATCTGTAGTAGGCCGAAAGCTGGACGAGAGGCTCGGCTCGGCGTGGAGCGAGCTCGTACGCGGCCAGGTAGTGGTCCGCCGACACGCTGGGCGGTGCGCCGATCCGGGCGTACAGGCGCCCTAGCCTCATGTGGGAGACGTAGACCTCCTCCCACCAACCTCCCGCCGCTGCCCGCCGCTCGTACCAAAAGATGGCCCTTCCGGTGTTTCCTGCGTCTTTGTGGCTTTGCGCGCAGTAGAACATCGCCCGGGTATCGCCAGGGTTTTCCACGAGAGCAGCCTCGAAAACATCGGCGTCCTTCCCGTACTTTTCCGTCGATGATTGGGTCGACCTACGGTGCCCGTCGTTTCCGCACAAGATCCGCGCACCGTCGAGAATGTCGGAGGAAAACGACCCTCTGCACACGAGCGACGCGTGCCTCTTCGTCTTCCAGTACCAGGGCTTGCTCGCGTTGACGAGCATCAAAAGACGCCACGATTCGCCGCCAGCGCTCATCCTGACGTAGTAGCCGTCCTCGGTGAGACGAGGCATGGAAAACCCGTCGTCTGTCTCCCAGACGTCGTCCGCATCGACGAAGAGGAGATAGTCGGCACCCTCTCTGGCGAGCGCGAAGGCCTCTGTCCGGTTGTGGCCGAAGTCTCTCCATGGGCGCTCCAAGAGAGTGCCGGGGATCCCGTCGAGGGCGGCGGCAACCTTCTCCTTGGTGTCGTCCTCCGAGCCGGTATCCACGATGACCCAGTCATCGATGAGCGGTTTGACAGAGGCCAGACAGCGCTCGATGACGGGGCTTTCGTCCCGGACGATCATGTTCAGCCGGATCTTCTGCACAATCGCCAGCATATGGCTGATTCACCCCCCTTGGGAACCTCGCGCACACTGCGCTTCCAGCAGTGGCGAGGCGCCCCCTTCCGTGTATACTGCCCCCCTGGATAGGCAAGAGCCTTCCTTCTCCACACGGGTAGCGGTGGAGCCGCCGCGGTGGGAACCCCTGCCGCGGCGGTTCTTTTACGTCAGCTCTCTCTCCTTGGCCATCTGGCTCTGGACGTGGGTCATCAGGTTGTCCCAAAGCTCCACGTTCTGGGGGTGAGTGTTCGCGTGAGGCGGAAACTGCTCCATGCAGGCTGAGCTCGCGCCGATGTCTGCCGCGATCATTCGCGTCCCGATCCCCTCTGCGGTAGTCGCGCCCTCGTTTCTCGCCTGCCAGTACAGCCTCTCTCCGCGATCCTTCCACCAGTCCCCCTCGTAGCCCAGGTTCACGCCGACCACCGGCATGCCGTAGGTCTCGTCATCCAGAAGCTCCAGTGCACAGTAGAGCTTGCCGAGCCTCCTCATCCGGCGATACGCCGCAACACCGAAACCGAGCCCCAACCCCGCGAGCCCGCACGAAACGAGGATCCCGACGGTGCCCAGACCCCTCCTGGGAGCTTGGACCGTCACCGGCCCGGCAAACGGAGGTGCAACCTCGACTTGACCCGGTTCCATCGGGTGCAGCATACCAGGAATCGTGCCCTGAAGGACCACTTTGCGGTGGTCGTTGAGCATGGCCCCGATTTTGGTACCATCTTGGCAGGAGGCGCTCGTGCAGAACACCTATCCGACCCAGGCGCGAATGGCCTACAACCCGTACTCCCACTACAGCCAGAACCCATTGACCCGTGGTCAGAAGATTGCTCTCGGGATCGTGGCCGGCTTCGCAGCCATCGGAACCGTGGCGGCGATCATCCTGATTCCGGGAACGGCGAAGGCCGACGTGCTTCCCACTCCGGAGACGCCGAGCAAAAAGCCGAGCGGTAAGCCTTCCGGCAGCCCGCCTCCCTACGGAGACTCGTGTTTCCCCGAGGACATGGGCGGAACCCAGGCCTACGACACGTCCTACTGGGACAAGGGTGGAGACGTGGTCAAGGCGCGCGAGGGGATCTTCACTGCCTTCGAGTCGCTTGGCTACCAGACGCCGACCGACCGCAGCACCATGAACGACCCCGGACCGAACGCGGAGCTCGGCGGCGGTGACGACATTCCGAACTCCGAAGTCAAGCGTTTCCAGAAGGACTACAACAAGGTCAGCCGCGCCGGGAAGTTCACTCCCGGAGTCAAGATGGGTGGTCTGTGGGAAGACGGTCTCGTCGGACCATGCACACTGAACGGCCTCAAGTACGTCATGGACAACCTGTCCGGTCGCGACTGGTCAGACATCGTCGCCGGCAAGCTAGCCTGATCGCATGCAGATCCAGACGTCGCGAAGCGGGCTGACGACCACTCTATCGACCCATGACGGAAACTTCACGTTGGAGCTTCCACGTGGTGGGGTCTTCGAGATGCTACCTGGCCGAAACGACGGCCAGAACCGCATTCTGGTGCGAAATCAGGGCGGCGCGGTCTTGTCGGAGCACGTCCTGAGCGACAACTCCTGAGATTGGGACAACGACCCGTACGGGCAACTGCGCTGGCGTCTGCGCTATGCTTGGCTGCAGTGACGACCGCTTTTCAGCTGCGCATCGCCGTGACGTGCGACCGCCTGGCGCGCCAGCTTTCCGACCTCGCGGATGAGATCCGGATAGCCGGCCTTGCTGCAGCTGCGTCCACGGCCAGATCGATATCCGACACACTCGCCCGCCTCGCATTCGACGCCGCAAAGCAAGATGTGCTCTTGCCACTCGGCCGGATCTCGAAAGAGACCGGCGCCGCATCGAGAGGTCTGCGCGAGATCGCCAAGGCCGTTCTCCCTGTGGACATCTCACTCGAGAAACGAGCAGAAGCCGCCGCGGTGGAGCTTTCCAAGCTCTGTCACGATGCGCTCTCGCAAACGCAGCCGATTGGGTAGTACCATGACGGCATGCGCTCCGTACCGGTCCATCCACAGACAGGCAGGCCGCTCGTCGTCGCCAACCCGGCTTTTCGTCTCGACGCGATCCTGATCGGGGGAGGCATCGGCGCTCTCGTAGGCGGCGGTGTCTGGGCACTCGGCCGTCGATACCTCGGCTGGGCCGGCGTCGTTCTTCCGCTGGGCGGCGCCATCGCCGGCGCGCTCGTATGGAACGGCCTTAGATCTCCGGGGTAGTGGTGGCGCTTTCTCGATTTCAGAAGCGCTTGCTCTGGGTGCTCGACACCTACGGTGAGAACGACCCGCTCACCGCAATCTACACCTGCGTCGCCGTCGAGCTCGGCCTGGGGCCCAGCGCTCACAACATCTCCCTCATGCGCATGATCTACGTGTTCGGAAGCCGGCTCGAGCACGGGTTCACGGGGAAGACCCACTCGTGGGAACAACTTCCGGCGAGCGGCATCCCGCTCGGCAAGTCCATCGAGATGGTGGTCGAGAATCTTTGCGAGGACGTCCGGACGACCTCGATCTTTCACCACGACTCGGCCTGCGCGAAGATCGTTCCCGCCATTGCCCGCTGGGTGCAGCACGCCCTGGACGTGACCGATGCCAGAGACGAGCTCGACCTCTACTGGGACACGCCGGCCAGAGATGTCCCCAAGATCGACAAAATGCCGGATCCCGTCTTCCTCGGCATGGTTCGTGACATCGGAGACGGCTTTCGGTTCATCTGCGACTGGTACCTCGGAGCCAGGCCGAACCTCGGAGACTACTCGACGTGGGAGGAAGCACGCGCTGCGGCGACCGAATGGCACCAGACCAAGCAAATCGAGACCACGATGCGGGCACCGCCGAGCACGGTGGTCTACCGGTGGCCAGATGGTTGGAGCGTCGTCTGCCTCGACAACTGGCCCGCGTTCAAGTTCGAGGGTGGAGCTTTGGGCCATTGCTTGGGCGACCACGGCATCGGCTACTGGGACGAGTACCTCGCGGGACGTAGCAGGTTCTTCAGCCTCCGCGATCCGGTCAATCGGCCGTGGCTCACGATCCAGGTGGAAGCTCCCTACGTCGGCGCCTACCAACGGGGCGACGGTCGCGTCGAGCAGATCAAAGGCTGCAAGAACCGGCTCCCCGGCATGGGTGCAGGCTCGCGTGACTGCCCGGACCCACACCCGACAGAATGTGCACGGGTCTTCGACTTCATCTCCGCCGCCGGCGACGAATGGGTGCTCGACGACGACTACCAGAGCTGCTGGGCATACACGGCGGCGGCGCTGGGGCTACCGCGCAAGGTGCAGGCACGGCCCGTCGCCGGCTTCGTCGTGGGGCGGCTGATCCGTCCGCCCACGCCGGTCGCGTTCGAGCCGGGAAAGCCCACCAAGGCGTTCGACCCCCACTTCTGGGGAGAGCCCGCCCGCTAGACCGTCTTGAGCGCAGCACCGATCTGGTCTGCGGCGTACACGCATTCCTGCTCCGTCGTGAATCTGCCAACCGACAGACGGATCGTGCACAGACAGAGCTCGTCCGGCATGCCCATCGCCTTGAGGACGTGGCTGGGACTCGCGCTTCCAGCAGAGCAGGCCGAGCCCGAGGTAGCCGACACGTAGGGCTCCACGGCCTCGAGAAGCCGGCTGGCCGGCACGCCTGGAAAGCAGAGGGCCACCGTCCCCGGTAGTCGCGGCGCCTTCTCGCCGACCACGCGCAGTCCTGGGGCGTGGCGGCGCAAGCGCTCCACGAGGACCTCGCGCAGCTGGCCGCAGTGGGCGCCGTCGCGCTGCATCTCGTGGAGAGCGATCTCCGCGGCCACACCCAGGCCGACGATGCTGGGCACCGCCAGCGTGCCCCCGCGCACCCCACGCTCCTGGCCGCCGCCGTCCATCTGTGGCTGCACCGGGACCCCCTCCCGCACGTACAGCGCACCGATCCCCTTGGGGCCGTAGATCTTGTGGCCGGAGATCGACAGCATGTCGACCCCGAGCTCGTCGACGTCGAGTGGGATCTTCCCGAACGCCTGCGCCGCATCGGTGTGAAGTGGGATGCCCTGGGCCCGGCAGACATGGTTCAGGACGCCGAGATCGGAGAGCACCCCGGTCTCGTTGTTGGCGGCCATGATGGAGACGACGCAGGTCCTGTCCGTGATCGTCTTGCAGAGCTGGTCGGGATCCACGCAGCCGTTCTCGTCGACCGGAATCACGCTGACCTGAAACCCCTTGGGGCGCAGTCTCTCGCAGGTGTGGCGCACGGCCTTGTGCTCGGTCTGCGCCGTGACGAGGTGGTTGCGGCCGTGCTCACGGCCGGACCAGGCGATGCCCTTGAGCGCCAGGTTGTTGGACTCGGTCGCGCCTGACGTGAAGAGGATCTCGTCCGGATCCGCGCCGATCAGGTTGGCGACGCGTTCCCTGGCGTCGTCGACGAGGGCCTTCGCCTGCTTGCCGTGACGATGATGCGTGGCCGGGTTCCCCGGGACGTTCTGCATGACGTCGACGACCGCGCGCAGTACTCGCGGATCCATGGGGCAGGTGGCGGCATGGTCCAGATAGATCGGGAGGATCACGAACTGGATCCTACACGACCAGGCCGCACGAAGCGACCCGGCTACCTGTGTCAACTACCTCCGGCTAAAGCCGGAGGTAGTTGACTCGCCATGCTTTCCTCCCGTCTTTGCCAGCACCTGCTCGAGCTCCTCATCGGTCAGGCTCTTCCAGGCGTGCATCGCCGTGAACTCTCGCGGCACGGGCAGCATCGCAGCGAAAGGATTCTTCATGAGAACGAGGACATCCGGGTTTCCCGGTATCGGCGTCGCTGGGAGGGGTGCCTCGTCCCATCGCATGATCGGCTGGTCCACGGGAACGACGCGCAGCACGACCTCTTTTCCCACCCCGTCGAGCAGCCTCTTCAGGATCTCCTGTGCCTTCATCGACTGCTTTTTGGTGTAGATGCGAACGCTTTTGACGATGCCCGCGTTCACTCCGAAGGAGACGCTCGCCCGCCAGACCCAGGCAGCAGGAAGAGCCTCGGCGACGTCGAGGATCGTGATCCGGTTGCCGGCGATCTCCACCCTGGAGCTATGGGGCCTCTTCCCAACGTCGCCGTGCAGCACGGGGTGGGCCAATGCGCTTTTCTGTCTACTGTTCATCGGAAGTTACCCCACTTGCCTCATCAGGATACTGGCGCACATTCAAGAGCTCTGGCCACTCCTCGGGATCCGCGCCTGACCTGTTCTCGAGTCGACCGTACCAGAGCCATCGGTCCTGTTTGTCCGGGCCGCAGAGATCCTGCGCCTCCTCGACCGTCTCGGCGGCCCGCTCCTCGGAGACGATGAGGGAGCCGAGCTGCTTGACGAAGCAGGCAACACCGTGCTTGTCACACTGCTCCACGATCTCCTCGATCCACTCGATGGCACATGGCCTGGCCTTGGGGCCGGACTCGCCGCCGGCGATCACCCAGTGGATCTCTTCCGTACCCAGGGCCTCGGCAAGGTCCAACCTGTCGAGAAGCGGCTCACACGACAGAAACCTGACTGTCGCCGAACACTCTCGCAGGGTGTCGACCCTGTGCAGGTACTTCGGGCTCTCGACCGTCGCCCCGAGCCAGACATTGGGAAGCGGCCACGGCCATGGGCTCGTCATTTTCTCGACCAATCGGTCGCAGAAGACTCCCTGCTCTTTCGCGTACGAGTAGAGCGACTGCCACACGTAGCCCTTGGAGCCCTCGCCAACGATCCACTCGAGAAACTCGTGCAGCCGATCCGGGTGCTTGGTGAGGACCTGGAAGGTGTGGCTGCGCGCCGCGGCCATCACGGCCCATACCGCTGCGACGTAGGGAAACGGCACGTCCTGGCAGAAGAGATCTCCCATGCTCGGCACGAAGGTGCGCCTGGGCCTACGCCAGGCAAGTGGCTCCGCGAGCCTCTCCGGCAGAAGACGGATCGTTCCGTTGAACCTCGGTCCATGTGGCCCGACCACGGTGAGGCCACGGTGCGCCTCACAGAGCCCGCGGTGGGCAAACCGGGCGGCGTAGCAGTGTAGGCACCCCTCCGACTCGGGGTCGCAGCCGAGGACCGGGTTCCATCGTTCATCCGTCCAGGGGATCTTGGTCGGCATGAATCACCTCCAGACGAGCTTCTCGAGGTGGCCCGTCTCCCCGTAGCAGGCCAACCAGTGCTCCTGCCCGAGCTCGAGCTCGACCGCACCCGGGAGCCCATCCGTCTCGCTCGGCACGTACCTCCAGGGCACGTCGTGGCGGTCGAGCAGCTCGACCAGAGTGGTCCTTTGCGTCATGGCCAGGAGGAACGCTTCTGCCTTGATCGGCGCGGTTGTCTTGCCACCGACCTCGGCGAGCTTCTCCCCGGATACCGGGCAGATCTCGGGAATGTCGGCCCTGAAGTGTGCGCAGATCTTTCCGTTCGCCCGGATCGATACCGTGCGGCCGCAGCCCGGACACGTTCTGGTCGTTACCCCCATGTTTTCGGTCTCCTTCCTGTGCCGCTGCAGAGCCCGGCGTACACACCGTAGTCGACCTTCCCGTGCCAGCCGATCCGCCCATCCGGATCCAGCGGCACCTGCTGACCGCATACGGGGCAAACGCCGGTTCCAGACTGCTCGTCCTGCGAGCGAGCCCCGACGTCGTGCTCATCCATGATCTTCCTTCGAAGGCGCGTGACCACGACCCTCGCACGCCCCGACATAGACGCCGTCCACGCGCTTCATGTGGCCGCGGATCCGGCCGCGCCTGTCGAGGTAGACGCGATATCCGCACACGGGACAGATGCCGAGGCCGTTACCGGATTCCGCGGCCCAGGTCTGGGCCATGCTCTCGTTCGACATGTTCTCTCCTTGGGGCGATTGCTCGGGCTCGTGCAGAGTACCAGGGCTCCGCTTCGGTGTCACCTTGTCCTGATAGTGTGAGTCAGCGTACGGAGGAGATCGTGGCATCGGCTCTTCCGGGTGAAGGCTGTTGCGAGCCTCTATGATCACAGAGTGTCAACGAGGATCTGTGTGTGGCATCGGTTCCTGGCGGTGAAGGCTGTCGTGAGAGTCGGTGATCTGGGCCAGCAGCCCGCGATCCGCTTGTGGCATCGGTCCCTGGTGGTGAAGGCTGTTGCGAGAGGAAACCTGGCTCGTACATCCGATCCGGGGCATCCGTGGCATCGGTTCCTGGCGGTGAAGGGTGTTGCAAGCCGCCACGGCGAGACCGACTACCACATCACCCGCCAGTGGCATCGGTTCTTGGCGGTGAAGGGTGTTGCGAGGCATGCGCGTCAGTGGGACCGGACCGCCCTTCCTGTGGCATCGGTTCTTGGTGGTGAAGGGTGTTGCGAGGGCGCCATCCAAGCGTCGACATCCGCACGGTTGTACAGTGGCATCGGTTCCTGGCGGTGAAGGCTGTTGCGAGAATCGAACACGAGCTCGCGGAGCTCGGGGACAGCCATGTGGCATCGGTTCCTGGCGGTGAAGGCTGTTGCGAGGAGAAACCGCACCTAGCTGTCGCCCTGCGCACAGCAGGTGGCATCGGTTCCTGGCGGTGAAGGCTGTTGCGAGGTCCGAGATGTCCAGCAGTTCTTCGAGCGCGCCGAAGTGGCATCGGTTCCTGGCGGTGAAGGCTGTTGCGAGGTTTCGGCATCGGGTGGAGGACCCGTGGTGTCCGTGTGGCATCGGTTCCTGGCGGTGAAGGCTGTTGCGAGGGCCCCCCTCCGTGGCGTTCTGTTTCCTCCTCTCGACGGTTTGCTCCATCCCGAGACGCACGCGGGCTTTGGCGTTGGCAACCCCCGGTCTTGCGTGCTTTTTCTCGTGCGCACATGTCGCCGAGCTCGGTCATCGAAAACGTTACCATGGCTGCTAGTTGACGTCATCCGTTCCCCGTGGTGCGTGTTTTGCGAGCACCTCGGCCGGGATCCACGACGAGATGGCCTCGAAGATCTCGTAGGAAGCCTCGAGACCGTAGGTGTGACTCATCGGAGCCTTCACCACCACCCCCCTGTACCTCAAAACGACCCTCGGGCGCCCGTCCCGCAGGGTGATGCACATCTCTAGGTCGTCGTCCATGGTGTCACCTGGTCTTCAAAGCGTGAGTAACGGCGGTCCGGAAGCTGGCATCGGTTCTTCCGGATGAATGCTGCGAGCTGCCAGATGGTCTAGGAGCGCTTGGTCCACGGTCCGTGGCATCGGTTCTTCCCTGTGGCGGCTGTTGCGAGATTGCCATTCCACACGGCAGGGCTCATGCTCCGGACAGTGGCATCGGTTCTTCCCTGTGGCGGCTGTTGCGAGCGCTGTCCGAAGGCCAGTGCACCGTCACACACCTGTGGCATCGGTTCTTCCCTGTGGCGGCTGTTGCGAGTCGCGGAGGCTGGAGCGGCTTCTCGTGGTGGCTGAGTGGCATCGGTTCTTCCCTGTGGCGGCTGTTGCGAGGACATGAGGATCCGACGACGTTGCCAGCGAGCGTCCGGTGGCATCGGTTCTTCCCTGTGGCGGCTGTTGCGAGATCTCGCAACCGTGGAATCGATGGCGTCCGGATCCAGTGGCATCGGTTCTTCCCTGTGGCGGCTGTTGCGAGCTCCGCGATCAGGGCATCGATGTCGACGCCAACAGCAAGTGGCATCGGTTCTTCCCTGTGGCGGCTGTTGCGAGGAGCGTGTCGGGTCACTCATGGGTGTGACCCGATGGTGGCATCGGTTCTTCCCTGTGGCGGCTGTTGCGAGGTCCCAGATGCCCTCCATCAGGGCTGCCCGGACGAGTGGCATCGGTTCTTCCCTGTGGCGGCTGTTGCGAGCGGTAGCCGTAGCGCTCCCCGAACGCGCGATAGTCCGTGGCATCGGTTCTTCCCTGTGGCGGCTGTTGCGAGGGCCGGCAGCATCCGGCCCGGGTAGGTGGCCGCCGGGGGGTATCG
>Ga0180435_10003809_pt1 | contig 15017 bp, 19 predicted proteins | sample SS_ome_3_FD_132467 | JGI IMG/M metagenome (GOLD analysis project Ga0180435, IMG submission 132467) | Hypersaline lake sediment archaeal communities from the Salton Sea, California, USA - SS_3_S_1 metaG | ecosystem: Environmental > Aquatic > Non-marine Saline and Alkaline > Hypersaline >... | reverse complement strand
TTTTTTCAAAAAAAATAAAAAAAATAAGGCCGCCCGTTTCCGAGCGGCCTTGCACAAGAGGAAAGAAGAAAGGTTGATGCCCTATTCCCCCGTGGAATAGGCGAGCTTATCCTGCCAACCCGTGCTTTTTTTCATAAGAACGGGTTGCCGAAAGTCCGAGCAACGAAACGACAAGCGTCATTAACGCCTCGGTTTCGAGCGTCGGCGGTTCAATCGTCGTCCCCGCAAGCGCGGCGATCCAGACCGCGAGCGGAAACACGATAAAATGAAAGGCGAGGCCGACCCCGCAAACCCAACCGATAAACGGCCGCCAACCGGCGACAAAAACGGTCCGGTGTCCCGCCTCAATCTTATTGATTTCCGTTTGCCACTTGTCCGGTTGCTGTTGAATTTTCATCAACAACGCGTCGGCCGCTTTCCGTTCCTCTGGCGTTTCGACGAACCTGTCGACGACCCCCGCGAACTTGTCGGCCATTTCGCCGACGCCGGACCCGACCATTTTTCCCAAAAAAGATGAAATCCCCATTTTAAACCTCGACTATTTCAAGATTAAAAATATCCACGCCGGCCATGCGCGCCATGAATGCCCGAAATGTTTTCCCGCTATTCAATACCGCGCGCCGTTCCCGGTCGCCGCGGAGTTTGCCCCAGTATTGGCCGAGCAAAACGCAACCCCTCGAATCATCGACCGTGTTCCCGGCGTGAAAAAGAATCCACGAACGGCCGTCGACGTCCATAATTTGAAACGTCTCGCCGAACCGCCTCGAATGAAAGCGCCGGCAAGCATAGCGGCCGGCCGGTATGCAAGACACGTTGACCTTGTTGTTTCGGTCCGGCAACTCAAGCGAGACGCAAAAGGCTTGCCCGTTTATTGTGAGAGCGCCGAAAACGCCGGCGTCGCCTTTTTCGATCCTGTAAATGTTTACAAACATTTATTCCGCCCGAGCTTTGAAACGTGAATTAATATTATTACCATGCAAAACAATTCGAAAACGTCTCGGTAGGTCCATAAAAACGAGTGCAACAGCCTGTCGAAAGAATCCCTGTCGGTTAGAAATAAAAAACGTGCATATAGGTGCATATTTGTCGTCAAAAAGACGCTAAAGCACAAAAATGTCAAATAGGCGTCACGACAAACAATGACCCCGTAATCATGCCATAACGCCGCGAACCGGACAAACGCGCAAAACGACGCGACGGCCAACAATAAATGCAACACGAAAGTCGCGTCACCTAACAGAACCATCCTCAAACCTATTGATACAGTCCTCAAACTTTTGATGCTCGGCGTCGTTGACGCGCTCGAGGCGGTCTTGTTTAACGGTTATAATCTCAATATCCTTTTTGATCGACATAACCGAAACCTTGACCTCGTTCATGGACTCGACAACGTTGTCGACTTTGTCAAAAACCCGAGCGGCGATCGCAAGCTGAAACCCCGACATTGCAATCAAGACCGTTGCAAAAACGGCCATAATTCCGATAAAAACGGAAAAGCTCACTTTTTTAGCCATACCGTCGATAGACGCGTCGATCTTTCGCGCCGTTTCGTCGTGCAAACGGCAGACATGATTACCGTTGTCCATTTCGTCCCCTAAACTGCCGGAATGTCGTTGATTGTAAATTGAACGTAATCGGTCAAGTCGAGAATCGCGCCCCCGAAAGAATATGTCCCCTCGACCGTAAGTCGGCGGACCCCGTCGTCGCCGGCCCCGAACAAGTCAAGATCGTCGCCGGTCAATGCGATGGTGACGCTTGTGTCCTCGGTCAAGGCGACGTCGGCCCGATCGTTTATCGTAACCCTGCCCGTTTCGTCGGTTAAATGCCATTTAAGGCCGTCCTCGGGCGTGACCGCGTTCCCGTCCGGATCGGTAAACGCGGCCGTCACGATCAACGACGATTTTTTCTCGGGGTTGCTACTCGCTGAGAGTGTCGTCGGCATTTCGCCCCCTTTTAATTCATGCGTGAATAATTAAGCCCGAGAATTAAGACGGGTCGGCGACCTCAATATCGAACGTCGGCACGGTAACGGTCCCGCCACTCGTCAATGTCTGCTGAGTGCAAGTCGTGACGTATTTAATCGTGCTGCTAAGTGACAAGACGATATGACGCGCGTCGCCCGAGCCGGTGATCGAAACATCGGCTTGCTCCGCGACCGCGAGTTTGCGTCCGGACGAGTCGCCGTCGCCGATCGTATAGTCGCCGTTCCCGTCTCCAGCCGTCAAGGTGACGTTCGCAAGCGTGTTCGTTAGGTCTGTCGGCGTGGACGAGTCGCTCGTCACGTCAAGGCGTGTGCAGGTTGCAATTTCGTCGAGCATAGCGTCAATTGTGTCGTTCGGTGCAAATTTTCCCATTTTTCGAGTCTCCCTATACGTTAAAGGTTATCGCCGGCCTTTTGGTCGACCATGCCGCCGCCGGCTTTTTGGCTGTCCATGTTATTGAAACCAAACCGGCCGCGGTTTGGAAATTTACCTTTTGCGCGATGTGCAAGTGCAAGGCGCTATTGGCCGCGAGCGTGTTCGCCTGAGTTAGCGCTATATCGTCAACGGTCTGAGCGTGTCCCGAGTCAGCGACCGTGAGCGTTGCCGCCTGAGTCAAGTCAACGTTGTCGACGGCGTGAGCGTGAGTCGATCCGGCGATTACAAGTTGAACGGCCTCAGAAAGCGAAATATTGTCAACGCTTTGAGCGTGAGACGAATCCGAAACCGCGAGCGTGTTCGCTTGCGTCAATGCGACGTTTTCGGCGCTTTGCGATTGCGTCGAGCCTTGCACGGTCAACGTTGATCCGCCCTCGGCCGAAACCGTGACGTTGTCGGCGCTTTGCGATTGCGTCGAACCTTGAACGGTTAACGTCGACGCCTGAGTCAATGCGACGTTGTCGGCGGTCTGAGCGTGATCTGAGCCTTGCGCGGTCAAGGTGTTGGCTTGTGTAAGGTCAACATTGTCAGCGCTTTGAGCGTGGGGCGAGTCGGCAACCGCGAGGGACCCAGACGTCGAGAGATCGACGTTGTCGGCGGTCTGAGCGTGATCTGAGCCTTGCGCGGTCAACGTCGCCGCCTGAGTCAGTGCGACGTTGTCGGCGGTCTGAGCGTGTCCAGAGTCCGCAACCGTCAAGTTGACGAGGCTCGCGCTTGTGATCGCCCGCAATAAAACCTCGCCGCCCGCTTGAATGTCGTCCGTGTCCGGCCAACCGAAAGCACCCTCGCCCTGAATCATGCCCTCGACGACAAATGTATTTAATCCATATTGTTGATATAAGCCGCTCCGCCACGTTGTGTTGACCGTGTCCGTGTCGTTCGCGTGTTCGTCAAAAGAGTCGTCCCAAAAGTTCGGCGTGTCGTAAGACGAAATAAAACCCTCGATCGCCGCCTCTAAGTCCGCCGAAAAGTCGCCGGAGTCGCGCCAAATGTTCGGCCCCTCGTTTGAGCCGTGAATGTCGAAAGCGAGGTCAATGCTGTTTGCCGATTCAATGGCCGCGATTTTCGTATGGACAAGAAACGTTTCGTCTTGTTCGTCTGTCGCGTCGGGTCCGGTCGTGTCGTAATCCCGGTTTGCATCAACGCCCGACTCGTATTGTCGCGAATACCCATTGTAAACGCCGTCGGGGTTAACCATCGGAAAAACATGGATGCGATGCGCCGCGCGATATGCGCCCGCGTCGTGTGTTTCCCCGAGAATCCAATCAATCATACCTTTCAACGCCCACGACCCGACCGGCTCGCCGGCGTGTGATCGGCAAGTGACAACAATGTCCGTCTTTTTTAAATTACTGCCGGCGTCGTCAATTTCTAAATAATATACGTTTCTTGACTGCTGAGAGTCGCCGAGGTCGGTCACGGAAACATACGAACTTAAATCCCAAGTGGTTATGTCGCCTTGCAAATCTGTGTAGGTGTACGGAACTGCCGCCGCGATCCAGACCTCGCTATTGCCGGAGATTTCGGGCAAGTCAAAAGTTAGCTCTCCGGAACTCCACGACGAGGCAACGTCGACCCACGTTGACTGGTCGAACGAATAAACCGGCCTAATACCCGACAATGACACACTCGTCGCCATGTTCGCGGTGATCGACGGCGTTGTTCCGTCGACGTTGGATAGCTTCACATAAAACCAATACCCATAAACCGTCCCGCCAATGGTTTCGGTTTCGCAATCGAATTCAACGTCGTTGCCGGAAATTGAGAAGTTTGTCCCGTTTCCCGCCTCGAAATTCGAGTCCCCCGTGATTTGCGGCACAATAACGACGTTGTCGGCGGTCTGAGCGTGATCTGAGCCTTGCGCGGTCAACGTCGACGCCTGAGTCAGTGCGACGTTGTCGGCGGTCTGAGCGTGAGTCGAACCGGCGACCACAAGTTGAACGGCCTCAGAAAGCGAAATATTGTCAACGCTTTGAGCGTGAGACGAATCCGAAACCGCGAGCGTGTTCGCTTGCGTCAGTGCGACGTTGTCGGCGCTTTGTGCATGATCCGCCGAGGCGACAATTAGAGTCGTGGACGACGCCCCATATTCTCCGTCTTTTATGTCCTCAAGGTCGCTATCCGAAACAACCGCATTACACCATCCAACTTCGTCAAGGTCGCCGCCAAAATCCCATGTCGGGGTTGTATTGTAAAGCGTGCAACCATAGGCTAAGTAATCGGTGCCGCCGGTGTAAATATCACTCACGTATGTATGGTTCACCCATCCGTCAGCATCGCCGCCCAACCAATCGTTGCCGTTTTCGTCCCAGAGCCTGAGTTTGCCAACTTCCGACGCACCCGACTTGTCGTGGGTATAAACAAAATGGTACCACCTGTCCGCCACCACGGGTTCGTCATATATCGGCCCGACCTCGCTTGTCGCCCCCGTGCCGGTTCCGATTCGGACGTAGATGCAATTGGCGTCGTTCGCGTCGGTGTCAATGGCCTTGCCGATGCAAAAGGTGCGGTTACTGCCATTGGTGTCATATTTACCGATAAAAATCTGTTGTCCTGTCAGACTGTCAAACCGGACCCACCCGAATACCGTCCAGCTTGTATCTTCTCCACTTTTTAACGGATGCTCGACCCCTGTGTCTCCCTCAAGATTTGCATCGGAAATATACAAACAGTCGTTTACGCCGTCAAAATGGACACAATAGGAATTTGCCGCTTGATTTGGGGCTTCATCCGAATCGGCGGCGGTTTGGCCATAAGCCGTCATATCGTTATCATTTATCGAATCAGTGCCCAACGCACCCGATTCAAAATCATGTAAACAAACAAGACTGCTTAAGTTTGTGAAATCATTAGCCATTAGTCAATGGGCTCCAGTTCGTAACCGTTTTGTTCACACCAATTCATTACGTCTTGATACCAATATTCCCCTGAAGGGTCTGGGTCTGGGTCTGGGTCTGGGTCTGGGTCTCTGACCACACGGACAAGGATCAGCTCCGCATCGTAGCCGAGCTGGGCTACCGTGTAATCTCGCTCATAGGGAATATGTCCATAAAGAATTTTCAGTGTATTGACAGGGCCAGATTCATTATATCCAATAACCACGACATAATGATAAAGCCGCCAGCTCAATAAAATGACCGGCCTGCCCGCATCTATTTCAGATGTTATGTGCGACCATCGAGCTTGATATTTTCGATGATGAGTAATATCCAGTTCGTAGTCTCTGTTGTGGGCAAAACTGTGCATACCCTCGATCAAGTCGTCGGGATAAACCCCGACATTAACGACGTGGCCGGTTCTTAGCATCATTTCAGAAAGCATGTTTTCCATTGCTCGGCCATCGTCCGGAATTGCGCCGGATAATGGCTCGTCAGACAATCCCCAAAAACCGAGAACCTCGGACGCCGCGGTCGGCCCGCAAATGTCGTCGGTGTTAAGCGTGACCTCGAATATGTCTTGATCTATAACCGGGACGCCGTCAATTTCGGCGGAAATGGCAACCGTTGACATTGTCGCCAAAAAAACAACCAATATTATAAATATTTTTTTCATCGTTCCCCCTCAAGTCCGACCCCTGTTAGTTTGCGCGGTTTAAATGCCGCCCGACACTCGTTCCCGCAAAAAACACGATCCGATTCTCTTGACTCGTGACCGTGAGCGTCAATAGCTGTTACAAAATACTCGCTCGCCGCGAGGTCGGCCGGCGGAATTTCGACCGATCGCTCAATGGTTGTTTCCGGATATGGATAACCGGCCGGCGGTGCTGGCGTGTCAGCAATCGCGACGATCTCGCCGGCGTTGTCTTGATATATCCGATAGAGGACAACGTCGTCGGTCGGCGAACTTGCGGCCCATTGAAAAGTGACGAGAACAAAGGCCGCCGCAATTATTTTACTGAAATTTCCCATAAGCTCAAACGTCCTAAACTTCTAAGCCAACGCCAAAAACTTTTGATGGTAATGCTTTTACGAAAACGAAAGGGTCGGACGGTTCCCCCTCGCCCCACATATTCACGGCCGCCACGGTCGCGGTATGGCTACCGGACGAAAGGTCGGCCGGCAATTCCCAATTGAGACGGACAAGCCCGTCGGCGGTTTCCCCGTCGACTAGTGTCGGTTCGCCGTCCATTGTCACGATAAAATAATCGGCCTCGGTTTCCGGTACTGCGTCACAAATTAGTCTCGGCATTTTTGCCCCCTGTTTTGTTATTTATTCCAATATCCACTAAGATTTTTCAAATAGGCGGTTTGCGCCGCGCCGTCGGCTTTCAATTCAACGACCAATGTCCCCACGCCCGCCGCAAGCGACGAACAGTCGACGGAAAGCGTTTGCACGCCGTAGCTTGTCGACGACCGCGACTCTGTCCCTGTCGCGGTTGACGAGTCGGTGTCGGTAATCGTGAACCTTGCGTCCACCTGGTCGCTCGCCGACCCTTTCAGTTCCATAATAAAGTACATATTTGACGGGTTGGCCGGTATGTAAATATTGAACGTCAAAACCGTGTCGTATGACGTCCCCGTGACGGAATGTTCGGCGTGTGAGTTTTGAACGACAATCGTTCGCCCGAGCGCATTTTCGGTCAAGGCCGAGTCGACGCCGTCGTGAACGTGGCCGGCCTCGGACCGCGTTTTTTTAATGTCGTATAAAATGAGATATTCGTCGCCGGACCGAACCCCGTCGGTGTAAAGCGTATCCCCCGTGCAAGTGATCGTCGTCGACGTCATATCGTCAATAGTGTAAGTGTTGCCGGCGGCGTTCCCCGAGAGAATGAACAAAACCCGGCCGTTGTGTTCGTCAGCCGTGTAGCCCCCCGCCGTGTCCGTCAAAACGGTTTCGCTCGGATCGCTTGTCGCGGTCCCCGAGTCGCCGGTCCCGAAACAAAGTTCTATCAAGGTTTCGATCCCTTTTCGTAACTTGTCCATAAGCGCTTGGCTCGTCGGCGAGTCAGCGTCGGTGTCGGCTTTTAGCGCGAAAGAAAGCGCCGAGAGTGGATTGTCAAAAAGGTCTGCCATTGTTCCCCCTTATGGGACGATTAAATATTCGTCCTCGGCCGTAGGCGACAAAAAGCCATAATTTTTTTGTTCGGTCGTGCAGGATCCATAATTCGCAAACTGAACAATATCGCCGGCGACCGGCGTCGACCCGAGCGAGTCGCAAGTAACCGTTGTCCCCGAAATGTCGGTTATTGTCACGGCCGCGACCTTTTGCCGCCCCATTGAATCAAGCAATTGGATTTCGGGATTTGTGAAACCGGAATAAAGCGCCGCGTCCGCCGTTGAAACTTCGAACTCGGTCGCGCTCGTTCCGGACGTGACCGTCATAATCGGCGAAATGCTCGAGTAACTATCGCGGGAAAAGCCCGTGTCGAGCAAAACGAAATTGACCGCGCCCCGAGTCCAATCAACCGACTTGCTAATCACTTCCATTTCGCGCGCCGTGATTCCCATCGTCCCCGTTTCGACGTTCGGGACCAAGGCGCACGTTACGGGGACGAGGTCGCCGATTTCAGTCAACCATCGGTCGAACGTCGTCTTTAGGCTTATTTTGAGCGGCGGCGGGTTATATCGAGCGAAAATCGAACTTTTCCTCGATTCCATGATTAAGTTCATGTCGACCGAGCCAGTTTTCCAGCCTTTTGAATTGATTGCGATCGCTTTTTTGCCAACGCCGCGCGAGGCGACCGCGTCCGAGTCGTAATAATAGGCCTTTGAGTCAAATTCAGAACCGTCCCAATCATAAGAAAATTCTATCAAGGTAACAAGTTCCTCGAAATTCAAGTCGATGGTCGGGACGCCGATAATGTGTTCGTCGGTTATGCTCTGAACTTCCGCCGTCGAAACCGTCGGCGGTTTTATCACTCGTACCGAAAAACGGCCCTGTCCGTCGGTGTAGGGATAGAGATTGAGCGGTTTCAATATCTCCCGAGAAATAAAGTCGCGCCCGACCTCGGACCCTGTTATCGAAAAGCTCATATAATAAGTGTTACCCGAAAAGTAGGTGTCGCGAACGCTTTCGATCTCGGCGACGTTGATTAGGTCCTCGTCCATACCGAGGCCCTCGTCCGCGCCATGCGTGGCAAAATCATAATCGCCGTTTGTCCCGAGGCCGGTCCCCGTCAAAAGCTCAAGCATGAGCGTCAAGGGATTTCCCGCGCGAACAATCGGCGACGAGCTTGTCGCCGACCTGAATATTTTGTTTTGTCCCCATTTCGTCGAGTCGGTAACATTGAAAACGAAAGTTTTCCCGCCACGGCCGGTCTTTATGCCCGTAATGTAACCCGTAAATACGGTCGTAAAGTCGTCCCCGTCAAGCCCCAAATAGCCGGCGTCAATCTGAACTTTTTTCCGGTGTAGGTTCGTGTCGTCGCCCGCGATCATGCTCGAGACGTATCCGTCGACGTCAACAAGCTCGAACGTGACGCCGGAAATCGACGCGCGCCCCTCTTGCGGCGTGATCTTTTGAGATAGTCCCGATATGCTTTTCAGATATTCGTAAACAGGCATTTTTCAAGCGTCCGGATTGTCTGCGTTGTGCATTGCCAGCATTTGAGCGGCCGTCGCCGCGGCCGTGTAAAATCGAACCTTTTTGCCGACCCGTCCCTCGAAATAGTCCCCCGTTCCGAGCGCCATTCCGACCGAAACCTCGACGGCCGACGTGTATAGCTCTTGGTAACCGGACCACGCCGAAATATCCGTCGGCGTGGTCGCAAGTTCGCCATTGACGAAAACCGACAAGGACTCGTCGCGCTTTACAACGACCCCGATCGTTGTGAATTCGCTTTGTGCGCCATTTGAAAAGCCGGTCAAGGTTTGTCCGATATTGATCGCCACGTCGACATTGTCCACTCGGAAATCAATGTCAAGACTTCCATCCGTCGCCAAAAAAACCCGAAAGCGGTCGGGGATTGTATAAGCCCCGAAAATGCTTTGCGCGTATGACGGTTGACCGTCGTCCGGCTTTATCGGGATTGAAAGCGTGAAGTCGTCGCGGAATTGAGCTTGCAAGGTCGTGTTCGCGTCAACGTATTGGGACCCGTTAAGGACGACGCCCTCGCCCGAAACAATAGTCGGCGAACCGACAAGGGTCGCGTCGTTTCCGCCCGTCCCGTCGTCGGTAACGCTCGACCCCGACGCGCTCGCGAGGTCATAACACAAATAAAGCCCCGAGGCCGGCAGCGTGTTCGCTTGCGTCAGTGCGACGTTGTCGGCGCTTTGTGCATGATCCGCCGAGGCGACAATTAGAGTCAAGGTCGGGACGGCGGCGTCGGCCCCCTTTGAACCGAAAACAACGTCGCTATCCAAAAACCGGATAAGATAAACCGGCTTTTTCTTGTCGGCGTCGTGCTTTGCGTCAAAATTTGTCGTCGTGGTTAGCATTATGCCGGTTGCTCTCTAAACTTGAACGTCCAGAAAAAAGTTTGTCCGGACTGTTTCGGGTCAAAGCGGTCGTTCATTAAAAGCAACGACGGCCAATATTCAAGATGCCGGAAAGAGTCGCCGGACACATAGGCAAAATAAAGATTGCTTGTCGCTTCAATCGACCCCGAGGTCGGCGCGCCGTTTATGACGACGACCTCGGCCTTGTCGTCGGTCGCGTTCTCGATTAAACAAATATCGCCGTCGGAAAATCCGCTTTCACTTGTTACTGGTATAGTTGTTTGGTCTGCGGCCGCGGCCCCGTCAAGTGTCGTGTTGCCGGTCTTTGTGGAGTCCATTGCAAAAGAAAACGTTTCATGTTGCCGCGCATAAGACCAAAAAGCCCGCAATTTGTAGTAGGTCGCAAGGTCGAAAGACGCCGCGAAAGTGAACTCGTCGGCCCCGAAAGAGTTAAGGGTTTCAATCCGGCCCGAGTTGGCCTCGTTCGTGTAACGCTTATGCGTTTGAACGGGTTTCAGCCCGCCGTTTTCGCCGACATTTATGTCAATGTTGTTACTGTCGAAAGTAATTCTAATCGCCATTTATCCCACCGACCCCGCATATTGAGCCTCTTTGACGTTGACATAAACGTCTCGCTCGGACCCTGCGTCGTTTATCTTGTCAATCATGTCGTCGACGATCTCGTCCGGTATTCCGCCGACGAAATTCCCGTCAAGGTGAAAATGAATCGCCCCGCCGCTTTCCGTTCCTACGCCGGAAACCTGAGTGTCGACCGTCGGCGCGGTTGTCGAACTCGTAACCGGGACGCCCGCGCTCGCCGCGCCGCCGCCGCCGCCCATGCCCTGAGACGTGATCGACGCGACTTGCGCCATGCCGTAGGCAATAACCGAGGCGGCCGCCGCAAAGTTGTAAGGATAGGGGACGTCTTTCATAGCATTAGCCGCGCCGGTGTAGGTCGAAATCAAGGCTTGACCGATCGAGGCCGCCTTTACTACCGCGAAAATTGCTTTATTGTCTTTTTGCGACGACTGCAAAAGCAACTTGCCGGCCATGATCGTATAATTTAAAGTCGAACTGACCGCGGCGATCTTTCTTTCTTTCAACCGCTCGGCGGCCTCGGCCTCGGCCTCTTGAAAAGCATAGAACTCGGTCAAGGATTGTTGTCTGTAATTCCATTCCTCGGCGCGTTCCTCGGCGCGCATTTGCCGCCGGCGTTCCATTGCGTCGCCAAAAACTGAATTGATTTGTTCCTGAGTGTTTGAAAAGTCCTCGACGTCGAGCGCGCCCCCCAGCCCCGACGGTTTCTTTCCGCCGGGTCCGCCGCCCTCGCCGCCGAGTGCCTCGCCAAAAACGACGTTAAAGCCCTCGGTTTCGGTCCGAGCGTCGGCGACCCATCTCGTGTATGTCTGCAAGTCGACGTTGAACTCGCGCAAGGCCTCGGCCGCGTCCCTATAAGGTCCGCCGACTTTCGGAATTTTGCCGAGAACGTCATAAAACTTGATTAAGCCCGACGTCACGCTCGCGACAACGCTCGCCCCGACCTCTTGAATTTTATAAAAAGCATTGACCGAGAATTCGATCACGCTCGGCAATTTCTTCCCGAACCACTCGGCCATTTCTGTTAAGGTCGGTCCGAGTTTCGCGACGACAACCGTCACGGCCCCCGTGATTTGCCCTTTAAGGCGCGACATTGAATCGTTAAAGGCCGCGATATTGTTCGCGCCCTCTTGCGTCAATGTCATGCCTAACGCGTCCGCCTCGCCGCGCATTTCGCGCAAGCCGGCCGAACCGCCCTCGAGCATTTGCAACATTGCCACGCCCTCGGAGTCAAAGAGTTTCATCGCGATTCGAACCTTGTCGGACTCTTTTGAAACCCCCTGCAATGCGTCGGCCAAAACCTCGAGTTGACGGTCCGGCGCGATCGCGTTCAGCTTTTCGGCGGACAACCCGAGTTCGGCGAGAGCGTTTCGAGCCTCGCCGGTCCCGCTCGCGGCCTCGGCGATCCGGCGCGTCGATCGCTGAATCCCCATTGTCATAGTATTGAAAGAAATTCCGGAAAGATCGGCGGCGTGTTTCAATTGCGATAAGGCCTCGGTTGAAACCCCGAGGCGGATATTGAGCTTGTGCATCTTGTCGCCCATATCAAGCGCGTGTTTCGCCATTAAAACAAAAGCGCCGGTCGCAACCGCGCCGGCAAGTTTAAAGCTCGTTTTTATCTTGTCGGCGGCGTTTGCCGAGGTCGCTTTTAACCGCTTCATGGCGCGTTCATGCGCCGAAATGTCGGCCCCGTACTTGAATTTTACCTCGGGCGTTGCCATTTTATTTTTGCCCCTGTTGCCGTAAAAGCTCGGCCTTTGACCGAATTAAGTCTTGCTGAAATTCCTCGACAATCAAAAAATAATTTAATGCCCGCTTGACGTCGGCCCCGAGCGTCGACCACTCGGCCGGCGTGATGTTGAACTCTCTCATCGTTGACAAGATTTGATAGAGAGGCGCGAACCTTTGCGCGCCTTGCTCAATCCGCCGGCGTTTAATGCGAGCGATAACGGCCGGCGTCAATCCGATCAACTTCCGAATAAAAAATCGCGTTCCCCCTCGGCGAACTTTGTCAACGATTGAATATCGTCGAATAGTTGGTCGAGTTGATGCGCCGAAAGCCCGTTGTTTTTTAAAAGATCAATTCGCGCCTCGAGGTCGAGGTTGTCGAACCCGTCGAGAGCAAACGCGACGACTTGCCATATTAAATGTTGAGAAAATTTATTGTATTCGTCGACATAACGTTCGTCGTTAAAGTCGGGGACCCGTTGCGGCTTGCCGTCCACGGTTTCGATCTTGCTCGGCGGGACGGGTGCTTTTGCAGATAGTTTTTCTTGAAACGCGGCGACGCCTTTTGACCGGATCGGAATATTGATCCCGATCGGCTTTCCGTCGCGCGTTGCTTTGATGGTCGAAACGCCGCGGCTTTCAAAAGCCGCGCCCGCCTCGATTAAGTCGGATAGTTCTATGACCTCCGCTTTCATAATCAACCCCCTTTCCTCTTGTTTTAAAGGTGATTGTTAGGCCTCGACGCTCGTTCCGGACGTAAACGCGGTTATTTCAGAAACCGCGCCGTAGCACATCGCCGTTATCGCAAGCGTTGACCCCTCGGCGCTTTCTGATATGACCGCTTGGTCCTCTCCGATATAGACCTCGGCCCACTTGATACCGTCGTCGACGCCGTCAAAAAGATATTCAATATCGCAAGTCCTTTTTGACGCGTCCGCAAAAGCCGGCGTCGTGACGCTATTTCGGGTTGTGGACCCCTTTGTCGAGACAATCGTGTTTGAATTAATCGACGCCGTGGCCCCGTTCATTATACGAATCCACGTCCGCAAGTAGCCAAACGGGACATGGTCACCCATGAGCGCCGAGAATGTGACCTGTATCGGCTCTAAATAAGCGTCCTCGGGTCCGAGGATATAAACCGAGGTCGTGGTCAAGTTCCCCCGATCCATTAGCGGCTTTTCCTCGGGTCTTTTCGGACCGATCGCCCCCGAAACGTCGCCGGCGTCGAAATCAAGCTCCAGATAAAACGGCGTTCCGCTCGTCCCGTCGTAAAGCCGCATTTTCCCGGTTTTGTTTGTGTAAACTGTCATTTTTATACCTCGCTTTTAGCTCGCTGTTGAATCGTCCCGCTCGACCGTAACCGACCACCACGACCCCGCCCTCGATGCCGTGACGACAACCCACTCATAGCCGCGAAAGGTGAATGTGTCGCCTACGTTCACGGTCCCGACGTCGTCCGAGTGAACTTCAAGCCTCGCGATCGCGAACTCAGTTCCTCTGACATACGGTTCTTGAGCCTCGGCAGACTCGTCGACAAAGGCGTCAATGTTAACCGCGGACCCGCCGTCCGGTGTATAGGCGACGGTTTCCTCGCCTAACCCGCAACCGAAAAAGTCGGTTTTATTGTCGATCGGATAGGACATTTATTTTTTTGCCTTGCCTTTTGCCTTTGATTTGCTGGCCTTTTTAGGCGCGGCGGCCTTTTTCGGAGTGTCGGTTTTCTTGACCATGCCGGCGGGGACCGCTTTTCCGTTCAAAATGTAGTCGCGCGCTTTTGACTCCGAAACGGTCGCAACATGGCCGGCGGCCCAATGTTCGCCGCCGGTCCCGACGGTCGGCTCTTTTATTTTGATTCTCACGTCCGGCATTTCAACCCCCCTTGATTCGCCGCGAATCGTCGCGGCCGCGTTTTTAATGGTTAGCATTTAGGACACCGGCAAGGACTGTTTGCCGAGACGGATCGCCGTAACCGCAATCGGAGTCCCGTTCGAGTGCGTCCCCGTGACGTTAATCACGACACGAGCATATCGCTTTGACCCCTTGTATTGAACGTAAAAGACCGCGTCGTCCTCGGCGGCGGCGTCAATTTTTGCGAAAGTCCCGTCGTTGTTGCCGGCGACATAATTCGAAAGGTCGCTGTCGTCAACGTCGGTAAAAGACGAATCGTCGGCGCTTTCCTCGACCTCGAGTTCGGTATAAAGCGAACTGGAAAGCGTGTCGCCGGACGCGCCGACGTTGACAATAAACAAAACGCCGTCGTTATACCCGAGCAAGTCGACCGAGTCGCAATCGGTGTCCGTGGTCACGGTGTCGGGGTCGAGACATTGATCTATTTTTAAGTTGTTGTAATGGTCGCGCATATTCTTTACCTCGCTTTTTTGATGCGCCGGCCGCCGCTCGGTCCGGTTTGTCCGGTGAGGTTTGCGGCCGGCGCGGTTTCTATGGCCGGCTATTCATGTCCGGCCCGCGGGTTGTTAGGTTGTGAGTGCGTCGAGCATTGCGGAAAAGCTCGCGGCGTTACGAACGCCGACGTCGGCGTCCTGAAAGGCCGTGACGCGAACGGTTCCGGAGCTTGACCCGGTGTAGGGGTCGACGAGAATGTCGACGCCGGACCAAAGGCCGAAAACAAGGTCGGCCCAATTACCGAAAAAGATCGCCGAACAAACGCCGGAACTCGACCCTTTTGTCAATGCGCTCGAAACTTGATTCGTGCAATAGGCCGGATAACCGTTCAATTCACCTTGCCCGCCCTTGCCGGTCCACAACGGAATTTCGCCGTAAGTCGCATTTGTGAAAACCTGTTTTAGTTTTCCGCGGACTTTCGGGTTTGTCATGTAACCAAGGCGGCCAATGTCGGCATTTCCGACGGCGACGTCGGTTTCAAGTTCGCAAATATGAC
>Ga0180435_10003808_pt1 | contig 15018 bp, 12 predicted proteins | sample SS_ome_3_FD_132467 | JGI IMG/M metagenome (GOLD analysis project Ga0180435, IMG submission 132467) | Hypersaline lake sediment archaeal communities from the Salton Sea, California, USA - SS_3_S_1 metaG | ecosystem: Environmental > Aquatic > Non-marine Saline and Alkaline > Hypersaline >... | reverse complement strand
GTCGTGGACGCCGGCTGGCGGCCCTACGACGAGCAGGTGGGGCAGACGGGCAAGAACGTCGCGCCGAAGCTCTACTTCGCGCTGGCCGTCTCGGGGGCCGTGCAGCACCTCTCGGGCATGAACCGCAGCGGCACCGTGGTGGCGGTCAACAAGGACGGCGACGCGCCCATATTCAAGGTCGCCGACTACGGCATCGTCGGTGACGTGCACGAGGTGCTCCCCGCGCTGCGCGCGGCGCTCGCGGGCCTGGACTGAGGGGCGATGCGCGTCCGGCGCGCGACCCGGGGCGACCTCGACGCGCTCACGCGGCTCGAGGCGGCGTTCCCGGGCGACCGCTTGTCGCGCGCCTCGTTCGCGCGCTTCATCGAGGGGACGACCGCCGACGTGTGGGTGGCGACCGAGCCGGATGACGCCGGGCGCGATGTCGTCGTGGGCGACGCCGTCGTCAACTACCGCCGCGGCTTCCACGCGGCGCGGCTGTACTCCCTCGTCACGGACCCCGCTCGGCGGGGTCGCGGCGTCGGCCGGGCGCTCATGGCGGCGGTCGAGGAGCACGCCCTCGAGCGCGGGCTCGTGTCGGTGCGGCTCGAGGTGCGCGTCGACAACGCTCGTGCCATCGACCTCTACCGGCGCCTCGGCTACGTCGCTGTGGGCCTGACGCACGACTTCTACGAGGACCACAGCGACGCCCTGCGCATGCGCAAGCGGCTCCGGGCCGACGCCGCCCAACTGCTTGCCGTCCCCTACCACCCGCAGTCGCTCGAGTTCACGTGTGGCCCGGCCAGCCTGATGATGGCGCTGCGCTCGTTGGGCCACGCCGAGCCGCTCGGGGAGGCGGAGGAGTTGGCGCTGTGGCGCGAGGCGACGACCGTGTTCATGCTCGCCGGGCACGGCGGCACCAGCGCCCACGGCCTGGCGGTGGCGGCGTTGCGGCGTGGCTTCGCGGCCGAGGTGTGGGTCGACCAGGAGGCTGCGCCGTTCCTCGACACGGTGCGCTCGGCCGAGAAGAAGCGGGTGATCGAACTCGCGCACGCGGGCTTCGTGGAGGCGTTGGCACGGCTCGGCGGACGCGTGCGGGTGGGTGACTTCGGCGCCGACGACGTCGTCGCACAGTTGCGGGCCGGCCGCGTGCCGCTGGTGCTGGTGTCCGGCGCGCGGCTCTACGCCGAGCGCATCCCGCACTGGGTGGTCGCCACCGGATTCGACGACGACCACCTCTACGTGCACGACCCGCACCTGCCCGAGGGCGCGCAGCGGGCCGACGGCGTGCACCTGCCACTACGGCGGGCGGACTTCGCCCGCGTGGCGCGCTACGGGCGCGCGCGGCACCGAGCGTCGGTGGTCGTGTGGCGGCCCGCCGGCGGGGGATCGCCCGCCGGTGTCAGCCGGGGAGGTGCGCGAGCGCCGCGGGCCCCTCGGCCAGGTAGCGGATGACCTCGGCGTAGATCTCCGGGTTGGCCTGGTCCTCCTCGGTGGCGGCGATCGTGGGGTTGTCGTTCACCTCGATGACGGTGTACTGCCCGTCGATTTCCTTGAGGTCCACGCCGTGGAGGCTGTCGTCGACGGCGGCACTGGCGGCGAGCGCCACGCGCAGCAGCTCGGTCGGGGCCTCGTCGCGGGGTACCCCCCGGACGGTCGCCGCCTCGCCCTCCGCGCCGCGCTGCATGACCTTCCAGCGATCGGCGGCGAACCGGTACTCGACCACGGCGAGCACCTTGCCGTGCAGCGTGATGACGCGCCAGTCGAAGGCGGAAGGAAGGTACTGCTGGACCACGATGCGGTCGGCCCGGCGGAGGAAGCGCTTGCCGACCTGGACGAACTGTTCCGGTGCGGTCACCTTGTCGACGTAGGCCGAGAACGACGAGTTCGGCGCCTTGAGCACCAGCGGCGTCCCCAGCTCCTCGAAGAGGCCGACCGCCACGGCGGCGGTCACCTGCCCCTCGTCGAGGAAGCGGGTTTCCGGGATCGGCACGCCGGCCCGCTGCAGGCGGCGGTACATGTTGACCTTGTCGCAGCACACGCGGATCGACTCGGAGGTGTCGAGGACGCGCTTGCCCATCATCTCGGCCCAGCGCGCGACCACGTAGGCGGTGTTGAGCGGATCGGTGAGGGCGCGGATGAGCACGGCGTCGTACTGGGCGAGGTACTTGAGCTCGTTCTTGAAGACGAAATCCAGCTCGTGACCGAGCTCGAAGGCCGCGAGGCGGAAGTTCGTCAAGGCCGTGAGCTCGACCGCGGAGCGGATCGTGTAGCGCTCGGTGAAGACTGCTAGGCGGGCCACGTGCCGGCCTCCTCGAGGCTGCGTCGCTCGTCGGCCGTCAGCTGCCGGAGCGGCAGCGGCTCGATCGCCGAGATCAGGTAGGCGTCCTCGACGACGATCGTCCGCACCTTCATGAGGGGCAGCCGGAATGTCTCCCAGAGCGCCCGCGCGAACGCCGTGTACTCCGGGATTGCGGCGACGCCGAGCACCACCCGCACGACGTCGATGCGGAAGTCGTCGGGCAGCGCCTGGCACAGGACCGGGTACTTGCCGGTGTAGGTGAGGCCGCGCCGGCGCGTCTCGATCGCGCCCACGTCGGACAGCAGCTCGCCGCGGCTGGAGAAGGGGTTGACGGGGTAGGCCATGACGGGCGGCGGCAGGAAGCGGTCGGTCACGAGCTGCGAGCGAGGCACCGGCAGGCCGGCGCGCTCGGCCTTGGCCAGCGCGATGGGCACGACGTAGGCGTCGAGGCACTCGGCGGCCGTCGGGGCGACCTGCTCGCCCGCCTGTTCGAGGTCGAGGGAGCGGTAGTAGCCGTCGGTAAGGTAGGTGTAGTCGCCCGCGAGGTTCGCGATGACCGGGCGGGCGGGGTCCATGCCCCACCCGCCCGGCAGGAGTTCCGGATGCAGCGTCAGCGTTCGGCGAGCGGGCGTCAGGCCCACGGCAGGTGGCCGAGAACGGCCACGCCCGGCAGCGTCTTCCCTTCGAGGAACTCGAGCGAGGCACCGCCACCCGTGCTCACGTGATCGACGCGGTCGGCGAGGCCCGCCTTCTTGATGGCCGAGACGGAGTCGCCGCCGCCGATGACGCTCATGGCGCCGGACGAGGCGACGGCCTGGGCGATGGCGTTGGTACCGGCGTCGAAGGGCGGGACCTCGAACACGCCGAGGGGCCCGTTCCACAGCACGGTGGCCGCGCCGGCGAGCGCATCACGGAACCCGGAGATCGCCTCGGGACCGGCGTCCAGGCCCTTCAGTCCGGTGGGGATGTCCCCCGCGGGGTGGACCGAAGTCTCGGCGCCGGGGACGATCTCGGCCGCGCAGACGGCGTCGGAGGGAAGCACGAGCGGGACGTCGCGCTTCTTCGCCTGGTCGAGCAGCGCACGCGCGAGCTCCAGGCGATCGTCCTCGACCAGCGAGTCGCCGACCGAGCCGCCCTGGGCCTTGATGAAGGTGAACGCCATGGCGCCGCCGACGATCAAGGCATCGGCGATCTCGAGCAGGCGCTCGATGACCGCGATCTTGTCGGAGACCTTGGCGCCGCCGAGGACGACGACGAACGGCCGCTCGGGGGCCTCGAGCAGCTTGCCGAGCACGCTCAGCTCGCGTTCCATGAGGCGGCCGGCGGCCGACGGCAGCAGCCGCGCGACGCCCTCGGTGCTGGCGTGCGCCCGGTGCGCGGAGCCGAACGCGTCGTTGACGTACGCCTCGGCGTAACCGGCGAACACGCGGGCGAGCGCCGGGTCGTTCTTGGTCTCTCGCGGATCGAAGCGGGTGTTCTCGAGCAGCGTCACCGATCCCTCGGGCGCGTCGGCCACGAAGGCCTGCTGCTCCGTGGTGCCGGGACCGTCGGTGGCGAGGTAGCGGACCTCACGGCCGAGCAGCTCGCTCAGGCGCTGGGCGACGGGACCGAGCCGTGCGCTGTCGTCGCCCGGCGCCGGCGGGCCCTTGGGGCGTCCGAGGTGGGTGGCGAGCACGAGCGTGCAGCCGCGGTCGAGCAGTTCCTGGATCGTTGGCAGGGCCGCGCGGATGCGCGTGTCGTCGCGGATGACGCCTTCCTTGATCGGAACGTTGAGGTCGACGCGGACGAAGACGCGCCGGCCGGCGACCGGCGCGTCCGAGAGGGTGGGAAAGGTGGGCACGGCGCCCTCAGCGACGGCCGGACATGAGCTCGAGCAGGTCGACCATCCGCTCCGAGTAGCCCCACTCGTTGTCGTACCAGGAGAAGAACTTGACGAGGCGGCCCATCGACTTCGTGAGCTTGGCGTCCCAGATGCCCGAGTGCGGGTCGCCGACGATGTCCTGCAGCACGATCGGGTCCTCGGTGTAGCGCACGATGCCCTTGAGCGGGCCCTCGGCCGCGGTCTTGATGGCCGCGTTGAGCTCGTCCGCCGTCGCGTCGCGCTTGAGCAGCGCGGTGACGTCGGAGATGGAACCGGTCGGCGTCGGCACGCGCAGCGCGCCGCCGTCGAAGATGCCGCGCAGGTTCGGCAGGACCTTGCCGACCGCCTTGGCGGCGCCGGTGGACGACGGCACGATGTTGACCGCCGCGCTGCGCGCGCGGCGCAGGTCCTTGTGGGGACCGTCGATGAGGACCTGGTCGTTCGTGTAGCTGTGGATCGTGGTCATCATCGCCTGCTCGATGCCGAAGGTCTCGTCGATGACCTTCATGATCGCGGCCAGGGAGTTCGTCGTGCAGCTGGCGTTCGAGACGATGACGTGCTTCTCGGGGTCGTACGACGCCTCGTTCACGCCCAGGACGATGTCGACGTCGGCGTCCGGCGACGGCGCGCTGATCAGCACCTTCTTGGCGCCCGCCTTCAGGTGCAGGGCGGCCTTCTCGCGCTTGGTGAAGATGCCCGTCGACTCCACGACGATGTCGACGCCCAGTTCGGCCCAGGGGAGCTCGGCGGGATCCTTGATCGCGGTGGCGCGCACCTTGCGCCCGTCGACGATCAGGTTGTCGGCGTCGTGCGACACCTCGCCCGGAAAGCGGCCGTAGGCCGAGTCGTACTTGAGCAGGTGCGCCAGCGTGGCGTTGTCGGTCAGGTCGTTGACCAGGGCGATCTCCATGCCGCGCGCGTGCGCGATGCGGAAGATCTGACGGCCGATGCGGCCGAACCCGTTGATGCCGATCTTCATGTGGGTCCTCCAGCGAGGGGTGGAAAAGGGGGTGGGCCGGGCGCCGGGCCCGTTGGCCGCGGCGGGGCCGCGTCGGCGTCAGCCGACGAGGACCTCCGGAATTGTACCGCGGCAACGCCGGGGCGCCCGTCCTGGCTGGCCAGGCCGCGCCCGGGTCGCGTCAGACGGCGCGGCGGCGCGGCGCGTCAGACCGCGCGCCGGTGCGGCGCGTCAGACCGCGCGCCGCAACGCGATCGTGAGGCTGCCGGCGCCGAGCTCGGCCTCCAGGCTGAAGGACGCTTCGGCCAGACCACCGAACCCGAGCGTGGTCGCGAGCACCTCCTGCGCCAGCGTGGCGGCATGCTCCTCCAGCGCCGCGCGCGCCTCGGCGTCACTCGCCACGAGGGCCAGTTCGATCCGATCGGAGATCTCGAGGCCGGCCTGCTTGCGCGCGTCTTGCACGAGCCGCACCGCATCGCGCATCAAACCCTCGCGCACGAGTGCGGGCGTGAGCTCGGTGCAGCGCCGCGAGGGCACCGCGGTCCTCGACGGCTGCGTACCCCTCGGGGCTGCGGGCGTCGAGCAGCAGCTCGTCCGGCGCGAAGGCGACGGTCTCGCCGTCGATCTCGAGCGCGAACGGCCGGCCCTCGGCGACCGCGCGGGCGATGGCCTGGCCGTCGGCCGCCGCCAGCGCCGCGCGCACCGCCGGGACGCGCTTGCCCAGGCGCTTGCCGACCTTGGGCAGGTGCGGTCGCACGTCGTAGGCGACGAACGGGTCGGTGGGGTCGAGGTAGCGGACGGATTTGACGTTGAGCTCGTCGCGCAGGGCGTCCTCAAGGCGCTTCAGGCCGGCGAGCTCGGCCTCGGAGGGCACGCGCACGAGCACCTCGGGCAGCGGCTGGCGGGTCTTGTGACCCGAGGCGGCGCGGGCGGCGCGCCCGAGCTCGACCACCCGCTGCAGCGTCGCCATGTCGCGCAGCAGGTCGGCGTCGACCGGGGCGTCGGGTTCGGGCCAGGCGCAGAGGTGCACCGATACCGGCGCACCGGGGTCGCGGCGGGCGACGAGGTTGCGGTAGAGCACCTCCGAGACGAACGGCGCCAGCGGCGCCATCAGCTTGGCGAGGGTCACGAGGGCCTCGTGGAGGGTGGCGTATGCCGCGAGCGCGTCGGCGGCGCCGTCGCCGCGCCAGAACCGTCGCCGGTTGCGCCGCACGTACCAGTTGGAGAGCTCGTCGACGATCGCGTCGCGAAGGCGCCGGCCGGCGCTGGTCGGGTCGAAGTCCTCGAGGTCGGCGGTCACATCGGCGGTCAGCCGCTGCAACCGCGCGTGCAGCCAGCGGTCCATCAGCGGCCGCTCGGAGACGGGTGGCGCGGAGCCGAGGTCCGGGCGGTCGAGGTTCGCGTACATGACGAAGAACGCGTAGGTGTTCCACAGCGTCATGAACACGTCGCGCAGCGTCTCCTCGACGAGCGCCTGGGAGAAGCGCTTGGTCGCTTCCGGCGGGCTCGACGCGAAGAGGTACCAGCGCAGCGCGTCCGCGCCCTGGTGGTCGAGCACCGACCAGGGATCGACGACGTTGCCCTTCGACTTCGACATCTTCTCGCCGTTCTCGTCGACGATGTGCCCGAGCACGATGACGTTCTTGAACGAGCTGGTGGCGCCGGCCAGGTGGTGCAGCGGGCCGGCCGGCCGGTCGTCCGTGCCCGGGTCGGTCAGCAGCGTCGCCAAGGCATGCAGGCTGTAGAACCAGCCGCGCGTCTGGTCGATGGCCTCGCAGATGTAGTCGGCGGGGAAGTGGTCGGCCAGCGCCTCCACCGCGCCGGGCGGCGACCCTTCGCCGATGTAGTGCCACTGGGCGTAGGGCATCGCGCCCGACTCGAACCACACGTCGACGGTATACGGCACCCGCCGGAAGATCTTGCCGCCGCGCTCGAAGGTGAGCTCGTCGACCGCCGGGCGGTGTAGGTCGAGGCCCGTGAGGTCGCGGCCGACGAGCTCGGCGAGCTCCGCCACGCTGCCGACCACGATCGTCTCGCCGTCCTCGGCGCGCCACACCGGCATGGGCGTGCCCCAGTAGCGCTCACGCGACAGCGCCCAGTCGACGTTGTTCTCCAGCCACTTGCCGAAGCGCCCGGTGCGGATGTGGTCCGGGTGCCAGCCGATGCGGTCGTTGAGCTCGAGCAGGCGCTCCTTGAGCACGCTCGTGCGGATGTACCAGCTCTTCTTCGCGACGTTGAGCAGCGGCTTGTCGTCGCGCCAGTTGAAGGGGTAGGCGTGGCGGATCGTGCCGTGGTCGAGCATGTGGCCGGCCGCCTCCAGGTCTCGCGTGATCGCGTCGTCCGCGTCCTTGAACCAGTGGCCGGCGTACGGGCCGGGTGCGCCCTCGGGAGCGTCCAGCGGCGCGACCTCGGGCAGGACCCTGCCCGCGAGGTCGACCGACCAGCGCGTCGGCAGCCCGTGCCGCCGGCCGACCTCGAGGTCACCGTAGGCGGGCGCCAGGTGCACGATGCCGGTGCCGTCGTCGAGCGTGACGAACTCGTCGGCGACCACGCGCCAACCGACCGCGCCCAAGGGATCGCCGTCGTCGGGGCGCCCGCGCAGGATCGGGTGGTAGCGCGCGCCCACGAGGTCGCTTCCCGGGACGCGCCTCACGAACTCGTGGGCGGCGCCCTCGAACACGGCCCCGATCCGGGACTCGGCCAGCAGGTAGAGCTTGCGCTTCGCCTCGTGGGCGCCGCGGAGGCTGACCGGCCCCTCGACCAGGGCGTAGGTCGCCTCCGGATGCACGGCCAAGCCGGTGTTGGCCGCCAGCGTCCAGGGCGTCGTCGTCCACGCGAGGAAGGCGACGTCGCGCATCTCGTCGGCGGGGATGATCCCGCGCGCGACCAGGTCGCCGTGCAGCGCCGGGAAGGCGGGGTAGACGCTCGGGTCGGGCACGTCCTCGCGGTAGCCGAGCGCCACCTCGTGGGAGGCCAGCGTCGTGTTCGACGATGGCGAGTGCCAGGTGGTCTTGTAGTCCTCGACGAGCAGGCCCCGCCGCCACAACTCCTTCATGATCCACCAGCACGACTCGACGTAGCCGGGGTCGTAGGTGACGTAGGCGTTGTCCAGGTCGACCCAGAATCCGATGCGCTCGGTCATCTCGTTCCAGTCCTGGATGTTCTCGAACACGTACTCGCGGCACAGGGCGTTGAAGCGCGCGATGCCGTAGTCCTCGACCTGCTGCTTGTTGGTGAACCCCAGGCGCTGCTCGATGGCGATCTCGACCGGCAGGCCGTGGGTGTCCCAGCCGCCCTTGCGGTTGACGCGGTGGCCCTGCATCGTCTTGAAGCGCGGGAACAGGTCCTTGAACACGCGGCTGATCACGTGGTGCACGCCCGGTTTCCCGTTGGCGGTGGGCGGCCCCTCGTAGAACACCCACGGTCCGCGGGGGGCGGGCTTCTCGAGGGAACGGCGGAACACCTCCGCCTCGCGCCAGAACGCCATCACCTCGCGCTCGAGGTCGGGGAAGCGCACGTCCGTGGCTACGGGTTCGAAGGGCGTCGTGGCGGCGGTCGGCTCGGGCACGGTGGTCTCCTCGGTCGTCGTCCCGGCTCGGCCGCCGCGTCGAGCGGTCGACCCCGCGGCCCGCGGGCCGCGTCGCAGAGCGGGACACGACGAGGCGCCCCGCGCACGCGCGTCGGGGCGCCTCGGGAAGGCGCGGTACCACCCGACTTCGGACCGCCCTCGCGGGCGGACCCTCGGAGCCACCCCACCGGCGAGCGGGGGAGGGCCAGACGCGTGACGTGCGTCGGACGGCGTCGCCTACGTGTGCCTGGCGGCGCGCCGCCGTCGGGCACCATCGGAACGCTGGCTCGGGGAGGATCTTCGGCGACCGGCCTACCGCCGGGCTCGCACCGTCCCCGGCTCGCTGGGGGGGCTCACGATCGCCTACTCGTTCCCGTCGTCGCCCGTCGCCTTCGCGGCGGCTTTACAGCCCACCGCGGCGACGTGTAGGATGCACCGTAGCAGCCGGCCTTCGGAGCGTCAAGACGCCGCCTGCCCCCCACCCCGACTGAAGCCGCCGGTTCCATCGTGTCCACGCCCCCGTGGCGGCGTACGTCCGGAACCCGATCGAGCGGCTCGCGTCCCAGACGCTCCAGTGACCCCGTCCAACAGGTGCCCGTCCAGGCTGGACGCGCGCCGATACGGCCGGGAACGACCGCGGCGGAGCTTCGTTCCGCAGTCGGTGTCCCGCCCCTCCTGCGAGGAGACCCATGAGCCCACGCACGCGCAAGACCCCCGAAGCGGCCCCCGCCGACACCTCCGAGACCGCCGCGCCGAAGCGGCGTGGGCGCCCGCCCAAGGCCGCGAGCGCCCCCGAGGCCGAGGTGGCCGTGGCGGCGCCCGAAACCGAGTCCGCCGCGCCGAAGCGGCGTGGGCGGCCGCCGAAGTCCGCCAGCGCGGCCGCCGAGCCGGCCGAGGGGGCGGTGCCGGCGAGCAAGAAGCGGGCGTCGACGAACGCGAAGTCGAAGGCGAAGGAGCAGGCCGAAGCGGCGACCGACCGGCCCGAGCGTGACGCCACGCCCTCCCGCGCGGGCGAGGAGCGCGCCGACGGCGACGGACGGGACGGCGACCGCGAGGCCCGGACCGAGCGGCCCGACCGGATTGACGGTGAGGATCGGGATGAGCAAGGCGATCGGGCCGATCGGGCGGACCGTTCCGATCGTGGCGGACGCGAGGAGCGTGGGCGCCGCGGGCGGCGCGGCGGCGGCCAGCGGCGCGTCGGGTTCAACTTCCGCGACCTGCAGGGCAAGATTCTCCCCGAGCTCCACCTGCTGGCCAAGGAGGTCGGACTCGAGGAGTACCGCGCGATGGAGAAGGACGAGCTGGTCCTCGCGGTCCTGGAGCGGGTCGCGGAGAGCGAGGGCCTTCGCGTGGTGCAGGGCTACCTCGAGATCTCCAGCGACGGTTACGGCTTCCTCCAGGAATCGCTCCTGCAGAACAACACGCGCAGCGTCATCGTGTCGGCCGGCCTGATCAAGCAGTTCCGCCTGCGCACCGGCGACATGATCCTCGGCAAGGCGCGCCGGCCGCGCGACAACGAGCGCTACGGCACGCTGATCCGCGTCGAGGCCGTCAACGGTGTCGATCCGTTCCAGGCCTCGAAGCGTCCGAAGTTCGACGACCTGATCCCGACCTTCCCCGACCACAAGATCACGCTCGAGACCGGGCAGCAGGACCTCTCGGCCCGCGTCATCGACCTGCTGGCGCCCATCGGCCGCGGACAACGCGGGCTCATCGTCGCGCCGCCGAAGGCCGGCAAGACGACGCTGCTCAAGGCGATCGCCAAGTCGGTCGTCACCAACGAACCCGACATCAAGGTGATCGTGCTGCTGGTCGACGAGCGCCCGGAGGAGGTCACCGACTTCCGAGAGAGCGTCACCGGCGTCGAGGTCATCGCCAGCACCTTCGACGAACCACCGGTCAACCACATCCGGGTCGCCGAGTTCGTGCACGAGCGCGCGCGCCGCATCGTCGAGGATGGTGGGCACGCGATGATCCTGCTCGACTCGATCACGCGCCTGGCGCGGGCGAACAACCTCGTCACACCGGCCACCGGGCGCACCCTCTCCGGCGGCCTCGACTCGAACGCCCTGCACTGGCCCAAGCGCTTTCTCGGCGCGGCCCGCAACATTCGTGGCGGCGGCTCGCTGTCGATCCTGGCGACCGCGCTGGTCGAGACCGGCTCGCGCATGGACGACGTCATCTTCGAGGAGTTCAAGGGCACCGGCAACATGGAGCTGCACCTCTCGCGGCGGCTCGAGGAGCGGCGCATCTTCCCGGCCATCGACATCCTCAAGTCCGGCACCCGCCGCGAGGACCTGCTCCTCACCGAGGGCGTGCTGGCCAAGATGTGGCTGCTGCGCAAGGTCATCAGCGACATGGACGCCGCCGAGGCGATGGAGATGCTGCTGTCGCGGCTCAACCGCACGAAGGACAACGCGGAGTTCATGTCGACGCTCGGCCAGGGGTGAGGCCGTGCGCCGACCGGCGGCCGTCTCCGGTGCGCTGCTGACGGCGGCGTGCGTCGCCGTCGCGTGGGCCCAGGTCGGCGCGGGATCGACGGCGCCCGGTACCGGGGCCGCGCCGGCCATCGCGTTCTCGACGCCGACCGGCGCCGCGGCGGGCGCCGTCCCCGACGCGGTCCGGCAGCGCCACGCCGCCGCGCAGGCGGGGGTGCTGGCCCGCGTCGCCGCCTTGGCGGTCGGCATCGAGCCGCTCGGCGAGGGCTTCGTCCGGCCCGTCCTGGGACCGGTGAGCTCGCCGTTCGGCTGGCGCAACCTGTCCGTCGCCGGCAACCGCTTCCATGGCGGCACCGACTTCGTGGCCAACGCCGGGACGCCGGTCATGGCCGCGCGCGGCGGCCGGGTGGTCTTCGCCGGCTGGGGTGGCGCCTACGGCTACGCGGTCTACCTGGACCACGAGGCCGGGTGGCAGACCCGCTACGCCCACCTCAGCCGCATCGCCGTCCGGGTGGGCGATCTCGTGCGGCAAGGCGCGACCGTCGGCGCGGTGGGGTCGACCGGCGCGTCGACCAACGCGCACCTGCACTTCGAGGTGCGCTTCGAGGGTCGGGCGCTCGACCCCCTGCAGTTCGTCCCACGGTGAGGTGCCGGCAGGGTGCCGGCGACGCGGGTCCCCGCGTTCCTTCCGTATACTCCTGACAGGGTTCGGGCGTAGCCGACCGGGCGGCGCGGGCCCGAGTCGGCGAGGAGGTGGCGCGATGTGGGTCTCGACCAAAGCCCAGTACGGGATGCGCGCGCTCGTCGAGATCGCCCTGAGCGGCGACCGTCCGACCAGCCTCAAGACGGTGGCCGACCGCCAGGGGCTCTCGCAGCAGTACCTCGAGCAGATCTTCGCGGTGCTCCGGCGCGCCGGCTTCGTGGAGTCCGTGCGCGGTGCCCACGGCGGCTATCGTGTCGCCCTCCCGCTCGATGAGGTCGTGGCCCTCGATGTCGTCGAGGCGCTCGAGGGCTCGCTCTCGCCGGTGGCATGCCTCGACGACGAGGATGCCTGCGAGCGCACCGGCCAGTGCTCGACCGAGCCGCTTTGGCGTGACGTCGACCAAGCCGTGCGCCGGGTGCTCGGGTCCGCGACGCTGGCGGACCTCGTCCGCCGCCGCGACCTGCTGCAGCTCGAACCGCTGCCCGCGGCCTTCACGGCACCCTGAGACGGTGAGTTCCCCACACGAACGTGCGCCCGCGGGGCCCGCGGGCGCGGCGCACGTCCTCGACCTCGACCGCGCCGCCACCTCGCTGCTGCGCCCCGAGGTCCGCGAGGCCATGCTGCCTTGGTTCGGCGCCGCAGGCGCCAACGCCTCGGCCGTGCACGGTGGCGGACGCGCCGCGCGCCGCGCCCTCGAGGACGCCCGCGAGCGCGTTGCTGCGGCGGTCGGCGCGGCACCCTCTGAGGTGGTGTTCACGTCGGGCGCCACGGAGGCCGATCAACTGGCGCTCGTCGGGGTGGGCGCGACGCGCCCCGGCGCCCACCTGGTCGTGGGGCGTACCGAGCATCCGGCGGTCGTGCGCGCGGCGGAGCAGCTCGAGGCGCGGGGGCACCCGGTGACCTGGCTCGCACCGGGCATCGATGGTCGCTTGGCGCCCGACGCGGTGCGGGGCGCGCTCCGCGACGATACGCTCCTCGTCGCAGCCATGGCGGTCAACAACGAGACCGGGGCGCGCCACGACGTGGCCGCGATTTCGTGCGCCGTGCGTGAGCATGCCGCGGGTGCTGCGCGTGACCATGGCACACCGGCACACCTCCTATGCGACGCCGTCCAAGCGCTCGGCGTCGAGCCGCTGCACCGAGACGAGCTCGACGCCGACCTCCTGGTCCTCTCGGCCCACAAGGCCGGCGGCCCGCAGGGGATCGGTGCGCTCGTCCTTCGCGCCGGCGTCGAGTTCGTGCCGCAGGCCTGGGGCGGGTCCCAGGAGCGTGGTCGCCGGGCGGGCACCAGCCCCGTCGCACTCGCCGTCGGCTTCGGCGTGGCGGCGGAGCTGGCGGCCACGAGTGCCGAGCGGCGTGGGGCCCGCGTGGCCGCGGTCCGCGATCGCTTCGAGGCGGCGGTCCTCGCGCTGCCCGGCGTCGAGCCGTCGCTGCCTCCGGGAACGCCTCGCGGCCCGAAGCACGCCCACGTCGTCGTGCCCGCCCTGGGCGGCGACGGGGAGACGTTGCTCATGAACCTCGACGCCGAGGGCGTGTGGGCGAGCCTGGGATCGGCCTGCGCCGCCGGCAGCCTCGAGCCCAGTCCCGTCCTCTTGGCGATGGGTTGGGCGCCGCAGCGGGCGCGTTCGACCATTCGCTTCAGCTTCGGGGACGACCACACAGAGGCGGATGCCGAGGAGGCAGCCCGGCGGTTCGCGCGGGCGTTGGAGCGCACGCTGTCCTGATCGCGTCAGGCGATGCCCGCGGGCACGGTCAGGCGCTCAAACGCCGGCGGCCGCGCTGCAGTGCGGCGAGCGGCGCATCGAGGTCGCCGACGTCGAGGTGGACGTGCTCGACGCCGGCCTCCGGCAACTCGAACACCAGGTCCTCCAGCACGCGCTCCATCACGGCCCGCAACGCGCGCGCGCCGGTGCCGCGGGACACGGCGCGGCGGGCGATCTCGCGCAGGGCGGCGTCGCTGAACGAGAGCTCGACGCCCTCGAGCGCGAACAGCGCCTGCGCCTGCTTCACGAGCGCGCCCTCGGGCTGCGTGAGGACGTCGACCAGGGCGTCCTCGCTGAGATCGTGCAGGCGCGTGACCACGGGCAGCCGGCCGATCAGTTCGGGGATGAGCCCGAATGCCCGCAGGTCCGAGGGCAGGACCGCCGCGGCGGCCACGGTGGCGTCGTCGTCCTCGGCGACATGCTGGAAGCCGACCCGGGTGGTCGCCACGCGCCGGCGGACGATGTCGTCGAGCCCTTCGAAGGCGCCACCTGCGACGAACAGCACGTTCGCGGTGTCGACCGCGATGAGCTCCTGCTGGGGGTGCTTGCGGCCGCCCTGCGGCGGGACGCGGCAGACGGTGCCCTCGATCATCTTCAGCAGCGCCTGCTGGACGCCTTCGCCGGAGACGTCGCGGGTGATCGACGGCCCCTCGGACTTGCGCGCCACCTTGTCGATTTCGTCGATGTACACGATGCCCTGCTCGGCGGCGGCTACGTCGTAGTCCGCCACCTGCAGCAGGCGCAGAACGACGTTCTCGACGTCGTCACCGACGTAGCCGGCCTCGGTCAGCGTGGTGGCGTCGGCGATGGCGAAGGGCACCTGCAGCAGCTTCGCGAGGGTCTGCGCCAACAGCGTCTTGCCGACGCCCGACGGGCCGACCATGAGGATGTTCGACTTCACCAGCCCGGCCTCGGGATGCTGCAGCCGGCGCACGTGCTGGTAGACCGCGACGGCCAGCGCCCGCTTGGCCGACTCCTGCTCGATGACGTGCGCGTCGAGCGAACGCTTGATCTCACGCGGGGTGGGCGTGCGCAGCGGGCGCGTGGTCCGCGCCGCCGGAGCCCTGAGCCGCTCGTGCGCCCGGCCGACGCAGTCGTCGCAGATGTGGGCGCCGCCCTCGCCCTGCAGCAGCCGCCGCACCTCGGGCGCGGAACGCCCGCAGAACGCGCACGTCGGCAGGGCGTCGCTCACGCGTCGTCGTCGCCGGCGGCGAAGCGACCGAGCGTCTTGGGCGAGACCACGCGGTCGATCAGGCCGTAGGCGAGGGCGTCCTCGGGGCCCATGAAGTTGTCACGCTCCATGTCGCGCCGCAGCTTGTCGTGCGGGTGGCCCGTGTGCCGGTGGTAGATCCCCTCGAGCATGTCGCGCAGGGCGAGCACCTCGCGGGCCTGCACCTCCAGGTCGGGGGTCGCGCCGCGGAAGCCCGCCGAGCCCGCGTGGATCAT
>Ga0180435_10003807_pt1 | contig 15019 bp, 12 predicted proteins | sample SS_ome_3_FD_132467 | JGI IMG/M metagenome (GOLD analysis project Ga0180435, IMG submission 132467) | Hypersaline lake sediment archaeal communities from the Salton Sea, California, USA - SS_3_S_1 metaG | ecosystem: Environmental > Aquatic > Non-marine Saline and Alkaline > Hypersaline >... | reverse complement strand
TCTAATGGCTTCCAGGCCTGTCGCGCCCTGCACTTTATCCAGATCATGCTGGGTTCGGTCGACGTACCTGGTGGTCATCTGGCCAAGCCGCCTTATCCGAAGCACATTCCACCTGGTATCAAGCCAGCCAAGGAAGTTGCTCCAAACACACCTCTGAAGTCGCCACCACTGGGCTTCCCGACTGCGCCGGAAGACCTGGTTATTGATGACGAAGGCAATCCACTGCGTCTGGACAAGGCTTTTTCATGGGATGCGCCAATCGCTAACCATGGCCTCATGCATATGGTTATCACCAATGCTGTAAAGGGCGACCCGTACACCATCGACACCATGATCTTCTTCATGGCCAACATGTCCTGGAACTCGACCATGAATACGGCCGAGATCATGAAGATGCTGGTCGAGAAGGATGACAGCGGTGAGTACAAGATTCCGTTCCTGGTTGTATCTGATGCCTACCATTCCGAGATCGTTAACTATGCCGATCTGGTGCTGCCTGATACTACCTACCTGGAGCGTTACGACACTATCTCCATGCTGGACCGTCCGATCTCTGAGCCCGATACGGCTGCCGACTCGATTCGTCATCCGATTATTGAGCCAGATCGCGATGTGAAGCCCTGGCAGGAAGTCATGGTTGAACTGGCCCTGCGCCTGAAGTTCCCTGCTTTCACCAAGGAAGATGGTTCGCGCAAGTTCCAGGACTACAAGGACTTCATCGTCAATTTCGAGAAAGAGCCCGGTATCGGTTTCCTTTCAGGTTACCGTCTGGATGATGATGGCAACGAAGTTGGTCTGCGCGGTAAGCCAAATCCCAAGCAGTGGGAGCGCTACGAGGAGAACCAGTCCTTCTTCGCGCATCACCTGAAGCCAAACGAACAGTTCTACCGTTTCTGTAACAAGGACTACATGGAACTGGCTAATCATGCTGGCTGGGTCCACAGTCATGCTCCAATCATTATGGAGCTGTACTCAGAAACCCTGCAGAAATTCCGCCTGGCAGGACAGGGCCTCTACGATGGTCCATGCCCAAGCAAGCCAGAGCACAAGGAACGCCTGGTGAATTACTTCAGCCCGCTGCCTGAGTACTACAAGCCGCTGGAGCAGAGCCGTATCAACGAAGACGAATATCCGTTCCATGCGGTCAACCAGCGTCCCATGTTCATGTACCATTCATGGGATTCTCAGAACAACTGGCTGCGCCAGATCATGGCTCAGAACTTCCTCTACATGAACCGCGCACAAGGCGAGAGCATGGGTATTGAGGACAAGTCCTGGGTATGGGTCGAGTCGCACAATGGCAAGATTCGCGTACAGGTCAAACTAATGGAGGGTTGTGAACCCAACACGGTCTGGACCTGGAACGCCATTGGTAAGCAGAAGGGTGCCTGGAAACTGTCGGAAGACGCGAACGAGTCTCAGGATGGCTTCCTGATGAACCACCTGATCTCTGAGCTGTTGCCCAGGAAGGGTGATGCGGTCGATAACATCACCAACTCTGATCCAGTAACTGGTCAGGCTGCCTGGTACGACCTGCGTGTGAAGATCACACCTGCGGCACCTGGAGAAACTGGAAGCTGGCCTCAGTTCGATGCTGTTAAGCCTCTGCCAGGAATGAAGCCGGCCCCCGACGTTGTGCGTTATCAGGCACACGAAGCCGTTAATCTCAACCGTGACATGTCCGACATTCTCACCCGTGGTGAGAAATGGCGCGAAGACTAAGCATACGTAACGGTTTGAAAGGAGATATAAGATGCGTTTAGGTCTCGTTATCGATCTGGATACCTGCGTAGGCTGTCATGGTTGCGCAGTAGCATGTAAACAGTGGAATACCTCGGGCACCACCGGTGCACTGACCGATTACCGTCCTTATGGACGTAACCCCAGTGGCGTATGGTTCAACCGTATTCGTCACTACGAGGTTGGTGACTACCCGAACAACAAAACCATTAACTTCCCAATGTCCTGTATGCATTGTGAGGACGCAGACTGTGTAACGGTCTGTCCTACTGGTGCTTCATACAAGCGTAAGGAAGATGGCATCGTCCTGGTTGACCAGGACAAGTGCATGGGCTGTAACTACTGCTCATGGGCCTGCCCATACGGTGCGCGCGAGCTCGACCGTGAAGCTGGCGTCATGAAGAAGTGTACGCTTTGTATTGACCGTATTTATGACGAAGAGCTGGATGAGATTGATCGTCAGCCAGCCTGTGTCATTACCTGTCCTGCACACGCCCGTTACTTTGGCGACTTTGATGATCCGAATTCAGAAGTCAGCCAGCTGGTACGTGATCGTGCTGGTTACAAGCTGATGCCTGAAGTTGGCTACAACCCGACCAATACCTACCTCCCACCTCGCCTGACCCAACCGATTCCTACCGACGATGTTCGCAAGGAAGGTGGCCTGGCCGGCAAGGTCAAGGAGTGGGCAAACAAGACGGTCGTCCGTTAAGCCGAGAGGAGATAGAACATGCATCCCGCTTTATCCGTAATTATCTTTACCGTCAGTTCGGGCGCTGGTTATGGCCTGCTGATGCTTATGATTGGTCTGCACATTTTCGGCTTTGCTCCTGATATGACTGAAAATGAACTGTTGACCGGTGGCATTATTGGTCTGGCCCTGGTGGCCTTTGGCCTGATGTCTTCAACCTTCCACCTGGCTAACCCCAAGAATGCCTGGCGCGCATTTAACCGCTTCCGCACTTCCTGGCTGTCACGTGAAGGTGTATTTGCCGTACTGAGTTTCCCGTTCGCCCTGCTGTACCTGTTTGCAGTATGGAGTGGTGGCGCCGAAGTGACTGGCTTCATGCAGGTCGTTGGCTTCCTGACTATCGTTATCTCGCTGCTGACCGTATTTAGCACTGGTATGATTTATGGTTGTCTGAAGACTATCCGTCAGTGGAACTCTGCTCTGACGCCTGCTAACTACATCATGCTCGGCCTGATGCTTGGCGCGGCCTTGCTGGTCACACTGCGTAACAGCTTCAACGGTGATATTGCGCTGGCCTCGAGCATGGCGCTGGTGATCATCGTTATTGCACTGGTCCTGAAGGCGATTTACTACTTCTGGCTCAAGCGCGTTACCGGCCCCACCATGAAGACTGCGACTGGTTTTACCCGCGCAAATGTTCGCCTTCTGGACGTTGGGCACACTGCGGGCACCTTCCTGACAGAAGAGTTTGGTTACCAACCTGATCGCACTATCGTAACCCTGTTTAAGGTTCTGGTATTCGTATTAGGCTTCATCCTGCCAGGTATGATTGTCTTTGGCATGACTGATGGCGATGCTTCTTCAAGCCAGGCCATTGGCGCAGTGATTCTCGCTTTCATCGGTATTGGTCTTGAGCGCTGGTTGTTCTTTGCAGAAGCGCGTCACGTGGTAAACCTGTATCACGGTGCACAGAATACTTAATAGTTATTGAGCATTTGGTTTGAGAGGGACGCCCGCTTCATGCGGGCGTTTTTCTTTTTGGGGTTTTCTTAAGAGCTGTTTTGCTTGCCACTTCGTGGCTTAGGCGACTTACTCATGATCTTAATAACGTAAAACTAGCAAATTCCCCAATCAATGCTAGTGTCTGAATACACCCTAAATCCCAAAGAACAAAAAACCATGGACTCACTCGTTTCTACTGAATGGCTCAGTCAGCACCTCGATGATTCAGATTTAGTCATCCTCGACTGTACTGTTTACCAGGAGTCAGACGAGAATGGTGGTTTTTATAACGTCAGCGGTCGATCAAAGTATGAGGAGGGCCATATCCCGACTGCCGGTTTTGCCGATCTCAAAGGTGAGCTCTCTGACCAAAGTGCTTCCATCGAGTTTGCTGTGCCGTCACCAGAACAGTTTTGCGATGCCATGGGCAAGCTCGGCGTAGGGGATAACTCACGGGTAGTACTTTACGATGCAATGTATTCGGCCTGGGCGGCGCGTGTCTGGTGGATGTTACGCTGGGTGGGCTTTGATAATGCGGCATTGCTCGATGGTGGCCTGCAGGCCTGGGTTCATGAAGGCAGGCCGCTCGACTCAGGCTTCGTTGAGAATACTGAACAGCTTTTGAGTGTCAGGCCACGGCCAGAGTTGATTGCTAGTGCAGAGGAGGTATTAAGCAGCATCGAAGACTCTAATGTGCAGCTCATCGATACGCTCCCAGAAGAGATGTATCGAGGGGAGCAGACCATTTATGCACGGCCGGGTCATATACCCAGTGCGATCAATCTGCCTGGATTGAATATGCTAACTGATGACGGTCATCTTAAAACTTCGGATGAGCTGGAACAGGAAATGCCCGCCGGTGATCGAGATACACGTAATATGACCTATTGTGGCGGTGGCATCCTGGCATCACTAAATGCCTTTGCCATGACGCGACAGGGATTCACTGACGTGGCTGTTTACACGGCCTCCCTGCAGGAGTGGTCGGCCGATCCTGATAAGCCCATGGTGGTTGGCGAAGCCCCTTAGTGTTATTCAAAATTATCTATAGCAAAATAAAAAGCCCCTCGAATGAGGGGCTTGTCGTGGCACCCGAAAGTCGAAATATTATTTAGATTTCTTTTTAGCGGCTTTTTTCTTCGCTGCCTTTTTCTTGGCAGGTTTCTTACCGGTTACCTTGTCGACCAGGCGACCGATCAGGCCCTTTTTCGAAGGCATGGCTTTCTTCAGGTTGTCTTCGGCCTTAGCGATCTTCGCTTCAGCAGCGGCGATACGCTTCGCCCATTTTTCTTCAGCTCTGTTCAGGCGGTTTGTGGCCTGTTCAATGGTTTTGGTCGCTGAAGCGCGTTGTTTCTCGATGGCAGTATTGAGTGCATCGAGGGTCTTGCCTGTCATGTTAAGTACTGCTTCAGGAGACATTGGCTTTTTCTTGCGAGCCACGGTCTTTTTCTTCGCAGCGGGTTTCTTAACCGTCTTTTTTACAACCTTGACCTTGGGTTTGGCAGGTTTTTGAGCGGGCGTCTTTTTAGCTGGGGCCGCTTTCTTCTTGCCTGCGGGCTTGCTAGCAGTTTTCTTTTTAGCGGGAGTCTTCTTCGCTGTAGATTTTTCAGGAGCTGGTTTTTTTGCAGTGGCTGCTGCCTTAGGTTCTTCTTTAGCAGGCTTTTGTTCTAGTTTGGGCTTTTCTTCTGGAGCAGGCAGTTTGGCTTCTTCTTTAGGGGCGGCCAGTTTTGGCTCGGCCTCAGGCACATGCCTGTCCAGGGCGGCACAGATGTGTTTGAAGATGGCATTTATGTCACCTTCTCCAACCACGGTTTCAAGGCGGTTGCTGGCACTGAAATAGGCGATGAGCGGCTTGGTCTGCGCATCGTAGACCTTCAGGCGGTTGCCAATGGTTTCTTCGTTGTCATCGGCACGGTGATGCAGTTTGCCGCCACACTTGTCACAGGCGTCATCCTGCTTGGGTGGATTGGTGTAGATGTTGAAGACCGAGCCACAGGACTCACAGGTCAGACGGCCGGTCAGGCGTTGCATAAGGACGTCGTAATCGACATCAATGAGCAGGGCCAGGTCCAGGGGCTGTTTCATTTCTTCCAGCAGCTTGTCCAGGGCCTCTGCCTGGGGCTCGTTTCGGGGGAAGCCGTCAAGGATAAAGCCATTGTCGGCGTCGGGCTGGGCCAGACGTTCACGGATCATGCCCAGGACGACGGAATCGGGAACCAGTTGGCCAGCATCCATAAACTGCTTGGCCTTGCGGCCGAGTTCGGTGCCCGCCGACACCGCATTCCGAAGCAGGTCGCCGGTCGAAATCTGGGGGACCTTGTAGCGATTAACCAGGGACTGTGCCTGAGTGCCTTTACCAGAGCCGGGTGCGCCAAGCAGTATGATTCTCATGATAAAACCTGCCTCGAAAAATGTTTGTCGGGTTTGAACGAAAGGAATACAGATTCCTTACTATGGCTGGGTTTTATACTCCCTCGACAGAGGCATTACAAGTCAGCAGGTCACAAGGTGGATTAGAGGTTAGTCGTGGCCGTGTGCAGGCGCTATAATGGCGCGATTTCAAGACCACGAATTAACAGGGGAAACCTTCAATGAATGTCGACAAGCTCAGTCCTGGCAGCAATCTGCCGGATGAAATGAATGTCATTATCGAGATTCCGGCCAATAGCGCGCCGGTCGTAAAGTACGAAATGGACAAGGACAGTGGTGCAATGTTCGTCGATCGTTTCGTGAACACCGCTATGTACTACCCCTGCAACTACGGTTTTGTGCCACACACACTGTCTGAAGACGGTGATCCCGTAGATGTACTGGTTGTGACCCCTGAGCCACTAATTGTCGGTTGTGTGATCACCTGTCGCCCGCTGGGCATGCTGAACATGACCGATGAGAAGGGCCCGGATGCCAAAATCATCGCCGTCCCTGTCAGTGATGTGACCAAGATTTATGATGATGTGAAGACTACCGATGACCTGCCTAAGAACCTGATGGACCAGATCAGCCATTTCTTCGAGCAGTACAAGGCCCTGGAGTCGGGCAAGTGGGTAAAAGTCGAAGGTTTCGGCGATATCGATCAGGCACGAAAGGAAATCACGGCCTCGGTTGATCGCTTCAAGGGTTAAGCAGTAAGTATGTGCCGGGGGCATCTGGCCCCCGGTCTTTCCGCCGTTCAGGCAAGGAAGGTAATACACTTGGCACGACGCCTCGCCATAAAGAACCACGAGCAGGAGAAAAATATCCTGCGCAACAGGATCATCTTCGCTGCGGTCGTCGTCATTCTCGCCCTCTCTACGGTGCTGGCCCGCCTGTTTCATCTGCAGGTCGTCGAGCACGACACCTATACCACGCTGTCCAAGAGTAACCGTGTCAGGCTAGAGGCAATCTCGCCTCCGCGCGGCATGATTTATGATCGAAACGGTGTGCTGCTGGCTGATAACCGTCCTACCTATACCCTCGAGGTCACGCCCTCTGAAGTAAAGCAGATGGAGGAAACGCTGGACAAACTTAGCCACGTGATCGAGCTGACCGAGCTGGATCGTAGTCGCTTCAAGCGGGCGCTAAGGCGTAAGAGTAAGTTCCAGCCGGTCCCCCTGAAATTTAACCTGAATGACGAACAGGTCGCTCGTTTTGCCATTGAGCGTCATCACTTTCCTGGTGTGGATATTGAGGCCCGCCTTGGGCGCTCCTATCCTCTGGAAGGGACCACAGGTCATGTGCTGGGTTATGTCAGTCGAATTGATGAAAAGGAGCTGGCCCGGGTTGATAAGACCAATTACAAGGCCACTACCCACATTGGCAAGATCGGTCTGGAGCGGCATTACGAGCAGCTATTACATGGTTATGTCGGTTTTCAGCAGGTTGAGGTGAACGCACAGGGGCGCAAGTTGCGTGTACTTGAGCACCAGTCGCCGGTCAGTGGCATGGACCTGGTGCTGGGACTGGATGCCGGACTGCAGAAGGTGGCTGAAGAGGCGTTAGGTGGAGAGACTGGTGCCGTGGTGGCTATGGATCCGCGGAATGGCGACATCCTGGCCATGGTGAGTTTGCCGCATTACGACCCCAACCTGTTTGTTAATGGAATCTCCAGCAAGGATTATTCAGCGCTGAGGGATAACCCTGAAAGACCATTGTTTAACCGTAGCCTTACTGGGCAGTATCCGCCAGGTTCAACCATCAAACCCCTGATGGGTCTGGCGGGTCTTGATTACCAGGTGACCTGGGCCGGCAAGACCATGTATGCCGGGCCTTTTTACATGCTCAAGAATGACGAGCGTAAATATCGGGACTGGAAGAAGGAGGGGCACGGTATCGTCAACCTCGACAAAGCCATTACCCAGTCCTGCGATGTCTATTTCTATGACCTGGCCTTCAAGCTTGGCATTGATCGTATGCACGAATTTATGGCCCATTTCGGACTGGGCGAGAAGACCGGAATTGACAGCACGGGTGAGGCCTCGGGTCTTTTGCCTTCCCGGGAATGGAAGCGTCGCACGCGCAGCATGCCCTGGTTCCCGGGTGAAACCCTGATTGCCGGCATAGGTCAGGGTTATATGCTGGCTACACCCCTGCAGCTTGCCTCGGCGACCGCAACTATTGCCCTGAGGGGCAAGCGGGTAAAACCAAGACTGGTTAAAGGTATCCGCGATCCGGGGACGGGTATCGTAGAAGAACTGCCACCAAAGGAACTTGAACACTTCAAGGTGTCAAACGAGCTGTACTGGGACCAGGTTATTCGTCCCATGATCCACGTGATGTCGCGTAAGAACGGAACGGCATGGTGGTATGCCGGTCGTAATGCCGAATACAGTATTGCTGGAAAGACTGGCACCTCACAGGTCTTCGGGATTGCCCAGGATGAGGAATACGACGAAGAAAACATTAAGCGCAAGCTGCGTGACCATGCCCTGTTTGTCGGTTACGCGCCGGTCAAGGATCCCCGGATCGTGGTAGCCGTGATTGTGGAACATGGAGGCAGCGGCGGTTCTACCGCGGCACCAATTGCGCGCAAGGTGCTGGATTTCTATATGCTGAAACGCCTTGGAATAAAGAGCAAAGCCAAAAAGAGCTAATGAAAGAATCGGATCAGCCAGTCATCTATATTGCGCGAGACATCCTGCGTTTTCTGCACCTGGATGTTGTCCTGCTTTTGTTGCTGATCATGCTCATCAGCTCAGGCCTTGTCATTATTTACAGTGCCGGCGGTGAGAGCCAGTCGCTGCTGATTAGTCAGTTGGTCAGGCTGGGGGTGGCCCTGGTAGTGATGCTGATGCTGGCTCAGATTTCACCCTCGGTGCTGCGCCGCTGGTCCCCCTGGATATATGCTGTCGGGTTTTCCCTGCTGATTGCGGTACTGCTTGTCGGCGTGATGGGCAAAGGGGCGCAGCGCTGGCTGGATCTGGGTTTTATTCGTTTCCAGCCTTCCGAGATGATGAAGCTGGCAGTGCCCATGATGGTGGCCTGGTATTTTGCTGACAGACCCCTGCCACCTCGCTTTCTCGATCTGCTGGTCGCCGGTGTACTGGTGCTCTTCCCCATGTACATGATCATGAAACAGCCTGATCTGGGTACCGCCCTGCTGGTGGGTAGTGCCGGTATATTCGCTATTTACTTTGCGGGCATCCGTTGGCGGATTCTTCTTGGACTCGGGGCTGCCGGAGTGGCCATGGCACCAGTACTCTGGCACTTCATGCATGATTATCAGCGCCAGCGCGTACTAACCTTGCTGAATCCTTCCAGTGACCCGCTCGGCTCTGGCTACCACATCATCCAGTCGAAGATCGCAATAGGTTCAGGCGGTGTTTACGGCAAGGGCTGGCTCAACGGTACACAGTCGCAGCTGGATTTCCTGCCGGAGCGTTCAACTGACTTTATTTTTGCTGTATTCGGAGAAGAGTTTGGCCTGCTGGGGGCTTTCCTGCTCATCCTGTTGTATGTGGCGATTGTTTTCAGGGGACTTTATATCGCCCTGAATGCTCAGGACACCTTCGCTCGCCTGCTGGCAGGCAGCCTGAGCCTGACCTTCTTTGTTTATCTCTTCGTTAACATGGGTATGGTTATCGGCATATTGCCCGTCGTGGGTGTGCCTCTGCCCCTGGTCAGCTATGGGGGTACCTCACTGGTGACCTTGATGGCAGCCTTCGGTATGCTGATGTCTATACATTCTCACAGGCGTTTGCTGGAACATTAAATACATGAAAAAAGTCTTATTTATTGCCCTGTTGCTCGCACTTTCTCCCGCCCTGTTACTGGCGAATACCTCGTACGTTAATCGTGCTGAGGTACAGCAGTTTATTGACGAGCTGGTTAAAAAAGACGGCTTTTCCCATGAAGAGCTGAAATCGATTTTTGCCGAGGCAGAGAAACAGGATCGCATCATTGAGCTGATGATGAAGCCTGCGGAAGGTAAGCCCTGGTACCAGTATCGAAAGATCTTTCTTACGGATAAGCGTACCCGGGCAGGAGTAGAATTCTGGGCAGAGCATGCCGATGTGATCGAGCGGGCCTCAGAGCAGTTTGGGGTCGATCCCGAGATTATCGTCGCCATTATCGGTGTCGAGACCTTTTATGGTCGCCGTACAGGCAGTATCTCGGTGCTGAATGCCCTGGCAACCCTGGGCTTTGATTATCCGCCGCGTAGCAAGTTCTTCAGCAAGGAGTTGCGTGAATATCTGATCCTGGCGCGAGACGAAGGCTGGAAGGCCGAGGAACCGAAGGGTTCTTATGCCGGTGCCATGGGTATGGGACAGTTTATCCCGAGCAGCTACCGTCATTACGCGGTCGATTTTAGCGGTGACGGGAAGCGTGATCTCTGGAACAGTGAGGATGCCATCGGCAGTGTGGCCAACTATTTCAAGCGCCATGGCTGGCAAAAAGGTGAGGGTGTAGCGGTTCCTGCACTGGCTCGTGGGGATCAGGTTGAGCGCCTCAAGACCGATATGAAGCCATCTTACAGCCTGCGCGAGATGTCCAGCCACGGTGTCCGCCCCCGCAATCTGCCGGACTCGGATGGTCCCTTCTCCCTGGTGGCGCTGGAGCTGGAAAAGGGCCATGAATACTGGATCGGGCAGAAGAATTTCTACGTAATTACCCGTTATAACCACAGCCCCCTTTATGCGATGGCGGTGTATCAGCTGAGCCAGGAAATCAAGAAGCGTTACCAGCAGAAGATTGCCGATAAATCATGATGTTGCGTTTTCTTTCGGTCGCTTTCCTGGCGCTCACGCTGGTTGCCTGTGGAAGTAGTGGTGGCTTTCGTCATGAAGGCGATGGCATCGATACTCGCAAGGATGTCAGTCATATTCCTGATGCCAAGCCCCGCTATGAGCCACGCAGCAAGTACGGTAACCCTGATTCCTACGTGGTCAACGGTAAGCGCTATTACGTCAAAAAATCCAGCAGTGGCTATGTAGAACGTGGCGTGGCCTCCTGGTACGGCAACAAGTTTCATGGTCGCCGTACTTCCAGCGGCGAAACCTATGATATGTATGCCATGTCGGCGGCACATAAGTCTTTGCCATTGCCGACCTATGTGCGTGTGACCAATCTGCAGAACGGGCGTTCAGTTGTGGTCAAGGTGAATGATCGCGGCCCTTTCCTGCACAACCGGATTATTGACCTGTCTTACGCGGCGGCAGAGAAGCTCGATATCGTCAGTAAGGGTACAGGCTTCGTCGAGGTGCGCGCTCTGGATCCGGGTAAGCCAGAGCCTGCCCCGGCCCGGGTAGCCGCAGCGCCGGCGAAATCAACACCAGTGTCTGCCACGTCAGCAGCTAATGGTCGAGGCCAGATTTATATCCAGGTCGGTGCCTTCTCAGAACATGCCAATGCCGAGAATTTCCGTAGTCAGTTCCCGGCAGATATCGGGAACGTCTTTATCCATGAGGGCTGGAGTAATCAGCGTCGCCTGTATCGCGTGCGTGTAGGCCCGATCGCCTCGGTAGAGCAGGCCGACCAGCTAGCCGATATCATTGAGGATATGGGCGTAACGAATTTCCACCTCGTGGTTGAATAATCCCGCAAAGCCCCCACCTAGCAGCCGTTCGTCGAATATTTCGCCCTTGACTTAGGGGGAATCGACACTATGATTAGCACTCTCTCTTATAGAGTGCTAAAGGCACTTTCTACTGCAATAACCCAATAAAGGAGTTAATCCACTATGAATATCCGTCCTTTGCATGATCGCGTGATCATCAAGCGTATGGAAGAAGAGCGCACCACTGCGGGCGGCATCGTAATTCCTGATTCAGCCACCGAGAAACCCAGCAAGGGTGAGGTTATGGCTGTGGGTGCTGGCAAGGTTCTGGATAGCGGCGAAACTCGCCCTCTGGAGCTGAAGGTCGGCGACCAGGTGCTGTTCGGTCAGTATGCAGGTACCACCGTTAAGTACGAGGGTGAAGAATACCTTGTCATGCGTGAAGAAGACGTTATTGCTGTTCTGGGTTAATCCAGTCGGCTACAGAATTCATTTAGAGGAAAGAGTTAATGTCAGCTAAAGATGTAAAGTTCGGTGATGACGCTCGCCACCTGATGGTGAACGGCGTAAATATCCTGGCCAATGCCGTCAAGGTTACCCTGGGTCCCAAGGGACGTAACGTGGTTCTTGATAAGGCCTTCGGTGCGCCTACCGTAACCAAAGATGGTGTTTCGGTTGCCAAGGAAATCGAACTGGAAGACAAGTTCGAAAACATGGGTGCCCAGATGGTTAAGGAAGTCTCTTCTCAGACTTCTGATGTTGCTGGTGACGGTACCACCACTGCTACCGTTCTGGCCCAGGCCATTGTTCGTGAAGGTATGAAGGCTGTTGCTGCCGGCATGAATCCCATGGATCTCAAGCGCGGTATCGACAAGGCTGTTACCGGCGCCGTAGAAAACCTGAAATCACTGTCTACCCCATGTGAAGACAACAAGGCGATCGCCCAGGTTGGTTCTATTTCTGCAAACTCTGACAGCTCTATTGGTGACATCATCGCAGAAGCGATGGCCAAGGTTGGTAAGGAAGGCGTTATTACTGTTGAAGAAGGTTCTGCTCTGGATAACGAGCTGGACGTTGTTGAAGGTATGCAGTTCGATCGTGGCTACCTGTCTCCTTACTTCGTCAACAAGCAGGAAAACATGTCAGCCGAGCTGGACAATCCTTTCATCCTGCTCTTCGACAAGAAAATCTCCAATATCCGTGACCTGCTGCCAGTACTGGAAGCGGTTGCCAAGGCCGGTCGTCCTCTGCTGATCATTGCAGAAGATGTTGAAGGTGAAGCCCTGGCTACCCTGGTTGTGAACAACATGCGTGGCATTGTTAAGGTTGCCGCGGTTAAGGCGCCAGGTTTTGGTGAACGTCGCAAGGCTATGCTGCAGGATATCGCTATCCTGACCGGCGGCCAGGTGATTTCTGAAGAAGTTGGCCTGAGCCTGGAAAAGGCTACCCTGGATGACCTGGGTTCTGCCAAGCGCGTTGTAATCAACAAGGAAACCACTACCGTTATCGATGGTGAAGGTTCTTCTGACGAGATCAAGGCCCGTGTTGACCAGATCCGCGCCATGATGGAAGAGACCACTTCAGACTACGATCGTGAGAAGCTACAGGAGCGTGTTGCCAAGCTGGCTGGCGGCGTTGCCGTCATCAAGGTTGGTGCTGCGACTGAAGTTGAAATGAAAGAGAAGAAGGCCCGTGTTGAAGATGCCCTGCACGCAACCCGTGCTGCGGTTGAAGAGGGTATTGTTCCTGGCGGTGGTGTTGCGCTGGTTCGCTCTATCGCAGCTATCGCAGACCTCAAGGGTGACAACCATGACCAGGACATCGGCATTAACATTGCCCGTCGTGCCATGGAAGAGCCTCTGCGTCAGATCTGTGCCAATGCTGGTGATGAGCCTTCAGTTATACTGAATGAGGTTTCCAATAATTCGGGTAACTTCGGCTACAACGCTGGCACCGGTGAGTATGGTGACATGGTTGAAATGGGTATCCTGGATCCTACCAAGGTTACCCGTTCTGCCCTGCAGAACGCAGCATCTGTTGCGGCCCTGATTATTACTACCGAGTGCATGGTTGCTGAGCTTCCTCAGGAAGCTGCGCCTGCACCAGGTGGTGATATGGGCGGCATGGGCGGTATGGGCGGTATGATGTAATCAGCCGTTCATTCTGAGCCTGAAGAAGGCCCCGCTTGCGGGGCCTTTTTTTATGCCTGCCCGATAACTGATATTGTTGAAAACACTGCACTTATGCAGTATTTCCATAGTAGAATAAGTCGCTTTTCCGAGTTTTAGAGGTAGCAGGATGAGCAAGCCCCTGGTAGGCGTCGTTATGGGCAGCAACAGTGACTGGCCCGTGATGCAGCACGCCGTAGCACAGCTTGAGGCGATGGGAATTCCCCACGAATACAAGGTCGTCTCAGCACACCGTACCCCGGATCTGTTATTTGAATATGCCGCTACAGCCCAGGAGCGTGGCCTGAAGTGCATTATTGCAGGAGCAGGTGGCGCCGCACACCTTCCTGGCATGCTGGCTTCCAAGACGACCATTCCTGTACTCGGCGTTCCCGTTCCATCCCGTTATCTCAAGGGACAGGACTCCCTGCTGTCTATTGTTCAGATGCCCAAGGGTATTCCCGTGGCGACCTTTGCGATCGGCGAAGCCGGTGCCGCCAATGCTGGGCTGTTTGCAGCAGCGATGCTTGCGAATGAAGATTCAGGCGTTGATCAGAAACTGCAGGATTTTCGCCAGAAACAGCAGGAAGCAGTCTTCGCCATGCAGCTGCCCCCGGAGAGTGATTAGTGATATTACCGGGTGCTACCCTTGGGATGATTGGTGGCGGCCAGTTAGGCCGCATGTTTACCGTTGCAGCCCGCACCATGGGTTATAACGTAATCGTTCTTGATCCTGATGCGGATAGTCCTGCTGGTCGCATGGCCGATGAGCATATTCTCGCGGCTTACAATGATGATGAGGCCCTGGCTAAAATGGCGGCTTCCTGTGACGTGGTTACTACAGAATTCGAGAACGTCCCTGCAGAGACCCTGCGCTACCTCGAAAATCACTGCCCCGTGCGCCCTTCTGCCCAGGCCCTGGAGATGGCGCAGAACCGTATCCGTGAAAAGACTTTTATACGAGACCATGGCCTTGGCACAGCGCCGTTTTTCCCTATTCACAATATTGAAGAAATTGGCCCTGCGTTTGAGCAGTTAAGTAATACTGCTATTCTCAAGCGCGCAGCATTGGGTTATGACGGCAAGGGTCAGTATGTCGTAAGTAGCACAGAAGAGGCCGAGCAGGCCTTTAAGACAATGGACGGTGTGCCCTGTGTCCTGGAAGACCGTGTGGACCTGGCGGTTGAGATCTCCGTAGTCGTTGCGCGTAGTCCGGAAGGCGATGTGCTGTGCTACCCGGTCGCCGAGAATATTCACAGAAACGGCATCCTGGACCAGAGCATTGTGCCTGCCAGGGTCGATGTTGATATTGCCGACCGCGCGAGGGAAGTAGCAATGAATCTTGCTGATGCACTGGACTACTGCGGTGTGATGGCGGTTGAGTTCTTTATCACGACCAGCGGTGAGCTGCTGGTTAACGAGATGGCTCCGCGCCCCCATAACAGC
>Ga0180435_10003805_pt1 | contig 15020 bp, 10 predicted proteins | sample SS_ome_3_FD_132467 | JGI IMG/M metagenome (GOLD analysis project Ga0180435, IMG submission 132467) | Hypersaline lake sediment archaeal communities from the Salton Sea, California, USA - SS_3_S_1 metaG | ecosystem: Environmental > Aquatic > Non-marine Saline and Alkaline > Hypersaline >... | reverse complement strand
GTCGGGATCGCGGTGGTGGCGTCCTCCGGCGCCGCCTGGCGGCGCGGTTTGATGTTGCGCAACTCCCCGAGCCAGGAGCCGATGTCGCGTTCGTGTTTGCCGCCGCGCTTGCCGCGGTCGGCCCGTTCGGCCGGGGCGGGTGCGGCGAAGCGGGTGGTCGGCGCCTCGGCGGCGGGGGCCTTGACCGGTTCGGTTGCCGCAGCCGGGCTGCCGGGACGACGGGACGGCGCCGACGGTGCCGACAGCGCGGTGGCCGGTGCCCCGCCCGAGGGGGCTGCCTCCACAATCGACCCAGCGGCGGCCGCCGCAATCGACCCAGCGGCGGCCTCCGCAATCGACCCAGCAGCGGCCGCAGCTGTGGACCCGACAGTGGCCCCCGCGGCGGCCCCGGCGTGCACCGGTTCCGGCGCGGCGGCGCGGGGCCGCTCGTCGGGCAGGGTGGTCTCGCCCAGGCCGATGCGGTGCTGCAGGCGTTTCATCCACTTGGGCGCCCACCAGCAGTCGTCGCCGAGCAGTTTCATGATCGCCGGCACCAGGAACATCCGGACCACGGTGGCGTCCAGCAGCAGCGCGATCAGCAGGCCGAAGGCCAGGTACTTCATCATCACCAGGTCGGAGAACACGAACGCCCCGGCCACCACGGCGAGCACCAGCGCCGCGGCGGTGATCAGCCGGCCGGTGGTGGCGGTGCCGATCCGGATCGCCTCGGTGGTCGACATGCCCTGCTCCCGCGCCTCCACCATCCGGGACACCAGGAACACCTCGTAGTCGGTGGACAGCCCGTAGATCACCGCGATGATCAACCCGATCATCGGCGCCATCAGCGGCTGCGGCGTGTAGTTCATCACCCCCGAGCCGTGGCCGTCGACGAACATCCACGTCAGCACGCCCATGGTCGAGCCGAGGGTGAGCGCGCTCATCAGGGCGGCCTTGATCGGCAGCACCAGCGACCCGAACGCCAGGAACATCAGCACGGTCGTCGTGGTGATCAGCAGCAGCACCATCAGCGGCAGCTTGGCGAACAAGCTGTGGATGCTGTCCTGCTCCAGGGCGGGCGTGCCGCCCACATACAGCGACAGCCCCTTGGGCGGGGTGATGGATCTCAGGTCGGAGATCTTCTTCGCGGCGTCGTTGCGGTTCACCAGGCCGTTCTGGATGACCCGCACCGAGGGATCCTTGGAGGCCCCGTCGAGGTAGGGCCGCTCTTTCCACATGTTGTCGGGATTGTTGTCCGGGTCGGTGAACCCGCTGATCGCCATCGCGTCGTTGCGGATCTCGGCGACCTGCTGGTCGGTGACCGGTGCCCCTTCGTCGTTCTGGATCACCAGCGTCAGCGGTTCGGTGCGGAATCCCGGGAAGGTCCGGTCGAACTCCTCCTGGGCCTCCCGGACCGAGTTGTTCGGGGGCAGATACTTCTCGCTGATGCCGCCCAGTGACAGCTGGCCCAGCGGGATGATCAGCACGATCATCCCGACGATGATCGGGGCGGCGAAGAGGACCGGACGCTTCATCACCCGGTTGACCAGCTTGCCCCAGAAGCCGTTCTCGACCTCTTCGCGGGTCTTGGTCTTCTGGGTCTTGTCGGCCAGCCAGTTCAACCACCAGTTGGTGGGTTTCCAGTTGCGCAGGAACGGCACCCGGAGCAGGGTCCGCACGCCCAGGGCGTCGACGTTGGGTCCCAGGATGGCGAGGATCGCGGCCAGGACGGTGATCGACAGCACCGCCGAGAGCATCACCGAGGCGATGATCGCGTAGGTGATCGACTTCAGGAAGCCCTGCGGGAACAGCAGTAGCGGCAACGAGGAGGCCACGATGATGACCGCGGAGAACACCACCGTCCGGCCGGCGGTCATCACGGTGCGGCGCACCGCCGGCTCGGTGTCGTAGCCCTCGGCGAGCTCCTCGCGGAACCGGCTGACGATGAACAGCCCGTAGTCCACGGCGATGCCCAGTCCGATCAGCGTCACCACCGGCTGGGCGAAGAAGTGCACCGGGGCGAACTCGGCGACCAGCCGCATGATGCCCAGCGCCCCCATGATGGACAGCCCGCCGATGACCGCGGGCAGCGAGGCCGCGACGACCCCGCCGAAGACGAAGAACAGCAGCACCGCCACCAGCGGGATGGCGGCCACCTCGGCGCGCCGCTGGTCCTCCCCGATCGTGCCGGTCAGCTCGTTGGCCAGCGGCTGCAGGCCGGCGAGTTTCACGTCGACACCGTCGATGGCGAAGCTGTCGGCCACCTTCTTGTAGTTGTTCAGGATGGTGTCGTCGTCATCGCCCTTGAGCTGGATCGACATGAAGGCGTGCTTCTTGTCGGCGTCGGCCATGTTCGACAGCATCTCCGGGCTGCGGAAGTAGCCGATCGAACGGAGGATCTCGTCGGGATGCTCCTCCTGGGCCTCGTCGAGGTTGTTCAGGATCTTCTCGGTGAACGCCGGGTCGTCGACGGTTTTGCCGTCCGGGGCGGTGTAGATCGCCACGATGTGGCCGGAGGTGTCCCGGCCGTAGGCCCCGTCGGCGAGGAGGGAGGCCTTGACCGACTGGCTGCCCTCGTCGTAGAAGCCGCTCTGGGTGACGTGGCTGCCCAGCGACAATCCGTAGACGCCGCCCCCGAGGCACAGTGCCACCATCACCGCGATGACGATGTACCGGTGCCGGTAGACCATCCGACCCCACCAGGCGAACAAATCAAGACTCCTTACTGAGGACCACGTGGCGAACCGCGCTGCCCTGCTACGGCCGCGAGGTCAGCAGCGCGGACAGCGGTCGGAACGGCGCAAGCCACGCGCCACCCTCTGGGAGCGAATCCAGACAGATTCGCGGCAGGGGTTCACGGAAAACACCGGGGATATCCTCCAAGTCGACGAATTCCAAGGTATCTGACGCTAACGCCCAGCTGGCATGTTCGCGAAATCCGAGAACGCTGACTCCGATGCCCGACCTGGCGATCTCTTCCAGCGGGACCCGGAAAGCCTGCCCGTCGGCCGAGGCGACCGCGACGTGGGCGAGGCCCTCGGCGCGGCGCAGTGCGATATGGGCCAGCATATCGGCGTCGACGTCGCTGTCCTCGTCGATCTTCGGTTTGGCGAACACCGCGAACCCGACGTTGCGCAGCGCCTCCACCCATGGCCGGACGACCTCGGCGCTGCCGGGCGCGATGTTGGTGAACACCGTGGCCTCCGGCTCGGTGACGAGCCCGGGCCGGCGGGCGGCGACCTCGGCGGTGCGGGCCAGCAGCCAGCGGCCCAGGGCGTCGAAACGCGGTCGGTGCGCTGCGGTCGGGCGCCCGCCCAGCAGCGCGCCCAGTCCCATGTCCAGGTTCGGCGCATCCCACACCAGCAGCACGCGCTCGCCGACCGGCCGGGCCGGCTCGTCGGTCGCGCCGGGGCCGGCGGCGTCCAGCGCCGGGTCGTTGAGAACGGTCACGGTTGTCTCACCCACAGGAACTCGGCCACCTTGCTCCCGGCGTGGTGGGCTTTGGTCTCGTACTTGGTTGCCGGCCGGTCGACGGAGATCGGGAGCGACTCGCCGGGGAGGGCCCGGCGCAGCAGTGGTTCGGCGTCGCCGGACTCGGCGATCTGCTCGGCATAGCCCGCATGGTCGGTGGCCACGTGCAGGACCCCGCCCGGCCGGAGCCGGTCGGCGATCAGCGCGAAGGTGTCCGGCTGCAGCAGGCGCCGCTTGTGGTGGCGCGCTTTGGGCCACGGGTCGGGAAAGAAGATCCGCACCCCGGTCAGCGCCCCGGTGCCCAGCAGGTCGGTGAGCACGTCCACGCCGTCGCCGCGGATCAGGCGGATGTTGGAGACGGCCTCGGGGTCAGCGGCACTGCGGTCCATGGCGCTGAGCAACTGCGCCAGCCCGCGCCGGTAGACCTCCACGGCGATCACGTCCAGGTCCGGTTCGGCACGGGCCATCGCCAGCGTCGAGGTCCCGGTCCCGCAGCCGATCTCCAGGATCAGCCCGGCGCTGCGGCCGAACCATGCCGCAGTGTCCAGGGGGCCGTGGGGCTCCTCGTCGGCGCGCCGCCCCAGGCTCGGCCACAACCGGTCCCAGACCTCCTGCTGGGACTGGGTCAGCGCGGATCGCCGCGAGCGGAAGCTGGTCACCCGGCGGGGTCGCTGCGCTGTCTCGACGGCCCGGGCCGTGGGTGATCGGCCCTCGCGCTGCGCATGCACGCCCTCATCGTGGACCATCGACCCGCCCTCTGCCTTCCCGCCGCCCCGGATTGATACCCAACAGTTGCCTTCCCCGGCCCGGTGGGTGCGGCCCGTGCACAGCGGTCGCGCACCTGACTCGCGCCGCCCGGCGGTGGTGGTGAGCATGGCCCGATGATCGACTGCCCCGTCGGGGCCATCCTGTCGGCGGCCGCCGAACGGCTGGGCGAGCCGCCGCTCGCGGAATTGGCCCGAGGGCTGGCCGAACCGGTCCGGGTCGGTGTGCGGGGCCGGCCCGGCGCCGGCCGCAGCACCGTCGCGCGCGCGCTCCGCGGGGCCGGGCTGGCCGGAGTCGACCCGGAGGGGCCCGACCCGGCCGGGGTCGTCCTCTACGTCGCCGTCGAGACCTTCACCCCGGAGGACCGCGCCGCCCTGGCCGGCGCGGCAGGCCCCCGGGTGGCCGTGCTGGGCAAGGCCGATTTGGCCGGGTTCGGCGGGGTGGACCCGCTGTCGGTCTCGGCGCGCCGGTGCGCCGCGCTGGAGCGGGAGACCGGGGTGCCGGTGCTGCCGCTGGCCGCCCTCGCGGCGGCGGCCGCCTCCGATCCGCGTGCGCTCGATGAGCGGGTGCTCGGTGCGGTGCGATCGCTGGCCCGCGGCGAGGTCCCCGCCGGGCCGCCAGACCCTCTGCTGGCCGGACTCGACCTCTTCGGGGTGGCCGTGGCCGTCCGTGCGGTGCGGGCCGGGGCCGGGCGGGACGGGGTGGCGCGGGCGCTGCGCGAGGCCAGCGGGGTGGACGCGGTGCTCGCCGAGATCGAGCGATCCTCATCCGCGGTGCGCTACCGGCGGGCGGCGGCGGCCCTGCGGGCCCTCACCGGGGCGGCCGCCGTGCGGCCCGGGGTGGCCGGCCTGCTGGCCGGGGACGCCATGGCCGAGGCCCGGATGTCGCTGGCCGGCGCCGTGCTCGCGGCGGCCGGGCCGGCGGGGGAGGACGTGGGGTCCGATCCGCTGCGGCAGGCGGTCAGCTGGCAGCGCTACGCGTCGGGGCCGGTGACCGACCTGCACCGGGCCTGTGCCCGAGACATGGTTCGCGGACTGCTCCGGCGGTGGTCCCGAGAGTCCGGATCGTGGTGATCCCACTGTGGTGATCCCACTGTGGTGATTCCGCCGTGGTGATCCTGGTCGCCGGGCCGCCGCTGTCCGGGGCCACCGCGGTGGCGCGCGCCCTGGCCGAACAGATGCCCGGGCAGCGGGTGCGCGAACCGGATCAGCTGGCCGCCGGCGAGCGTCCGTCGGTCGTGGTGTTCGTGGTGTCCGCCGCCGCTCCGATGGTCGAGTCCGACGCGGCGCTGCTCGACGAGGTGGCCGAGCGCACCGACACGGTGCTCGCCGCCGTCACCAAGATCGACGTGCATCGCGGCTGGCGGGCCGTGCTGGCCGCCAACCGGGTCGCGCTGGGCGGGCGCGCGCCGCGCTACCGGCCGGTCGCCTGGTTCGGCGTCGCGGCCCGGCCCGAGGTGGGCCCGGTGCGCCTGAACGAGCTGACCGCGGCGCTGCGGACCGCCCTGGCCTGCGACGATCTCGAGCACCGCAACAGGCTGCGCGCCACCGAGTCGGAGTTGCGCGGGCGGATCCGACGCGGTCGGCGCGAGGCGAGCCTGCGGGCGGCGCAGCGGGGTCGCGCCGAGCGCAGCGCCGCCCTGGCCGCGGCCCGGCTGCGGCTGATGGCGCTGGCCGAGCGGATCTGCGCAGAACTGCGAACCGAACTGCGCGCCGGAGCCGCCCGGGCCCGGCGGCCGGACCGGTTCGGTGATCAGGCGCGGCGGCGGGCCGCGGAGGTGGTGGCCGAGTTCGGCCGGTGCGCGGACCGGGAACTGCGATCCGGCGCGCGTCTGCCGGTGCCGGGGCACTGGGATGTGCCGGCGCTGCTGCCGATGCCGGCGCCGCGCGCGGGGCTAGAGAACCGGCTGGGCGCCCTGCTCGGGTCCGGGTTCGGCGTCGGCGCCGGGTTGGCGCTGGGCCGGGTGCTGGGCGAACTGCTGCCGGGACGCGAGACCGTGGTGGGCCTGCTCAGCGCCGCCACCGGGATCGCGGTGGCCGGTTGGCTGGTGCGCACCCGCCGGGTGCTGGCCGAGCGGGCGAACCTGGACCGCTGGGTGACCGAACTGACCGCCGGGCTGCGCGGCGCGCTGGAGGCGCGGGTCGCCGCCCGCGCGCTGGCGGCCAGCGCCCTCCTGTCCCGGCCGCCGGAACCCGGCCCCGCCCCCGGAGACGCGCGCCTGCGCCGGGAGTTGGACGCTGTCTCGGCCGCCCTGGACGGTGACCGGCCAGGGTCGGGGTCGCAGCCGGGCACCGGCGGTTACCCGACGGGTAGGGGCAGGCGTTAACCTTCAATCAGACGAGCGGGCGCCGCTTCGGTCAGGGGTAATCGCGTCCGGTGGGAATCAAGGTGGGAGAAACCCAATGACCTCAGCGACCATCCCCGGTCTGGACAGCGCACCGACCACCCATCGCGGCCTGCTGGCCTGGGTGCGCGAGATCGCCGAGCTCACCGAACCGGACCGGGTGGTCTTCACCGACGGCTCCCAGCAGGAGTACGAGCGGATGTGCGCGCAGCTCGTCGAGGCCGGCACCTTCATCGAACTGAGCGATCCGGCGACGCCGGACTCCTACCTCGCCCGGTCCACCCCCTCCGACGTCGCGCGGGTGGAGTCGCGGACCTTCATCTGCTCGGAGCGCGAGATCGACGCCGGCCCCACCAACAACTGGATGGCCCCCGACGAGATGCGGGCCGCCATGACTGAGCTGTACCGGGGCTGTATGCGCGGGCGCACCATGTACGTGGTGCCGTTCTGCATGGGTCCGCTGGGGGCCGACGATCCCAAGCTGGGCGTGGAGATCACCGACTCGGAGTACGTCGTCGTCTCGATGCGGGTGATGACGCGGATGGGCACGGCGGCCCTGGACAAGATCGGCGAGGACGGGTTCTTCGTCAAGGCCCTGCACTCGCTGGGCGCGCCGCTGGAACCGGGCCAGGCCGACGTCCCGTGGCCGTGCAGCGAGACCAAGTACATCACGCACTTCCCGGAGACCCGCGAGATCTGGAGCTACGGTTCCGGTTACGGCGGCAACGCCCTGCTCGGCAAGAAGTGCTACTCGCTGCGGATCGCCTCGGTGATGGCGCGCGACGAGGGCTGGCTGGCCGAGCACATGCTGATCCTCAAGCTGATCTCCCCGGAGAACAAGGCCTATTACGTCGCCGCGGCGTTCCCGTCGGCCTGCGGGAAGACCAACCTGGCGATGATCCAGCCGACCATCCCGGGGTGGCGCGCGGAGACCCTCGGCGACGACATCGCGTGGATGCGGTTCGGCAAGGACGGCCGCCTATACGCGGTCAACCCCGAGTTCGGCTTCTTCGGGGTGGCTCCGGGCACCAACTGGAAGTCCAACCCGAACGCCATGCGGACCATCGCGGCCGGCAACACCGTGTTCACCAACGTCGCACTGACCGACGACGGCGGGGTCTGGTGGGAAGGCCTCGAGGGCGATCCGCAGCATCTCGTCGACTGGCGGGGCGAGGACTGGACGCCGGACGCCGAGACGCCCGCCGCGCACCCGAACTCGCGCTACTGCACCCCGATGTCGCAGTGCCCGACGCTGGCCCCGGAGTGGGACGACCCGCAGGGGGTGCCGATCTCGGCGATCCTGTTCGGCGGCCGGCGCAAGACCACCGTGCCGCTGGTCACCGAGGCCCGCGACTGGCAGCACGGCGTTTTCATCGGCGCCACCCTGGGCAGCGAGAAGACGGCGGCCGCCGAGGGGAAGGTCGGCACCGTACGCCGGGACCCGATGGCGATGCTTCCCTTCCTCGGCTACAACGCCGGCGACTACTGCCAACACTGGCTCGATCTGGGCAAGAACGCCGACGATTCCAAGCTGCCGAAGATCTTCTTCGTCAACTGGTTCCGGCGCGGCGCGGACGGCCGCTTCCTGTGGCCGGGATTCGGTGAGAACAGCCGGGTGCTCAAGTGGATCGTCGACCGGGTGGAGGGCAGGGCCAACGGCGTCTCGACCCCGATCGGGACGGTTCCGGCGGTCGCCGACCTCGATCTGGACGGCCTGGATGTCGCCGAGTCCGACGTCTCCGATGCGCTGACCGTCGAACCGGCCGAATGGGTCGCCGAACTGCCCCAGATCGAGGAGTGGTTCGAGTTCCTCGGGGACAAGCTGCCCACCGGTGTGCGCGACGAGTTCGACGCGCTCAAGCAGCGCCTGGCACAAGCCGACTGAATCGGCTGCTCCGGCAACTAGCATCTCGGTGTGCAAGCACCCTCGGCGCCGTCGGTGCAGTCGCCGCAGTCGGTGTCGCGACCGCGCCACGCCCGGTTTCGGCGAGTCGCGACCGTCGCCGCGATTGTGGCCATCTACCTCGCCTCGGTGGCGGGCTACTTTTGGATCGACAGTTCGGCGCACACGCTCGAACCGGGAAATCTCAGGGCGGTCGAGGAGACCCTCATCGTCGTCGACATCACCGCGATCCACCCGCTGGACAACACCGCCGACGCCACCATGCTGGTCATTCCGCAGCCGGGATTGCAGGATCCCGAGTTCGGCCAGCTCACCACCGACCTCACCGTTCGTCTCGCTTCGACAGTCGATTTCGGCGAGCTCAACTTCCCTGCGGGTCGCCTTCCCGCGGCGGTGACCATATCGATCACGGCGAACGGCAGCGCCGACCAGTGGCCCTTCGACCGCTACACCACCGGGTCGATCCGCGGCGAGGTGTTCGCCGGCACCGGCAGCGCGCGGCGGTACGTGCCTGCGCGGGTGGAGGTGATCGGCTCGCTGTACGGATGGGATATCCGCGGCACACCCTCGGGACCGGCCTCCCGGCCCGGCGGGAACGATTCCGGCGTGACAGTCACCCTCTCGAGGTCGAAGGGTCCGCTGACGCTGATCTTCGGGATCTGCCTGATCCTGTTGGCCCTGCCGGCACTCGCCCTTTTCGCGGCGATCGAAATGCTGCGGGGCAAGAAGAAGTTCCAGCCGGCCTTCAGTTCGTGGTTCGCGGCCATGCTGTTCGCCGTCGTTCCGATCCGCAACGTGCTTCCCGGTGACCCGCCGTTCGGTTCCTGGATCGACGAGGCGCTGGTGCTGTGGGTGCTACTCGCCCTTGTCGGCGCGATGCTGATCTACATGGTCGCGTGGGCGCGCCGTTCCGACTGAACGGAAGGTGCCGGCCGCGCGGTCAAATCCCGCCGCGGGCCACCAGTTGGGCGGCGATGACGTTGCGCTGGATCTCGTTGGTGCCCTCGCCGACGATCATCAGCGGCGCGTCCCGGAAATAGCGTTCGACGTCGTACTCGGTGGAGTAGCCGTAGCCGCCGTGGATCCGCACCGCGTCCAGGGCGATCTCCATCGCCACCTCCGAGGCGAACAGTTTGGCCATCCCGGCCTCCATATCGCACCGTTCCCCGCTGTCGTAGCGCTGCGCCGCGTACCGGGTGAGCTGACGGGCGGCGGTCAGCTTGGTCGCCATGTCGGCCAGGTAGTTGCCGACCGACTGGTGCTTCCAGATCGGCGTGCCGAAGCTCTCGCGGGTCCGGGCATAGGACAGCGCGTCCTCCAGTGCGGCCGCGGCAACCCCCAGGGCCCGGGCGGCGACCTGAATCCGCCCGGTCTCAAGGCCCTTCATCATCTGCGCGAAACCCCGGCCCGGCGCTCCGCCGAGCACCGCAGAGTCCGGCACCCGGCAGTCGGTGAACACCAGTTCGCAGGCCTCGACCCCCTTGTAGCCCAGCTTGGGCAGGTCCCGGGAGATGGTCAGCCCGGCCGGCGGGGAACCGGGGGGCGACTCCACCAGCAGCACCGAGATGCCGGTGTGCCGGGGCTGAGCACCCGGGTCGGTCTTGCACAGCAGCGCGATCAGCCCTGAGCGCCGTGCGTTGCTGATCCAGGTCTTTGTCCCGTTGATCACCAGGGCGTCGCCGTCCCGCCGGGCGAGGGTGCCCATGTTCTGCAGGTCCGATCCGCCGCCGGGTTCGGTCAGGGCCATCGTCGCCCGCAGTCCGCCGGTCGCCATCGCCGGCAGGTAGGTCTGCTTCTGTTCGTCGGTGCCGAAGTCCTCCAACAGTTTCGCCACCACGGTGTGACCGCCCATCGCCCCGGCCAGGCTCATCCACCCCCGGGCCAGTTCCTCGGTCACCTCGACGTAGCACGGCATCGACACCGGGGTGCCGCCGTAGCGTTCGCTGATCGCCAGTCCGTAGACGCCGAGCCGCTTCATCTGCTCGATCCACGCCTCGGGGTAGTCGTCGGCGTGTTCGACCTTACGCACCGCGGGCTTGACCTCGCGGTCGACGAACGCGCGCACGGTGTCGACCAGCAGCGTCTCTTCGTCGTCGAGGCCGGGCATCGCTGTAATGATGGCAGAGCAGGCCGTGATGAAAGACTGGACAGCCGTGAGCGACCGCGACGAGGGTGGCGACGAGGGCGGCGGCCCCTACTTCGACGATCTGGCGGTGGGCCGGGTCTTCGACGGGGCGCCGTCGATGACGCTGACCTCCGGTGTCGCTGCCCTGCACCAGAGCATCCTCGGCGACCGGCTGCGGCTGCCGCTGGACGCCGAACTGTCCCACGCGGTCACCGGGACACCCGGGCAGCTCGCCCACCCGGCGCTGGTCTGCGACGTCGCCGTCGGGCAGTCCACGCTGGCGACCCAGCGGGTGCGGGCCAACCTGTTCTATCGGGGACTGAGCTTCCACCGGTACCCGGTGATCGGCGACACCCTGTTCACCCGCACCGAGGTGGTGGGACTCAAACAGAACCGCAGCTCCCGCACCGGCCTGGCCGCTCTGCGGATGACCACCATCGACCAGGTCGGCCGGCTGGTGCTGGACTTCTACCGCTGCGCCATGCTGCCGTGCAGCCCCGACGCCGGCGACACCGGGCACGCCGACGACCTGTCGCAGATCGGCGCCGGACCTCCGCAGGAGACCGACCCGACCGCGCACTGGGACGCCGGCGTCTTCCGCGAACGGGTTCCCGGGCCGCGGTTCACCCCCGGGATGGCCGGTTCGGTGCTGCGCAGCACCGCCGATGTGGTCGACTCCGCCGCACAACTGGCGAGGCTGACCCTGAACATCGCCGGTGTCCACCACGACGAGCGGATCCTCGGCGGCCGGCTGGTCTACGGCGGCCACACCATCGGCCTCGCGCTGGCTCAGGCCGTCCGGCTGCTGCCGAACCTGGTCACCGTGCTGGGCTGGCAGTCCTGCGAGCACCTGGCTCCGGTCCGCGAAGGCGACACCCTGCTCAGCGAGGTGCACGTCGTCCGGGCCGACCCGCTGCCCGGCGACCATGGCGGCGTACTGGGCCTGCGGTCGGTGGTGCATGCGGCCACCGGCGGCCAACCGGAGCGTCCGGTGCTGGACTGGCGGTGGTCGGCGCTGCACTTCTAGTCCCGCGGGTTGGGTAACCTGGACGGGCAGTCGATCAGGAGAGCCGATGACCAACCTGGTGGTGGAAACGGTCCACGGGCCGGTCCGGGGGATCGACGACGGCATCGCGATGTCCTGGAAGGGCGTTCGGTACGCCGCACCGCCGGTGGGCGAGATGCGCTTCCGGGCCCCCGAACCCCCGAAGCGGTGGACCAAGCCGGTCGACGCCGACGCCTTCGCCCCGGTCTGCCCGCAGCCGCCGGTGCCGAACTTCCCGATCAACCTGGGCGCCGCGCCCGGTGAGGACTGCCTGGCGCTCAACGTGTGGGCGCCCTCGGGCACGGTCGCCGGGGACGCCAAGCCGGTGATGGTGTGGGTGCACGGCGGGGCCTACGTGCTGGGCTCCTCCAGCCAGCCCTACTACGACGGCTGCCGGCTGTCGACCAGCGGTGACGTCATCGTCGTGACGGTCAACTACCGCCTCGGGGTCTTCGGGTTCCTCGACCTGTCCGAGTTCGGGTTCGACACCAACATCGGCCTGCGCGACGTGATGGCGGCGCTGCGGTGGGTCCGCGACAACATCGCCGGCTTCGGCGGAGACCCGCAGCGGGTGACCCTCTTCGGTGAGTCGGCCGGCGCCGGGATCGCCACCACGCTGCTGGCCGTCCCGGAGGCCCGCGGCCTGTTCTCCAACGTGATCGCGCAGAGTTCCCCGGCAACCTCGGTCTATGACCGCAATCGAGCCCAGCGGGTGACCGCCGAGGTGCTCGACTACCTCGAAATCCGTTCCGGCGAGGCCTACAAGCTCCTGGACGCGCCGGTGCCCACGCTGCTCGAGGCCACCGCGAAGGTGTTCGACGAGGTGCCGGTCCGCAACCCCGGGACCCTGGCATTCGTGCCGATCGTCGACAACGACCTGCTGCCCGACTATCCGGTGAAGATGGCCAGGGAGGGCAGGACCCACCCGGTGCCCCTGATCATCGGCACCAACAGGCATGAGGCCGCGCTCTTCCGGTTGATGCGCTCGCCGCTGATGCCGATCACCCCGAAGGCGATCACCTCGATGTTCAACGAGATCGCCGCCGAGCAGCCCGATCTGCAGCTGCCCACCGAGGAGCAGCTGGGTTCGGTGTACGCGGGCAAGCGGAAGGCGGCGCGCGGGTTGAGCATCGCCAGCGATGTGGGCTTCCGGATGCCGACGGTGTGGCTGGCCGAGGGCCACAACGCCATCGCGCCGGTATACCTCTACCGCTTCGACTACTCGACGCCGATCATGAAACTGCTCCTGGTGGGGGCCGCCCACGCCACCGAACTGCCCTACGTCTGGGGGACTCTGGGATCCCCTCAGGATGTGACGCTGAAACTGGGCGGGGCCAAGGCCGCCAAGGGCGTCTCCAAGCGCATCCGGACCCGGTGGGTGAACTTCGCGGCCACTTCCAAACCCACCGCGGGCGGCGACGAACCGGAGTGGACGCCCTACCAGGACGCCGACCGGGCCTGCCTGATCATCGACCGGAACGACTCCATCGCCTACGACGTCGACGCCGAGATCCGGGCCGCGTGGGGCGAGAACGTGGTGCACTTCCGCTGAGGCCTGCGCGTCCCCGGCGGGTGGCTCAGTGCGGAAGGTCCCGGAACGGGGTGTCCCGAAAGGGCTCAGGCTCTTTGGGAAGCCCGAGCACCCGCTCGCCGACGATATTGCGCTGAATCTGGTCGGTGCCCCCGCCGATCGAGGTGAAGTAGGCGTTGAGCGCCCGGAATGTCACCGCGTCGCCGGCCGGACTGTCCTGGCCGGCGAGCATCGACTCCGGGCCGACGATCTCGGTCTGCACCCGCGCGCCCTCATGCAGGATTCGCGACATCGCGATCTTGCCCAGCGCCAGCAGGGTCGCTGCCTCGGCGCGGTCGCCGGTCGCCTTGGCGCGCTGGGTGTTCCAGCGGTTGACCGCCGCATAGCCGTCGATGATCCCGATCTGCTGACGGATGTGGGAGTCCGCCAGCCGGCCATGGGCCCGGGCCATCCCGATCAGGCTGTCTGCCTCGGGCTTGAGGTCGCGACTGGTCCTGGCGGTGCGGGCCAGGTCACCCATCAGCCGCCGCTCGTGGGCCAGTGCCAGTTGCAGCACCGGCCACCCCCCGCCCGGCTCACCCACCAGGTTGTCGTTTGGCACCCGGGCGTCGGTGATGAAGACCTCGTTGAACTCCGACTCGCCGGTGATCTGGTGGATCGGACGAACCTCGACGCCCGGCTGGCGCATCGGGAAGATGAAGAAGCTGATCCCCTTGTGCTTGGGCACATCCCAGTCGGTGCGGGCCACCAGAAGGCCGTAGTCGGCGCTGCGGGCGAAGGAGGTCCACACCTTCTGCCCGTTGACGATCCAGTCGTTCCCGTCGCGGTCGGCCCGGGTGCGCAGCCCGGCCAGGTCCGAGCCGGCACCGGGCTCGCTGTAGAGCAGACACCACCGCGTCTCGCCACGCAGCGACGGCGGAATCAGCCGGTTCCTCTGCTCATCGCTGCCCAGATCGTGGAGGGTGCAGGCCAGCATGTCGGATCGGTCGTGGCCGGTTCCCGGCGCGCCCACCGCGGCGAATTCGGCCGCCACGATCCGGGACTGGGTGTCTGAGAGGCCGCGCCCCCACCAGCGGGGCTCCCAACTCGGCGCCGACCAGCCGAACTCGAACACCCGTCGGCCCCACTCGCTGCGGTCCATCGCCGGATCCCAGTTGGCGGAGAGCCATTCGCGGACTTGGGTCCGCACCTCCTCATCGGTCGGCGCCGTCATGACTGCTCCTCCCTGATCCGCACATAGCGTTCCCGATGCCAGGACGGATCCCCGAAGATCTGCGCGTCGGTCCTCGCCCGGCGCAGGTACAGGTGGGCCGGATGCTCCCAGGTGAACCCGATCCCCCCGTGCACCTGGATGTTGGTCGCCGCGACGGACACGAAAGCCTCCGAGCAGAACGCCTGGGCCAGAGCCAGATCGGCCAGCCGGTCCGGCTCGGCGGCGTCGAAGCAGGCCGCCACGTGCCGGGCGGCCGAGAGGGCGGACTGCGCTTCCAGCAGCATGTCCACGCACAGGTGCTTGATCGCCTGGAAGCTGCCGATGGCCCGGCCGAACTGGAACCGGGTCCGGGTGTAGTCGGCGGCCATCGCCATCGCGTGCAGGGCGCCCCCGGCCTGCTCGGCGATCAGCGCCACCGCCGCGTGGTCCAGCGCCGACTCGAGTGCCCGGGCGGCGCCGGCGGGGCCCTCGACCAGCCGGGCAGGGGTCTGGTCCAGCGTCAGCCGGCCCTGCCGGCGGGTCTGGTCCACCGTCTCCAAGGGATGCACCGACAGACCCGGCGCATCCCGGTCGACGGCGAAAATGCCGACACCGCTGGGGGAGTCGGCCTGGACGTAGACCCGGTCGGCGGCCGCCGCGTCCAGGAC
>Ga0180435_10003804_pt1 | contig 15020 bp, 17 predicted proteins | sample SS_ome_3_FD_132467 | JGI IMG/M metagenome (GOLD analysis project Ga0180435, IMG submission 132467) | Hypersaline lake sediment archaeal communities from the Salton Sea, California, USA - SS_3_S_1 metaG | ecosystem: Environmental > Aquatic > Non-marine Saline and Alkaline > Hypersaline >... | reverse complement strand
TCGTAAAAAGTCCAATATCTGCGTTGCGCTTCATCCTTCGTCACTGCGACGTACGCTAAGTACTCCTCATTCCTCAGGATTCGCGGCGCCTTGATCTTGAACTTTTTACTTAGCCATCCGAAAACTGACTTTTTACGATTCCATCAATGTTGGGGGTTAAATACTCATGTGCCGGAACTTGTCACGGGAATCCGTGGTAATGTTTACATAGGTGACGCCGCTTGGGGTTTTGACTGAAACCCTGACCGGCTGACCTTCTTTCGCCTTACTGTACGCTGCACAAAGTTCGGCAGCCGGCCCGACAAGACTTTCCGGGCCACCGCCGGGGATCAAAACGGCAGGGCTGGGCATGTCCGCCATACGCACAGTCGTATCCCGATGGGGATCCAGGAAACTCAGAATGGCTTCGTTGTCCGGCCGGGTACGGCCCACGATGACTTTGTGGGATGGAGATACACGAAAGTGACGTCCGTACTTTAACAGTTCCAGATCTCGTTCTTCCGGCGCATGAACATGTTCCAGAAGCTCCCGAAGCCGGCGGGAAAACCCGACGTCGGTGAGAAGGCACCCCCCGGCGGGCGCCGGATAGCGGGTGATCCCGAATGCCTTGGCCAACCGTATCTGGTCTTTCCGGCCTCGACCGGATATATCCAGCAGCCGGTCCCGGTCTACCAAACCTTCGGTTTCCACCCGGGTAGGCGGCAAGAGCTTGGCACTTAAGGGACGAAGGATATACCCTTCATAACCGGAATTTTTTTCCACGTAACGAAGAGACGGTTTGGTTTGGGACATGGGACGTTGGCCCACCACTTCACCGGAAAACAGGAAATGAACGCCACGCTCACGCATCATGTCACCTGCCAACCGGAACATGAGCGCATGGCAGTCCAGGCAAGGGTTCATGTTGCCCCCGTAGCCACAATGGGGATTTCTGAGCATCTCCATGTAGCGGTCGGTAATCCGTTTTATGGTCAGTGGGATGCCGGTCATGTCCGCCGCCCGACGGGCCTTGTCCGAATCGAAAAACGGCGTTTCAAAGTTTACCCACTCCACGTCTATGCCCTGGTCCTTGAGAATAAGGGCGGACAAAATACTGTCCAGGCCACCGGAGCTAATGCCTAAGGCCCGCACGACTGTCGGACGATCACAGCTTGAATCGGAGTGACTATCAGATAGAGAGGAACAGTTCATGGCCCAATCAAAGAAGACGAGTGAAATTCAAAAAATCTTGACGATCTTACGGGCTCACTACCCTAGTGTCAAGAGCGGGCTTCGCTATGGAAATCCGCTGGAAATGCTGGTTTCTACAATTCTCTCCGCGCAATGTACCGATATTCGGGTAAACGAGGTCACTCAAATCCTCTACAAGGAATTGAAGACCGCTAAAGACTTTGCAGAAGTTCCCTTAGAAAGGCTGGAGGCGCTGATCCGCCCGACCGGTTTTTACCGCAACAAGGCAAAAAGCATAAAATCATGTTGCCAACGGATCGTCGAAGAACATGACGGCCGGGTTCCCGATACAATGGAAGCATTGGTAGAACTGCCCGGGGTGGGGAGAAAAACGGCAAATGTCGTGCTGGGCAATGCCTTCGGCATTCCCGGAATCGTGGTGGACACACACGTAAAACGCCTTTCTCAACGCATCGGCCTCACCCGGGAGAAGGATCCCGTAAAGATAGAATTTGACCTTATGAAACAAATCCCGAAGACACGGTGGATCGACTTTTCGCATCAACTGATCTGGCATGGCCGTCGGGTCTGTACGGCAAGAAAGCCCCACTGTGAGGATTGCCCGTTACAAGCCCTGTGCGATTACGGGCAAGAAAATCGACAAACCTGAAAAACGCCGTCAAAAAGCCCCCAACTGGCAGGGAGCAATCTTAATCCCAAGGCTGTCGCACGCCCCGGCAACCTGGAGTTTATGATATCCCAACAAGTTGGAAATTCGCCACGCCTCCTCACACGGCAACCGATTATCTCTAAGCCCAGCCATTATCGCGGCCTTGAGATCCGGCTTTATCGCCGCCAACGGCTTGACAATGCTCTTTTTCGGGGCGTACCCGAAAAGGCCCAACTGGCACTTCACCAGTCGTATATCCATCAGGTCCGCAGTTTTCCCAACCTGCAAGGGAAATACTTTCAATTGTTTACAGATCTCGAAGGCAATGGCACAAGGTAGGCTGTCTTTTATTCCTCGATTCAAAAACGTCCGGCGTATGGCTTCGTCGACCACTGTCCCGGAGCCGATATGCTTGGATGAATACCTGTCCATGGCTTTCGTCGTTACTTCGGCCGCAAATACCGCTATACCGCCTTAAATGGATTTAACACTCATGGACGGGACAGCGAGACAAAGTTCAAACTGACCGGGTATGTTTGTCATTTTAATCTTGATACGATGTTTGTTCGTCAGGAAGTTGGCATAATGCAAGTAGGTTTCGGTGGGTTTCACACTGCCGGTGTTGGAAAAATAACGTCGAAGCACCTGACCATCAAAAATCATTTTGAGGTCATCTTGTTCTTGAATGTGGCTGTTGTGGGCGATCTTGACCATTACGTGGCCGTTTTTTTGTGCCGTTTCACACCGGATCGTCTTGTCGGTCACGGTTGCCAGACACGCCTTTGACGTCAGCAGGAAAATTATAAACATCATTACCAGGTCATGGGCGTCCGGCTTTACCGCAGGTAGGTGCTCAGCCAAGGCCGAAGATATAACCCCGGCTCCGGTATCGCTGCTGGACTGGACAATATCGATTGCCCGGGAAACGCACTCGTTTATGTCCGTCCGATCAACCCGGGAAGTCCCTTGTCGCACGGCGACGTTTTCCCGCACCGGCTTCAACCTGTTGCAAATCTCGCTCACCAAGGCTTGAACTCGATCCCTATCCCGTTTACATTGATCCGCTTTTCCCCCCGCCATGTCTACTTTAGAAAAGAACAAATCGACCTGGGCCATCAAACGGACGAGAGGATCGTATAACCCCTCGATAACATCGCTTAAGACAAAGGCGGTGGCCGAAGACCCCAGTATCGATTCCAGGCGGCCGGCATCGCCGGCAATTTCACTGGCCTCCCAGTTTGCCCCAAATGAACTCATCGCCTCGATAATGACCACCAGGAAAGAAACCTTGTTATCGGAATCCCGCGACGGATTCACGGTAATCCGAAAATCCCCGGGCTGAAGTAAATCCTGTCCCTTGTCGACACGTCCCCAATAAGTCACCGGGCGACCGGTTATAGGTCGGCCGGTGGTGACACACGACCGAAGTTGTTCCCACAGCGTTTTGCCATTCATCTTCACTTGGGCCAAGCCGGTGGCTTTCTGAAACGGCATTCCCCTAAACCGAACATTCTCTTCTTGGCCCCGCTGACCCGAAACCCGCCCGCGTACTTCATTGATAGTCAAGTCCGGAGAGAGAATAACCATTTTCCCGTTGATACATCGGCTAAACGTTCGAACCACCGCTTCCAACTGCCGGTTTTGCCACTCCATGCGGTAGGACTGGGTCACATCCTTAAGATACACCTCTACGGTATCCGACCAGGGGGGCTTTGCGGGCACGCTGATTTGGCAGTATGTGTCCATGTTCCCGCTGGACTGCAGTCGGAGCACCCGCTTTACGGGCAAACCGTCTCCCGATCTTTTCAGTTTCTCAAAAAACCACTCAATACCTTCCTGATCCTCGGGATGGAAGAAGTCGACCATACGTTTATCTTTCAAGTCCAATTCCGTACAATTCAACAAAGCGAGTACCCGTTGATCATATTGTAATATCTCCCCAGCCGGATTAAGCCAAACGCATGCATCACTGAGTACGTTTCGGACGGCCGCTCTGTAATATTCTGCGTCTTTTTGCACCCGAGCAGCGGCATCTTTGACCACCGGGAAGGGCAGCGAAAGGTCGATGGGCTCTTCAAAACGAACCCCGATTTTAGTCCCATCTCTGAGGCGCTTATGCCACCGAATATTTCCTTTTACAGTCAGGGGTTCCTGCGAATGAAACAGCGGCAAAGAAAAACGACAGGTCTTATCCGTACCCACAGGGCGCTCACACTCCAAAGCCATGCCGTGGCTACTGAGATCGTGACAATTTAAATCAAATTTGGGGATATCGCCGGCTTCGTCACCTAAACCCTGACATCCCACCTGCAAAAACAGGGGGATACGCATTTCTTTTCGTCTCTCGACGGTCATTTTGGACCTCCCTGATTTTAGGGTCAAACGATAACCATATCTATTCACACATATAACAAAAAATCAAGAGCATTTAAAGCAATAAAAGTGCCAGGCGAATTTTCCATGGGTCGCAACGCCGCCTATCACTTAACTCTTTGTAATAACTGAAAAGACAGATAACGGCCATCGGTGCACCCGTTTTCCGTATCGTGGAACAAGCGGTATAATTTTTCCATATTGTAGAATTTATTTATCGCATCAAGGCATTAATACCTCACTTGCCTCTCGTGCAACACAAGATTGAGTTAACAGACGGAGGGCCAAAACCACGTGGATGTCATCGGATTGGTCTTTTAACCATATGGCCGGGAATATTCCCTGAACAAGGCGGAAAGAATTTGAATAACTGGCATAATTGCTTGACAGGTCAAGTAGTTCATGATAGGAGTGCCGACTTGTTTCCGGGAAACGCTCTCAAGAAGCACTCAGTTGTTGTCTGTATGTATTTTTTTTCCACTTGGTGGCAAGTAAATACTTTCCCCAGCACAGACTAGGTGATATTTGGCAATCTCAAAAACAGATAGCCAAACGTAACGTGTTGTAATTAGGAATAAAATTGCGTGGTTGTTTTTTCTCGACAGACGTTGCTTTGCTTGGCACACGCCTTGAAGAGCGTAAGAATTCAAGAGGACGGAAATCAGTAGAGAGTCACATTTGTATTGATACAATCGCCATTTGAGGACAACGGTAACTATGGTCAATTCACTTCTTGAACTGCAGCACCGCTTTAATCCGCTTCACGTTTACTGTCGTCTGGTAGACAAAGGTGTAAACAAAAAGGCTTCCCTTTCTATATGTAAGTATTATGAAATACTCGTTTACAGCTGGCTGGCGTGGGTCACCGTCGCCGGAATATTTGTTTGCCGATTGATTAAGTCCGCTGGTTAATCCCCTACATAGAAAGTGTAAAGACCTCCTGAAGACAGTATCCGTTGGTAACCGTTGTTTCTTCCATCCCCACAAAAGAACCCAGGCTAGACCACGAAAGAGAATAGGTTTCCTTCAGGGATCAGTTGGGGTTGAATTATACGGGATGCTTCGATCGGCGGAATAACGGTCGGGAAAGAGCGGTTTGTCCCGCCTTGGCGTCAATGCCCATGAATGAGGCATGCCAGAATATAAACACGACACAAAAAGGCAACCGACAGTCTGCCGATTTTGTCCCGCCAGCCAAAGCCGTTGTCCTTAGTTCCGGCTGAATCCGACCGGCAGTTTGCCATTGAACAGGGCGTCGACCTGAGCATACATACAGTAACACATCAATCCCATTTGTTCGCCGATAGCCTCCGCACAAGAAGCGGCTTCCGCATCCGGCACACTCACGTCAATACACCTTGAAGATTTGTCTTCCTCCACCTCTCCTTGGTATTGTTTGACGATGGATCGGATAATGTAAATGGACAAGACACGCAAACCATCCTTTTCACTCGAAAGCATCTCGGAGGCAGCATTTTCTCCAAACGTCATAGTCGCGACCTTTCCAAACAGATTACAGTTTCAGGCTTTTTTGTTCTGATCGACAACTCGATTCCAGAACTAAAGGAGGAAAGGATATCTCCGAAGGCTGCGGTTTCATCTTGACATATAGGCTACTTCAGGCTAACATTTTTTAAGTAGCGAGTGTGCTGCTGAAGCAACACACGGAAAAAGTCATTAATTTTCTTGGGCCAACCGTGCCACGAAGGTACACATCCCAATTACTCGGGGTGATTTCGTGGCTTTTTTATTGGGTTGGACTTGCTGTGTGTGAGCGTCTTGCCAATGGAGGCTGGTTAAGCGGCGTCACGGCCTCCTGTCAGAAACGAACTGGTTTGACCGTGATGTGATGAAATCGTATCGTCGCATAAGGGAAGGTTCGGGACGGTCTCAGATTTCAAGGGGGCTAACTGTTTGAAGCCGTTAGAGTCCCTTGGTTCGGTTGTTCCTTTGAAATTCAACAGGCACCGCATATCTTGGAAAATCCACATGGCTTATTTGGTGAGCCCGGCCGCAACGGAACTTAGGGACTCTTAAGGCTGAGTTTTAGCCCGGTTGAAATCTGAGACCGTCCCGAACCTCACCGGCGCACCAACAGGAAGGAAAAGGCAATGCACATTTCGGAAGGCGTGCTGTCACCGGTCATCCTGGTTTCCGGAGCTGCACTCACCGTTGCAGGCACGGCCATCGGTCTCAAACATATCGACGCGGAAGAGATTCCCTCTGTAGGTATACTTTCTGCTGCTTTTTTCGTGGCCTCACTTATCCATGTGCCCGTAGGACCCGTCTCGGCACATTTAGTCTTAAATGGACTTCTTGGATTCATACTGGGCTGGAAGGCATTTCCCGCCATTTTGGTGGGACTGGCCCTTCAAGGCCTTCTTTTCCAGTACGGGGGAATCACCAGCTTGGGCGTAAACACGTTTAACATGGCCATGCCGGCGGTAGCCTGTTATTACTTATTGGGGTGGGCGGTAAAAGGCCGTCACAAGCAAGCGGCACTCAGTGTCGCCGCTTTCGGATGCGGGAGCCTAGCTGTACTAATGAGCGGCCTCCTGGTGGCCCTTTCTTTGACACTAACGGGGGATGCCTTTGTCCCAGCCGCCAAAGTGGTGGTAATTAGCCACCTGCCGATAATGCTCATCGAGGGCACCTTGACTATGGCATGTGCCCTCTACTTGAGAAAGGTGAAACCCGAACTTTTGGATGGACGGTATGCGCAACGTTATTTATAACCATGGAGGGGTCATCCAAGCTTCTCTTGTGAAGGTCTGCGGCCTTTCTATCCTTTTATGGTTGGTATTGAGCGGTACGTCATCGGCCCACCGGGTAACTATTTTTGCATGGGTGGAAGGAGATACGGTTCACACCCAAAGCAAGACCGGCGGCGGAGCCCCCCTTAAAAACGCCACGGTCAAAGTTTTGGACAATCAAGGAAAACGGCTGTTGACGGGACGGACGGACGCTAAAGGCGCATTTTCTTTCCAGATCCCTCAAAAAACCGACCTTACCGTCGTCTTAGACGCGTCCATGGGACACAGAGCGGAATGGGCCATACCCGCTCAAGAACTGGGCAAAATGCCCGCAAACCCGTCCACGTCCGTTGAGGATCCGACCCGCACGGAAACGCTAAAAGGCCGGGAAGAATTTGACAAAAAAGTGGTTATTGGTATGGATCGCCGGGAAATGGAAGTCCTCATTAATCAAATCCTGGACAGGAAGCTAACCCCCGTGATCAGGCAACTATCGGAATTGACTCATAGCGGACCCAAGACAACCGAGGTCGTCGGCGGGCTCGGTTATATATTCGGCCTCGTGGGAATTGCCCTATACATCTTAAACCGCAAAAAGAATAATCCACCATCCGGATGATAAAAGAAGGCGTTGCATATCACAACGGGGCGGTCTTCCAGATTGACCCCCGGGTAAAGATAATCGCTGTTTTTCTCTTCTCCTGTGTGGTCGCTGTATCGAGTCGCTTCATCGTACTAGGGATAGCGTTCCTTTTCGCGGCCGGTGCCGTGGCTCTGGCCAGAGTCTCCATAAAAGATCTCGCCAAGCGGCTTACCACGGTCAATGTGTTTATCCTGTTCCTATGGGTCTTCCTTCCCTTTTCTGTCCCAGGCAAATCGATATCAACAATTGCCGGCTTGGCCATTACTCATGAGGGTATCGTTTATGCCACTCAGATCACCGTCAAGTCGAATACGATCATGATGGCCCTCATAGTCTTGATTCATTCTACCTCCATACTGACATTAGGCCACGCCCTTCACGAACTGCGGGTACCTCCGAAAATTGTTCATCTATTTTTCTTCACCTACCGGTACATTCATGTCATATATCGAGAATATATTCGGTTGTTAAATGCAATGAAAGTTCGGGCTTTTCGTGCCGGTACCAATATGCACACGTACAGGACCTTTGCCCACATGGTGGGCATGCTTCTCGTGCGAAGTGCGGACCGTGGCGAAAGAGTGCACCGAGCCATGATCTGCCGCGGCTTTTCGGGCCGATTTTACAGCTTAAAAACATTCACCTTTAAAGCCACCGATCTTTGGGTATTGCTCTTCAGCCTGGCCCTGGTCGCGACTCTGGGACTGCTAGAATGGACCACCATCCTGTAGTTATAGAATTGGCGAACATATCCTTCGCCTATCCGGCCTGTCAAAGGCCTGTGATCAATAATCTTGACCTAAGACTCCACCGGGGAGATCAACTGGGATTGATTGGTTCCAACGGAAGTGGCAAGACGACACTCTTTCATATCATTATGGGGCTTTTAAAGCCGACCGCTGGAACCATTGAATTTATGGGCAACGGGGTTAGAACGGAAAAAGACTTCCAGGAAGTTCGAAAACACGTCGGACTGCTATTTCAGGATGCCGATGATCAGCTTTTTAGTCCCACGGTTCTGGAAGATGTCGCCTTCGGGCCACTGAATTTGGGAAAGCCTCGAGACCAGGCCGTGAGCGTCGCTCAACGTACGCTGGACGCTTTAGGACTTAAAGGGTTTGAGGACCGAATCACGTACAAATTGTCCGGAGGGGAAAAACGGCTGGTCTCTCTCGCCACCGTGTTGGCCATGGAACCCGAAGTGCTCCTCCTCGATGAGCCGACCACCGGTCTGGACGAGACAACCGAAAAAAGGCTGGTCGAAATACTCAAAGGTCTCGACATGACTCGATTACTCGTGTCCCACAACCTCGATTTTCTGGCCCAGACCACCCATCAAATTACTGCAATCGTCGATGGAAAGCTATCCTGGGACGACGCGATCATCCCCCACACCCACGTCCACACCCACAAGCACGGCAAGTATGCCCACCAGCACCGCTAGTTTTTTGTCTCGGTGAAGTGTCGTCACGGGAAATATGTTTCATCTTCTTTTTTGTGTTTCTGTTTTATTAACAAATCTTTTTAGCAGGACGTCTTCGAGATTCTGACGTGAATCGATAACGGATAATACATATACCTTCCGTCCAGAAATACGATAAATCAATCTCCACGGTGAAATGATCAGTTCCCTATATTGGATTATACCTTGGTCTTGAAGCTCTGGAACAATTCTGCCCCTTTCGGGTAGAGTGTATAGGCGGGAAACTTTTTGCCGTATTTTTTTTAATATGTTTAACGCATTTTGAGGGCTATCCTCTCCAATATACTTAATAATATTCGCCAAATCACTTTCTGCCACATTGGCCCAAATAACTTTGTACTCTGGACTCATTTAAGGTTTGCTTTCAATGAATCTTCAAGATCTTCTAAAATTTTCTCTTGTGATTTTACGTGGCCGTTTCGCACATCACTCTCACCCTGCGAAATCAGCTTCAATAAGCCGATAGAATTCCGCATATTCTCAAAACTTTTAGGATCTTGAAGGACTGCTCGGGGTTCCCCATTCTGAGTTATGATTACAGGACGACGGGTTTCGTTTATTTGGTTCAAGAGATCTGCAGCCTTAGATTTTAAATAAGTGACTGGTTTAATATCCTTAATCAAATTCATTCTATCACCCCCAGTCCTTTTATAGTACTAAATAAAGCCCGATTGTCAAGAATGGGTTCGGGTTGTGGGCCAAAAAGTCCGGAATGCTAATTGTTGCACATCACAAGTCACTAAAGAATCCTCAGATGACGTCTGTTTCCTGGATGTCGACTGGGATTATTTCTCGGGCCAGGTCATCCCCCCTTTGCCATAGCCCACATTTGTCGTTCGGTGGGAACCAACTTTAATATTAGTCGATTTTTGCCGATACAAGAAAGTAGTGGTGTATTTGCCCGGACATCAAGAAAAAAAATATGTACTGTTTTTTGAGATAATAACCATTGATGGCGTCGTAAAAAGTCCAATATCTGCGTTGCGCTTCATCCTTCATCACTGCGGCGTACACTAAGTACGCCTCATTCCTCAGGATTTGCGGCGCCTTGATCTTGAACTTTTTACTTAGCCATCCGAAAACTGGCTTTTACGATTTCATCAACCATTGGCGATGCTTCTTTCAAAAAAAGGTCCAAGCCTGTTAACGAATGCCGCTTTCACAATTGTAGAGCTCCTAATCGCCATGGCCATCGTAGCCACCCTGTCCGCAATCGCAGTTCCGGTAGTAAGCACACACGTCACGCAGGCCCAAAATGCAACAGCCGTTTCGGACATTCGCATACTTGAAAAAGATATAACCACCTATGTCATTGAAAACAACGCTTATCCCAACAGTCTTTCCGATATTGGCAGGACTGGGATGCAGGATCCGTGGGGAAGCCCGTACCAATATTTAAAAATCACGGGAGCACCAGGTGAACAAGGAAAGTTAAGGAAAGACAGATTCCTGGTACCGGTCAACACGGATTACGACCTCTATAGTATGGGTAATGATGGAGACAGCAAAGCCCCTTTTACTGCAAAAGCCAGCAGGGATGACATCGTCCGTGCCAACAACGGTGGATACGTCGGAATTGCGGAAGGATTTTAGCAGAAAGAGCCTGTAATGATTAAAGGACTTCGATTTTTTACCAGCAAAGTGGCCAAACGGATTTTCTTATTATTCGTCGTCTGTGCCCTACTTCCGATAGGGGCCCTCGGCCTGGTAACCTTCGGGCACGTTACGAGGCAACTTCACGACCAAAATCATCGTCGGATTCAACAAGAATGTAAAAGCCTGGGTATGGCCATACTCGAGCGCCTCCTTTTTCTGGAAACCGAGATGGAAGCGGTGGCACATCATATCCGGACAAATCCCGACTCACACTTTGAAGGCCTGAGCGACACGTTTAAAGACCGACTGGCCAGAAGATTCGAGAGCATAGCGATCCTCGGCAGCGATCGACAGCTCCGGCCTTTTTACGGAAACCCGGTCGAATTATCATGGTCAAGCGATGAACGGATAGGACGCTTACAGTCGCAAAAAGCAATCATCGCTTGCCGGGATACTCAGGCCGGTCCGACAAACATTTTCATGATACGCCTTTTGGACGTGACCCGTCCACAGGAAGGGTTTCTTGTCGGACAAATCCGCGCAAGCCATCTGTGGGGAATTGGCGATATGAACACCCTCTCGGCCATGTCGGAGCTCTCCGTTTTCGACGGGTCCCAGGAGGTTCTTCTCACTTCGATTGCCCTACCCTGGGACTTTACGACACATTTGGCAAGTAAAGTGAACGATTCCAAAGAACGGCGTTTTGAATGGTCATACAAGGGAAAAGAATATTTGGCCAGTTCCTGGACGGTTTTCTTAGAGAGCCGATACGCTTCTCCCAGTTGGACCGTGGTCTTGAGTCAGGCCAAAGACTACGTCCTTGCCCCCACGACATCTTTCAAAAAAGTCTTTCCTTTGGTTATGCTTATGTCCCTGTGGTTGGTTATATTGTTGAGCGCGATCCAAATACGACGGCATCTTGTACCTCTTGAAAAGCTCAAGGAGGGTACTCATTTGCTTGGACGAGGTTGCTTCAACACATCCGTAAAGATTACGAGTGGAGACGAGTTCGAGGATCTGGGGGACTCTTTCAACAAGATGTCCCAAGAATTGGGTAAGCACTTCCAGGCACTGAGTACTGTGGATGAAATCGATCGGGCCGTTCTTGCATCTTTGGAAAAAGAAAAGATCATTGAAGCCTTATTGTCCAGAATCAGAGACATTTGTTCTTGTGACAATGCCGCCATTGGGATCCGTGTCAATGTCACGGAAAACGCATTCATCTTTTCGTCCACATCCAGGCAGGATTATCACTTAAAAAATGGTTCTCAGGCACTTTCCGATAGCGACTTAGACACACTGCACAACAACCCTAATCACTTGACTATTTACGGTCATAATCTCTTTCCCGATTTCGTCAAACCGTTTTTGGCAAAAGAGACCAAGTCGATCACCCTACTGCCCATTTTTATAAAGGACAGGCTTTTTGGAATCATCGTATTAACCTACTCTCCTGAAAACACCCGTGAAATTCAGATTGAAAATTCAGTAAAGCTCCGAGTGGAAGAAGACCTTAGGTGGGCCAGACAGCTCAGGGACCAGGTTGCCGTAGCCCTGTCAAATTCTCACTTGTTGGAGGAATTAAATAAACTCAGCTTCGGCGCACTCACCGCACTGGCAAGAACGGTGGATGCCAAATCGCCCTGGACAGCCGGTCACTCCGAACGGGTAACGAAACTTGCGCTGCGACTTGGCAAAGCAATGAATTTGAGCGATCCACAACTCGCTATATTGCACCGAGGGGCACTTCTTCATGATATCGGCAAGATCGGCGTTGCCGCTGCGATCCTTGACAAGACAGAGAAGCTGACAGATGCAGAGTTTGCATCCATAAAGCGGCATCCTGAGATTGGCGCTCGCATCCTTGAACCCATTGCCGCCTACGCGGATATTATTGGCATCGTATTGGGACATCACGAACGATACGACGGCGCTGGTTATCCCCAAGGCTTGGAAGGGGAAGAAATTTCGCTTGGTGCGAGAATTGTTGCTGTGGCCGATGTTTTCGAGGCGGTCACCGCTGATCGCCCCTACCGCCCCGGCTGGGAAGTCAAACGAGCAATAAGATTAATCAAGGACGGGGCGGGCAGTCACTTCGATCCTCAGGTCGTGGCAGCCTTCTTAACGTTGGTGCAAAGCGCCAAAGAACAGAAGAAAGCAACTGCCCAGGCTGCGGCATCAAATAGGGAAAGGTCCAATGCCAGTCAGCCGAATGGAGAGAGCGACTTCGGTGTGATGACAGCGCTGATGGCACCCGATTATCCCGGCACCAAAGAGGCACATGTTGAAAATACTCATCGCTGAAGACAATCCGGTCGCTCAACGGCTTCTTCGCACATATCTGGAAAAGTGGGGGTACCAAGTCACATGTGTATGTAATGGTGAAGAGGCACTCGATTGCCTTCGGAAACCAGATGCCCCCAAATTGGTAATATTGGACTGGATGATGCCCAAGCTGGACGGGGTTGAGGTTTGTCGACAGATACGAAGCGGCCATCAGAACTCATATATATACACCATTCTCTTCACTGCCAAAGACGGAGATGAAAATTTAATTGAAGCAATGAATGCAGGGGCAGATGACTATATATGCAAATCGGCGTCTCGCAATGAATTAAAAGCGAGGCTTCGAGCAGGAAGGCGGATTTTGGCATTGGAGGAAAAGCTCTTCTCTGTCCAAGAAGAGTTACGCTCTCAAGCCATGCACGATCAGTTGACGGGCCTTTTTAATCATGCAGCCGTCCTGGATCTCCTAAATCGGGAAGCAGATAGAGCAAAACGGAACCGCTCTGCTTTCAGTGTCGCCATGGCTGATCTGGATGGCTTTAAACGTATCAACGACACCCACGGTCATCTTGCCGGAGACATCGTACTTCGTGAAGCGGCACACAGGATATCTCAATCCGTTCGCCTGTACGATACCGTCGGACGATACGGAGGGGAAGAATTTTTAATAGTCATGCCGGGCTGTGGCCAAAGGGCCTCAAGCGCTGTATCCGAACGGATTCTCGATGGTATGCGTGAGAAACCTTTCGTGCTGCCCGCCGCCATTGTTCCCTTAACAATATCGATAGGCATCGCTACGGTGAACTTTGAGATCTCCGAAATTGATGTCGAATCCTTGCTTCATGCTGCGGATCTAGCATTGTACAAAGCGAAATCAAATGGGCGCAATCAGGTAATCGTAGCAAAAGCGCTGCAAGAAGTGCCAGAAAGTAAACGTTCCGACGGACGTATACAGGAATTTCGGCTGTTGCAGGAAAAGGACAGATGAAACTAAAGACGAAACAAAGGGGGATTCTTCTACTATTGGGGATTTTTCTCGCGGTGATCCTTGTATATAATACGAATTCAACAGACAAGACCTTTGTGCCCGATGAAATGGCCGGACGTTGGACTGCCGATTCTCCTAAATACAAAGGTTGCTATTTGGAACTAAGCTCGGTTGCTGTCTTATATGGCACCCGGGAAAACACTGTGAGTGTCAACTTTGTTCAGTCGATCGAAAAACGAGTGGAAGGAAATCAACCCTTATATACGATACGTTATAAAAATCGGGCGGGAGAAAAAGGGGATATTTCTTTGTTCTGGGACTCTATCAATAAAGAAATAAGACTGAAAAACCAAAACAAGATGACATGGAGCAAAGTAACACAATCGTCATAGGTGTATACAATACCATGGGGAGGACATATGGAAATCGGACAAGCAAATGCTGGAAGTATCCAGGACCACGCATTTGAAGAAAAGAAAGAGAAGCAATTTAAGCGGCGCCGCTTTCTTGTTACCCCTTCTGTTCAAGGTACTTATATCGCTTTGAGTGTCATTCCTGCTGTCATGGCCACCCTTTTTTGCACATATGTACTGATCTACTCTGGAGAAACCGTCCTGAGAGCGAATAGAGAGGCACCTTTGGTACCAATTTATAGCATGAGACAAACCGTAGAAAACCTGGAGAAGGTCCGTCACGCCGGTGAAACGGCTTCAGAAGTGAACGAACTAAAAGCTGAACTGGAGTCATTGAAGCTTTTCCTGGAAGACGGCTATCGTGAAACGTTAAGCCGATGGAACACCGTTCGGCTGCAAATATTCTGCGTGATGTTCTGGTGTGTTATTTTGATCGCATGTCTCGCCCTGGTCTTTTCACATCGTGTAGCGGGTCCACTGTATCGACTTCAAAAATGTATTGATCAGTTTGTGCTGGGACACGACACGGGCCCTATTCATCTTAGGAAAAAGGATCACTATAAGCAGTTGGCATCTTCAATTGAAAATCTCAGAAAAAGGTTGCTCAAAAAGGGGGTCCTACAAAAAATTGAAGACATGTAAGCC
>Ga0180435_10003801_pt1 | contig 15026 bp, 14 predicted proteins | sample SS_ome_3_FD_132467 | JGI IMG/M metagenome (GOLD analysis project Ga0180435, IMG submission 132467) | Hypersaline lake sediment archaeal communities from the Salton Sea, California, USA - SS_3_S_1 metaG | ecosystem: Environmental > Aquatic > Non-marine Saline and Alkaline > Hypersaline >... | reverse complement strand
GTTATAGCAGTCATTCGTACTACAGGACAGAGTCTTCTTGATTATGTTCCTTACGGCGAAACAAACGAAGGTTTCGGCGGAACATATGCAACCCAGGAAAACTTCAGAATAATGAGAAGCGCTCTTGACGATGCCGGCGGGGAACTTGGTCGGTATATAAGACTCTGCAATTATTGTTCAGGTCTTTGTATGCCTGAAATAGCAGCCATGGGGGCCTTTGAACGGCTTGATATGATGCTGAATGATGCTCTTTACGGGATTCTTTTCAGGAACATCAACATGAAAAGAACACTGATAGACCAGTATTTTTCAAGAATCATAAATGCCTATGCCGGCGTAATAATAAATACTGGTGAGGACAATTACCTTACGACCTCGGATGCATTCGAAGAGGCTCATACCGTACTGGCTTCGCAGTTCATAAATGAACAGTTTGCCCTCTTGGCCGGGCTCAAGGAACATCAGATCGGCCTCGGACATGCCTTTGAAATGGATCCGAATCTTGAGAACAGCTTTGTTTATGAGCTTGCCCAGGCAATAATGACAAGAGAAATATTCCCGGATTCTCCATTGAAGTATATGCCTCCTACCAAACACAAGACCGGTGATATTTTCCGGGCTAATGTACAGGATGCACTTTTCAATATGATAACAATACTGACAGGACAGAAAATTCACTTATTGGGTATGCCTACGGAAGCAATACATACGCCTTTCATGTCTGACAGGGCACTTTCCATTGAAAATGCTGAATATGTTTTTAGCGCCATGAAAAACCTTGGTGATGAAATTTCTTTCAAAGAAGACGGGATAATGGCAAAACGCGCTGAAGTTGTTCTTGGTGATGCCTGCAAACTGCTTGAAGATATAAGCAGGAAAGGAATATTCGAGTCGCTGTCAGAAGGGGTTTTTGCAGGCATAAAGCGTGGCGAAAATGAAGGCAGGGGTTTAAATGGTGTTTTTGAAAAATCTCCAAAATATATAAATCCTTTTGCTGAATCGATGAAAAAGGAGTTGTATAAGTAAACATGAATAATTTTTATGAAACAAATCCAAAAATTCCTTCCGATTTTGATTTTACAAAGGTAAAACCTTATGGCGACACCCTGAATGACGGAAAAGTTCAGGTAAGTTTTACGCTTCCTGTAAAGGATTGTGAAAAATCAAAGGAGGCGGCAAAACAAACGGCTGAAAAAATGGGTCTTTCGGATATTGTTGTAGCCCATACAAAACCCCTTGATAACAACTTTACATTTTATGTTGTTTACGGCAGGTTCACGGATGAAATTGACTACACTCAAATCGTAGTACATGCCGTGGAGCATACCGCCATGGATATGCACGAAACCGATGAATATATCAAGGAAAATATCAAACGTAAGATTACGGTAGTGGGTGCTTCGACAGGAACGGATGCTCATACCGTGGGAATTGACGCAATCATGAATATGAAGGGATATGCAGGACACTACGGATTGGAGCGATATGAAATGATCGAAGCCCATAATCTGGGTGCTCAGGTAGCAAACATAGATTTCATCCGATATGCGGTTTCCTGCAGGGCAGATGTTCTTTTGGTATCCCAGACGGTAACTCAAAAGGACATTCACATCCAGAACCTGACCCAATTGGTCGAAATGGCAGAAGCCGAGGGAATAAGGGACAACATACTTTTGATATGCGGAGGAGCACGGATAACAAACCGGCTTGCAGTGGAACTAGGGTATGATGCAGGGTTTGGTTCGGGCAAATTCGCTGATGATGTGGCAACATACATTGCATATGAACTGGCAGAGAGAAAAAGAGGGGGGATCGGCAAATGAAGGAAGAAAAGAGATTGAATCTTAACAACTCAATGAGGTTGCTTGATGAAGCAAAGGAGTTGACTCCGGGTGGAATGCTGGGAATCAGAAGACCATATAACTTTGTGGAAGGGGAATATCCCGTTTTCATAGAAAGGGGTTATGGAGGACATATCGTTGATGTTGACGGCAATGACTACATTGATATGCTGTGTTCCTACGGGCCTATCATTATCGGACACGTTGAAGAAGAGATTGATAACGCAGTCATGGAGCAAATGAAGAAAGGTTTTTGCTTCTCACTTGTACAGGAACTTCAGAATAAGCTTGAAAAGAAGCTTATTGAGCTGATTCCATGTGCAGAAATGGCTGTCATAGCAAAAACCGGGTCTGATGTAACTACCATGGCAATAAGGGTTGCCAGGGGTTTCACCGGAAAAGCAAAAATACTTCGCTGCGGTTACCACGGATGGCATGACTGGTGCGTTGAAAACCACACCGGTGTGCCGGATGAAACAGTAGAAATGACAATTGGCTTTGAATACGGTAATATCACCGAACTTGAAGAGAAACTTGCTGAAAACAAAGGTTCAGTGTCATGTATCATCATAACCCCGGTGGGACATCCTCTTGCAAAGGACGTAATTACACCGCCCGAGGGATATCTTAACAGGGTCAGGAAACTGGCCGATGAATATGGTGTTGTCCTCATTTTCGATGAAATCAGGACTGGCTTCAGGGCTTCCATGGGAGGTGCCGGAGAAAGATATGGTGTTGTTCCGGATCTTGCAGCTTTCGGCAAGGCAATGGCAAACGGCTATCCCATCAGTGCCTTGGTCGGTAAAAAAGAGATAATGAAAGTTATGGAAAAGGATGTATTCATAAGTTCCACGTTCTTTCCCAACAGTCTTGAGATGGCAGCTGCGTTGAAATGTATCGAAATACTTGAAAGAGACAAGGTGATTGACAATATATGGTATAAGGGTTCGTTGTTTCTTAAGAAATTGGAGAAACTGAAGAAAAAGCATGGTGCTCCGGTTACAATCTCAGGGATTCCACCCATGCCTTTCATGACTTTCGATAAGGTAGATGAATTATATAAAGTAAGGAGAAGGGATTTTTATACACAAACCATCAGAAAAGGCTTGTTTATACAGCCTTATCACCATTGGTACATATGTTACAGGCATACTGAAGATGATATAAACCATGCGCTTGATTGCATAGATGAAGCCCTTGGATACATCATGGAAAAATATCCGGTTAAGGAAGGGGGTCCGAATGAATAAGATTATAAGCATGGAGGAGTGCATCAGCTATATTCAGCCGGGTTCAACGCTTATGGTCGGAGGATTCATGGGCGTCGGCTCACCTCATGGGATAATTGATGCTTTGGTCAGTAACAATATAAGAAATCTAACATTGGTTTGCAATGATACCTGTTGGGAAACCTATGGAGTGGGAAAAATGATTGTCAACAAGCAGTTTTCAAAAGTCATTTCGTCTCATATCGGTCTCAACAAGGAATCAGGAAGGCAGCTTACAACCGGGGAAACCGAGTTTGAGTTAGTTCCCCAGGGGACTCTGGCCGAAAGGATCAGAGCCAAGGGAGCAGGCCTCGGCGGTGTTCTTACTCCTACGGGAGTGGGAACCATTGTAGAAGATGGAAAAAGAATTATTGAGATTGATGGCAAGAAGTATATTCTGGAGCTGCCTCTTGGTGCCGATGTTGCAATTCTGGCAGGAACCAAGGTTGACAAGGCCGGTAATGTATATCATGCAAAGACAACCCGGAACTTCAACCCTTTGATGGCTTTGGCAGCGGATTTAGTAATAGTTGAAGCAGAAGAACTTGTGGAAGTCGGAGAAATTGACCCTCATCTTGTAATGACACCCGCCACATTGGTAGATTTTATTGTTCAGGGAGGCGAGTATGACTGAAATTAATCCAAAAGTAACCATTGCAAAAAGAGTAGCAAAAGAGCTCAAGGACGGATATATGGTTAATCTGGGAATTGGTCTTCCTACGTTGGTGGCCGATTACCTTGATACAGATGTTACCTTTCAGTCGGAAAACGGTATTCTTGGACTTGGACCAAGACCCGATGAAGACAAGGTGGACAAGGATATTTCAAATGCGGGAGGACAGCCGGTAACAATTATGCAAGGAGGAATGTATTTTGATTCTTCCTACTCATTTTCCTTGATAAGGGGTGGTCATGTGGATGCGACTGTCCTCGGGGCACTGCAGGTAGATGAAAAAGCAAATCTTGCAAATTGGATGATTCCAGGAAAAATGGTTCCGGGAATGGGTGGAGCAATGGATCTTGTTACAGGTGCAAAAAGAGTCATAATAGCCATGCTTCATACAGTCAAGGGCAAACCTAAGATTCTTAGGGAATGTACGCTTCCTTTGACTGCTCCCGGAGTTGTCGACATGATTGTAACTGAAATGTGTGTATTTGAGTTCATCGACGGCAAATTGACATTGACTGAACTTACTCCCGGTGTAAGCCTTGAGGATGTAAGGAAATCAACACCTGCTGAATATGATATTCGGATCGGAGGATAGATATGAGAAAAGTTGTAATAGCTTCTGCAGTCAGGACTGCAATAGGTTCATTCGGAGGTTCACTGAAGGATATATCCGCTGTTAAACTAGGTGAAACAGCTGCAACGGAGGCATTGTCCAGAGCCGGGATATCTCCCGAATCCATCGATGAAACCATAATCGGAAACGTACTTGGTGCCGGACTTGGACAGAATGTTGCCAGGCAGATTTCAGTCAATATAGGGGCCGGATATGAAACTCCCGCAATGACGCTTAACAAAGTATGCGGTTCAGGCTTAAGGGCAGTAACGCTGGCTGCCCAGATAATTGCCCTGGGCGATGCGGATATCATTCTCGCAGGAGGAACCGAGAACATGTCCCAGGCGCCGTATTTGCTGAAGAATACGCGCTGGGGTATGCGTATGGGCAATGGTGAAATAACCGATTATATGGTAAATGACGGCCTCTGGGATGTGTTTAATAACTACCATATGGGTGTTACTGCAGAGAATATTGCAAGTCAATGGAATATCTCGAGACAAGAACAGGATGAATTTGCCATAGAGAGTCAAAATAAGGCTGAAAAAGCTTGTGAAGAAGGTAGATTCAGGGACGAAATCGTTCCGGTTCTTATCCCTCAGAGAAAAAGTGACCCGCTTTCTTTCGAAAAGGATGAATACATTCGTTACGGTGCAACATTGGATAAGGCTGCCAGACTAAAACCGGCATTCGTAAGGGAAAGCGGTACCGTAACTGCAGCAAATTCATCAGGTATAAATGACGGCGCAGCCATGCTTGTCATAATGAGTAAGGAAAAGGCAGATGAAATGGATGTAAGGCCCTTGGCAGAGATAGTTTCCTATGCATCTTCAGGCGTTGATCCAAGCATTATGGGTACCGGGCCCATATCTTCATCACAAAAAGCCCTTGAAAAGGCGGCTTGGAAAATTGATGATATCGAACTTGCAGAACTCAATGAAGCCTTTGCCGCCCAGTCAATTGCAGTAATACGGGAACTTGGTATAAATCCGGATAAAGTTAACGTCAATGGCGGAGCAATCGCCCTTGGCCATCCAATCGGCTGTTCAGGCGCACGTATTCTAGTGACATTATTGCATGAAATGAAGAAAAGGAATGTTAAAAGAGGTCTTGCAGGCCTTTGTATAGGCGGAGGTATGGGTGCATCAGTATTGATTGAAAGATAAGCTGAACGATTTATTGTTCGCTTTTTTATTAATTTCTAAATGTTTATAATACAAAAAGCACCTATGGTGCTTTTTAGTTAACTTGATTTTTTACTTTACCTTCAATAAACGCCTTGAGATTGTCCACGGCTGTTTTCATCAACCTCTCCCTGGACTCTCTGGGTGCCCAGGCAATATGTGGAGTTATGATTGTATTTGGAGCCTGCAGCAAAGGATTGTCCCTTGTAATAGGCTCAGTGGATACCACGTCCGCAGCAAATCCAAAGACTTTACCGTTATCGAGTGCTTCCTTCATATCTTCTTCAACAACCAATCCGCCCCGGGAGGTGTTAATAATTATTACCCCGTCCTTGCATTTTGCAATATTGGACTTGTTTATTATTCCTTTTGTTTCAGGGAAAAGCGGACAGTGCAGACTTATTACATCAGACTTTTCAAGAAGGATTTCCAGATCTGCATATTCCATTGTATCGCTTACAAGTCCGGGATTCTGATATTTATCAAAGGCAAGAACCTTCATTCCAAAGGCCTGAGCAAGTGCTCCGGTTGCCTGTCCTATCCTGCCATATCCGATTATTCCCATGGTCTTGCCGGAAAGTTCGAACAATGGATAATTCCAAAAACAAAAATCCTTTCCATTTGTCCATTCTCCCCGCTTTACTGCCAGATTATGGTCCCAGACATGGTGACATATCTCAAGAAGCATTGCAAACACAAACTGAGCCACCGAAGAAGTACCATAGGTAGGTACATTGCATACGGGAATGCCTTTTTCCTTGGCTGCCTGTATATCCACAACATTAAATCCTGTTGCCAATACTCCGATATATTTTATTGAAGGACATGCCTCCAATACTTCCCTGTCAATCGGTACTTTATTCACAAAGACTGCCTCTGCGTCTCCGATTCGTTGAATTATATCCTCTCTCGCTGTTCGATCATAAATTTCAAGTTCTCCAAGCGCTTCAAGTTCATCCCAACTCAGGTCTCCCGGATTCAATGTATAGCCGTCAAGCACCACTATCTTCATAAAATCATCCCTTTTTCCTTGTTTATTATTAATTTTACCTTTTTTTAGTGTTTCTAACAGTAATTATATGCATTTCGAGTAATTTTTAATAGATGGCTGATTCACTGGCTTTGTGCCTAACCAACCTTTAAAGGCGGTGATACTTCTTAAAAAGGGTTTAGTTTGTCTAAAAAAATGAAATAATTAGAGGTAATATACAGTAATTAGTAGTAAAAGAGTATCAATATGCAAAAAACCCGGAATTTTTCCGGGTTTTCTGACAAATTTTGGCGGAGAAGGAGGGATTCGAACCCTCGCCAGAGTTACCCCTGCTAACGATTTAGCAAACCGTCCCCTTCGGCCGACTTGGGTACTTCTCCATTGTGGCGGAGAGACTGGGATTCGAACCCAGGGTGGACGTGAATCCACGCCGGTTTTCAAGACCGGTGCCTTAAACCAACTCGACCATCTCTCCATGCACGGCATATAGTAATATAACAAAATTGAACTACCCTGTCAATTGAAAAAAGAGCTTTTAAAATCCTTTGATTTAAGAGGAATTCTATCATTTATTTTGAGCAAGTTTGCTTTAGGACTTCCTTTTCTTCTTCTGAAAGATTTATCTCACAATTTCCCTGTTCCACTTCTCTGAGATATAGGGAACTACCCTCTATCATATGGATATTAGTGAGTATAACGCCGCTGTTTTCTTCATTTAACAAAACCAATGAAAAACTAAGCCTGCCGCTGATATCTTCGGTTGAATCATACCTGACAAGCCCGGTTTTCTTAATATTCTTTTTTCTTTCCCAATTAATTATCCCTATTGACTTATCAATTTCAGCATGTTCTTTTTCGTTTTCATCTATTTTTTGTGCTACAATCTGCGCCAATTCCTTATAATCAGCTGCTTTTCCTGCTTTTTTAAGTGCTTTATTGATATTTTTATATGATTTCCTTTTTGAAATAATTGCAGCTGTTATCGAACCTGCAATAATTCCACCGATCAAAGAAGCACCTATACATACAAGCAATAACGTTGTTTGGTCTAAATTCATTCCCCTATCCCCTATCTTTCTTGATTATATCTATTATTCTGTTCAATCCTTCCATGGAATAGTAGTCAATGCTTATTTTACCTTTGTTTATATTCCTTGTAAGATGTACTTTTGTACCAAATATCTTTGCCAGGTCATTTTCAACCCTTTTAAACTCCGCCTCATATTCATTTTTAATGGCAATTTTGGGTTTTGGAGGCTTTTTTCGGGCTAATTTCTCAATTTCCCTTACTGAAAGTCTCTTTTTTACAGCATCCTCAGCTACTTTTTGTCTGTATTCGTCATTTTCGATGGCCAGAAGAGCTCTTCCGTGTCCTTCAGAAAGATTTCCGTCAACAATCATTTTCTGTATTGATTCATTAAGGTTAAGAAGCCTTATTTTATTGGTTATTGCTACCCTGCTTTTTCCAATACTCTTTGAAATTCCTTCTTGGGTTAATTTGAATTCATCTGCAAGCCTCTTATATGCCGTTGCTTCTTCAATTGCATTAAGGTCTTCTCTTTGAACATTTTCTACAAGTGATATCTCAAGTACCTGAAGGTCTGAAATATCCTTTACAATAACCGGTACTTCAGTTAAACCAAGCTGTTTTGCGGCTCTGAAACGTCTTTCACCTGCAACAATTGTATATCCATTTATGCCTTTTCTTACAATAAGCGGCTGAATTATACCATTTTCCTTGATTGACTGAGCCAATGAATCAAGTTCTTCCTGAATAAAGGTTTTCCTCGGCTGTGCCGGATCCCTTGACAATTCATCTATATTTATATGATCTACACTCTTTTTATCCTCGTCTGTAATATCAAAAAGAGCGTCCAGTCCTTTTCCCAAACCCTGATGCTTAATCATGAGACACCTCCATTACAGGCAATTACTTCTTTTGCAAGGTTTATGTAGCTTTCCGCACCCTTTGACAACTTATCATACAAAACAATAGGCAAACCAAAACTCGGAGCTTCACTGAGCCTGACATTTCTGGGTATCAGTGTTCCGTAAACCTTATCATCAAAGTATTTCCTTACATCATCAACCACTTGGAGGGACAGATTTGTCCTTGAATCGTACATAGTAAGTACAACACCTTCTACCTGAAGTTCGTGATTAAGGTGTTTTTGAACCAATTTAACAGTATTCATAAGCTGGGCAAGACCCTCAAGAGCATAATACTCACATTGAATCGGTACTAAAATCGTGTCTGCCGCAGTCAGGGAGTTAAGTGTCAAAAGACCTAACGAAGGCGGACAATCAACTAAAATATAGTCATATTCATCCCTTATATCTTCTAAAGCGGTTTTTAACCGTGCTTCGCGCATCATTTGATTAACCAGTTCAATTTCAGCCCCCGCAAGCTGAATATTTGACGGACAAAGAAATAAATTGTCCATCATAGTCTTTCTTATTACGGTTCTGATGTCTGCTTCATTAATAAGAACGTCATAAATTGATTTTTCAACATGCCATTTATCGACGCCAAGCCCACTGCTTGCGTTTCCCTGAGGATCATTGTCTACTAATAGTGTTTTTTTCCCTAGATATGCCAGACATGCGCTTAGATTTACCGCCGTAGTGGTTTTTCCTACGCCACCCTTCTGGTTGGCCACTGCGATGACTCTTGCCATTGGTGTCTCCTTTTTCTTTAGTAAAATAATTATAGCATATGAACTGCTACAATGTTTCACGTGAAACAACATATTAAATTAATCATTGTTTCACGTGAAACATTAAAAAAGGGACTTTCGTCCTTTTATATATCCAATTGGGCAAAACTAAGGTCTTTTGCGTGTTTGTTGATGAATTGCTTCCTTGGAGCAACATCATCACCCATGAGATCAACAATTGTACTTTCAGCACTCATGGCATCATCCAGGTTAACCTGTAGAATTATTCTGGACTCCGGATTCATTGTTGTCTCCCACAACTGTGTAGAACTCATTTCACCAAGACCTTTGTATCTTTGCATGTTGCACTTTTTCTTATCCCAACCGGTTTCTTCCATTTTCTTATCCAGTTCCTTTTCATTGTAGGCATAAAACTCTTCTTTTCCATGTTCAACCTTGAAAAGAGGCGGTTGTGCGATATAAATGTATCCATTTTCTATCAATGGTCTCATATATCTATAGATAAAGGTAAGCAGAAGCATTCTGATATGGGATCCGTCTACATCTGCATCTGCCATAAGAATAACCTTGTGATACCTTAACTTACTGATATCAAATTCCTCACCTATTCCTGTTCCAAGAGCAGTAATGAAGGGATGAAGTTTCTCATTTCCGTAAACCTTATCTATTCTCGCCTTTTCTACATTAAGCATTTTTCCCCATAACGGAAGTATGGCCTGGAATTTTCTTTCTCTTCCCTGCTTTGCACTTCCGCCCGCTGAATCTCCCTCAACAATGAATATTTCACATACTGAAGGATCCTTTTCAGAACAATCGGCCAACTTTCCGGGAAGAGAGTTGCTTTCGAGTACATTTTTCCTTCTTGTCAGGTCTCTGGCTTTCCTTGCCGCTGCCCTTGCCCTTGCTGCACCAAGACATTTATCAATTATAACCTTTGCTTCCTTTGGGTTTTCTTCAAGATATGCTGCCAGCTTCTCATTAACTGTTTGTTCTACAAGAGTTCTCATGTAACTGTTACCGAGTTTCGACTTGGTTTGTCCTTCAAACTGCGGTTCCGGTAATTTAACGCTAAGTACTGTCGTCAAACCTTCCCTTGCATCATCTCCCTGCAGGTTTTTATCGTTTTCCTTTATCATTCCTGTTTTTCTTGCATAATCGTTTATAACTTTTGTAAGAGCTGATTTAAATCCTGTCTCATGCATTCCACCTTCAATTGTTGCAATATTATTTGCATAACTGAACATGGTATTTGAAAAACCGTTGTTGTATTGCATTGAAATCTCAACCGTAGAATTATCTTTTTCAGCAAAAATATATATCGGATTATTTGTAATCGCTTCTTTGTTCCTGTCAAGATACTGTACAAAAGAATTGATTCCGCCATCGTATTTCAAGTCGTTTTCAGTTATTTCTTCATCTCTTCTGTCCACCAGTTTTATATAAACACCTTTGTTTAGAAAAGCCATCTCCCTATATCTTGAAAGCATGGTTTCATATTCAAACTCAATTGAATCAAATATATCACTATCCGGTCTGAATCTTGTTGTTGTACCTGTTTCTTTGGTTTCACCTACAACTTCCAATTTGGATACTGTAATACCTTTTTCATAACGCTGCTTGTAAATTTTGCCGTCTCTTCTAACTTCAACCTCCATAAATTCAGATAAAGCATTTACAACAGAAGCACCTACGCCATGAAGTCCTCCTGAAATACTGTATGCTTTTCCGCCGAATTTACCACCGGCATGAAGCACCGTATGCACAACTTCTACAGTAGGAATTCCTTTTTCTGGGTGAATGCCTACGGGAATTCCGCTTCCGTTGTCACTGACACTAACAATATTATCTTTATCAATGTATATTTCAATCTTATCGCATCTTCCTGCAAGTGCTTCATCAACACTGTTTGCAACAATTTCGTATACAAGATGGTGAAGACCTCTTAGCGATGTGGATCCGATATACATACCGGGTCTTTTTCGTACCGCTTCCAAGCCTTCCAAAACCTTAATATCTGACTCATTATAGTTTGATTTATTACTTGTCATTTTTCCTCCGCCAAAGTATAGCTTTTTTCGCTTCCTTCATATCTTTTTTTTAGTGTAAGGGGTGAAATTGAAGATAAATATACATATATATCATCATCTTTGTTTACAACAACAAAAGATTTAGGCATATCACTTACAATAGTAACTACCCTTCCCCTTTTTTCCTGTTTTCTCAAATATTCCCTGGTTATGTTTGATATCGTTGATTTTTCTATATCAAAGACACCAATTATATCTCTTCGGTCAATCACATGATTGCCGCCAATATGCAGGTACATTTTCGTCTCCTCAATATATGTATTTTATCTCAAACACCTTTCAAAGGCAATATTCCGAGAGTCTTTCCCTGAAATATACATAGTCTTCAAAGGAGACTTCCATAGGCACTCCGTGGTCACATGTCGGGATGTATCCGCCTCTTTTTCGCATTTGGGGCATTATTTCCTCAAGATGTCTGTCTATATGAGGTTTTCCTTTTGCAATTATCCTTTTATCTATACCGCCTTCAATCATTAGCCAAGGAAATTTTTTACCTATTTCCACCACATCACAGCCTGCTGCAACTTCAAACGGAGATGATATATCCATTCCGATTTCTTTGTAAATCCCTAGTACTGCAGGAGCATAACCGTCTGTATCAAGCTGTATATATAGGTGTTTTTCCTTGTTTTTTTGCCTTTTCTTAATGTTTTCAATGAGTTGTTTATAGTATGGAAAAAGAAACTCCCTTATCATATCCGGTGAAATAAGGGAATCCTTGTTATAGCAAATATCCTCAAGGAGCATAAATTCATCCAAATCATGGAATTTCTGCCTGTATGCTATGGTAGAATCAGCAACTTCAAACCAGGATTTCATACAGTCATGCACAAGTTCCGGATTGTCGTAGAACATATAGAGAAGCTCAAGGGGACCCATAAGGCTTCTGAGATACATATATCCACCCACAGCTATCTGCGCAATTATAAAGCCTCTGCTCTGAAGAGCATCTACATTGTCTTTTTCTTCATCTATTCTGGCAAATCGCCTTTCATCCTTTGGATTCATCCTCCATTTACACAGGGTTTCCCATGTTTTGAAGTCCTTTACTGGATGATCCTTGTATTCCGGCATAAATCCGTCTCTTCTGCCTTTGAAATACAATACCTTTCTGCCTGCAATATCCTGTACTATTTCATGGTCTCCGAGGTCTTCCAGTACCTTAATCTCAAACCAGGGCCTGAAGGGTGCTTCTATACCCCCAAGATCCGTAAGCCGGTGTCTGGCTTCATCATCAAACAGTCCCATTTTTCTAAAAATATCTTTTACCGTTGTATTTGTTGTTCCTTCGGGAATATATCCTTCTTCAATCCATCTTTCCAGACAGTAATAACCCCATTCTTTTCTATATATTCTGGCATCAGGCTTTTGTTTATAGTTGTTTCTTAGAATTTCAACGGCTTTTTCGGGATATGACATTTTCATTTCCTTTCAACTGTTCCATTAACTACGTGAAAGAAGGTGGATTTGTCCTCAAATGCAGCATATGTTCTTTTTTCAGTGCCTGTAATAAGGCTCTGTCTTGTATCTATGTTTTCTATTAGGTATTTTTTTCTTGATAAATCAAGCTCACTCATTACATCATCAAGCAAAAGCACCGGAGAATGTCCTGTTTTTTCTTTAATAAGCTGTATTTCAGTTAGTTTTAAAGATAGCACTGCTGTTCTTTGCTGGCCCTGAGAACCAAATGCACGCAAATCGCTTTCATTTACAATTATTTCCAAATCGTCTCTGTGTGGTCCGTACATGCTTGTTTGATTGCGTATTTCCTTCTTTGTATTGTTATCAAGAAATTTAAGATATTTCTCCTTAATGTATGAATCTTTACCACATGAGAAAATGTACCTAATTTCGATATTTTCTTTGTTTTTTGTAAGTTTTTTGTGGTTTTTCAGTATTTTTTCCCTTATTTCATCAATAAACTCAATTCTTTCATTTATTATGGACGAACCTGTTTCCGCCTGGTTTTGGTTAAATATATGAAGAAGGTCCATTGCTCCTTCTGTTCTGTCAAATATCCTTAGAAGCGCATTCTTCTGCTTTATTATCTTCTGATATTTCTGCAGTTTATAGAAATAGGATCTGTTTGTCTGACTTATGAGAATATCCAGAAAACGCCTTCTTTCTCCCGGTCCCCTCTTTATTATCTGAAGGTCATCAGGTGAAAAAATGACGGTATTCAAAACTCCCATCATCTCACCGAGTTTCTTTACCTTTAGGCCGTTTACCTTTATTATTTTTTTTCCGTCTTTTTTATATGATATTGAAATTTCAAAGGGAATATCATCTTTCATCCCTTCAATTCTTACAGAAAAACCACTTTTTCCTTCCAAAACAAGTTCATCATCCTTTGTTGTCCTGTGGGATCTGCCTGTGGAACACAAAAAAACCGATTCCAGAAGATTTGTTTTCCCCTGGGCGTTCTTTCCATAGACAATATTGACATTTTCGTTCAAATCAACGGTTTGTTCTGAATAATTTCTGAAATTTTTAAGATATATCCTGGATATATACAATAATACTCCTCATACAATCGTAAATTCTTCATTTTGGAAAGAAATAATATCACCCGGTCTTAGTTTTCTTCCACGTCTTCTTTCAATCTCTCCGTTTACATATGCTTTTCCATCCAAAACAAGCATCTTTGCCTCAGCTCCATTTTGGGCACATCCAGTAAACTTAAGAAACTGATCAAGTTTTATATATTCAGTACTTATGGATATTTCCTTCATCAGGCAGTCCTAACAGGCAGAACAACATATAGGAATTCTTCTCCGTTGACCGGTTCAATGACACATGGTCCGTCTGATCCGGAAAATGATATTTTTATTCTTTCATCATTGATATTCTTGAAAACATCAAGTAAAAATCTGGGATTGAATGAAATATTCAAGTCTGATCCTGTTTTTTCCAACGATATATTTTCTGTGACTGCACCAAGTTCTGTTCTTGAACTAATTGTCATCTCATCATTTTCTATACTCATGGAAACCGGACTTTTGTTGTCACCGGTTATTACAAGCATTGCCCTGTCTATTCCTTCCATTATTCTTTCTCTGTCGATTATTATTTCAGTATCAAATTTTTGTGACTGATATATTGTCCTGTAATTCAGATATTCTCCCTGAAGAAGATTTGATACAAGTTTGCAATTACCCATATCAAATAAAATCTGGCTGTTTTCATAGAAAATATTCACTTTATCATCGTCATTCTTCAAAAGTCTCATAACTTCAGAAAGCGCTTTACCTGGAACAACCACATTCATTCCTTCCTTGGTCCCAAGAAGACTTTCCCTTCTGATTGACATCCTGTAACCATCCAATGAAACCATATTGAGGGAATTTTCCATACTTTCCATCAAAGCTCCTTTAAAAATAGGCTTGCTGTCGTCATTACCTACACTGAAAATCACCTGTCTTATCATTTCACGGAAGAATTCCTGATCAATTTCGATTGAATTTTCCTTATTAACTTCAGGAATCGGAGGAAATCCTTCGGGATCCATTCCCTTTATATCCATATGGATGCTGCCGCTGTCTATTTTTACATTATAGTTCTCGTCTGTCGTAACAGTTATATTATTTTCAGCCGGCATTTTTCTTGCAATGTCACCGAATATTCTTGAATTTACGATAACTGAACCATTTTCCTCTACATTTCCTTCTATCGTATACTCAATTCCCTTTTCCAT
>Ga0180435_10003799_pt1 | contig 15029 bp, 15 predicted proteins | sample SS_ome_3_FD_132467 | JGI IMG/M metagenome (GOLD analysis project Ga0180435, IMG submission 132467) | Hypersaline lake sediment archaeal communities from the Salton Sea, California, USA - SS_3_S_1 metaG | ecosystem: Environmental > Aquatic > Non-marine Saline and Alkaline > Hypersaline >... | reverse complement strand
CTCGGCCGGGTTGCTTCCGCCTGATGAACGAACATCCCGATTCGCTGGATCTGTTGCTGGAGCCGGAAGACAATGAGCGGCTGCGGAATACCTGTGGCCAGCTAGATGAGCATCTGCGCCAGGTGGAACGCCGTCTGGGTATAGAGATCAGCAACCGTGGCAACTTTTTCCGCCTGTTCGGGGCTCCCGAGGCAGTGCGGGCCGGGCGCGAGGTACTGCAAGGGCTTTATCAGGCCAGTGCCAATGAAATGCTCAGTCCGGCGAGGGTGCATCTCTTCCTGCAGGAGTCGGGGATCGAGGCCAACCTCGAGTCGGAAGAGCCCGGAGTTCCGGAAACAGCGATAAAGACCCGTCGAGGAATGGTCCGGCCACGCGGCCCGAATCAGGCCGAATATGTCCACAGGGTGCTGACCCATGACATCAACTTCGGGATCGGGCCAGCAGGAACGGGCAAGACCTATCTTGCAGTCGCGTGTGCGGTGGACGCGCTCGAGCAGGACCGCGTCCGGCGCATCCTCCTGGTGCGTCCGGCTGTCGAGGCGGGGGAGCGGCTGGGTTTCCTGCCTGGCGATCTGGCACAAAAAATTGATCCTTACCTGCGTCCCCTGTACGACGCTCTGTACGAGATGCTGGGCTTCGAGCGGGTGAATAAACTGATCGAGCGCAATGTCATCGAAGTGGCCCCGCTGGCCTACATGCGGGGACGTACCCTGAACGAGGCCTTCATCATTCTCGACGAGGCGCAGAACACCACCCCGGAACAGATGAAGATGTTTCTAACGCGCCTGGGCTTCGGCTCCACTGCGGTGATCACGGGTGATGTGACCCAGGTCGATCTGCCGCGTGGCCAGAAGTCGGGCCTGCGCCAGGCCATCGAGGTGCTGAGTGAGGTCGATGGCCTGAGCTTCACCTTTTTCAACGCGCGTGACGTGGTGCGACATTCCCTGGTGCAGAAGGTGGTACAGGCCTATGACAGCTTCGACCTGTCCAATCGGGGCAAGACACCGTGAGCGTGCAGGTCGAAGTCCAGTATGCCGTCGAGGACGAGAGCATCCCACCGGAGTCGGCTTTTCGTATCTGGTCCAGGGCCGCACTTGGCGACAGGGAAACTCCGGCCGATCTTGTCATTCGTATTGTCGACGAAGAGGAAAGCCGTCAACTCAACAGTGAATACCGTGGCAAGGATTGCGCCACCAATATCCTTTCCTTTCCATTCGAGCCTCCCGTGGAACTGCCTTCGGAGGAGACCGGAAATCACCTGGGTGACCTGGTGATCTGCGCGCCGGTAGTGAATCGTGAAGCTGGGGACCAGCGGAAACCTCTGGCGGCTCACTGGGCCCATATGGTGGTTCATGGTGTATTGCACCTCTGCGGTTTCGACCACGGAAACGAACAGGAGGCCCAGGTCATGGAGGACCGGGAGCGAGAGATCCTCGACGCTCTGGGTATATCCGATCCCTATGCCGGGCAGTAAAAGCTTCACTGGCGAAAACTATCCATTAAGTACTGCATGCCAAATCAAATGAACGCGGAAGACCGATCTAGCCGGGGTTCACTCGCCGGGCGATTCCTGGAGCGACTGCTCCCGAATGCCTCGGGTGAACCGGATACCAAGGAAAAGCTCATCGAACTGTTGCGCCAGGCGCGTCGCAAGGCCTTGTTCGATGGAGAGGCCTTGTCGATGATGGAGGGTGTGCTGCAGGTCTCTGATCTGCAGGTGCGCGACATCATGATTCCACGCGCGCAGATGGTCGTTGTCGCTCGCGATGACAGCTTCGATGAAATTCTGCCGGTGGTGGTGGATTCCGCCCATTCGCGTTTTCCGGTGATTGGTGAGGATCGCGCTGAGGTGGTCGGTACCCTGCTGGCCAAGGATCTTCTGCCTTACTGCGGCCAGAGCCAGAAACGTTTCCGCATGCGGGACGTGATCCGCTCGGCCGTTTTCGTCCCCGAGAGCAAGCGTCTGGATGTGTTGCTGCGCGAATTTCGGGCAAGCCGCAATCATATTGCAATCGTGGTGGATGAATATGGAGCGGCCGCGGGTCTGGTGACAATCGAGGATGTGCTCGAACAGATCGTCGGTGAAATCGAGGATGAACATGACTTCGACGAGGGGGCCTTCATTATGCGGCGCGAAGACAATCTCTACACCGCCAAGGCGCATACCAGCATCGAGGACTTCAACACCTACTTCAATGTGGAACTGCCTGATGATGAGTACGACACCGTTGGTGGACTCGTCCTCAAGGCCCTGGGTCATATGCCCAAGCGCGGCGAGTCGGTGGCGGTCGATGGCTTTCATTTCGAGGTGATCGGTGCCGACAGTCGCAAGATTCGGCTGTTGAACGTGCAAAAGCTGGTACAGGAGAAATCATCCGGCTGATGGACTGCTCCCGCTGCGGCCTTTTCTTGCGGCCCCTGGCGGGACTCGTTCTCGGCGGAGGGCTGGTGCTGGCCTTCGCCCCCTTCGAACTGGGCCTGCTGGCACTGCCGATTCTGGCCTTGCTTTTCCACCTGTTGCGCGATGCTCCCGGCGCAGGCCTTGCCGCCTTCACCGGCTATGCCTTTGGCCTGGGCCTGATGGGCTTCGGGGTCTTCTGGCTGCGTATCAGCATCAACCAGTTTGGCGGGGTTTCGCCCACCCTGGGACTGCTGTTCACCCTTTTGTTTATCGTCGTGGTGGCGGCCTACTTTGCGTTCTTTGCCTGGCTTGCCTGGTTCCTTGGCCGCACCAGAGGCGCAGTCGGTTTCATGCTGCTTGCCGCTCCGGCAGCCTGGCTGGCGACAGAACTGCTGCGCGCCTATCTGTTCACCGGTTTCCCCTGGTTATCTGTCGGTTACAGCCAGATCGATCTGCCGCTGGCGGGTTACTCGCCGGTTTTTGGGGTCTTCGGTACAGGGTTCGTGCTCGCCGTTTCCGCGGGCTTGCTGAATCTGTGGCGCCACGCGTGGGCTTTGCCATTGCTTGTGCTGTTGTGGGGCGGTGGCTATAGCCTGAGCCTGGTGAAATGGGGGCAGCCCGCAGGCGAGACCCTGTCCGTGGCTTTGGTGCAGGGCAATATCCCGCAGGAGGAGAAATGGGAACGCAGAATGTTCGATCCGACTTTGGCGGTTTACCAGGGCTTGAGTGAACAGGCACCGCAGGCACGTTTGGTGGTTTGGCCGGAGACCGCAATACCTGCGTTTAGCGACCGCATCGAGGATGACGTGTTGCAGCCGCTGGAGCGTCGGGTGATCGAACAGGAGCGGGATCTGCTGACCGGTATCGTCTCGCGGCAGCCGGATGGGCGTTATTACAACTCGATGCTGGGGATGGGGGTCTCCGGGCGGCAGGTTTATCACAAACATCACCTGGTGCCCTTCGGTGAGTTTCTTCCCCTGGCGGCGTTGCTCGATCCCGTGCTTGGTTTCCTGGATATTCCGATGTCGGATTTTTCCTCTGGCAACGGGGATTCACGTCCCCTCCGGCTGGCCGGGCACCCGGTGGGCGTGAACATCTGCTATGAGGACGCCTTTGGGCACGAAGTGGCTGCGACCCTGCCGGAGGCGGAGTTCCTGATCAACGCCAGCAATGATGCCTGGTTCGGTGATTCACTGGCGCCGCATCAACACCTGCAGATCGCACGCATGCGGGCGGTCGAGGCCGGGCGCTACTTCCTGCGTGCGACCAATACCGGTATCTCGGCGATCATCCGGCCGAACGGCACCATCCTGCAGCGGGCCCCGCAGTTCGAGCAGGCCCTGCTGGCCGCCGGTATCCAGCCGATACGAGGGGCCACGCCCTATGCCCTGTGGCGCGACCTGCCCATGGTGTTATTGGCCGGGTTGCTGCTGGTCGGGCTCTGGATGCGGCGAGGGCGGGGCCGGGGCATTCCCGCTGATTCCTATCGCCTCTAGCCGGGCCTGTTCGAGTCGATGCTGTTCAACGCTGTATCTTAGGGTCTCGGCTTTTTGAAAGACGACCTCTGCAGCGTTTGACCATGGTTCGGGAGCAGGGGTATTTTCTGCCTCTTCCGAGGGGCTGCAGGCTGTGAGCATCATGCTTGCTATGGCGGCACTGACAGTAGACGTTCGCATTTGAGGAGATTAGCCAGTATGGCGAGAGAAATCATAACGACCGACCAGGCCCCGCAGGCGATCGGGACCTATTCGCAGGCCGTCCGGGTCGGTTCCACCGTCTACCTTTCCGGTCAGATACCCCTGGTCCCGGAAACCATGACCATGGTGGAGGGTGATATCGAGGTACAGATCCGGCGTGTGTTCGACAACCTGGCAGCGGTTGCCCGGGCGGCGGGCGGAAGCCTGTCTGACGTGGTCAAGCTGAATATATTCCTGACCGACCTGGCGAATTTTGCTACGGTCAACGAGGTTATGGCCGAGTACTTCGCACAGCCATACCCCGCACGCGCCGCGATAGGGGTGGCCTCGTTACCACGGGATGCGGGCGTGGAAATGGACGCCGTAATGGAACTGGGCGGCTGAGCCGCTGTCTTCTTGCATGGTTCTTAAATCATTTGTCGAGAGTGAATTCATGATGAAAAAGCTGTTTTCCGCCCTGTTGCTCGGGGCTTTGGCCTTCAATCCGGTTGCCGCTGAAGAGGCTGGCGAAGCCAAGGTGCCGACCTATGGTGACTGGGGCAAGGTATGTGAACAGGGCCCCAAGGGTGAAGATGGTAAGTCCATGGGTGAGGTGTGCTACATCTTCCAGAATGTAAGCAACAAGGAAAACGGCAAGATGGTGATGCAGGTTCGCATCGGTATCGCCTCTGAAAAGAAGCAGCCGGTAATGATCGTGACCCTTCCCCTGGGCGTGCTGATCCCATCCGGTGCCGCGTTCATCATGGAGGGTAGCGAGCCGCTCAAGCTGCCATTCCTGGCCTGTGCGCCAGAGGGATGCACCACCGTGGGCCAACCCCTCAGCGATGCCATGGTGGGCGCGATGAAGAAAGGCGATCAGGCGTCTGTGCGGGTTGCTCTGCTTAATCGTAAGGTCTTGAGCCTGCCGATTTCCCTGAAAGGTTTCACCCGGGCGACGGCCGCGCTGACTGCCGGCAAGTAAACCGATACCGCATCTTCTCGGGAGACGGCCTTGTGAACGGCCCCTGGTGCAGATGGCAGGGGCCGTTTCTCATTCCCGGATCGTCACGATGACCCGTCGCCGGTGTCCTTGTTGGCGGTGTTCGTACAGGAAAATCCCCTGCCAGGTGCCGAGCGCGCAGCGTCCCCCGGTGATCGGCAGGGTCAGGTCCATATTGGTCAGGATGGCGCGTATGTGGGCCGGCATGTCGTCCGGACCCTCCATGCTGTGCAGGTAGCGGGGATCCCCGTCCGGTACCTGGCGCTCGAGCCAGCCCTCAAGGTCTGTGCGTACATCCGGGTCGGCGTTCTCGCACAGGATCAGCGATGCGCTGGTGTGCTGGACGAAGACATGGCACAGGCCCGTATCGACACCACTGCGTTTGACCACCTCCTGGATTTCGTGGGTGATATTGCGCGTGCCGCGACCAGAGGTGCTGAAATCCAGGGTCTCCTGAAACATGCCCGTTCCTCATCAGTGGTTCCGAAGCGCATCCTCCATCAAGCCTGTCTGTGAAACAAGGGCTCGTCCTCGCCGCCGCTGTAACCCCCCGGTGAGTCCATTGTGTTCTTGTTATGTTCTCTGGCCTTGCGTATGCTCGCGGCATGCATGCCGCCAGGGACAGCCTCGCCAGCCAACCGGTAACGGTACTCAAGGGTGTCGGCCCCAAGAGTGCCGAGCGTCTGGCGCGTCTGGGTATTCAAACGGTACAGGATCTGCTGTTCCACCTGCCACTGCGTTACCAGGATCGTACCCGGGTGGTGCCAGTAGGTGCTCTCAGGCCGGGCGATCAGGCGGTGGTGGAGGTCGATGTCGAACAGGCGGATGTCCGTTTCGGTAGGCGGCGTTCACTGCTTGTGCAGGTGTCCGATGGCACCGGTACCCTCTTGCTGCGTTTCTTTCATTTCACCCAGGCGCAGCGGCAGTCGCTGACGCGAGGAGTAAGACTGCGCTGTTTCGGCGAAGTGCGTAACGGGCCGCAGCACTACGAGCTGATACATCCCGAGTACCAACGGATCGATGGCAGCCAGCCGGTTGCGGTCGAGGAATCCCTCACCCCGATCTACCCCACGACCGAGGGGATGCACCAGCTCAGCTGGCGCGATCTGACCGAAAAGGCGCTACGGCTCCTGCACGCCGGGGCAGGGCTGCAGGAGCTGTTGCCCGAAGCGCTTCTGCAACGTCTTGGCCTGCCATCCCTGCCACAGGCCATAGCCCTGCTGCACCGTCCACCGCCGGATGTCTCGCAGCAGTTGCTGTCCCAGCAGGGACATCCGGCGCAGCGCCGTCTGGCCTTCGAGGAACTGCTTGCGCATCAGTTGAGTCTGCGTTTGCTGCGGGCCCGCCAGCGAGCGCATGTTGCTCCGAATGTTCTGCCTGGCGATGGTGGCGGTCTGGCCTCCCGGCTGCAGCAGCAACTCCCCTTTCAGCTGACTGCGGCGCAACGAAGGGTGGGGGCTGAGATCCTGCGGGACCTGGAGCATGCTCATCCCATGCTACGCCTGGTCCAGGGCGATGTCGGTTGCGGCAAGACCGTGGTGGCGGCACTCGCTGCCGCATCCCTGATCGAGGCCGGGTGGCAGGTGGCACTGATGGCGCCTACGGAGTTGCTTGCGGAACAGCACCGCAACAACTTCAAGCAATGGTTCGAGCCCCTGGGTATCAATGTCGGCTGGCTCAGCGGGCGTCACAAGGGCAGGCGCAGGGAGGCGATCCTGGAATCCCTGGCTGGGGATGAACTGGCCCTGGTCGTGGGGACACATGCGCTGTTCCAGGAGGACGTACATTTTGCCCGGCTGGGACTGGCCATCATCGACGAGCAACACCGCTTCGGGGTGCATCAGCGACTGGCATTGCGCTCCAAAGGGGCGGAGCTCACCCCGCACCAGTTGATCATGACCGCCACCCCCATTCCGCGGACCCTGGCGATGACGGCCTACGCCGACCTGGATCTTTCGATCATCGATGAATTGCCCCCGGGGCGAAAGCCGGTCAAGACCGTGGTGGTTTCGGATCAGCGCCGGGATGCGGTGGTGCAGCGGGTGGGTGAAAACTGTGCCCAGGGTCGCCAGGCGTACTGGGTATGCACGCTGATCGAGGAATCCGAGGCACTGCAATGCCAGGCCGCTGAAGACAGCGCGGCACAGTTGGCTGAGGCGCTGCCGGAGTTGCGCGTTGGGCTGGTGCATGGGCGGCTCAAGTCGGCCCAGAAGGAGGCGATCATGCAGTCCTTCAAGGGCGGGGAGATTGACCTGCTGGTTGCGACCACGGTCATCGAGGTCGGCGTGGATGTGCCCAACGCCAGCCTCATGATCATCGAGAACGCCGAACGCCTGGGCCTGGCGCAGCTGCACCAGTTGCGGGGGCGCGTGGGGCGTGGAGCGCAGGAGAGCCATTGTGTGCTGATGTATCACCCTCCGCTGGGACAACTGGCAGGAGAGCGCCTGGGAACGATGCGCAAGACCAATGACGGGTTTGCGATCGCGCACAAGGATCTCGAGCTTCGCGGTCCCGGTGAAGTACTCGGTACCCGTCAGACCGGCGAGATTCAGTTTCGGATTGCCGATCTGGTACGTGATGCGGAGCTGGTGCCAACGGTGCAAACCCTGGCCGATGAATTGCTTTCCGACGAGGCGCTGGTACAGGCGCTTATCCACCGCTGGCTGGGCGAGCGTGTCAACTACTCGGTGGTTTGAAAGGGATACCGGATGGCACGTTTGATTCGAGGGCGTGGTGCTGCTTCCAACCCCGGCAACCGTTTCGATGGTTGCCAGCGTGAGGATTTTGCTGACGGCTGGAGTGACCAGCGGGAATCGCAGCTGCCGCGACGCAGGTTGATTGCCGACAGCAGCCGCAGCGTCATCGTATACAACGATTCGCCGGATGTGCCCTTCGAACGGTCGATCAATCCTTACCGTGGTTGCGAACATGGCTGCATCTATTGTTTCGCCAGGCCTTCGCACGCCTATCTGGGTTACTCGCCGGGACTGGACTTCGAAACCCAGCTTCATTTCAAACCGGATGCCGCACAGCTGTTGCGCGAGGAACTGTCGCATCCCGCGTACCGCTGTGAACCGATTGCCCTTGGGGTGAATACCGACGCCTATCAGCCCGTCGAGCGTGAGCTCAAGATCACCCGGAGCCTGCTGGAAGTCCTGCGGGACAGCGGCCATCCTGTCAGCTTGATCACGAAGTCGGCGCTGGTGGAGCGTGACCTGGACCTGCTGACTGAACTCGCCGAAGGGCAGCTGATTCAGGTGATGGTTTCGCTGACCACCCTGGATCGCGATCTGGCGCGACGCATGGAACCTCGGGCGGCAGCGCCGGGGGTTCGGGTACGACTGATCGAAAGACTGCGTGCAGCCGGGATTCCCGTAGGGGTCCTGATCGCGCCCCTTATTCCCTTCCTCAATGATTCCGAGCTCGAGGGCCTGCTGGACACGGCAAGTGCAGCCGGGGCTCTGCAGGCTGACTATGTGCTGCTGCGCCTGCCGCTGGAGGTGGGGCCGTTGTTCGAGGAGTGGCTGCAGCTGCATTACCCGGATCGGGCGCGACGTGTGCTCGATCGGATTCGCGACTGTCGTGACGGCAAACTCAATGACCCGCGTTTCGGTCATCGAATGCGAGGCGGAGGGGTGTTTGCACAGCTTTTGAGACAGAGATTCGAGCGGGCGGCCGGAGCGCTTGGGTTCATCGGTCTGCCCGATCTGCGCTGTGATCGTTTCCGGCCGCCGGGACTGCACGGGCAGCTGGCCCTGTTTGACTGATCGCGGTCAGATCCTGTTCTGGTTATGCGATACTTCTTCTTCTGTTGTATTTCACCTGCTGCGCGATGACCCACTCTAGCAAGCCGATCCTGCCGGAACCCCGGTGGATCTCGCTGAATCAGTTGCGTTCCGGCCTTTTGCCTGCCCGGATTTCGCCCTGGGTGCGTGACAGTGGTTCGCTCACGCGCGCGGTGCTGAATGCCTGCGAGGGTCGCTTTAAGGTCGACGTGCGTGCGCAGGGGTGGGGCCGATCACTGCCTGGTGAACGTTCCCGCTTGGATATGTCGCCGGGGCTGCGGGCGCTGGTCCGGGAGGTGAAACTCCTGTGCGACGAATCCCCCTGGGTCTTCGCCCGCACCCTGATTCCTGCCACCAGCCTGAGCGGCGCGGCGCGCAGGCTGGCACATCTGGGGAATCGTCCGCTCGGGGCGTTGTTGTTTTCCGATCCATCCACCCGTCGCCTGGGGATAGAGGTCGCCCGCCTGACCCCGCAGCACGCCCTCTTTCACGCCGCCTGTTCGCACCTGGAAAGACCGCCGGGAGAGATCTGGGGGCGCCGGACGCTCTTTTCCTTTGCCGGCAAGCCTTTGCTGGTGAACGAGATATTTCTGCCGGCGATTCCGGTTCGACGCGCATGACCGGTCGCTACCCCCGCATAGATGCCCTCCAAGGCGACCGCCCGCTATGGCAACGTCGCCTGCGTAACTACTGGCAACTGGTCCGTGCGGACCGGCCGATAGGGATCCTGCTGCTACTCTGGCCCGCACTCTGGGCATTGTGGTTTGCCGGAGGGGGGCAGCCGCTGTGGTGGGTGGTTTTAATCTTCATCCTGGGCACGGCCCTGATGCGCTCGGCCGGGTGCGCGATCAACGATTTTGCGGATCGCCATGTGGACGGTCAGGTGGAGCGTACTTCCGGGCGCCCGCTTGCCACCGGTGCGGTCAGTCCGCGTGAGGCCGTATGGGTGTTCGTGGTGCTGAGCCTGTGTGCCTTTGGTCTGGTGCTGTTCCTGAACCAGTTGACCATTCTGCATTCCTTCATCGCGGTGGCCCTGGCGGCGGTGTACCCGTTCATGAAGCGTTATACCCATCTGCCGCAGCTGGTCCTGGGTGTCGCCTTTGGCTGGGCAGTACCGATGGCCTTTACCGCGTTGCAGAACCAGATTCCAGCGGTGGCATGGGTGCTGTTCGCGGCAACTGTCACCTGGGCACTGATCTACGACACCATGTACGCGATGGTCGACCGGGAGGATGACCTGAAGGTGGGAATCAAGTCCTCGGCTATCCTCTTTGGTCGTTCCGACCGCCTTGTCATCGGACTGCTGCAGCTGCTGATGCTTTTCCTGTTGTGGAATGCGGGCGAGATGGCCGGGCGTGGACTGTGGTGGCAGGCCGGGCTGGTGGCCGCTGCAGGGCTGTTCGCCTGGCAGCAGTACCTCATCCGTGAACGGGAGCGCAAGGCCTGTTTCCAGGCCTTCCTGAACAACAATTGGTTTGGCCTGCTGGTTTTTGCCGGGCTGTTTGTGGATTTTCTGGTCACTCCCGCGAGTTGATTCCCTGTCGATGGGCGCAGCGTGAAAATCCCACCTGCCAACCCGTTTTGTTTTTAGCGCTTGATTTATGCCCGTCTTGCCGGTAAAAACGCTCGGCGCTGAATAGAACACCAGGAGTTGTGTTGAATGACCGTGGAACTGCCTTCTGACTATCGTCCAAGCCCCGACGACGAATACATGAACCCCATGCAGCTGGAGTATTTCCGGCAAAAGTTGCTGGCGTGGCGCGATGAGTTGATGCAGGAATCGCAGGAGACACTGAATAACCTGCGTGATACCTCGCATCAGGAGGTCGGGGATGAAGCCGACCGAGCCAATCGCGAAAGTGAGCACGGTCTGGAACTGCGTACCCGTGACCGTTACCGTAAGCTCCAGCGCAAGATCGAGCAGGCACTCGAGCGTATCGACGACGGTACCTACGGCTACTGTGAGGATACCGGAGACCCCATCGGCGTCAGGCGCCTGGAAGCCCGCCCTATCGCGACGCTGAGCATCGACGCCCAGGAACGGCGCGAGATGAAGGAAAAGGTCCTCGCGGACAACTGATTCATGCCTTGGGTGTTCTCGCGATCGCCCACACCTCGACCCAATCGGCGCCAGCCTTTTTGAGGCAGGTGGCTGCTGCGCGTACGGTAGCGCCGGTCGTGACCACGTCATCCACCAGGGCTACGCGGCTTGGGCAGGGTCGTTGTCCTGTCCAGGCAAAGGCGCCGCGAACATTGCGCAGGCGCTCCCGGCGGCTTGATTCCCGTTGAGAGGATCCCGACCGGGCGCGCACCATTCTGGAACTGCTCCACGGAATTTGGGTGTCTCCGGACAGGATCCGGCAGATCTCGGATGCCTGATTGAATCCCCGCTCACGCAGGCGCAGTGGATGCAGAGGAACCGGGAGCAGCAGGTCCACCCCGTCCCTTTCGACCTTTTCCGCCAGTTGTCGCGCGAGCACTCTGCCGACCGCCAGCTGACGGTGATATTTGAGGTCGGCGATCAGCCGCTTGATGGGGGCGGCATAAATGAAGGGAATGACCGCCCTGTCAAAGGCCGGTGGCGAGGCCAGACACTCCCCGCAAATAGCGACATTCGGTATTTCCAGCGGTAGCCCGCACTGGCGACAGGCCTGGGACAGGTGGGGAAGGTGATCGAGACATTTCTCGCATAGACCGCTCCCCGAGGCGGGAGCGCGGCACAACAGGCAGGAATCGCCAATCGAGTTAAAGTGCTGCGTAATATTTGTCCACATGTCGACCCGAATTCCTTTTCTCGGTTGACAGGTGACCGGTGCGACGTAACATGACCGATCATTTCGAGTGTCAGAGTCTACCCCATGAGCAGTTCCACCGAGCGCCCGGAGTCGCGGGAGCGTGTCATCAAGGCAGCCTCCTCGCGTTTTGCCGCCACGCACATGGATATAGGCAATATCGTCAGCATCCTGCTGCCGCCGCTGCCGGTGCTCTGGTTCGGCCTCTCCATCCTGGTTTTTGCCCTGCATCGTCATCACCCCGATCCCAAGGTGGGGGATTACACGCGCTGGGCGGGGTACCGTTTTTACGCGGTGATGGGCCTGATCATTCCGGTGGGTACTTTTTTCCCCGGTGATGCGGGTGTCGCCTGGCTGATCGCCTGGATCACGGGAATCGCGATTATTGTGCCCTGGTCTGTGTGGTCGATCGTGCGGGCACGTCGGGACCACTGGGAAGACATCATTCTGCCGCCCATTGAAGAGGAAGAGGAACCCGAACATGTCTGAGATCCGGCACAACTGGTCACTGCAGGAAATCCAGGAGTTGTTTGCGCTCCCGTTCAATGATCTGCTGTTTCGAGCGCAGACCGTTCACCGCGAACATTTCGATCCCAACCAGGTTCAGGTCAGCACCCTGCTGTCGATCAAGACCGGTGCCTGCCCCGAGGACTGCGGTTACTGCTCACAAAGCGCGAAACACGAAACCGACCTGGAGCGGGAAAAACTGCTGCCTCTGGAAGAGGTTGTCGCGGCGGCAAAGGCAGCCAGGGAAAAGGGCGCCAATCGTTTCTGCATGGGCGCTGCGTGGCGCAATCCCAGCGACAAGAATCTCGATCGCGTGGTCGAGATGATCGGGGCGGTACGCGACCTGGGGATGCAGACCTGTGTCACGCTCGGCATGTTGAGTGCCCCTCAGGCGGAGCGCCTGCGCGCGGCAGGGCTCGATTATTACAACCATAACCTGGATACCTCGCCCGAGTTCTACGGCAATGTGATCACTACGCGTACCTTCCAGGACCGTCTGGACACCCTGCAGTATGTGCGTGAGGCTGGTATCAATGTGTGCTCCGGCGGCATCCTCGGAATGGGGGAGACCGGTAAGGACCGTGCCCGCATGCTACAGGAGCTGGCGAACCTGCCCGAGCATCCGCAATCGGTGCCGATCAACCTCCTGGTGCAGGTCGAGGGGACACCGCTCTACGGTGCCGAGGAACTTGATCCGCTGGAGTTCGTTCGTTCAATCGCGGTGGCTCGTATCCTGATGCCGGCCAGCTATGTGCGTCTGTCGGCCGGGCGTACCGGGATGTCCGACGAGATGCAGGCGCTGTGTTTCCTGGCCGGTGCCAATTCGATCTTCTACGGCGAAAGGTTGCTGACCACCGACAACCCCGGTGCGGACCACGATCAGGAGCTGTTCGAACGCCTGGGTGTGCGAATGGAAGAGGCCGGGCCAGAGTTGGATCAGGCCGTGTGCTGCGGTTCCTGATCGCCCCGGTCTGAATGCCTGGCCCGGGTTGTTGCGCCGGGGCGGGTGATTATATTTCTGGTCGCGTTTGAAAACGATGAGTCTGCTGGATTCCTTATCGACTGGTCTGGAGGCACGCCGGGAGCAGGGCCTGTACCGCTCCCGGCTTGTGAATGAGGGGGCGCAGGGTCCTGTCATCCGGAGCGGGGGGCTGGAACTGTTGTCGTTCTGTTCCAATGATTACCTCGGGCTGGCCGCTGATCCCCGCCTCGTGGAGGCCATGTGCACCGCGACGGCGCGTTATGGCGTGGGCAGTGGTGCGGCACACCTGATCAGTGGACACAGCGTCGCTCATCACGCGCTCGAGGAGGAGCTGGCGGATTTTCTTGGTGTCGAGCGCACGCTGCTGTTCTCAACCGGTTACATGGCCAATCTGGGGGTCCTTGCCGGACTGCTCAAGCGGGGCGACATCGTCCTCCAGGACCGCCTGAACCACGCCTCGCTCATCGATGGAGCACAGCTTTCGGACGCCAGGCTGCGTCGTTATCCGCATACCGATATGTCTTCCCTCGAGCGCCTGCTCTCAAAGGGTCAGGGAAAAGACGTGCTGATCGCCACTGATGGCGTGTTCAGCATGGATGGCGATATTGCCCCACTGCAACCGCTCGCGGGGCTTGCCCGACAACATGATGCGGTACTGATGATCGATGATGCGCACGGCTTCGGTGTGATGGGTGAAAGGGGCAGGGGCAGTGTCGACGCGGCTGGCCTGGACCCATCCGAAGTGCCGGTCTACATGGCGACCCTGGGCAAGGGGCTCGGTACCGCGGGCGCGTTCGTGGCAGGCTCGGATGATCTGATCGAATCACTCATCCAGCGGGCTCGCAGCTATGTATACACCACCGCGATGCCGGCGGCTCTGGCGGAGGCGACCCGAACCAGCCTGCGTATCGTGGCTGAGGAGCAGTGGCGCCGGGATCATCTGGTCAGCCTGGTCGGTCGACTGCGCGCGGGCATGCGCGACCTGGGATTACCACTGATGCACTCGGATACGCCGATTCAGCCCCTTCTCCTCGGAGATGCCGCGGAGGCGATGCGATGGAGCGAGGGGCTCAGGCAACGCGGCATCCTGGTGACGGCCATCCGGCCGCCGACGGTGCCCAAAGGAAAGGCGCGACTGCGAATCACCCTTTCAGCCGCACATGACGAGGCACAGGTGGACCGTCTCCTGGCTGCCCTCGGGGAGCTTGCTGCGTGAGCCTGTGGAGTGACTCCGTGGGGGACGGGCCTGAATTGGTGCTACTGCACGGCTGGGGCATGAATGCCGCTGTCTGGGAGCCGCTGTTGCCGGTATTGCAGGAGAAATACCGGGTGATCCGGATCGAGCTCCCCGGGCACGGTGAGAGTCCGGAGCAGGCGGCGGGATTGCAGGCGTGGGCACAGGCCTGCCTGGCAGTGGCCCCTGAAAGCGCCTTTTGGCTGGGATGGTCACTCGGCGGGCTGGTCGCGCAACAGGTGGCGCTGGCTGCGCCGCACCGGGTCAGGGGGTTGGGCCTGGTGACAGCCACGCCGAGTTTTGTTCAGCGGGAAGACTGGCGACTGGCCATGCCGGCGGCGGTATTCGGCCAGTTCGCCGAGGCGCTGCTGCAGGACCCGCAGGGGACACTGAAGCGTTTCCTTGGCTTGCAGGTAAAAGGTGCCGAGGATGCGCGTGTTCTGATGCGTACTCTCAGTACAGCGCAGGCGAGGCGACCCGCGCCAGGCCCGGAGTCCCTGCGGCAGGGACTGGATATCCTGTTGCGGGAAGACCTGCGGGATGGCCTGCAGCAACTGGAGGTTCCCGTTAGCTGGCTCTTCGGAGCACGGGACACGCTGGTGCCGGCAGGCGCGGCGTCGACCCTATCGGAAGGGATGCCCTCGGCTGAGGT
>Ga0180435_10003798_pt1 | contig 15030 bp, 15 predicted proteins | sample SS_ome_3_FD_132467 | JGI IMG/M metagenome (GOLD analysis project Ga0180435, IMG submission 132467) | Hypersaline lake sediment archaeal communities from the Salton Sea, California, USA - SS_3_S_1 metaG | ecosystem: Environmental > Aquatic > Non-marine Saline and Alkaline > Hypersaline >... | reverse complement strand
TTTCGCCCCTGGTAAGGGTTGTCTCCAGTGCGAAACTCGATGCGCAACGGTGTGCCGTGCAGATCGAATGCCTCGCGGTAACGGTTGACCAGAAAACGCTGATAGGTAGCGGGCACCTTCTCGGTCTGGTTACCGTGAATCACGATGATCGGCGGGTTTTTGCCACCCTGGTGGGCATAGCGTAACTTGATGCGCCGGCCCTGCACCAATGGCGGCTGGTGTTCCATTACCGCCTCTTCCAGTATGCGGGTCAGCTCCGGGGTACGCATGTCGATCATGGCCGCTCGGTAGGCTGCGTCGACCGCCTCCATCAGGTGCCCAACTCCAGTGCCATGGCGCGCGGAAATGAATTTCCAATCGGCAAAACCGAGAAATGGCAAGCGCCGCATCATCTCGGACTTGATGTGCTCACGTTCGTCCTTTTCCAGGCCGTCCCACTTGTTGATCGCAACGACCAGGGCACGCCCACTCTCCAGCACATGCCCGGCCAGGCCAGCATCCTGCTCGCTGATTCCCTGGTGCGCATCCAGCACCAGGAGCACCACGTTAGCCTGCTCCATCGCCTGCAGGGTTTTGATCACACTGAACTTTTCGATCGCTTCGTTGATGCGTGCACGGCGGCGCACCCCGGCAGTGTCGATCAGTGTGTACTGGTGCTCGTTGTGTTCAAAGGGAATAGCAATGGCGTCACGCGTGGTGCCGGGACGATCAAATGCAACCACGCGCTCTTGGCCCAACAGGCGATTGACCAGGGTGGACTTGCCTACATTGGGCCGCCCAACCACGGCGATCTGCACACCCTTTTCGTTCTGCTCCTGCGCTTCCTGCTCACCACTCTCTTCCTGAAGATCGAGATCCAAGGTCTCAAGCACGCTGTTGATCAGGTGTTTTACCCCGCGGCCATGGGCAGCCGCAATCGCGAAAGGGTCACCCAGGCCAAGCGCGTAGAATTCCGCCCCGGCAGTGACCTTGTCGAGGTTCTCGCTCTTGTTGATCGTCACGGTGATCGGTTTGCCGGTCCGGCGCAATTGCTCGGCAATGATTTCGTCACCACCGGTCAGGCCATCTTTGCCATCGAGCATAAAGATGAGATGGTCGGCTTCACCAATAGCCGCAGCCACCTGCTGCTCCATGAGCACGTCAACACCATCCTTGTCGCCACTGATACCGCCGGTATCGACTACGACATAAGGATGATTGCCAATCTCGCCGACACCGTACTTCCGGTCACGCGTCAGGCCGGGCTGATCAGCCACCAGGGCATCCCGACTACGGGTCAACCTGTTGAACAGGGTGGACTTGCCAACATTCGGGCGCCCTACGAGGGCGATGACAGGCAGCATTACCGGGTATTGGTCAGACTCAGGGCTTCCAACTCACCATCATTGCCCTGCACATAGAGTTTATCTTCGACAACCAACATTCCGCGGGTGATGGGCGCGCTGCCAACCCGGGTCCGGCCCACCTGCCTTCCGTCTTCGGCAGAAAGGAAATGCACGTAGCCCTCAAAATCACCCACGGCAACCACGTTGCCGATCACCGCGACACTGGAAAGTTGACGATTCTTGAAGGCATCCTGCTTCCAGCGGGCGGCACCATTGTCAGCATCCAACGCCCAAACCAGGCCATCAGCATCACTAGCATAGATGTTGTAGCGATCGGCAGCCATACCGCTGTAGGAAGAAAACTGACGTCGCCAGAGCACAGAACCGGACACTTCGTCCAGCGCAGCAATCTCGCCCTGGTAGGTCGTGACATAGACGATCCCGTCGGCCAGCAAGGGGTCGCCGTCGATATCCGCCAGACGGTCCAATTCTGAACGCCCGGTCGGAACCGAAACCGTTGCCTCCCAGAGCAGGTCGCCGGTCACGATGTCCAGGGCCACCAATTTGCCCCCGGCCATACCACACAGAACCGCCTTATGGCTTACCACCGGTACACTATCGCCACGCAGGGTCAACACGGGAATCTCCCGCACGTAACGCCATTTCTGCTCCCCACTGGCCGCATCTAGGCCGACCACCTTTCCATCGATAGTGCGAACGATCACACGGCCAAATGCCGCCACCGGGGGCGCCAAAACCTCGCTGCTGACGGCAGCACGCCAAACCTCGCTGCCATTCTCGGCAGACAAAGCAATCACCTCCGCATCGCTGGTACCAAGCAAGACCAGTCCTTCGCCCAGGCCCGGACCACCGGAAGCCGGCACATCCAGTTCCTTTGACCACACCACCCGGCCTGTATCGACGCTCAGCGCGCTAACGCTCCCTTCAGCATCGGCAACGAACAGGTGACCATTCCCAAGTACCGGAACGAGGTTGAGGTGTTGCTCAGCCGTACCCACACCGGTATCACGGTCCCACACTGTAATTGCACTCACCTGCTCCTTGATCTCCTGCAACTCCGCAGGAGGGTCGACTTCCGCGGGTGCCACCATGTCCGTGATGGTGCCGCAACCGCTCAACGCGGCAACCAAGGCCGCCAGCAATAAGCTACGAATAGCAGACTGCAACATCACGACGCAGTCCCTCCGTCTCCGATATCCACCAATTTCATACGCACTAGTTCGGCGTTTTCCACGCCCAGTTCAAGTGCCTGTTGATAGGCTGTGCGCGCACCATCCCGGTCTCCTCGTTGTGCAGCCAAGTCGCCGCGCAGCTGGGCAAACTCGCCTGGCAGGATATTACCGGCCGCCTCAACCAGTGAACTGGCCTGATCCCATTCCTGCATATCGAAGAGAAGACGTGCCAGACGCAAGCGAGCCAACCCGGAGAGGACCTCATCAGGTGCGTTATCCATTGCCCACTGCAGATGTGACTGGGCCGTGGATTTCTCTTTTTTCTCATAGGACAGTTTGGCCAGTTGCAGGGCGGCAAAAGTCGCATAGACGCTGCCACTGTATTCGCCAATCAGGCGCTTACCTGTCTCAACGCCTTGGTCCTGCTCGCCGCTTGCCAGCTGATTTTCCATGCTGCTGTACAAGATCGAGGCATTTTCACCCTGCGACGTCTGATAGCGGTCCCAGCCCTGCCAACCAAAGATGATTGCAAACCCCAGTATCGCCCCTGAAAGCACGGATTTTCCGTTTTCTTTCCACCATTTCTTGAGTGCTTCGACCTGTTCGTCTTCTGACAGATATGAACTCATAAGAGTCAATCCTCGGTTGTTTCCTGCAGAAAATTGGCCAGAAAACCGGCCAACTCGTTGAGTTTCAGAGTGAGTTGTTGCGCTTCTTTGCGCAAAAACTTTATCCCGATGTTGTCGGAGGCCAGTTCGTCTTCACCCAGGATCAAAGCCAGGCTGGCGCCACTGCGGTCAGCCTTTTTGAACTGGGACTTGAAGCTGCCCCCCCCACAGTGAGTAATCAGGCGCAATTGCGGCAGATCGCTGCGCAATTGCTCGGCAATGGCCAAGCCCGCATGTTGCGCATTCTCGCCAACCAACACCAGATAGGCATCCGCGCGTTTGGGCAGCTTTACCCGATCGAGTTCTTCGATGATGGCAACCAGACGCTCGACACCCATGGCAAAACCGACAGCCGGAGTGGCCCGCCCGCCTAATTGAGTCACCAACCCATCGTATCGTCCACCGGCACACACCGTACCCTGAGCGCCGAGCAGATCGGTAACCCATTCGAACACCGTACGCGAATAATAATCCAGACCGCGCACGAGGCGCGGATTGACCACGTACGCAACGCCTGCCTCATCAAGAATGCTGCAGATTGCCGTGAAGTGACTACGCGACTCCTCGCCAAGGTAGGCATCCAGGGTAGGGGCGGCAGCCACCACATCAGCCATGTCCGGGTTCTTGGTGTCGAGAATCCGTAGCGGGTTGGATTGCAGTCGACGCCGACTGTCGTCATCCAGCTTCTCCTGGTGTGCGGAGAAGTACTTCACCAGCTCATCGCGGTAGAGGGCCCTCTCCTCGCTACTGCCAAGTGTATTCAACTGCAGTTCGAGGCCGTCGATACCCAACGCCTGCCACAGGCGGGCAGTCATCAATATCAACTCGGCATCGATATCCGGGCCCGCCATGCCAAAGGCCTCCACGCCAATCTGGTGGAATTGGCGGTAACGTCCCTTTTGCGGACGCTCATGACGGAACATCGGCCCCTGGTACCACAAACGCTGCGTCTGGTTATGCAGCAAGCCATGCTCCAGGGCCGCGCGCACGCAACCGGCGGTACCCTCGGGACGCAGTGTCAGGCTGTCGCCATTGCGATCATCGAAGGTATACATCTCTTTCTCTACGATATCGGTCACTTCGCCGATGGAGCGCTTGAAGAGATCCGTGGACTCGACAATCGGCATCCGCATCTCTTCATATCCGTAACGTGCAAGTACATCCCGTACACAACGCTCGAGAAACTGCCAACGGGGTGACTGATCCGGCAGCAGGTCATGCATGCCGCGTATTGCCTGAATATGCTTCGCCATTATCGTGATACTTAAAACTGCAAAGCCCATCCCTGTTCAGGGATGGGCAAGAAATCTCTATTTTGACTGAAAGCTTTGTTTCGAAACAAAGACCAGCATCAATCAGCCTGATCTAAGGTGAAAGGCTGAAGCGGGCAACATTGTCCTTGGTATGAGGCGCCAGATCAAAAGGCTTTCCATCCACCAGGACCTCAACTGCTGAGGCCTTACCCACGACGAATTTGTAGGGAGCTTCACCTTCAAGGCGTTTTTCCGTTCCCTTTTTCATTGTGCCAAACAGCTTGAAACTTCGATTAGCACCGCGGATATCGACCCAGCAATCTTCCGTAAAGCGTACTAATACCCCAGTATCCGCAATGCCCGGCTCAGCAGGGGCGGCCGCGTTTGCCGCCTCGGCACGGATCTGTTCTTCGGTCAATTCAGACTGCTCGAGCGCCGCTGCGATACCATCCAGTGACTCAATCTTCGGTGCAGATTGTTCCCCTGCCACCGATTCCGGCTCAATTGCCACATGCTGCCCCTCTTCCTTCGGCACATCCACCACGGAAACTGGCGGCAAAGCAAGCATACCGGGCTGCTGGTCTACAGGCTGGAGCACATTGGGCTGCTCGGAAGTGTTTCTCTCCGAAGGCAACTGCAAACCGGAAGGCGCTTGTTGGGGCTCCACAGAGAGTGTCGAGTCCATTTGCGGGCTAACTGCTTCTCGCCCCACGTGAGTGAAACGATCCAGATACCCTTGCCACCACATCAGGAATAGACCAACTGCCGCCAGCAGCAAAATCCAGGTAATTATCCCGGACCATCGACTCCCCGGGCGAGAATCGGCGGGAAGCCGTGGCGCACGATCGATCTTTACCGATGCGGTATCCTCCGGCCAGAGCTCATCAAACTGCTTGAGGACGGAGTCGAGCGGTAACTCCACCAGGCGAGCATAGTTACGCACATAGCCACGCACAAATACACGCGCGGGCAGTTCTGAGTAATCGTCGCATTCCAGCGCCTCGACCATATCGGCGGTGAGGTGCAACTCTTCCGCCATCTTAGACAAATCCATGTCACGCGCCACGCGGGCGTTGCGCAAGCGCTCGCCAGGGCCAGGAGCACGAAAGTCCACCACTTCAGACGCATCTTTTTCAGCAACAATGGCATTCATTTCACTCGGCACCTTTCAAAAATTTCGCCTGTTCCGAATCCGGGAAATTGACCCGCAATTTCAAACGATAACTGGCCACCTGGTCTTTATCGCCCAGCTGTCTTTCCGTGCGCAACCCCAACCACAGGGACTCAGCCGTGTGCCTGGCAACCTGAGCATATCGTTGCAGGTAGGCCCGCGCTGAGAGGTAGTTATCGGTATCGAAACTGATCTGCGCCATGCTCAGCAGCGAAGGTGCAAAACGCGGATTCGAGCGCAACGCCTTGCGATAGTAGTCTTCAGCCTTCGGTTGGTTGCCAGCACGCTCTGTGCACTGGCCCGCATTGTGTGCTGCAATCCAGGGTGTGGGATACAGGGGGTTCGAAAGAGCGCGTTGGAAATAGGCGTCCGCAGATTCGTAGTCTCCGTTCTCACAAACGAAAGAACCCATCGCGTTCAGGGCAAAAGGGTTATGTGGCTCCAACTCAATCGCACGTCGATAATGTTCACCCGCCTTGGCGCGTTGTCCAAGCCGCTGATGCACAACACCCATCAGGTTGTGACCTGAAGCCAGTTTTTCATCCACCAGTATCGCTTTGCGCGCATTCTTGAATGCTTCGCTGATATTACCTTCCTGCAGATAAGCGGTACCCAGTTCGACATAGACAGAAGCTGCACTGGCCTTCTTTACTGGCGAACCCAGCTGCCCCGTATTATCACCTGGAGCATCGTCTCTGACACCCGTGCTTTGACAGCCAGCCAGCAGCAGCCAGCCCCCCAATATCACAGAAAACGTACGCAACACCCGCTTCATGAATTCATCACCTTTGAATCCGTTGTATTGTCGCGTCGCAGCTGACGCCGGCTGCGATCCCGCACCTTACCGACAAGCTGGCCGCATGCGGCATCGATATCGTCACCCCGGGTCTTGCGCGTAATGGTAATGATCCCTGCTCTCACCAGGCGCTCGCGGAAGGCGTCAATCCGCTCTTGCGGGGACGTTTTGTAACGCGTACCAGGAAACGGATTGAACGGGATCAGGTTGACCTTGGAGGGAACGCCTTCAAGCAAACGAATCAGCGCCTTGGCGTGAGACACACTGTCGTTCACGCCATCCAGCATGACGTATTCCCATGTGACCTTACGACGCTTGTCCCGGGCGACATACTCCTTGCAAGCAGGGATCAGTTCTTCCAGCGGATATTTCTGATTGATCGGCACAAGTTCGTTTCGCAGTTCGTTGTCCGGCGCGTGCAAGGAAACCGCCAGACTCACATCGCTGAGCTCTCGTAGACGGTTCAACCCAGGCACTACGCCCGAAGTACTGAGGGTGACCCGGGTCTTGGATATCATGTAGGCAAGGTCTTCCATCATCAGGTCCATGGCCCTGACCACTGCGTCGAAGTTGGCCAAGGGCTCACCCATGCCCATCATTACCACGTTGCTCGGCGGCTGACCGAGTTCGCGAGTAGCCTGCCACACCTGACCGATAATCTCGCCGGTCGTCAGATTGCGGTTGAAGCCCTGCTGCGCGGTGGAACAGAAAGAACAATCCAGCGCACAACCAACCTGTGATGAAACGCAGATCGTGGTGCGATCACCGTCTGGAATCGAAACCGTCTCGATACGCTGCCCATCCGCCAGTTCCAGCACCCACTTGGTGGTGCCGTCCAGTGACGGCTGTTCGAAAACGATCTCAGGAATCACGATTTCGCTTCTGTCCTGAAGCTGCTCGCGCAGGTTCTTGGACAGGTCAGTCATCTGCTCGAAGTCGGTCACGCCGTGCTTGTGAATCCACTTCAGCAGGTTGCGGCCGTGAAAGGGCTTGCCACCCAACTCAACAGCAAGGTTCTCCATGCCCTTGATATCGAGATCCAACAGGTTGATCTTGGATGGCTCGCCCATGGTCATTACCGGGTGCGCTCGCACACGCCTTCCGGGAAGAAGAAAGCGATTTCGGTCGCAGCGGTCTCTTCTCCGTCGGAACCATGCACTGCGTTCTCATCGACGGTCTTGGCGTGGTCGGCGCGGATAGTGCCAGGTGCCGCTTCCTGCGGGTTGGTGGCACCCATCAGCTCACGGTTCTTGCCGATCGCATCCTCTCCTTCCAGAACCTGCACCATGACAGGACCCGAGGTCATGAAAGCAATCAATTCGCCATAGAACGGGCGCTCTTTATGTACAGCATAAAACTCGCCTGCCTGTTCCTTGGTCAGGTGAAGCATCTTGGCTGCGACAATCTTCAGCCCAGCTTGTTCAAAGCGGTTGTAGATGTCGCCGATCACATTCTTGGCCACGGCATCGGGCTTGATGATCGAAATAGTACGTTGCAAAGCCATTTAGAAATTCCTGTAAATTCAAGCAATAAGAATAGATTCACGACAAATTACTTGACGTGAAGCGCATCACCCTCCAGGAACTCCTCCTGTTTGTTTTAACGGCTCGATCCAGCAGTCCCGGGAACCACTGACCCTCCGGCCTTGTGTTTGAATGATTTTTCTTGGGAAATCCGTCGCTTAGTTTAACGTTCTGAGATTGATTCTGCTACACCAATAAGGCGGCGCGGAATTGCGAACATTCGGTGCAGAAACGAGTAACGTGGAGATCAGACCTGCCGGCGAACATCGAAAATATCCGGAATCTGCGCCAGCTGCCCCATGACCCGGCTGAGTTGTGTCATGTCTGAGACCTCTACCGTGAAACGCATGCTGGCTTTATCGTGCCGCCTGTCGGACTGCGTATTCACCCCCAGCACATCGATTTCCGCATTCGCGAATACCGAAGAGATATCTCTGAGCAGACCCTTGCGGTCCTGCGCCAACACCTGGATATCCACCATAAAGTGGGATTGATCCTGCCCGTCCGACCACACCACGTCGATCAGGCGGGCGCGGTTGTCCTCATCCATACGCTGCACCACGCGGCAATCCTGGCGGTGAACCGTCACCCCACGCCCACGGGTTATGTAGCCAATGATGGGATCGTACGGCACCGGCTTGCAGCAACGCGCCATGTGCGTCATCAGATCGCCGACACCATGCACCACTACGCTACCGGCGGATTCATGCTGCGGGGCCTTTTTCTTACGGACTTTTTCACGAATTTGTGTATCGGCATCCTGCTGCTGTGCCGGTTGCGAGCGCTGCAGTTGGGCGTTTGCCACCTGAATCGCAGACACTTCGCCCTGGCCGATTGCAGCCAGAAGGTCCTCGGCCCGATGGAAGCTGAATCTTTTTGCCAGTTCGTCGAGATCAGGTTTCGGCACGCTGAGGCGCTTGACCTCACGATCCAGGGCGTCGCGCCCGATATGGACGTGCTGATCGTGATCCTGTTGCTTGAACCAGTGCCGGATGCGATTCCGGGCGCGCGAGGTCGTGACGTACCCACTATGAGGACTTAACCAGTCGCGACTCGGACCACCTTCCTTGACAGTGATGATTTCCACGCTGTCACCACTGTTCAGGGAAGCCGACAAGGGAACGATCCGGCCATTGACCTTGGCCCCACGGCACCTGTTCCCTACAGAGGTGTGAATCGCGTAGGCAAAATCTATCGGTGTGGCGCCCGTGGGCAACTCCACCACCTTGTTCTGTGGGGTCAGCACATAAATCCGGCGCGCTTCGAACTCGCTCTCATCGGCCAGTTCGAATAACTCACCCGCTCCCTCGTCCTGCTGTTCCAACCAGCTGCGCATCCATTCGATACGACGCTCCAATTCATCGTCCTGCTGGTCGTTTTCCTTGTAACGCCAATGCGCCGCGACGCCCCGTTCAGCATGTTCGTGCATATCGCGAGTGCGCACCTGGATCTCAAGCGGCTTACCATCGTCCCCCACCACGGCCGTGTGCAACGACTGGTAACCATTGGGCTTGGGATGCGCGATGTAATCGTCGAACTCGCCGGGCACCGGTCGCCACTGACCGTGCGCCATTCCCAGCACCTCGTAACACTCCGCCACGGTATCGACCAGCACCCGCACCGCGCGCACATCGAACACCTGCTCGAAATCAAGATTCTTGCGCTGCATCTTGTTCCAGATGCTATAGATGTGTTTTGGTCGACCGGTTACCTCTGCATCGATCTCTTGCGCCTTGCACATACCCTCCAGCCGAGCGACGACGCTGGCGACAAACGCCTCGCGCTCGCGCCGCTTGCCATCCAGCTTTTTCGCTAATTCCTCGTAACGTTCCGGCTGCAGGTAGCGCAGGGACAGGTCTTCCAGCTCCCATTTCACCTGCCAGACGCCAAGCCGGTTTGCCAGCGGCGCATGGATATGGCGCGTCTCACGGGCAATGGTTTTCTGCATTTCTTCAGCAACATGCTTGAGCCGGCGCATCAGGCGCAGGCGCTTGGCCAGCAACACCAGGATGGAGCGCACATCACCGGCAATACCCAGCAGCAAACGGCGCAGTTTTTCGAGATCCTGTTGTTCATCGTGCGCACCGCTGGCGGATATTTCGCGGATGCGTGCTACCTGCTCAACCATGCGCAAGACGGCTTTGCCATAGCGGCGCTCGATCGCCTCGGGATCGTAACCGCCCTGACCCGGCAGCTCCGAAAGAATGGCGGCGATCAGGGTTTCGGAATCGAGCTTAAGACGGTTGAGCGTATCGGCCGTGTGCAACAGAGCCAGAAGACGGTCCATCCCATCCACCAGCACCTGCCCACGATGGGCACGCCGGGCTTCGATAACAGCCTGGCGCAACTTTTCTATGTCATCCGCCGGGCGTTGCTCAGCCAAACCTTCCAGCCAGGCTTCAACCTGCGTCTCATCCACCATTCCCTCGGTGGGCAAAGAGGTAACCAGTGAGACCAATCTTTTTCCCGCGATCAGATGACTTGCTGACCCCAGTCACACCGTTGCCGGTACGCGAGGGACGCCAGCCGAGTTTACGTAAGATCAGTCTTCCCGCTCTTCGATCCAGGCCATCTGGATCGCTTCGAGGATCTTCTCGCCACAGTGCTCCTTGTCATCGTCGAACTCGGGCAACGCCATTACCCAGTTCATCAGGTCGACAAAGTTGAGTTGGGTCGGATCAACGTCCGGGTGTGCCTCGTCCAGTTCGATGGCGATATCCAGCGAATCAGTCCACTTCAGACTCATCGGCGGCTCCTCAGTGATGTTCCTTGGCGTGGTTGATGGTGTATTTGGGCAGTTCGACCACCAGGTCTTCGTCACCCACCACCGCCTGGCAAGACAGGCGTGATTCCGGCTCCAGCCCCCACGCCTTGTCCAGCATGTCGTCTTCGTCCTCAGTCGATTCATTGAGCGAATCGAAGCCTTCGCGCACGATCACGTGACAGGTGGTGCAGGCACAGGACTTCTCGCAGGCATGTTCGATCTCGATGTCGTTAGCCAGCGCTGCATCGCAAATGGTGATGCCGGGTTCTACTTCGATCACCGCGCCTTCCGGGCAGAGATCTTCGTGGGGCAGGAAAATAATCTGGGTCATAGTGATTTCCAAACGGCTGCAAAGCCACTTCTATTCAAATTCCTCAACCTTGTGGCCAGCCATCGCCTTGCGGATACCGCTGTCCATACGGCGTTCGACATAAAAACCACAGGCCGCTTCCAGGGCCTCGATACCAGCCTTAAGGGACTTGTCGTCCTGGGATGTCTCCGCCAGTTGTTTCAGTTCGGCCAGGGCCTGATCGACGGTTACCCGCTCCTCGGCATTCAGCAGTTCATCGCCATCGGAGGCCAGCGCCGCGCTGAGCGCTTCGATAACACGCGCCGCCTCGACCTTTTGCTCGGCAAGCTTGCGTGCCGCCATATCCTCGCCCGCATGTTCGATGGAAGACTTGAGCATGCCGGCAATCTCGTTGTCAGTCAGGCCATACGACGGCTTGACCTCGACGTTCGCTTTCACGCCCTGGCTCTGCTCTTCTGCCTCGACATGCAGAAGACCATCCGCATCCACCGAGAAGGTCACCCGGATGCGCGCAGCGCCTGCCACCATCGGCGGAATACCACGCAGTTCGAAGCGTGCCAGCGAACGGCAGTCCGACACCAACTCCCGCTCACCCTGCAGCACGTGCACCGCCATGGCACTTTGGCCGTCTTTAAACGTGGTGAATTCCTGCGCGCGCGCGACCGGGATGGTGGTATTTCGTGGAATGATCTTCTCCACCAGGCCACCCATGGTCTCAATTCCCAGCGACAGCGGATTCACATCGAGGAGCAACATTTCGCCTTCCGGCTTGTTCCCGGCCAACACGTCCGCCTGGATTGCTGCCCCGATGGCCACCACGCGATCCGGATCGATATTGGTCAATGGCGTGGTATCGAAGAATTCGCCAACCTTTTCGCGCACGCGCAAAGCACGGGTGGAACCGCCAACCATCACCACGTCGCGCACCTCGTCGGTACTGACCCCGGCATCCCGCAGCGCACGGCGACAGGCACTAATGGTCTTGCGGATCAGCGGGTCGACCAATTCGTTAAACTGGTCACGCGTCAAGGCACCCTGCCAACTGCCGCCATCCGCCAGCTCGACATTCAGCTCCACGCTTTCCTGCGTGGCCAAAGCCTCTTTGGCATCCCGGGCCTGGGCTGCGAGTGCACGCAGCACGCTATGATCTGAATCGCCAGGAATACCAGCCTGCCGCATCATCCATTCAGCAACAACCTGATCAAAATCATCACCACCAAGCGCCGAATCGCCGCCGGTTGCCATGACCTCGAACACCCCCTTGTTCAAACGCAGGATGGAGATATCGAAGGTACCGCCACCCAGGTCGTAAATAGCGTGTACACCGTCTGCCTCGTGATCCAGACCGTAGGCCACCGCCGCAGCCGTTGGCTCGTTGAGCAGACGGAAGACATTCAGGCCCGCGATAGTGGCCGCATCCTTGGTGGCCTGTCGCTGGGCATCGTCAAAATATGCCGGCACTGTGATCACAACGCCGGTCAGGTCCCCGCCCAGGGTTTTCTCCGCACGCCGCGCCAGCACCTTGAGAATCTCGGCCGACACTTCGACCGGGCTGACGTTGCCAGCCGCGGTCTCGATACGCGGCACAGCACTGTCCACATCAGCAAAGTGATACGGCAGCTTTTCACCCAGCGACTTGATATCACCAACAGCACGTCCGATCAGGCGCTTAGCGGAGGCAATGGTATTCAGCGGATCGCTCACGGCGGCAGCACGCGCCTGCTCACCCACGATCACTTCATCCGCGGTGTAACGAACCACAGATGGCAAAATGTGTTCACCCTGCTGGTCAGGCAAGGTTGCCGCCTGGCCACTACGCACGCTGGCAACCAGGGAATTGGTGGTTCCCAGGTCGATACCTGCCGCGAGCTTATGCTCGTGCGGTGCAGAGGATTCACCCGGTTCCGCTATCTGCAATAAAGCCATCAGACCATCTCTTCCAATTCCGCTTCGAGGGACTCTGCCTCATGGTGCAGTTTGTTCAGAAACTGCATCTTGCTGACCGACTCGCGCGCCGCCTCGAGTTGTTCGGCTGTACCCGATTCAAACTGCACCGCCAGCTGTGCGACCTGCGCCTTGATCAGGCTGGCGATCTCCACCATCAGGTCATCCAGTCTCGCCAGGGGATCGTCTTGACCGGGCACCTCGGCAAGCGCCTCACGCAGTTCCATCTGTTGCATCAGGAAGGCGCCATCACGCGTAGTTGCGGTTTCCTGGCTGGTATCAACACCGTTCAATTCCAGCATATACATGGCACGCTTTAGTGGTTCACGCAGGGTTTCATAGGCCTCATTGACCCGGGTTGCCTGCTGCAGGGCATGGCGCTGCTCGGCCTCGGATGCACTGGCGTAGCGATCCGGGTGCACCACCTTCTGCACTTCGCGATAGCGCTCAGCCAACGCCCCGGCATCCAGCAGGAACGCCACCGGCAGACCAAACAGATCAAAATAATTTTTCGAAAAATCAATCATGCCCTTCAACTGATAACGCCCGCAAAAGCGGGCGTCTCGGCATCGTATAAGCCCATTCGCTCACACGGTAAAACTTTCCCCGCAGCCACATTCATCCTTGACGTTGGGGTTATTGAACAGGAAGCCCTCGTTGAGCCCTTCCTTGCCATAATCCAATTCAGTGCCATCCAGGTAAACCAGGCTTTTCTGGTCGATGATGACCTTCACGCCACGATCTTCAAAAATCACGTCGTCTTCATTCACATCATCGACAAACTCCAGCACGTAAGCCATGCCGGAACAACCGGAGGTCTTGACTCCCAGGCGCACCCCAACACCGGAACCACGGTTTTCCAGAAAACGTGTGACACGTTCTGCCGCCGCCTCACTCATGGTAATTGCCATACAACCTCCTGGATATTCGACCCGTTCAATCCGCCTCAGTTCTTGCCCTGCAAATCCTCGATCGCCGCCTTGATCGCATCTTCGGCCAGCACCGAGCAATGTACCTTGACCGGCGGCAGTGCCAGTTCTTCTGCGATATCGGTGTTCTTGATTTGCTGAGCCTCTTCCAGCGTCTTGCCCTTGACCCACTCCGTCAGCAGCGAACTGGAAGCAATTGCAGAACCGCAGCCATAGGTTTTGAACTTGGCATCCTCGATAACACCATCATCGCCGACCTGGATCTGCAGACGCATCACGTCACCACAGGCCGGTGCACCCACCATGCCCGTGCCTACGTTCTTGGCTTCCTTGTCCAGGGTGCCGACATTGCGCGGATTTTCGTAATGATCGATAACCTTATCGCTGTATGCCATGACTCATACCTCGTTCAAAAACCAACGAAACACCGGCGGACCTTTCAGCCCGCCGGTGTTTTTTACACAGACTGTACCGGTCGCTTAGCGACGCGGACGGTCGTCGCGTGGACGCGCCTCGTTCACGCGAACGTTACGACCATTGATCGGCTGTTCATTCAAGCCTTCAATTGCCGCCTGGGCTTGACCGTCGTCAGGCATTTCAACAAAACCAAAACCCTTCGAACGGCCAGTGTCACGATCCATGATGACTTTTGCTCTCGCCACTTCGCCAAAGGCGGCAAATGCGTCACGCAGATCATCATCGGTAACGCTGTAAGCAAGGTTTCCCACATAAATATTCTTCATCGAACTCAATTCCAAGCATGTGCCTTATCAATCACTCCCCCGGAACCTGTAAGGTCACGAACCGTTTCCGAGGTCACCGCACCCAACACGGCACGGTGAATTCTGCTTCAGCGAAATGACAAGTCTGCTTCAGTTCCCAAAAATCCCGATAACTCCAGAATCTGGGGGACCAGGTGATCACCTGCGATTACGCCAACCCGGGCAATTTACTGCCCAGACTTTTAATAATACTGCATGCGGACGAAGATCAAACGTTTTTCAATTGATCCGCGTCATCGGTTTAATCCTCTAGGCCGCTCAACGGGTGGCAGGAGACGGTATTTAATGCGCCGCCCACTGCACCGACTTGAGGTCGATGCCATCCTTGAACATGTCCCACAAGGGACTGAGCTCGCGTAAGCGCTCCACCTG
>Ga0180435_10003795_pt1 | contig 15039 bp, 12 predicted proteins | sample SS_ome_3_FD_132467 | JGI IMG/M metagenome (GOLD analysis project Ga0180435, IMG submission 132467) | Hypersaline lake sediment archaeal communities from the Salton Sea, California, USA - SS_3_S_1 metaG | ecosystem: Environmental > Aquatic > Non-marine Saline and Alkaline > Hypersaline >... | reverse complement strand
CGCCATGATCTGGTCTGTGCCAAACCCCTTGAGGTTGATGGCCCCAGACCTGCAGGAGGCAACACACAGACCACAGCCCTTGCAAAGCACCGGGTTGATCCCCGCTTTGCCTGTAAAGGGGCCTTCTTCGACAAATGAGGGGGCCGAGTATGGACAGATCTCTATACACACCCCGCAACTGCTGCAAAAAATCGGGTTGACCGAAGCCACTTCGCCACTTGTGTAGATTTTTTCCTGCGCCAGTAAGGTAACCGCTCTGGAGGCGGCCGCCTGGCCCTGAACAATCGACTCATCAATCGATTTAGGATAGTGGGCCATGCCGCATAAAAATACCCCATCTGTGGCAAACTCTGAGGGGCCAAGTTTTGCATGACGTTCAACAAAGAACCCATCATCATTCAAGGGAACCTTGAAAAACTGGGCCAGCTCGTTTTCATTGTTGGGTATGATGGCTGTAGCCAAGGTGATGAGATCTGTTTCTATTTTAACCGGACGTCCCAGGATGGGATCGACCTGCTGAACAAAAAGGCGGCCGTCCTCGATTGTGACCTCCGGTTTTTGCTCAAGGCTATACCGGATAAAGACCACACCCGCATTGCGGGCCTCCTTGTATAAGGCTTCCCTTTCGCCATAGGTTCGGATATCTCTATACAAAATAAAAACATTGATCCTCGGGTTTCGATGCTTTAACTCAAGGGCGCTTTCAATGGAATGGGTGCAACAAACCCTGGAGCAATACGGATGCTCAGGTTCTCTTGATCCGACACACTGGATGAACACCGCATTTTTCAATGATTTTAGAGAGGGATCATCTATGGTGAGCATTGCGTCCAACTCAAGACTGGTCTTAATCCGTGAATCTTTTTGATAGAGGTATTCATCGGGTTTATATTCCGAGGCGCCGGTTGCAATAATAGCGACGCCATGTTCGAATGCAATTTCTTCTCCTGCCTTGTTCCTTAGAGCCGATTTGAAGTTGCCGATAAACCCTTCAACACCGATGAGTTCGGAATTGAGATGAACATGAATATTGCTTTCATTTTCGACCTCATGGATAAGTTCGGAGAGCTTATGCTGAATATCTTCTCCCTTCCATGTCTTGTAAAGGTTTTTTGCCTGGCCACCTAAACGATTGTCTCTTTCAACCAGATTCGTTTCATAGCCCTGTTTTGCAAGGCTAAGCGCAGACGTCATTCCGGCTATCCCGCCACCGATCACCAGAGCGGTTGGATTTACATTTAGTCTGGCCTCTTCAAGTGGCTCCATTAAAGCCACTTTTGATACCGCCATGCGAACAAGGTCTTTGGCCTTTTCGGTGGCAATGTCAGGGTTGTCTTTATGAACCCATGAATCCTGATTACGGATGTTGACCATTTCAAACAGGTATTTGTTCAAGCCGGCATTGATCAATGTCTCCTGAAACAGGGGCTCATGAGTCTTTGGCGTACACGCAGCGACAACAATTCTGTTCAGGTTATTCTCTCGTATGGTTTGAGTCATGATGTCCTGGGTGTCCTGGGAGCATGTGTATAGATTGTCGGTCACATAATCCACATAAGGAAGATTGGCCGCATAATCCCTAACACCTGGCACATCGACTATTCCTGCGATGTTGACACCGCATTTACACACAAAAACCCCGATTCTGGGGCGCTCTCCAACAACGTTTGTTTCAGGGATTACCTCCTTTGTCTTTGTCATGGTATGTCTTGATAAACTTAAAATTTCACCTGCGGCACAAGCGGCTGCACTGGCATCTATGACGGATTGGGGTATATCTTTGGGGCCCTGGAATGCCCCGCTGACAAATATGCCATCCCTTGATGTTGCAATAGGCGAAAAGCTAGATGTCTGGCAGAAATTTCCGTCTGTCAAATCAATGTCTAAAGACCGGGCCAGATCAATCAATTCTGGGGGTGTTTCAAGACCAACAGACAGGACAAGCATGTCGAATATTTCGGTCTTGATCTGCCCGTCTTCCATGGTAAACTGGATTTCGAGATCATCGGACCCGGGAACCGGATTGACTGTGTGAATCCGAGATCGTATAAAGCGGACCCCCTGCTTTTCTTTTGCATCCTCATAAAATCTTTCAAAATCTTTCCCAAAGGTCCTCATATCCATAAAGAAAAGTGCACAGTCCAACTCATTGCCTGCATGTTCTTTGGCGACGACAGCCTCTTTGATGGCATACATACAGCAAACAGATGAACAGTAGGAATTGTTGCATCTGTTGACATCCCTTGAGCCAACGCATTGAAGCCATGCAATCTTCTTGGGTTCCTTTCTGTCAGACGGCCTTACAAGGTGACCTTCATAGGGACCTGACGCAGAAAGTATCCTTTCAAACTGCATTGCGGTAACGACATTTGGCAGTTCTCCAAATCCATAAAAATCCAGTTTGGAAGGATCATAGGGTTTAAACCCTGGCGCAAGGATGACCGACCCCACCTCGATTTCCTCAAATTCTTCCTGGTCTTTGTGCATGATGGCATCTGCCTGACAGACAGTTTCGCATCCCTTGCAATCCATTACATCCGCGATCTTCAAACACTGCTCACTATCACGCATGGCCTTAAGGGGGACGGCCTGTGGGTAAGAAATATAAATCGCCTTTCTTTTTGCCAATGCCTCATCATATTCACTGGGCACGAGGATCGGACAGACATTTATTCTTTCAATAGCCTGTTCCTTGCATACCTCTATACATTTCCAACACCCTGTACAGTTCAGTGTCTCATAGATAGGCTTTTCGCAATTGCATTCCTCAGCCTGTTCATGGGAACAGGTAATACCGATAAGACGGAGCCCCTGGGTTTCTATTTTGCCCATTTCCTCCAATTCATGGAGAGCCCTCACATCGCACCCTCTCACCACGGCTGCTATGCGGAGATCTGGTCGTCTGTTGAGCATCGTGTGGATGGTCTTTGCAAGGCTGTATCTGGGCTCGATCTCCAAATTTTCGAGTTCTTTGGGATCCCGAAAGAGATATGGTCCGACCTGTCCCCATCTATTTATGAGTCCAAGGACGCCGTCCCATCCTTCATTAAGGGCAGTTATTGCCTCTCTCTTGATCCATTCTTTCATTCTTGTTCTCCTATTGAAAAGGCCCTTTTGTTAATCTATTTTTGTTTCTGGATATTTACGGCACAAACTTTAAAGCCTGGGATTTTTGCCTCAGAATCCAGTTCTCTACCCGTAAGGATATTGGCAGCGCATTCGGAAAAATGAAAGGGAATGAAGACTGTTCCGGGCTTAACCTCGCTAGATATTCTGGCCTCAATCGATATCTCTCCCCGGCGGGAACTCACCGTAACGGGTTCTCCTGTCTTGATCCCCAATGTGTTCGCATCTTCAAGACTGATATCCATATATCCTGTTGGGGCTTCCTTGTTTAAAATTTCGATTCTTCTTGTCATGCTTCCCCCATGAAAATGGAAGGGAACCCTTCCTGTGCCGAGTATGTATGGATAGTCACTGTCCGGAAGTTCAGCAGGCGGAATATAATCGACGGCAAAGAATTTCCCTTTTCCACGGGGGAAATTTTTTTCATGGAGGAAAGGGGTCCCGGGATGCTTTTCATGGGGACATGGCCAGTGGAGCACTTCACCCTTGTCGAGCCTGTCATAGTTTATCCCTGCATAAGAGGAGGTCACGGACGAGATCTCCTTCATGATTTCTTCCGGTGAGCCAAAATCGAACCCCGTCGCGCCCATTTCCCTGGCAAGTTCACATATAATTTGCCAGTCGGGTTTTGATTGTCCTAAAGGATCTATTGCCTTTCTGACTCTTTGAACACGACGGTCTGTATTGGTGAAGGTCCCTTCCTTTTCAGCAAATGACGTTGCCGGAAGGATCACATGGGCAAGTTTGGCTGTTTCGGTTAAAAAAATATCCTGTACAATCAGTAAATCCAGGGTTTCCAATGCTTCTTTTACATGATTGGTATCAGGATCAGACATCATTGGGTTTTCCCCTACGATGAGCATCCCCTTAAGATCCCCTTTTTTAGCGGCTTCCATCATCTCCACGATGGTCAGGCTTGGCGCACTCGGTATAGATAATCTCCATTTTTCTTGGAATAGGGACCTCGCTTCCGGGTCAGCAATAGGTCTATAGCCTGTGAGTACATTGGGCAACGCCCCCATATCACATGCCCCCTGGACGTTGTTTTGTCCCCTGAGAGGATTTACTCCTGTAGAAGAGCGACCGATGTTGCCTGTTATCATGGCGAGGTTCGCTATGGACTTGACGTTATCGGTTCCCGTCGTGTGCTGGGTTATCCCCATGGCATAGAGGATCATCGCCTTTTCAGCCTGGCCGTAAAGAAGAGCCCCCTTCTCCAAGACCTCCCTGCTAATACCGGTAATTTCGCAAACCTTCTCTACCGGATACTCTTTGACCTTTTGCTTTAGTTCCTCAAATCCCTCTGTCCTTTCCCGGATAAAGACCTCGTCAATCAATCCCTTTTCAATAAGAATGTGAATCATCCCGTTGAGAAGGGCAACATTGGTCCCGGGTTTTACCTGAATAAAAAGGTCAGCATATTCCGTGAGGGGTATCTTTCGTGGATCGATGACGATGAGTTTTGCCCCTTTTTCTTTAGCCCGGATGATTCTGCTGGCTATCAAAGGGTGTTGACCTGTCGTGTTGCTTCCGATTACAAGAATACAATCTGTGTCATCGATCTCGGCAATAGAGTTTGTCATGGCTCCGGCCCCGAATGAAGCGGCAAGACCCGTCACCGTCGATGAGTGGCAAAGGCGTGCGCAATGGTCGAGATTATTTGTTCCCAGAACGCCCCGTGTGAATTTCATGATCAGGTAGTTTTCCTCATTGGTGCATTTTGCACTCGACAATACGGCGAGGGCATTTGGGCCATGGGTCTTTTTGATCCCAAGGAGGCCTTCTGCCACTCGCTTATAAGCCTCTGACCAACTGACCTCGATAAAGTCATCGCCCTTCCTGATCAAAGGCTTTGTGAGGCGGTCGGGTTTTTGAACAAAACGGTGGGCATTTCGACCCAGGACACACAAATCGCCCTCGCTGACAGGATGCGTTTTACAGGGAAGCACATCGGTGATTTCTCCCGCCAGGACTTTTAAGTAGAAATTGCAACCGGTTCCGCAAAATGGGCAGGTGGTAAGGATCATATCAAACTGCATAGCTTATCCTCCTTGATGACCTTTTTCTCTTTTCAACAAAGTTGAAAATCTCATCCTGCGCCTCATTCTCCAGACCGGGAATCACATCGAAGACCTTTTCAGGAGGGAGGTAGCGCACAAAATCTTGTATCATTTTCAGAGGGATGTGGGCTGGGCATGTATTCTCGCATTCACCGCAAAGCACACAGGTGTCCCATACCTGATAGGCTCTGATAAGGTGAAAGAGAGGGTAAGGAGGGGGCACTTGACCCCTTTCAACCCATTTCGATAGATTTAATCCGTCGGGTTCTTCCACATAGACAGGGCATATATCGATGCATCCATAGCATTTGATACATTTCTTGAACTGATCGCGCCAGAATCTTTTTCGTTCCTGCTGTGTCATCTTCAGGACTTCCTGAAGGGGTGATGGTTGTTTTATTACCTTTTCGTCTTGAATGGCTTTAAGTCTTTTCTGGACGATATTGGTCATTGCAGGATTTTCAGGATTTTCATCCATGCATGCCCTTACGCAGTCCCCACACTGAATGCATCGGGCTTCATCGATTCGAATCCTGTCAACCCACAATCTTCCATCGGCTTCTTTGGGGGGATGATCTGGGTCTATGAAAACCGTTGCACACTCTCCACAGCCCGTACATTTATCGACATCAACGTATCTGGGATTTCTACGGATCCTTACCTTGAAGTTTCCTTTTTTCCCGTCGATATTTTCTATGTTTGTGCAGGGATGGATTTCAATATTGATATGCCGGCCGACCTCGACCAGTTTAGGAGAGATAATTCACATAGCACAATCATTGGTGGGAAAGGTCTTGTCTAATTGTGACATGACCCCACCAATGGCCGGGGATTTTTCCACGAGGTGGACATAAAAACCTGAATCAGCTAAATCCAGAGCGGCCTGCATCCCGGCGATGCCACCACCCACAACCATTACAGAACCATTTAAACGCTGGCTTGATTGGGGTTCTTCCATAAGATAACTCCTCTATCTTAAGTTCATGCTCAGTTTCGTAAAAAGAGTATTTTTCGGCTATTATAAGAGGTTAATGCTCAATTGAAGGGGAGTGGACGCGGCAGAAAATGGTGAGGAATGTATCATTCTGCGGGCATATTAACCATCGGCATTTGCCCGATACCTTAATTCATTGGAAGGAACAGTTTACCACGAATTCATCATCATCTTTTGCAATTATCTTTTTAATGTCCACATTTATCCCTGCATAGCCAATGTCGTCACATTTCAGTTCCTTCTGACTAGAACAACCAACGATAAAGTAAAAACAAAATTTTTTCAAAGGTTTTTTCCCTAACCCTCATAAAATTTTGAATTCACACCGATTGCTGGATCGGAAAACTAAAATATATTGGAATTTCTGAAACTTATTGTGAAAAAGGGGGTATGGATCAAAAGATATTACCTGAATTTTGCACCAAGTACCTACTACGGCTTGAAGCGCTTTGCCTTTAAAGCTCGTTTCATGATTTTGATTCTCACCATATAGGGTATATGCCTGCGGATCAAAATCACTCCAACTTCGCTTTAAACACAAGGCTTTCTGCGCCTCGCTACGATACTTGGTGCAAAATTCAGGTATTAATTTGTGGTTTTTTGCGGCCCTTCCAGAACCTTTTCTTTTTTTAAAGAACGATTGATGTAAACAGCACATTGTTCACAAGCGCCGCTGCACAAGGTTTCCTGGGACTTTCGGATTTTGTAACAGGGAGCGGGGGCATTTTTATAGGCAGGACACTTCTCCTTCACCTCACAATCAAAAATATTCCAGCAGGGTGCCAGTTGAAGCAGGCGTTGTATGCAGGGCAACGTAAAGCCTTCATTATGAATTAAACGGGAAATCTGTCGTATCTGGTCTATTTCAAAATCTGAATAGATTCTATTATTTGTTCGGGTGTCCCTCCTGGGCTTGATAAATCCCATCTTTTCATAATCCCGTATGGTCTTTTGGGATAGATCAACCATTCTGGATATTACGCCGATTGAGTACTCGCCAGGTCTCTGACGTGTCTTTCGGTTTGCAGTTTTATAATGCAAGTTATGCCTCTGAACGCTAGATTTGAAAAACGTTTAGGATTGTAAAGTTTTTGATCAGCTAACCTTGAACCATGGCGCTTTGAACCTGATAAATGACGTTATTTTTTGGGGTAAAGCTTGCCGCCGATTCGGACAGCCTTGCCCTTATTGATCAGGCCCTCTTCCAAAAGCGCCTTAATTCTTGGGAGAAGCTTCTCTTTATCCACTGGCTTTTCAAAGAATTCATTGACTTTGAAATAGTCTTCATCTCCCCATTTTTCAAGCCGAACACCCAGTTCATCTCCCATTCCGGATATCCCAATAATAGGAATATCCTTAAGATCTGAATTGGTGCGAACTTTTTTACAAACATCAAGACCAGAGTAAATACTCTCCATCATGACATCCAACAAGATAAGGTCGGGCTGTTCCTTTTCGATAAGATCAATCCCCTTTTGACCGTCTCCTGCAGTCAGTGTTTCAAAGCCGTTTCGCTTTAGAAACGTCGCCATCGTGAAAAGGTAATCAGGGTTATCATCTATAATTATAATTTTCCCAGTGATTTCCATACCATCACCCCCTCATAGAGTTTTTTGTTTATCCTATTCCTCTTTAGAGGATCACCGCATCCTCAGGATGACCCTGAATATGGTTCCCTTGCCGGGAGCAGACATGACTTCCACCCATCCGCCGTGTTCTTTGGCAATCTTATCCACGACCATGAGTCCCAATCCTGTCCCTTCACTTCCTTTGGTGGAAAAGAATTCCTTGAAGATATTTTCTTTGGCTTCTTCAGCCATCCCCACACCATTATCTTCAACTTCAAACTTAAAATGAAATCTGTCATGAAAGTCCGCTCTTACAATCACGGTATGAGTGCGTTTCTTTTTGTCCTTTTTGCATGCTTCCAGGGCGTTCCATATGAGGTTATGCAACATCCTGCGGATATTTGTGGGATCCAGATTCACCATGGGTAAGGCCGGGTTTGAGCGGTGTTTAAGTTGTATCCCCAAGACCGTAGACTTTTCAAGAAATAATCCCACCACATCCTTTACCATCTCATCCGGAGATACCTTTTGGACCTTGGGGTCCCTTTTCTTGGAGGAATAGAGGATGTTTTGAGCGATCGTTGAAATCTCTCCGATATTCCGTTTAACGATATCCCATCCTTTTCCCGCAAGTTCCATATCTCCATCTTTTATCCCTTCATCAACCACGTATGCGCCACCTTGGAGGCCTTCTAAAATGTTTTTTATGTCGTGCGATAGTATCGCAAGCGATTGACCTAAAAAAGCAAGTTCTTTCTGAATCTCCTTGACTTGTGTGATATTCGTGGACATTTCAATAACAGCCGAAACATTTCCTGAAACGTCCAGTATCGGGGCTGAATAAACAACCAGTTGAGCCGTTTTCCCATTTGACAGATGCACATCCTCTTCACTGATGTGGACTTTTCTATCCTTAAATGATTTTTGGACGGGACAGGACTTACATATATCAGAACTCCCTTTATATGCCATGTGGCAGAGCTTGCCGATTCCTTCACCGAAATCTTTCCTGAAATTCTCGTTGGTAAAAAGGATTTGGAGTGAGCGGTCCTGTATGGAAAGATAGCATGGCAGGAGGTCAAGGATGGCCCTGAAACCCAATTCTGAGATAATCCCGGAGTTATCTGGCTGAGCTATAATCCCGTCTTTTGATTCCATTGTATTCATCGAAGAAACTTATACTCATCACCTGGGGATTTGTTTACGCTTTTATCACATTTATGGGGGTAACACCCTATTTCAAACTGTTCTCAATCGCCTGTAAAAGCTCATCGGGTTCCGGCGGCTTTTCTATATAGGCTGCCGGTTCAGCAATCTTTTCTCCCTTGTATTCGTCGAGAACTTTCTGGGAATGGAAAAAGGTCTTCTTGGATAGTGCGGAAACCATGATAATCGGAATATCCTTCATTTCAGGATCGTTTTTTAATTCACGATACATATTGATCCCGCTTTCCCTTGGCATCATCACATCCATTATGATGAGGGAGGGTTTTTTTTGCCGCGCAATCTCCAGGCCTTCCTTGCCGTCCACAGCAGAAAGGGGTTTGTAACCACTTGTCTCCAAAAGGGTGGTAATAAAGATTCTCATATCCAATTCATCATCCACAACCAGGACTCTTTTTGCCATTTTTACCTCCCTCTACCTTTGTGAAATCGCAGCCATCGTCTTCTCTCTTAATACATATGTCCGGGTAACGTAAATTGTTGGGCCGGATTTCTGATGGCTATGACATGACAGTGAGCATATTTGGATACATTGGCTACCGTGCTTCCGTGTTCGATCCTGTCCAACTCAGATTTTCCAAGTGTTCCCATTACAATCACATCTATATTGTTTTTTTTTGCATATCTGATGATCTCCACGTCCGGCGAGCCGCTTTTGACAGCAAATAAATAATTATTGAAATCACCCATTCTCTTCTCATACTCTTTTTTTAAGGCTTCGACCGCCCGTTTTTCTATATCCGCATTGAAGAAGGCTTCGCCTCCTTCAGACCCTTCCGGGATGTGTTCATCCACAACGTGTCTGCAATAGGCATAGGACGAATGTGGAATATGAAGGATATGTAATTTGGCGTCGTATTTTTTGGCAAGATCAAGGGCATGAAGAAATGCAATATTGGCGTCCTCGGAAAAATCAGTACAGAAAAGGATGCGCTTATATTCTATCATGATGGACTCCTTTTAAGGGTTAGATTGAAATGGATTGATTCTTTTCGGGCAGTCTTATAACAAAACTTGTGCCTTTTCCTTTCTCAGATTCAAACTCAATGACGCCCTGGTGTTCATCGATAATTTTCTTTGTGATCATCAATCCGAGGCCTGTGCCCCGGCTTCCTTTGGTGCTAAAGAACCTCTGGAATATCTTATTTTTTGTCTCCTCATCCATACCACAGCCATTGTCCACCACCTGAAACGCAACAGCCCAGTTTTCAGTCTTCTGTACCCGCAAAACAACGGTGCCATGGCTTTGGACAGAATCAACATTGATACACGCGTCAATGGCATTGGTGACCAGATTCAAAAGGCATCGATGGATTCTTTCCGGATCGAACCAAATTTGGGGGAGACTTTCATCCGACTCGATCTCCAATGAAATGTCATTGTCGCGGGCTCGGGCAAGCATGAGTTCGACGACTTCCTGTGCCGGTTTGTTGGGATCGCACAGTTGGTAATCCGGTGCACTCTCTTTAGCATAATTGAGTAAATCCAATGCCATATCCTTTAATCTGCCCACATTTCCTTTCAGCAAATCCCAACCCTGGTGAAGATATTTTTTATTGTTCAGCTGAAAGCCTTTCTCCAGGACAAATGTCCCCCCTGTTAGACCTCCGGTTATATTTTTTATCGCATGGGCCAAACCGGCTACGGTTTGCCCAACGGCGGCAAGTCGTTCTGCTTCTACCAGTTTTTTAGATTTTTCCTTAACAAGCTGTTCAAGGTTTTCTGTATATTCCCTGAGTTTTGTCTTCAGAATGATTTTTTCGTTGGCTCTTTTCAGGGCGATTTCCAGGACATCGTGGTTTATGGGTTTGGTGATAAAATCAGTGGCGTCAAACTTCAGACTCCGGATAGCCAGGTCCATATCACCGTGCCCTGTGATCATGATCACTTCCGTGTCCGGACTCTCTTCTTTGATCTTCTGAAGTAGCGCTATCCCATCCATCCCTGGCATTTTGATATCGGTCAACACGATAGGCGGTCGCATTTTCCTGAAAATATTTAAGGCTTCCTTACCCCCTTCGGCAGTATAGACCGTGTAACCGCTATCTGCCAATGCGATAGCCAGAACTTTTCGGATACCCTCCTCATCATCAACCAGAAGAATTTTTTGTGTCATTTGGCCTCATCAGGAACGGGAAAGTGAATAATAAAACTAGACCCGACACCTTCCTTGCTTTCTGCATGAATGTGGCCACCATAATCCTGTATAATGCCATAGCTGATGGAAAGTCCAAGCCCTGTGCCTTGACCCACTTTTTTGGTTGTGAAAAAAGGTTCAAAAATCTTATCTAGGATTGATTTTGGTATGCCCATCCCCGTATCTTTCACTTCAATGGTGACCATTCCTTTCTTAAAGGCGGTTTTTAGCACTATCTGTTTGGGCTCGCCCTCGTGATTTGCCCCGGCACTCTTTTCTTCAATGGCATCCCTCGCATTGATAAGCAAATTAATGAAAACCTGCTCCAACCGGTTGGGATCCGCAAGAATGGGAGGAAGGTCTTTTTCCAATTCCTTTACAACGCTTATTTCTCTCAGCTTCAGTTGCTGACTGAAGATTTCAAGGGCCTTTTCCAGGGGTTCATTTATCCGGACTGTTTCTTTTTTGATATCCGATTTTCGACCGAATTCCCTCATATGATTAATTATCTTCGATGCACGATCAACATGGCTGTCAATCTCTTCAGCCAGGGTTCTCAAAATCTCATCTTTTATGGGCTCGTTCTTCTTAACTTTATTAATGAGAAAACTACTGGACGTCTTTATTACGGATAGGGGTTGATTCAATTCGTGTGCAACCCCCGTGGCCATCTCTCCCAGGGTTGACATTTTACTGGCCTGTATGAGTTGCTGTTCAGCCGTGAGTCGTTTGGTAATATCGCTTGCAGTAACCAACAGAACCTCTTGCCCGGCATATTCGGAAGAAGAAATACGAATGTTTACATAGATCGTTATGCCATCTCTTCTGATGTGTCGTACTTTATTCAGGACATTAGATGACTTTATTTCTAACGCGTATTCTTTCCGATAATTTTCTTCAAAGAAATTGAGAAAAGAGGTGTTTAATATCTCTTCTTTGTTAAATCCATATATGGCGGTCGTACTTTCATTACAGTCCAATATATCAAGAGTCTTTCTATCCAGAACAAACACCGGATTGGGGATGGTGTCAAATATGGTCTGGTATTTTTTTTCTGACTTTTCAACCTCTTCTTCTAAAAACTTCAACTGGGTGACGTCGAGGCTCATCTCCATGGCAGCAACGACTTCCCCTTCAGTATTCTTTATTGGCGCACTCCTGACCACCCAGTAAGATTTACTGCCGTCTTTACTGACTCCCGTCTCTTCGCTTGAGTGAGGCTTGCCATCTTCAAAGGTTTTTAAAACAGGGCATGACTTGCACCTCTCAGACCGGCCTTTGTACGCTTGATAGCAATAATCTCCTTTGTCAGGGGAAAACTTATTGGCAAATTCGTGGTTATACCGAATGAGTCTGAGGTCTTTGTCCTGCACTGTGATGTAACAGGGGGCCAGTTCAAAGAGAGTCTGATATTCATCCCTCTGCTCTTGAGGCTCCCCCGGTTTTTGATCTACTTTTGTTCCCATCAATCAATTCTTTTCCAGGGTGTCACCACACACACTTAATCCTCGTCCTCTTTGGGGATCATGTGTTCGGGGATCTCCATATGCTCGGTAATTGCCTCTTTGAAGTGAATCGCTTTGATGCCAAGATCATATTCCTTGGAAAGGTCCCTTATCTGGTCTATACAATTATGACAGGGCACGAAAACAATTTTGGCCCCCGTCTCACGGATCTGCTCGGCCTTAATTTTTCCGGATGCAAGACGATGTTTTCTCATCTCACCGCCCATCGGCAGAGCACCACCACCACCGCCGCAACAATAGTTGTAATTACCCTGGTATTTCATCGGTCGGAAATCTTCAGAGAGAAACACCGCCAACCCCCGGTTTTTCTCAGCCAGACCGCCGTTGCGAATAACGTTACATGGATCCTGAACCGTGGTAGGTTCCTTTATCTTATCTTTTAGCTTAATCCGACCATCCCGAATGTAATCGTGAAAAAGCTCCACAGAGTGAATGACTTCTTGCTTCGGTGTATATCCCAGCCATGCTGGCGCTTCGAACCGAAGCGCTCTATAGGCATGACCTCATTCCGTGACAGCAATCTGTTGGACCTCCAATTCTTCTGCCCGCTTGAATGTGTTTTCAACAATCAGCTTGGCCGTTTTGGCATCACCGCAAAACATCGCTAAATTCGTGGCATCCCAGCCGTCTTCGCTGCATAACGTGTAATCTTCGCCTGCCACATGGAATATTTGTGCCACTTCCATAATATCCTGGGGATAAAATTTAGGTTCCCGGGCATTTACGGTATATAAAATTTTGGCTCCTTTTTTGTCTATGGGGATCTTGAGACCCACTAACTCATCAGCAGTCTCTTCCTCGCACCACTCGATGGTGTCTACCCAATCTTCCTTGGTGACAGCCATCTGATTACCGAACTCATTATAGTTCTCAATTGCCGCAAGCAGTCCTTCCGGGACTAATCCCTGAGAAAGGAGTAGTGATCTCAAAAGAGATATCATCTGGGCGATATCTATTCCAAAAGGACAGTACAGCGTGCAACGTCGACACATGTTACATTCATGATAGACCGTATCATAGACCTTCTGAAGAAAATCTCGGTCAACCTTCCCCTTTTTTTTAAGAATATCTTTCAAAAATTTCACCTTGTAAGCCGGAATCATCTGAGGATCTTTGCCGCTTGAAAGGTAATAATGACAGGTATCCGCACACAGCCCGCAACTGGCGCAGATGTTGAGCCACATCTTGAACCGTGCCGGCATTTTTGATTTTAAAAAGTTCATAATCTCTTTGGCGTCTATCTCTTTGGTGTCTGTGGTCTTTATTTGCTCAGTCTTTTTTGCGTCTGCTGCTTTGGTCATCTTAAAGCTCCTTGGATGTAAAATAGTCTCCCGCTTGTCACATGGAATAGCCTCTGCGTCCAAATTCAAAAGCAGTCGCTCCTCTGGAAAAGAAGAAGAGAACGAAATGGGAAAGCTTGGTAAACGGAATTAGGATAAGCATTAACTCACCGGATAGCATATGGATGACCTGAATATTGTCCCCGAGAAAGCCGATCGTGTCTACGGTTCCGTGTGTGAGGAAATACCCGGTTACAAAAGGCAGAGCAACAACAACGATCAGCAGATAATCTGAAAAAGTGGAGAGAAGACGAATATCGGCAGATATTATCCGTCTCAGAAAGAAGAAAAGCGCTATAGCTAAAAATATCAGGGTCATCCAATCGGCCAGTCTATCCGGGATGGGTGTCCATGCCCACTCAAAACGGGATTCCTCCCAGAGGATGATATGGCCTGAAAACCATATGGGGACAACAATGAGGCAGATATGAAAGATATACGCCAGAATCGTGAAGATGGGGTTCTTGACAACATCCTTGTTCAAGGGAAGTAGCCAACGACCCAGGGTCGCGAAAAAATACTTCCATCTAACATACTGATAAATGATGGTATCTTTTTTTCTTGATACGGTGACAAACAGGAGCACTCTTAATATGCTGCCAATCATAAAAGTCAAAAATGAGATCCATAAGAGTGGTCCTTCAACAAATAAAAAAAAGTCCACAGTCTTTTATCTCCCTCTCTGAAGTCGCGTTTTACAATCTAAATCGCAAGGTTTCCATCCCGATTTATCGGGTTTAAAAAAGCGGTTTTACCATTTCATTTTTTTTTGGGTATATATCTATACATAATTACTTATATACATTATTTCTTCTTATTTCAATAAGAAAATGCACTGGTAAAATCGCCAGCTTTTATTGTCACCTTCTCAAACTTAAGACAAACAGTTAAGATAGGGTGAAGGACTTGGGAGAACCCCCAAATTCGAAGCCAGGTTTTTGTATGAAGAAAAAAAGTCGACAAGCATGATGCAATATACCATCTCTTGATTGATGCCTTTTTTTGTCTGGACGGATCTTTTTGCAAATCCTATAGTGTTTAATGGGTATGTGGGGAGGGGGGTT
>Ga0180435_10003793_pt1 | contig 15041 bp, 14 predicted proteins | sample SS_ome_3_FD_132467 | JGI IMG/M metagenome (GOLD analysis project Ga0180435, IMG submission 132467) | Hypersaline lake sediment archaeal communities from the Salton Sea, California, USA - SS_3_S_1 metaG | ecosystem: Environmental > Aquatic > Non-marine Saline and Alkaline > Hypersaline >... | reverse complement strand
TCCTACTATTTTTATATCAAAAATCTGTTCTTTCTTTAGGAGGCCTTATGCATGAGTTTGGGCGCGGACGTTGCTGATCATATCTCCGCACCAGGCTTGTTAAAAAACTCCCCGAGTGCTCATTTATATGATACGGGTGCCGTTATTGGGGATCATGGTGCCAGGTTAGAGAACGCTGTGGCCTGTGCGCTGCTGAAGAAATTGCACTTTATTGAAGATACAACCGGCAGTCAGGTGGCACTGCATTATCTTCGTGATAAGGAAAAGCATGAGGTAGACTTCATTCCGTTAATAGACAAGTTGCCAACAATGCTGATAGACGTCAAAATGAGTGCCAATCGATTTTCACCATCCTTGTTCAAATTCAGGAAATATTTTGGCAATATTAAAACCTACCAAATCGTTTTTGATCTGAAACGAAGACGCGGAAAGGATGATTCACGTATGCTGCCTGCTCATGAGTTTTCAGTCAATATATGAATCGGTGGCCTAAGAATCTTTTTTAGGCGCAGGTCTGGTACGACGCGGTCGTCTGCGCGGGGGGCGTTTTCGTCCTGCTCTGCCGGGCCTGGGCTTTTGTTTCTGCCGGGAATACGATTTGGATTTGGATTGCACCGGTGTGGGCTTTTCCAGCAAGGCCTCTTCCGGTTGGATACAATGCAGTTCCCGTCCCATAAATTCCTCGATGGGCGCCAGATAAAACCCATCCTCTTCATCCGCAAAACTGATGGACGTTCCAGCGGCACCGGCACGACCGGTGCGACCAATTCGATGCACATATCCCTCTGGATCGCGCGGCAGGGTATAATTGAATACGTGATCCATACTGTCGATATGAATGCCGCGCCCGGCGACGTCGGTGGCTACCAGCGCCCGAATTTTACCCTTTTTGAAATCCTCCAGGCGGCGCAGGCGCTTTTTTTGGGGAACGTCACCCGAAAGTTCATTGCAGTTGATGCCGTGGCGCTTTAGTTTGTCTGTCAGTCGTCGAACCTCATCCCGCCGGTTGCAAAAAATAAGCACCCGTTTCAAGTTTTGTTTTACAATAATATTGTATAGCAAGGCAAATTTTTCTTCGGTGGTGACGATATAGACGATCTGGTCTACGGTATCCACGGCAATTTGTTCCGGTTCGATTTCAACCGTTACGGGGTCGCGTGTCCACTGGGAGGCCAAGCGGACCACTTCGGCTGTCAGGGTGGCACTAAAAAGCAAGGATTGACGTTGATCCTTTTTAGGGGTGCTATAAACGATTTTACGGACATCCGGGATAAAGCCCATATCGAGCATGCGGTCGGCCTCGTCGATGATGAGAATTTCCACTTTTTTAAGATTTAAATCACCCCGTCTCTGAAAATCGAGTAAACGACCCGGTGTCGCCACGATGATATCAACCGGTTTATTCACCAGCTGGCGTCGTTGTTTCTCGTAATCCATGCCACCGAATACCGGTTGGACAGTCAATTTGGTATATTTTGTCAGCTGGCGTGCTTCCTCCACTATCTGCAGAACAAGCTCACGGGTAGGTGCCAGAACCAGAACCCTGGGTGTGCCTGCTTTACGTCGTCCCTGAATGGGATTGTTTAAGAGCCGGGTAATAACGGTAATTAAAAAGGCGGCTGTTTTACCGGTCCCGGTTTGGGCCCGGCCACTGGCATCCTTTCCGGCGAGCGTACTGGGTAATATTTCAGTCTGTATGGGGGTGCAATACGTGAAGCCGAGATCAAAAATCGCGTGCATAACCGGCCGAGGCAGGTCGAAATCATGAAAACGTGTTTGGCCTTCCTGCGGTAATACCTTGAATTTGGAAATGTCCCACGGCTTACGGGGTGGATGCTTTGGGGCCTTCGGGGATGACGGTCCGGGCGCGGGATGCTTTTTCCCCTTTTTGGGATGTTGTTTCTGAGCACCCGGTGGCTTTTGGCGATTCCGTGGTTTGGAATCTGCAGCGGGACCGGTTGGGGGGCGCTTTGATTGGGGGGGCTTTTGTGATGGGTCTGTGGCGCTATCAATTGCCCCCTTTGTTTTGGTTTTGATTGAATACAGAACCTTTTGTAACAATTTTATCATGTTAGCGGTGGTCTCTTTCTATAAGCAGGTGAATGGGGAATGTATCCCACGTGTCGTTAAGGATATCGGCGCATGTGAACATGCGGTTGCTGCATCCATTGATTAAATTTTTTGCGGAGCCATATTTTGAAGCGCAGACGCGTTGGCGGAAATAAAAGTAAAAGTCCGGCGATATCGGTTAGTAGGCCGGGTGTTAGCAGCACAACACCGGCCACGAAAATGATCAGGGCATCGAGTAATTCTTCAGCGGGGGTTTCACCCTGTTGGAGGCGTTCGCGCACCCGCATGATGGCTCCCAGTCCCTGCATCCGGGCAAGAAAAGCGCCCACAGCACCGGTCAGGATCACCAAAAGCAAGGTGTTTACAGGTCCAATGGAGGTGCCAAGTTCGATTAAAAGATACAATTCGATGAATGGAATCAGCGTGAAGGCCAGAAACAGCTTTACAAACATAATATTCCTTTACTTTGGTAAAAATCACTTAAGCGATTTTATTCAATAATGGTGACATAAAGTGACTGTGTCAAGAGTCGCGACCGGAACGGAATCCTAAGAAAGCAATTATATAATTTAATCAGGGAGATAGATATCAGAGTGATTGTAGGCTTGACCGGAAATGGCTTTCGCTATAACCAGATTTGAAGTAATGCTGGGCGATACGGCTGGTTTCGTTGCGCCGGAGAAGACGGCCGAGATGGGAAAGCGGTTTTGAGAATAAAATTATTTAAACCAAGGCGGATGGATCGTATTAAAATGCAAACTAAAAAACCCATGAAAGACATCGATTCAGCCGTAAGGAGCCGGTTAATCAAGGTTGCCCTTGGGGTATACCCACCGGTTCTTATTGTGATGCTGGTACTGGGCGCCAAGATGCTTGGCAGTCTCAAGAACCAAACAAGACTTCAGTAATGCCTTCAAAATCGTTGATGAGGTATTAAGCCAGGCTCCCAAACTTCCGGAGTTATCGAATGACATTCGCCCTGATGGGGATCGGTGATATTTTTGTTCTTATTCAGGGCCTCATTTCATAGGCACCGTTCAAGGGCGCCACATGCTTTTCCCAGATTGCATTGAAGCGCGCGTGATCCACCACTGACTTGCGAATCATTTTTAGGGCCAGGGCCATTTGCTGATCGCTGCTGCTGGGCTTGGCATACAACTGCAATGCGAATTTGGAAAAGTCCCGCACCATGAAATCAAAGATTTGGTCCAAGAGATCGGATTCAACTTCGTAAATGGCTGCATTTTCGATGATCAACTGTCCATAGGCCACCAGAGTAAACAGCTCTCCCAAAGTTAGCAGAAAATCGATATCTTTCTGCTGGGCCTCATCCGGGGTCGCAGTCATCAGAAATTCTTTTAACCCAGTGATTTGTTGCTTAAAGACAGCTATATTCGGTAGATCAATACTGTCGTAAGCAATCTGATAGTCATGGAATTGGATTTTGCCAAGGCCGCGTGTAGGCCCCTGGTTAAACAGGAAGACGTCATCGGCAGGCTCATTTATTCGGTCAATTTTCGGAAAGTCACCCGGTTTGAAAAAATAATTGGCCATGAATTTGATAATCAGCGCCATGTTCACATGCACGGTGCCCTCCAGCTTGGGTAAGGCCCGGATGTCCTGGGCCGCCATTTCAAAATAGGTGTCTTTTTCAAAACCTTTGGCGGCGATGACGTCCCAGATCAGATTGATCACCTCTTCACCCTGGGTGGTCACTTTCATCTTGGTCATAGGGGTATAGAGAAGGTAGCGGCGATCCTCGGCAGAGGCTGAGCGTATGTAGTCGGCATTTCTGAGCGCAAACAGTTTCATGGCCACCAGGCGGCTGTAGGCGTCCACAAACAGCTGTCGGATGTGGGGGAAGTCGGTGACATACTTGCCGTAAAGATTACGGTTGGCGGCATGTGTAATGGCTTCATAGAGGGCATGGGTGCATATACCGATGGAGGCCCAGCCCAGATTGTATTTGCCGACATTGATGGTGTTCAAGGATGAATCCCAGGCCTCGCGCCCCCGCGAGAGAATATCGTCTTCTGAAACCGGGTATCCCTGAAGGGCAAATTCAGCCACATAATTTTGGGAGTTGACCACATTTTTGATCAGATCGAAATTGTCATGCTGTGAATCGGCGACAAAAAATACGTACTCATCGGTTTCAGTGTCCTTGGCAAAAGTTGAAACCAGGGCGGCCCGGTTGGCATTGCCGATGTAGTATTTTCCGCCATCGGCTACATACTGACCGTCTCCCAAGGGTGTCAGGGCCATCTCCGAAGAATAGAGATCTGCCCCGTGAGCCTTTTCGGACAAACCAAAAGCAAAAATGCCGCCTTCAGAAAGCATTTTAGTCGCCAGTTCTTTGACCTTCTGATTATTGCTCATCCAGATGGGACCCAGCCCAAGGATTGTCACCTGCCAGTTGTACCAATAGGGCAGCCCATAGAAACCGAGGATTTCATTAAAGGCACAGTTGCGATAGGTGTCCCAGCGGCAGTCATCTGAACCCAATTCAGACGGGGTCAGTAGCTTTGAGAATATTTTTTCCTGCTTTATGAATTCGATAAAATCAGCATACCATTCCCGTTGCTCATAGTCCTGCTTGAGTTTATTTTTCCCTTTTTTTTCAAAAAATTCAATGGTTTTAAGCATGATCTGCCGGGAGGTTTCATCCAGATATTCATAGCGGTTTTTCTTGGGATTTAATAACATGGTCAGTCGTCCTTTCGAGTATATATCAGCAAGTCATTTTCGAGTGTCTGCTTTGAAGCACATTCTTAGCATATGTTGACGGCCGAGCCAATATCAACTATTCTTCGAAAATCAATTGGCCAAATATCTATAGCGGAGGAGACCCCATGGCTTCCAATAAACCCATCTCCAGAAAAAAAATTGAAGGACTGATCCGCGATTTTATTACCGAGTCACCGGAAAATAATATGAATGATGAATCCGGGAATCCGGCCTGGAGATATTTAATCTGTGTGATGATCTGATCACCATTACAAAGAACATCTTGGAATTGATAAGAATATGACCAGCCGATTAAAAAATGACTTGATCCACATCAGCGCTATGGGGCGGGCGTCCGGTCGCCGTATCGCATCAATTGAAGACCTGGATCCCAAAGAGGGCATTACACGTCCAGAATGCTCAGCGGCAAATAAGATACTGCGAGACTACACGGTTCAGCGGATGCGGGCAGCTGGTTTGACTGTGAGGGTGGACCGTGTGGGCAATATTTTTGGCCGCAAAGCCGGCAAACAGGATAATCAGAAGGCCGTCATGATCGGATCGCATCTGGACAGCGTCATCAATGGCGGCAACCTGGATGGCGCTTTGGGCGTATATACCGGTCTTGAAGCTGTTCGGAGGCTCAGGGAAGATGCCTTTGAAAATACGCGTCCCATTGAGGTGGCGGCTTTCACCGGCGAGGAAGGATCCGCGTTTATCACCGGTACCATGATCGGTAGTGCGGCTTTGGCAGGCGATATATCGCTTGAAGAGGCCCTGTCCATCAAAAACACACAGGGGCAAAGGCTGGGTGATGCCCTGCGCCATATCGGTTACCAAGGAGACTATGCATATCCGGGCGAGGCCATTGGGGATTTCATCGAGCTGCATGTTGAGCAGGGACCCATTCTGGATACAGAAAAAACGCCCATTGGCATCGTGGAAAGTATTAACGGGATGGCATGGCTGAAATGCATTATAAGGGGATCTGCGAATCATGCCGGAACCACACCCATGCATGCCCGTCAGGATGCATTGGCGGCGGCAGCGGATGCGGTCTTATTCTTAAACCAGCGTTCTCGCGAGATGGCAAAGGAGACAGGCACCGGCGTTGTCGGTACAACCGGCCGGCTCATGGTGCAACCGAACAATACCAACATCATACCGGGCGAAGTGGAGCTGGGTCAGGACATCCGGGCAGCCACAATAGAGCACATGCAGGATTTGATCGCAAAGATGTCGGCTTACCTGGAGGGACTTGCCCATAAGTATGCCGTGAATGTGGACGTTTTTAAAGCGGATATTCAACACCCCTTGCGGTTGTCTGATAAGATGGCGGACGTAATCGAATCAGCCGCGATTGGTGTAGGGATCAATTTTAAACGCATGCATAGCGGCGCCGTACATGACGCCCAGAACATGACGACTTTAGCAAGAACAGGCATGATTTTTGTCCCCAGCGTTAACGGCATCAGCCACGCTCCTTTAGAATGGACCCATTGGGATGACATTGAAAAGGGGGCGGTAGTAATGACGAAGGTACTCAAATTAATATCTTAGGCAAAGCATAGTTTGGGGACGTCCTTTATATTTCTATATTTGGGATTGATTACTGAAATAACATTAAAATAAAACAGTTAATCAAATATAGAAATATAAAGGACGTCCCCTATTTGTCCATGGGGAAGATATTGGCAAAAGCGTTATTGTTCTGACGCGTGTAATTGAACAGATATCTCAGTGACTTGATAAAATCATTCAGATTTATAGCTCGGATCATTCCGATTCACGATTTTTAATTTGCGCCATTCGGGTGCGTTGTCAAAGGGTAGGGTATCGTCATCATAATCCCGTAAGAAGTAATTGCCTTGACCGTCGGTGTACACATGGTTGTAAAGGGGTAGGTATTTGCGCCTGTTCGTCTGGGGGTCATAGGTCTCAATCTGCTCAGTGATTACCTTGTAGAATTCTTCTTGAATATCACTCCGGGTTTGCGATCGGTTTGCCGCGATTTCATTGTCGATGCGATGCATATCCTGGATGACCTGATGATATTGCCGGGCCCGTTGCCGGGCGGCGGCCGAGGCTTTTCGGACCCAGCGCGGGTCCAGTCGAAATGAACGGATACAAATTTCCATGATACGTTCATCCTGAGGCCAGCGTGATTGAGGCGCCAAGAGCCCGAAGGTGCCCACCGTGGACCAAATCAGGCCATTGAGATCGTAATTGATGCTGTAGATTCGACCGGACATGGGCGTTCCCTGAATGCTGCATGCGATGTTGACATACCCGTAGTCCGATCGCGATGCGATTTGGGGAACAAAGGGTCGCAACTCAGGAGCGGACACAGGACTGCCGACTATGCGGGCATTCTGGAACTCATTGATGGCAAACTGCCCGAATACGATATATTGGACGTAGCGGGCTACGTCGAGATATGGATAGATCCAGCACCCGTTCAAAACCTGGCCGATCTGCGGTTGTAGTATGCCGCCGCTGGATTGAACATGAAACCGGGGGTCCTGGAAATAGAAACGCGGGTACCATCCAAAGAATGAACGGCCATCTGGACTGGTCACGCGGAATCGGATGTTGGTTTCTACCAGGTCCACGATGTTCCAGGGAACCCCGCTGGGAATCATGCCGCCTTCGGCTTGCCAACCCTTGGGAATCAGCAAGCTAAAGGCTTTTTGATACGCTTCGGTATAGGTGGACAACATCACACCCTTGTGGTCCGCTTTTTCAGACCCGGCATTCGCAGCGCCCACCGATATCAGCACGCACATAATCATGAAGCCAACAGCCCGTATGTGCCGAATGTTTCGTGAGAAAAATCCTTCTGGCTTTTGGGTAAAATTCATACCGCTACAGTATCGCGCAAAAATAGCGGTTGTCAAGAATACCCGGTGGCATTTAGTCGCCTTCGTTGAATACCCTGCATCAACGCGACTGAGGCTTTGGCGTGAGCCTCAGACTTCGGCGAGCTCAGTCGAGCCGCCGAAATCCTGGTCGAGGTCTTGCCCGGGGAACTTCATTTCTTTTGCGATACACCAAAGAACTGCTCAGGCTCTTTTTCACGACCGGCTTTGATTACATATTCCAGTTCACCCGCCAAATCCGGATTCAGGGCTAAGAGGGTTTGGTGATCCTGCAAGGCCAAGTCGCGATTGCCCATCTGAACATGTAATACGCCACGGTACATAAAAGGTTCCGGCAAGGTGGCTTTTAGCTGAATTGCGCGGTTGTAATGCGTAAGGGCCTCATCAAATTTAGCTGATCCCTGCTTACGCAAGGTGTAGGCCAAATTGTTGTGTGCTTCGGCAAAAGATTCATTTTGTTTAATTGCCTTGCGAAATTGTTTTTCGGCTTTCGCAAATTTTTTGTCCAGCATCAGCGTGACGCCCTTGTTATAGTATTTGACATCTTTGTCATCAGACGGCGCTACGGAAGAACTACCGGCAGCCATCGCCTGCGATCCGAAAAAAGCTGTAAGTATGATGAATATAATTGTTGGTTTCATGTCATTTTCTCCTTTGTTAGCGGAAGGTGCGCAATGCCCCCATTCCACCATCCATTGAAATAATCTGGCCTGTAATCCAGGATCCTTGGTTCGAAAGCAGAAGTGCCGCCAATTGCGCAATTTCCCGGGGTGTTCCAATACGCTTTAAGGGGTGTCTTTGTGCCGCCGCTTCCCGTTTGGCATCGGTGGATAGAAGATCTTTTCCCAGAGGCGTATCGGTCAGTGAAGGGGCGATGGCATTCACCCGGATGCGGGGTGCGAATTCAGCCGCCAGTGATCGCGTTAAACCTTCCACGGCTCCCTTGGCACTGGCAACCGAGGCGTGAAACGCCATGCCGGTTTGAACGGCTACGGTGCTAAAAAGGACAATCGACGCACCTGTACGCGATTTTCGCAGGCGTTTCAAGGTTGACTTGATGGTTCGTACAGCCCCAAGCAAATTGAGATTAAAATCATGCAAGAAATCCTCTGTTTGGAGCCGTTGCAACGGCATTAGGTTAATGCTGCCGGGACAGTAAACCAGCCCATTCAAGCTGTCGGGTAATCCGTCCAGGTCAGAATCTTCTTTGCTGGCATCGTAAGTAAACTGATTCACGTTTGGATAACGGGAGAAATCCGACGGGTTTCTGGATCCAAGGTAAATGGTATCCTGATTTTCACTGAGTAATTTGACTAGCTCCAAACCGATACCGGAGCTGCCACCGACGATTAAGTAATTGCTGTCACCCATTGAGAGCCTCCTAAAACGGCCAAATTGGTTGTATTGGTTTTAAAACCTGAAATATGATTGATCAGAAATAATTCATTCGCGTGCTATGGCAGCCACACGGCTATAAGTTCGGGCGTCATCTGAGCGGTCTTGACACTGTTCATTTTATTGGTGTCGTCATCATCAGCGTCGTCAATGAGTCCGCTGGATATGAAACAGACTCATCCGGAATTAAATAAAAGCCTTAGCAACGTTTTGTATGTTTTCATTTTAACTTCCTGGCTTAGCGCATCAAAGGACATCAAGAAAGTTTGAGCTCAAATGAATATTTAAAATTAGGCCTGGATCCGGGTTTTGTAAATAGGGATATAATAGGTTTATAATGATAGGTAAAACCTGCTTATATGAAAAGGCAGCTGAATGGAATAGGTTGAATTGGGCATGGTAGAACAAAACTGAACTGATCTATACCGGCGTTTGTAATCAGTCAGGCGGGAAGCGAAATTTTTCTTTCGATCCATGGTCAAATATGTAATGAGGAAGAGAGCGGGAGGAGAAAGCGTTGGCCATGTCTTATTTGTTACTTGTTGTTTTTTGGGTAGCATGGTGCGTGCTGCACAGTGCTTTGATCAGTCTTTCTTTTACCGAATGGCTGCGCAAACAAATGCCGGGAATGACGCCATATTTCCGGATTTTTTATAACAGTGTATCGCTTTTAACACTCTTGCCGGTTCTCTATTATGCCTACTTGTTGAGGGGAACTGTAGTAGTCAGCTGGGGCGGGCCCTGGCGCATGCTGCAGATTGTACTGATTTTGCTGGCTGTACTGATGTTTGTCGCCGGAGCTCGGCGCTATGATTTGGCCCAATTTCTTGGTTTTCGCCAGATAAAGGATGAAAAAGCGTGCAGCCTGCTAACGGACGATTGTTCTTTGGATACCCGGGGTATTCTCTCCATTGTGCGCCACCCCTGGTATACCGGCGGCATCTTCGTTGTCTGGGCGCGACCTTTGGATTTGGCCGCCATATTGACCAACCTGGTGGTCTGTGCCTATTTCGTGGTCGGTGCCATCTTAGAGGAGCGCAAGCTGGTACTGCAGTTTGGTGAGGAATATCGTAGCTACCAGAAGCGGGTGCCCATGCTGTTTCCAGTGAAATGGTTGGCACGCAAATAAAATTGGTCCGGCATTTCTTAACCCGCGGGCCCATTGGTGAACATTACCGAGCCATCGTGATCTTTCCATCGTGTATGTTGCATGCAGTTATTCTGACTTTTCAGGCTGGCGATAAACCACCAGGCGATCGCCGGGGTGGATGGGGCGGCGGATATCGATGCGATTCCAGATAATGAGGGCGGCCAGGGGTACGCCAAAGCGTTCGGCGATCAGGGAAAGATTATCGCCATCCTTGACGACATAGATTTGTTCCTTCTGGGTTGCCCGGTATTTATCCACCAGATTTTGAAATTGTTTTTTGAAATCTTTTGAGGCCCCTTCGGGTATCAGAATCGTATGATCACCCTTGGAAAGATAGTGGCCGCGGATGTGGGGATTGAGATCTTTGATGACTTTAAAATAGGTTTGGGCTGCCTGGGCAACCAGTCGAATAGGAACCTCGTCGGCACATTTGACCTGGACCGAATCAAATTGGCGCGGCGGATACAGCTCTGTCGGCTTGAGTTTAAAGCCATATTTTTCCGGATGGTTGAGAATGAGTTTGACTGAAAGGATGCGACAAAGATAGCGCTGGGTTTCAAGGGGCAGATAGAGCTCGTAGTAATCTTTGGTGCCTTGTTCCAGGATTTCGGCCGTAAGGCCGCCTTCACCCATGTTGTAAGCGGCAGCCGCCAGCGTCCAGGAGCCAAAATCAAGATGAAGTTTTTGAAAATAGCGGATAGCGGCTGCGGTGGCGGTCACGATGTTGCGGCGTTCGTCCAGATACCGATTCACGGTCAGGCCGAACTTGCGTGCGGTGGCCGCGGTAAATTGCCAATAGCCTACGGCGCCCTTACGCGATCCCACATGGGGCCTCAGGGCACTCTCGGTCAGGGCCACGTATTTGAGATCATCCGGCAGGCCGGCTTCTTTAAGCGCTTTTTCAATGATGGGCAGATAGCGATTGGCCCGCTTGAGCCACAGAATAACCTGGGGACGGTCCCAAAGGGACAGCAGCATGTCTTTTTCAAACCGTTCGCGGACTTCCTGGTTTTCAAGGGGAACTTTCTCACCACAAAATTCCAGATCTGTATCAAACCGCAGGGCAGCAATCAGGGAGGAAGCCTCGGCGCTATCCGCGTGAACAACGCCAGCTGACAGGCATAGAGCGAAACATATCAAGAGGATTACACGGGTTTTATTTCGATTTGAATTGTCGCTCATGGTCGATCAGATCCTGCCATATGGAAGCTAAATTATCCCGATTGCCGGAGCGTATCGCTTGATGCAAGAAGCAACCAGCCGCTTATGGCTTATCGCTTAGTTCTCACGGCTTTTTGGTTTCGCTTAGACCCTCGAACCCGCACCTAGCAACACCCCGAATCATCACCACAACTACCGGATGCACAGGTGGAACCACAACCGCAAGATTCCTGGGTCTGGGTTCGGGTTTCACTGATGCCGACCACTTCAATCGCGAAAGTCAGCGCTTGACCGGCCAAGGGGTGGTTGAGATCAAATACGACATTTTCATCTTCGATGCGATCCACGCGGGCCGGAATCTGCTGACCGTCTTTGGTGGTGAGGGCTAAAATTTGACCCACCTCCGGTTTCATCCCTTGGGGGATTTCGGTTTTCGGAAACTCATAAACCCGGCTGTCATCACGCTCACCATAGGCGTCCTCTGGAGGGAGGGTAAATGTCTTGGTTTCGTTAACGGCCATACCCATGAGGGCCGATTCGAATCCCGGGATCACGTTTCCAGCACCTATCTGGACTTCTAATGGCGGACGCCCCTTGCTGGAATCAAATTCATCACCGTCATCCAAAGTGCCTGTGTATTCAACACTGACAAACAAACCATTCTCGACTTTTTGCATAGTGTACTCCTTTGAAATCAGTTTGAGTCGGAACATATTTCTCACAAGCGCAATAGCGGCGCTGCAGAAACGCAAATCATAAATAATAGGGGTAATATGAGAACGAAAACCAGAAAGTCAAAAAGGTTGAAAAGTTTAAGTCTTATCACTAAGTAGGGCCAAGGCGCCTGTTATTGGGATCAGAATAAATGATAGCGGCAATTTCTTTGTGTAAAAGTAGTGTAAAGTGATATAAACTTTCAAGCTGATTATTGCCAGCGCGGTAAAAATACGCCATCATCGATAAATCAATGTCTGCAGGTGCATTCTGATCCACCCGCTGAAAGGAACATGATTTGGCCAACATGCAACGACACACCAGCCTATACAGCCCAGGTGAGGAAATCGCAAACAGCATCACCCACGGGATCGGTATTGTTCTGGCTATCGCAGCCTTAGGTTTTTTAGCCACGTTTTCAAGCCTTTACGGCAATATTTGGCATATCGTCAGTGTCTGTGTTTACGGAACGACGTTGATTCTGCTTTATACGGCTTCGACGTTATATCACAGCATCCAGCACCCCCGCGCCAAAACCATCCTGCAGACACTGGACCATGCGGCTATTTTTCTTTTGATAGCCGGAACCTATACGCCGTTTACCTTGGTTAGTCTGAGAGGTCCCTGGGGCTGGTCGCTATTTGGTGTCATTTGGGGGCTGGCCATCTTGGGCGTGCTGTTTCAGTTATCACGTCTGGCGCAATGGCGTACAGCATCCATGGTGCTTTACATTTGCATGGGCTGGGCCGTGATCGTGGCCATCAAACCACTGATCGCCAATGTGGCAACTGGTGGCATCATCTTTCTTGTTTTGGGCGGTGTGGCCTACACGTCCGGCATACTGTTTTACAAGCAGAAGCAGCTCAAATACCATCATGCCGTTTGGCACCTGTTTGTTTTAGCCGGAAGCGTTTTACATTTTCTTGCAGTTTTGCTCTATGTCCTGCCCCGTGTCAACTAGCAATCCTTTCAAAAAAAGCCGCTTCCATATGATGATCCAAGCCCGGGGGACGGACCATCTGGTGCATCTTGTTTTTTCGCCGAAAGGTAAAAAGTTTCTTTTTTCGGTGAATGCGTGTCAGCAGTTCACGGTCCGCGCTTGTTTGCCGCTTTTTCTTGGCTAAGTTACCAAAGCGGGCCATTCGGAAGGCGGTCACCATCTGTGACGTTGTCAAGGACCCTGTCCAGGGAAAGGCGGCGCTACCGGTGCACAAATGAGAATCAGCGGACATAAACATGTGGGGGTCTTCAAAACCGGGCAAGCCCGGAACCGGATAAAACAGGGAAATTCCCGCGCGAACAGGCTGTTTAACCAGAAAAGACAGGTTTTCAATAACCGTGTCGGTCGTGTCCGCTGCCAGCCCGCAGATAAAATAGACGATGGCCGGAACCTTCAGCTGATTCAAACGCTTTAAAATATCTTTTAACTGCCGTAAATCACCCGGACGCCGGGCATCTTTTAGAATTTCCGGCGAGCATGATGCCATGGATAGATTAAACTGTTTGAACCCAAAATCGATTAATCGGTGGAGGGTATCCATGTCCAAAAAGCTGTAGTCCATCCCATTTTCGGCACTGAAACTGACATGTGGGATCGCCTGTTTCACGGCAGTCAGGATCTCAAAGAAGAATTCCCGATCCACGAGAATATTGTCATCTTCAAAGTTTATGTGCACGGGACCATCTTGGGGGAATGTCGCCAGTTCCTTCATCAAATCGCTTGGGTCAATTTTTCTGAATAAACGTCCCTGGGTCAAATGATTGGCGCAGAAGGTGCACTTTCGCGGGCAGCCCCGGCTCAGGCTTGTCGTCAACCAGAGAACATTTTTGGGATATTTTTGTGCAGCGATGGCGACCCGGGGTTGCAGGGAGTGCCGGTTTGTATCACGGTTTATGTCTTTATGCGGTGCACCCCTTGATAGAAAATGGATGAGAGCGCTTTCGGCTTCACCACCGATGGCCGCATCGATACAAGCTTGGCCTTGAAAATATTCTGGTAGCACACTGACACCGGCGCCTCCAACAAAAACGGGTGTGGATGGATGTAATTTCTTGATTTGTCTTGCCAGGGCTACGGTATCGTCCGCATAGGCAAACGCGAAACAGGACAGAAAAACGGCATCCGGATTTTGAGCTAGAATCGCCCGGGCACACCGGTCGGGGGAAGGACCGAAACGGTGATACCGGGTGAAAAATGCCGTGGGACCCAATTCATCGGGAAGCAGATAAGGACGTAGATATGATAAGCTGGCCGGCAAGGCCAGGGTCTCCTTGGCAGATAACGGAAATTGGGATAACTGGGTTTGCCAGCCCTGATCCTGGAGTTCTTTTTTTACGATGATGGCCCCCAGGGCGGATAGCCTGTGGGGTGTGGCATAGAAATCGCAAAAAGAGGGGACCGCGACTGCGGCCTTGCCTGTCTTCATGTTTTTATACGGCGTGTTTCAAATTGGGCACCCAGAAAAAAGGCCACACCGGGCATGGTCTTTTTCTTTTTACATCTTCACATTCTTTTTGCCGCCGAAATAGCGCATAAATTGAACGCGCTCGTATATGGAGGGATCGGTGCTTTTGCCCTGGCTTAATTTTCCCCGGAATTGACTCAGGCTGTCGAATCGTTTTCTCTTCATCCATTCTTCCAGGCTATCCAGCATCGCTTGTATTTGTCCGACTCCGTTTTGGTACAGGGTGGACGCCACCTGCACTGCGACTGCACCGGCCAGCAGTTGCTTGATGAGGGCTTCGCCGTCATGGACACCGGTTGAGGCCGCCAGATCGCAACCGACTTTTTCCGACATGATGGCTATCCAGCGCAGAGACAGTGATAAATCACCTGGGTTGCTGAATACAAACGAGGGTTTGACTTCATATTTTTCGATATCGAAATCCGGACTGAAAAATCGGTTGAACAGTACCAATCCCTTGATGCCCGTATTGGAGAGCCG
>Ga0180435_10003792_pt1 | contig 15043 bp, 12 predicted proteins | sample SS_ome_3_FD_132467 | JGI IMG/M metagenome (GOLD analysis project Ga0180435, IMG submission 132467) | Hypersaline lake sediment archaeal communities from the Salton Sea, California, USA - SS_3_S_1 metaG | ecosystem: Environmental > Aquatic > Non-marine Saline and Alkaline > Hypersaline >... | reverse complement strand
GTCCGGCGTGCTGCGCTACGTCACTGACGTGATCCTCACCGGCGGCAATCCCTACCCGCCGTACGGGCCTCCGGTGGAAGCGGCCGCCGAGTCGGCGGCGAGCACCCTGGTGTCCGCGTCGACCGTGGACGTCGCCGCGGTCGCCGAGACCCCGGCCGAGAACGCCGATGCGGGAGCCGTCGAGGCCGCTCCGGCGGTCGAGGGGGATGCCGAGTCGGCTGACGCGGTCGAGTCCGTATCGGTCGACTCCGAGGCCGCCGGAGAGGCCGCCGAGGCCGCCGAGGCCACGGAGGCGGTTGAGAGCGTCGAGGCCGCCGAGGTTGACCTCACCCCCGCCGTCGAGGTCGACGCCACGCCGGCTGAGACTGTCGCGGCCGAGCCCGAGGAGGCAGCGGAGAGCGCCGCGTCGGTCGCCATCTCGTCGGCCGACGTCAAGTCCGCTGCCAAGGATGCGGCTGCCGCATCGGGCACCGAGGCCGTCACGGACGCGTCCGACACCACCGGTGGTGCGGACGCCGCGGAGTCGGCCGCCGTCGAGGCTCCGGCGAAGACCGCCAACCGCTCGGTGCGCGGGGCGATGCAACGGGCGGCCAAGAGTGCCACCAAGAGCATCGGCTCGGCACTCAAGGGGGCGCTGGGTCGCACGTCGGACAGCGAGAAGGCGGCCGACGCCGAGTAATCCGCCGAGCAGGCTGCGGAGTAGGTTTCAGTCGGCGTCGTCCTGGCCGCGTTTGCGTCGCTTGATGCCGACGCCGCCGAAGAGCGAGAAGCCCTTGATCCTCACCTTCGGGGCGCCCGGAGTGCCGTTGCCCTCGGCCTGACGGTCGAAGCCTCCCATGACTCCGACGCCGTCGATCTCGACGTTGACCTCGGGCGGCAGCAGGATGGTTTGCCCCCCGAGGATCGAGTAGGCGTGAATCTCCACCTCCGAGGAGGTGAAGTCGGCGTAGCGCAGGTCCACCACGCCGCCGCCGAAGAGGGTGAAGGTGGTCATCCGGCCCGGGATGTACCAGCGGCCCCGCCGCTGGAATCCGCTGAGGATCGCCAGCAACATCGTCGAGGGGGCCGGTCTGCTCTTGCGGCGCAGGTACTCCATCGCCTCGGGCAGGTCGTCGGTGAGGCGTTCGAGCTCGTCATAGCTCTTCGCCGAATAGGTCTTGGCCAGCCGGCCCTCGTACTCCTCGAGGGTGAGGCGGCCGTGTGAGGCTGCCTCGGAGAGCAACTGCGCCACCTGAATCCGGTCATCGTCGGACGCCGCGGCCGAAGCGTCGTGCGGCGTGGGGTTGCCCATAGTGTGATGAGCCTACGACTCGTTACCGCCGCATCAAAAGCGCGTTAATCGAACCGTCACCGTTGCAGGTCAGGTCGGCCCGACCGAATCCCAGCGCGGCGGCCGCTTCTCCAGGAACGCCAGCATCCCCTCGCGGGCCTCGTCGGAGACGAACAAGGCGGCCGACTCCCGGGCCAACCGTTCGGCGTCGCGGTCGAAGGCGGCCAGCACGCCGGCGGTGGTCAGCGCCTTGGACGCCGCCAGGCCCTGCGGCGAGGCCCTGGCCAGGTCGGCGGTCACCGCCTCGACCGCGGCCCCGACATCGTCGGCGGCCAGGGTGATGAGCCCGATGTCGGCGGCCCGCGGGCCGTCGAAGGTCTCCCCGGTCAGGTAGTAGCGGCTCGCCGCCCGCGGCCGGAGTCGGGGGAGCAGGGTCAGTGAGATGATCGCCGGGGCCACTCCGATCCGGGCCTCGGTCAGCGCGAACGTACTGCGCGGTCCGGCGACGGCGATATCGCACGCCCCGACCAGACCCATACCCCCGGCGCGCACGTGGCCGTCGACCGCGGCGATCACCGGGACCGGGCACTCCACGATCGCCCGGAGCACCCCGGCCAGTTCGCGGGCCCGGTCCAGGGCGGCTGCGGCGGGATCCCCGGCGGTGGCCTCCGAGAGATCCGCCCCGGCGCAGAACGTGCCGCCGGAATGGCCCAGCACCACCGCCCGTACGGCGGGGTCCGCCGCCGCCCTGCCGAGGCCGGCGTGCAGTTCGGCGACCAGTCGGGTTGACAGCGCGTTGCGGTTGCGCGGCGAATCCAGGGTGAGGCGCGCAACGGCCCCGTCGACGGTGTAGCCGACCAGGGTTTCGGTCATCGACTCGGACCTTTCAGTACGACCTGGGCAGGCCCAGCGAAGTCTGGGCGATGAAGTTGAGGACCATCTCCCGGCTGACCGGAGCGATGCGGGAGAGCCGCGACGCGGTCAGCATCGCCGCCACGCCGTACTCCTGGCTGAGCCCGTTGCCTCCGTGTGACTGTACGGCCTGGTCGACGGCGCGGGTCGAGGCTTCCCCCGCGGCGTACTTGGCCATGTTGGCGGCTTCGGCCGCAGCCTGGTCGTCGCCGGCGTCGTAGAGCGCCGCGGCCTTCTGCATCATCAGCTTGGCCAGTTCGAGTTCGATGTGGTTCTGTGCCAGCGGGTGGGCGATGCCCTGATGTGCTCCGATCGGCGTTTCCCACACCTGGCGGGTCTTGACGTAGGCGGCCGCCTTGTCCACCGCCAGCCGGCCCATCCCGACCGCGCTTGCCGCTCCCATGATGCGTTCCGGGTTCAGCCCGGCGAACAGTTGGGCAATCGCCGCGTCCTGCTCGCCGACCAGGGCGTCGGCGGGAAGCCGAACCTCGTCGATGAATACCTGGAATTGGCTTTCGGGCATGACCAGTTCCATCGGGATCCTGGTGAAGTCGAAGCCGGGGCTGTCGGTCGGCACGATGAACAGCGCAGGGCGCAGCTTGCCGGTCCTGGAGTCCTCCGTGCGGGCCACCACCAGCACCGCCTCGGCCTGATCCACCCCCGAGATCCACACCTTCCGGCCGGACAGAATCCAGTCGCCACCGTCGCGGCGGGCGGTGGTGGTGATGCGATGCGAGTTGGAACCCGCATCGGGTTCGGTGATGGCGAACGCCATCGTGATCGAGCCGTCGGCGATGCCCGGAACCCATCGCCTCTTCTGCGCGTCGGTGCCGAATCGGGCGATGATGGTGCCGTTGATCGCCGGGGAGACCACCATCATCAGCAGCGGGCACCCGCCGGCCGACAGCTCTTCCATCACCAGCGCCAACTCATACATCCCGGCACCGCCGCCGCCGAGCTCCTCGGGCAGGTTCACCCCGATGAACCCGAGTTGGCCCGCCTCACGCCACAGTTCGTCGGTGTGGCCACCGGCGCGGGCCCGCTCCACGTAGTAGTCGGGACCGTAGGCGGCGGCCAGCGCCGCGACGGACTTGCGCAGCGCCTGGCGCTCGGCGTTCTCGATGAAATCGGTCACTGCACTCCTTCGGGGTCAGGGCTGTCGACTCTGGCCAGTACCGCACCCACATCGACCTGCTGGCCGACGGACACCTCGACCTCGACCAGCACCCCGTCGGCGGGGGCGGCCACGGTGTGCTCCATCTTCATCGCCTCCAACCAGATCAGGGGTGCGCCCGCGGTGACGCGGTCGCCCGGGGCGGCGCCGAGACGGATGACGGTTCCCGGCATCGGGGCCAGCAGCGAGCCCGGGGCGATCACCGAGCCGGGTTCGGTGAAACGTGGCACTCCGGTGAAATCCACCGAGCCCAACGGGGAATCCACCCAGACCCGGTCACCGGCGCGTGACACCGAGAACGCGGTGGCCACAGCCGAACCGTCGCGGTCCCGGGCCAGCACGACTTCGTCGGGTGTCTGCGAGATCAGTTGCACGCCAGGATCATCGGGCAGGTTCAGCCCCGACCGGGTGAACAGGTAGGCCACCCGGTGTTCCTCGCCCTCCACGTCGCGGAAGGTCTTGTGCTGGTCACCCGACACCACGTTGCGCCAGCCGCTGGGTATCCCCCCCAGGGTGCGCGCCTCGCGCCGGTTGTGCGCGGCGTCGGCAAGGGCGGCCGCCACCGCGGACAGCCGGACCGCGCGGTCGTCGGCGAGCGGGCGCGCGAGGTCGGCCAGGCCGTGGGTGTCCAGGAAGGCGGTGTCGGTGTCCCCGGTCAGGAACGCGGGATGGCGCAGCACGTTGACCAGCAGGTCACGGTTGGTGCGAACGCCGTGCAGCCGGGTCCGCGACAGAGCGTCGGCCAGCACCTGGACCGCGCGGGATCGGGTCGGTGCGCAGCCGATGATCTTGGCCAGCATCGGGTCATAGTGAACGGAGACCGTCGACCCGCTGAGTACGCCGGAGTCGACCCTGACCCCGGTGCCGCTCACCGGGCCGAAGTGGCTCGCGGCGCCGGGCACGGCGAACTGACGCACCACTCCGGCCTGTGGCGCCCAGTTGTTCGCGGGATCCTCCGCGTACAGCCGGGCCTCCACGGCGTGTCCGCGCGCCGGGGGAGGCTCAGCCGGCAGTGGATCGCCGTCGGCGACCGCGATCTGCAGTTCGACCAGATCCAGGCCGGTGGTCAGTTCGGTGACCGGGTGCTCGACCTGCAGGCGGGTGTTCATCTCCAGGAAGTGGAAATCCCCGTCCGGGTCGGCCAGGAACTCCACCGTTCCGGCCCCGGTGTAGCCGATGGCCGCCGCCGCCGCCCGGGCGGACTGGAACAGCCGCTGCCGCATCCCGGGGCTGCGTTCGACCAGGGGGGAGGGTGCCTCCTCGATGATCTTCTGGTGGCGGCGCTGGATGGAGCACTCCCGCTCACCGAGGGCCCACACCACACCGTGCCGGTCGGCCATCACCTGGACCTCGATATGACGTCCCCGCGGCAGGTAGCGCTCGCAGAACACCGTCCCGTCGCCGAATGCCGACTCGGCCTCCCGGCGGGCCGCCCGCAACTGCCCGCTCAGTTCGGCCGGATCGGTCACGATCCGCATACCGCGCCCGCCGCCGCCGGCGGAGGCCTTGATCAGCACCGGCAGTTGATCGGGGGTGAGGGACGTCGGGTCGATCTCGCCCAGCACCGGAACCCCGGCGGCGGCCATCATCCGCTTGGCTTCGACCTTGGAGCCCATGGCGGCTATGGCGGCCGGCGGCGGCCCGATCCAGGTCAGTCCGGCGTCGATCACCGCCGCCGCGAACGCGGCGTTCTCCGAGAGGAACCCGTAGCCCGGATGGACGGCATCGGCCTCGGCCGCCAGCGCGGCCTCGATGATCCCCGGCGCGTCGAGATAACTGGCTATCCCCACCCGGGTGTCGGCCTCGTCCACGTGCGGGGAGTGCGCGTCGGGTTCGGTGTGAACCGCGACGGTGCCGATTCCGAGACGGCGGCAGGTGGCAAAGACCCGCCGGGCGATCTCGCCGCGGTTGGCGACCAGGATGCGGGTGATCACGCCGATCGCGCCCTCACATCCGGAAGACGCCGAATTTCGACGTCCCCTCCACCGGCCCGTTGGCGATGGCCGACAGGCAGATTCCCAGCACGGTCCTGGTGTCGCGGGGGTCGATCACCCCGTCGTCGTAGAGCCTTCCGGACAGGAACATCGGCAGCGACTCGGCCTCGATCTGAGCCTCCACGGCGGCCCGCAGTGCGGCGTCGGCATCCTCGTCGACGGCCTGCCCGCGGGCCTGGGCGGCGGCCCGGCCGACGATGGACAACACCCCCGCCAGTTGGGCTCCGCCCATCACCGCGGATTTCGCCGAGGGCCAGGCGAACAGGAAGCGGGGATCGTAGGCGCGGCCGCACATGCCGTAGTGCCCCGCGCCGTAGGACGCGCCGATCAGCAGCGAGATGTGCGGGACCGACGAGTTGGAAACGGCGTTGATCATCATCGCGCCGTGCTTGATCATGCCGGCCTCCTCGTAGGCCCGGCCCACCATGTATCCGGTGGTGTTGTGCAGGAACAGAAGTGGGGTGTCTGACTGGTTCGCCAACTGGATGAACTGGGCGGCCTTCTGCGACTCCTCGCTGAACAGCACGCCGCGGGCGTTGGCCAGGATGCCCAGTGGGTAGCCGTGCAGCCGGGACCACCCGGTCACCAGCGAGGCGCCGTAGAGAGGTTTGAACTCGTCGAAGTCCGATCCGTCGACGATGCGCGCGATCACCTCACGGGGATCGAACGGGACCCGCAGGTCGGCCGGCACGATTCCGAGCAGTTCGTCGCCGTCGGCGAGCGGGGGTGTGGACGGTGCGGGCACCGGGCCCCGTTTGACCCGGTTGAGCCGGGCCACGATGCGTCGGCCGATCCGGATCGCGTCCTGCTCGTCGGCGGCGAAATAGTCGGCGAGCCCGGAGGTTCGGGCGTGCATCTCGGCGCCGCCGAGGGACTCGTCGTCGGACTCCTCCCCGGTCGCCATCTTCACCAGCGGCGGACCGGCCAGGAACACCTTGGAGCGCTCCCTGATCATGACCACGTAGTCGCTCATCCCCGGGACGTAGGCGCCACCGGCGGTGGAGTTGCCGAACACGATGGCGATCGTGGGGATCCCAGCCGCGGAGAGCCGGGTCAGATCACGGAACATCCGCCCGCCCGGGATGAAGATCTCTTTCTGGGTGGGCAGATCCGCGCCGCCGGACTCCACCAGCGAGATCAGCGGCAGACTGTTCTCCAGGGCGATCTGGTTGGCCCGCAGAACCTTTTTCAGAGTCCACGGGTTGGAGGTGCCGCCCTTGACGGTCGGATCGTGGGCGACCAGCACGCACTCGGCGCCCTCGACGACCCCGATTCCGGTCACCAGACTGGCCCCCACCGCGAACTCGGTGCCGTAGGCGGCCAGCGGGCACAGTTCCAGGAACGGCGAATCCGGGTCGATGAGCAACTCGATGCGTTCCCGCGCGGTCAGCTTGCCGCGCGCGTGGTGGCGCTGCACGTACTTGGGGCCGCCGCCGCCGATCGCCGTGGCCAGTTCGGCGTCGAGTTCGGCGAGTTTGGCGGCCATCGCCCCGGCGGCCTCGGTGTAGGCCGGTGCCTTTGGGTCGATCCGGGTGCGAAGCGCCGTCACGGCTGGAACCCCAGGGACTTGGCGGCCAGCCCGGTCAGGATTTCGGTTGTGCCGCCGCCGATCCCGAGGATCCGCATGTCCCGGTACTGGCGCTCGATTTCGGACTCGGCCATGTAGCCCATGCCGCCGAAGAGCTGCACAGCCTGGTTGGCGACCCACTCGCCGGCCTCCACCGCGGTGTTCTTGGCGAAACACACTGGAGCGACGAGGTTCTGGTCGCCTTCGAGTTGGCGTTCGATGATGCTGCGGGAGTAGACCCTGGCGACGTCGATGCGCCTGGCCATTTCGGTCAGCGTGGTCTGGACGGTCTGCCGGGCGATCAGCGGCTTGCCGAAGGTCTCCCGGTCGCGGCACCAGGCTGTCGTGATGTCCAGGCAGCGTTGTGCGCTGGAGTAGGCCTGCACGGCAAGACCGATGCGTTCGGCCACGAAGGCCTGGGCGATCTGCAGGACGCCGGTGTTCTCCGCGCCGACCAGGTTCGCGGCCGGGACCAGCGCGTCGGTGAAGGACAGCTCTGCGGTATCCGATGACCGCCAGCCCATCTTGGACAGCTTGCGACTGACCTCGAAACCTGCTGTGCCCTTTTCGATCACCAGCATCGAGATACCGGCCGCGCCTGGACCGCCGGTCCGCACCGCGGCCACCACATAGTCGCCGCGCACCGCGGAGGTGATGTAGGTCTTGGCGCCGTTGACCACGAAGTGATCACCGTCTCGCACCGCGGTGGTGCGCAGGTGCGCGACGTCGGAACCGTCGCCGGGCTCGGTGATCGCCAGCGACCCGATCAGCTCACCGCCCAGGGTGGGTCTGACGAACCGTTCGATCAGGCGCGGGTCGCCGGAGGCGATCATGTGCGGGACCGCGATACCCACGGTGAACAGCGAGGCGAACACCCCGCCGGGAACACCGGCCTCGTGCAACTCCTCGCAGATGACCGCCACGTCCGCGGCGTCGCCGCCCTCACCGCCGACGTCCTCGGGGAAACCGACGCCGAGCAGACCCGCCCGGGCGGCGCGCCGGCTCAGGTCGCGGGGCAGTTCACCGAGACGTTCCCACTCGTCGACGTGCGGCAGGATCTCCCGTTCGGCGAAGGCGCGCACCGACTTCCGCAACTGCTGGCGTTCGGGGGTGTTCCAGATGCTCACTCAGTCAATCTCCTCGAGGATCTGTACGGGGATGTCGACGTGCCGGCTGCGCAGCCACTCGCCGAGCCCCTTGGCCTGGGGGTCGAAACGGGCCTGGTAGGCCACGCCCTTCCCGAGGATGCCGTCGATGACGATGTTGACGGCCCTGATGCCCGGCAACAGGTGGCGGGTGATCGGCAGGTGGGCGGCCTCGGGCAGCAGTTCCCGGATCGTCTCGACGGTCAGCGTGTGGGCCAGCCAGCGCCACTGTTCGTCGGTGCGGGCCCACACCCCGATGTTGGCCCCCCCGCCCTTGTCCCCGCTGCGGGCGCCGGTGACGGTGCCCAGCGGCAGCCGGCGGGTCGGCCCGGGAGGCAGCGGCTCGGGCAGTGGGGGTTCTTCGGCCCCGATCAGCTCTGAGGTCTTCGGCGGCGGCGGGATGGCCACCCGGGTGCCGTCGGCGTGCACGGCGGTGTGGTCGGCCTCGCCCGCCGGCACGTAGCCGGCGGTGAACACCCCGTAGACGGTGGCATCCGACGGCGGGGCGGTGGTGTGGAAGCCCGGATAGCTGGCAAGGGCGAGCTCCACCGCGGCCGAGGAGAACCGGCGGCCCACGGCGTCGGGATCGGGGTCGCGGACGGTGCAGGTCAGCAGAGCGCTGGCGGCCTGCTCGGAGTCGGCGTCGCGGTGGTCGGTGCGGGCCAGGGTCCACTGCATTTCGGCGGGCTCGGTGCTGAGCCCCGCCTCCAGCTGGCCGCGGACCAGGTCCGCCTTGGCTTCGATGTCGAGTCCGGTCAGCACGAACGTCGCTGAATTGCGGTAGCCGCCGATGCTGTTGAGGGAGACTTTCAGGGTCGGCGGTGGCGGTTCGCCGCGCGTTCCGCTGATCCGCACCCGGTCGGGGCCGTCGCAGGAAAGGCTGACGGTGTCGAACCTGGCGGTCGCGTCCGGGTTGGCATAGCGGGACCCGGTGATCTCGTAGAGCAGTTGTGCGGTGATCGTTCCCGGGCTGACCTGTCCGCCGGTGCCGGGATGCTTGGTGATCACCGAGGAGCCGTCGGAGAAGACTTCGGCGATCGGGAATCCGGGGTGGCCGAGATCGGGGATCTCGGTGAAGAACGAGTAGTTGCCCCCGGTGGCCTGCGTGCCGCACTCGATCACGTGGCCGGCCACCACCGCCCCCGCGATCCGGTCGTGGTCGTCGCGCGACCAGCCGAAATGCGCCGCCGCCGGCCCGATCACCACCGAGGCGTCGGTGACCCGGCCGGTCACCACGATGTCGGCGCCGGAGTTCAGACACTCCACGATGCCCCAGGCGCCCAGGTAGGCGTTGGCGGCCAGGACTCCGGGGAAGCCGAGTTCGGCGGCCCTGTCCAGCAGATCGTCACCCTCGACGTGAGCCACCGTCGCCGGTATTCCCAGACGTCCGGCAAGCTCCCGCACCGCCCTGGCCAGCCCCGCCGGATTGAGCCCCCCGGCATTGGCCACGATGCGCACCCCGCGGTCCCGGGCCGTCCCGAGACACTGCTCCAGTTGGGTCAGGAAGGTCTTGGCGTAGCCGCGTTCGGGATGCCTCATCCGGTCGCGGGCCAGGATGAGCATGGTCAACTCGGCGAGGTAGTCGCCGGTCAGGTAGTCCAGCTCACCACCGGTCACCATCTCCTGCATGGCCGACAGCCGGTCGCCGTAGAACCCGGAACAGTTCCCGATTCGCACCGGCGCGCGGTCAGCGGTCATCAATCCTCCCTCGCCGGTTCCCCGGTCCGCGGGCCAACCAACCGGTAGGTTACCGGGCGGTCCCGCTTTGGAGAAGGCGGCTCCCAGCGGGTATCCTGAGGCCACCCGCCAGCGCCGTCAGAACCGCGCGGCAGCAATCACAAGGAGATCGCCCGTCATGGCCGTGCCCAAGCGCCGGATGTCGCGCTCGAACACCCGCAGTCGGCGTTCGCAGTGGAAAGCCACCACGCCCGGTCTGGTGACGGTGTCCGTCGGCGGCCGTCAGCACAAAGTTCCCCGCCGCCTCCTCAAGGCCGCCCGCCTCGGGCTGATCGACCTCGACAAGCGCTGACACCCGCACGGGGTCGGTGCCGAATCTCCTGCTCGCGCGGCGCGTTCTTAGACGAATCTAAGTCGATTGGTTGAAACTAGGACCTGTGCGAATTCTTGTGGTCGATGACGACCGGGCCGTGCGCGAGTCACTCCGTCGATCACTGTCCTTCAACGGATACACCGTGGATCTGGCCGAAGACGGCGTCGACGCCCTGGACGCGATCGCCAACGAGCGGCCCGACGCCGTCGTCCTGGATGTGATGATGCCCAGGCTGGACGGCCTGGAGGTCTGCCGCCAGCTGCGCAGCACCGGTGACGACCTGCCGATCCTGGTGCTCACCGCCCGCGACTCGGTCTCCGAGCGGGTCGCCGGTCTTGACGCGGGGGCCGATGACTACCTGCCCAAGCCGTTCGCGCTGGAGGAGCTGCTGGCCAGGCTGCGTGCGCTGCTGCGTCGTACCGGGCCCGAGGAGGCCGCCGAGGCCGCAACACTGACCTTCGCCGATCTCACCCTGGACCCGGCGACCCGTGAGGTGCACCGCGGGAACCGGTCGATCAGCCTCACCCGCACCGAGTTCGCCCTGCTGGAGATGCTGATGGCCAACCCGCGCCGGGTGCTCACCCGCAGCCGGATCCTGGAGGAGGTGTGGGGATTCGACTTTCCGACGTCCGGCAACGCGCTGGAGGTCTACGTCGGCTACCTGCGCCGCAAGACCGAAGCCGAAGGAGAACCGCGGCTGATCCACACCGTGCGCGGGGTGGGTTACGTGCTGCGTGAGACCCCGCCCTGATGTTCGGTTGGAAGCGGCCCTGATGCTGCGCTGGAAGCGGCGCTCCCGCGCGATGCGGGTGCCCAAGCGAGCCGCCACGTCGTTGTCGCTGCGATGGCGGGTCATGTTGCTGGCCATGTCCATGGTCGCCATGGTCGTGGTGCTGATGGCCGCAGCGGTCTACGCCGTGGTGTCGGCGGCCCTCTACGCCGACATCGACGATCAGCTGCAGAGCCGGGCCCAACTGCTGATCGCCAGCGGTTCGCTGGCCGCCGACCCGGCCAAGGCCATCGAGGGAACCGCATACTCCGACGTCAACGCCATGCTGGTCAATCCCGGCCGGTCCATCTACACCGCCAACCAGCAGGGCCAGACCCTGCCGGTCGGCCAGCCCGAGAAGGCCGTGATCCGCGGCGAGCTGTTCATGTCCCGGCGGACGGTGGGCGACCAGCGCGTGCTGGCGATCCACCTGCCCAACGACAGCTCGCTGTTGATCTCCAAGAGCCTGCAGCCCACCGGCGAGGTGATGAACAAGCTCAAGTGGGTTCTGCTGGCGGTGGGAGGAATCGGCGTGGTGATCGCGGCGGTCGCGGGCGGAACGGTCGCCCGGACCGGGCTGCGTCCGGTCGGCCGGCTCACCGAGGCCGCCGAGCGGGTGGCCCGCACCGACGACCTGCGGCCCATCCCGGTGTTCGGCAGCGACGAGCTGGCCCGGCTGACCGAGGCTTTCAACGCGATGCTGCACGCGCTCGCCGAGTCCCGCGAGCGGCAGGCCCGGCTGGTGGCCGACGCCGGCCACGAGCTGAAGACCCCCTTGACGTCGCTGCGCACCAACGTCGAGCTGCTGATGGCCTCGAGCAGCCCCGGTGCGCCAGCGATTCCGGAGTCCGAGCTGGCGGAGTTGCGCGCCGACGTGATCGGCCAGATCGAGGAGCTCTCCACGCTGGTAGGGGATCTGGTGGACCTGACCCGGGAGGACAACGCCCACGGCGCGGTCATCGAGGACATCGACCTGACCGAGGTGATCGACCGGAGCCTGGAGAGGGTCCGGCGCCGGCGCAACGACATCCGTTTCGACGTCGACATCGTCGGTTGGCAGGTCCACGGCGACCCGGCCGGCCTGTCGCGGGCCGTGCTCAACCTGTTGGACAACGCGGCCAAGTGGAGTCCGGCGGGCGGCACCGTCGGGCTGCGCCTGCGCCAGGTCGACTCCGCCCACGCCGAACTGGTGGTGTCCGACGAGGGGCCGGGGATTCCACCCGAGGAGCGCGGTCTGGTCTTCGAGCGCTTCTACCGCTCCGACTCGGCCCGGGCGATGCCCGGTTCGGGCCTGGGGCTGGCGATCGTCAAGCAGGTCATCGTCAAGCACGGCGGAGTGATCCGGATCGGGGAGACGGTGCCCGGTGGTCAGCCGCCGGGCACTTCCTTTTTCGTGCTGCTGCCCGGCCGGCCGATCCGGTCGTCCGACCGCCCGCCGTCAGCCATGAGCGAAATCACCCTCGAGAACGGCGCTCCGAGCACCGGGAACGCGAAAGAATCAATCGTACCGAGTGTCATCTCAGTGGATTCTCAGTAGCGCCCGGCAAGCTGGCGAGCAACCGGCACGCGCGCGTGCCCTTCACGAAAGAGTGAACCGCAACCATGACAGACGACCCGCGCTACGCCCCGCCGCAGCACCCCGGTTCCCCCGTGGGCCGGCCGCCGGCCCAGGGCTACGGCCAGGCCGGATATCAGCAGTCCTACGACTGGCGCTACGCCGCGGCCCCACAGTATGACCGCTCCTATGACCCCCGCGCGACCGCCGCGGTCTCCCCCGCGCCGCGCCGGCGCGCTCGTGCGGTGGGGCTGACCATCGGCGCGCTGGGGATCGCGGCGGTCTCCGCCGGCGTCGGTGGCATGGTGGCGACGATGGCGGCGCCGCAGGGGCCCGCGATGACCACGATCACCTCGACGGCGCCCAGTGGCCGCAACGTCCCGGCGGTCAGCGTGCCGATCGGGTCGGTCGAGCAGGTCGCGGCCGAAGTGGTGCCCAGCGTGGTCAAGCTGGAGACCAAGATGGGCCGCCAGTCCGAGGAGGGTTCCGGAATCATCCTGTCCGAGGACGGGCTGATCCTGACCAACAGCCATGTGGTGTCCGCGGCCAAGGGCGTCCGGCCGACGCCCGCAGACGCTCCGGTCCGGCCCGGAGCCCCGGGGGATCCCGCCGTACCGGGCGGTCTTCCCACCGGGTTGACCACGACGGTCACCTTCGCCGACGGCCGCACCGCGCCGTTCACCGTCGTGGGCGCCGACCCGGACAGCGATATCGCGGTGGTGCGGGCCGAGGGCGTTACCGGCCTCACCCCGATCACGGTCGGATCCTCGGCCGATCTCAGGGTCGGCCAGGACGTGGTGGCCATCGGTTCCCCCCTGGGGCTGGAGGGCACCGTCACCACCGGGATCGTCAGCGCGCTGAACCGGCCGGTGGCAGCCAGTGGGGACGCCAACAACCAGAACACCGTGCTGGACGCCATTCAGACCGACGCGGCGATCAACCCGGGTAACTCCGGCGGCGCGCTGGTCAACATGAGCGGCGAACTGGTCGGTGTGAACTCCGCGATCGCGACACTGGGCGGCGACTCACCGGAGGCGCAGGGCGGCTCGATCGGGCTCGGCTTCGCCATCCCGGTCGACCAGGCCAAGCGTATCGCCGATGAACTGATCAGCACGGGCAGCGCTTCGCACGCGTCGCTGGGCGTGCAGGTCAGCAACGACGTCACGATGAACGGCGCCAAGATCGTCGACGTGGTCAAGGGCGGAGCGGCGGCCACCGCGGGGCTCCCCAGCGGGGTCGTGGTGACCAAGGTCGACGACCGGGTCATCGGCAGCGCGAACGCCCTGGTGGCCGCCGTGCGGTCGCGCGCACCGGGCGAGAAGCTGACGTTGACCTATCTCGATCCCGCCGGAGCGGCCAAGACCGTTCAGGTGACCCTCGGCAAGGCGGACAAGTGATGCGCCTTGTCGGGGAGTCGGCGTATACCGTGACACCCATGGAGCAACCCGACGGCCCAGCCGGTCGCGCGCTGGTGGTGGTGGTCGATGACCGTCGGGCCCGCGGTGTCGAGGACGATCACAGCGGCCCACTGGTCACCGAACTGCTGGCCGAGGCCGGTTTTCTGGTCGACGGTGTCGTCGTGGTGTCGGCCGACGAGGTCGAAATCCGCAACGCGCTGAACACGGCGGTGATCGGCGGTGTCGACCTGGTGGTGTCGGTGGGCGGGACCGGCGTCACGCCCCGCGACGTCACTCCCGAGGCCACCCGCACCATCCTCGATCGGGAAGTCCCCGGGATTGCCGAGGCGCTGCGGGCATCCGGGCTGGCGGCGGGCAGCACCGATGCGGGCCTGTCACGCGGACTGGCCGGGATCTCGGGGAGCACCCTGGTGATCAACATCGCCGGATCGCGATCAGCGGTACGCGACGGGATGGCGACCCTGGGGCCGATGGCAGCCCAAGTGATCTGCGAGCTGTCCGGTCTGGAGCTGTAAAACGATGCCGGAGTCAGGCCGGTGAACACCGTGTTTCCGGCTGATGACACGGGAAAATCCAGCGAATGTGACCTTCGTCACAGCGACTCGGACCGGGGTCTGTCATCCGAGGCCGAGCGGAGAGCCACAGTTAACAAGATATTCGGAGCCGAACTCCCTGAGGAGGCGGCTGACGACGCGGATCGGGCGATCGGCGAGACCGCGCCGAGTCATGACAGTTGGTTGACCAATAATGTTCCGCCTCATCACCTTTGAGTGTAAATGCGACGCTGTCTCTGGATGGGCGGATAGGGGATGCCGGCATCCCGGTCGGGCTTCCCCATCGGGCGGGTTCGGCGAACACCGAGGGGCGCTGGGGCATCCACAGCTAATTCAGGTCAGCCGTTTCGGACGGGCCGTCGGGTCGGTTTCGCGTTGCCCTTTCGTTGCCGCACCGATATCTTCCTCGTGTCAACAGGCGGCCAACGAGGGCGGCCCCCACCGGTGGCCAGAGCGCCTACCGTGACCACTCTTAGGGAGACCATGAAGGCAGTGGCTCGTTCGCTGGCGGGGCTGTTCGCCGCGGTGATGTTGGTGTTCTCCAGTGCGGGTGTCTCGCAGGCCGCGATGGACAACCAGATGAGTCTGGTCGACGGCAAGGGTCGGACCATGACCATCCAGCAGTGGGACACCTT
>Ga0180435_10003790_pt1 | contig 15049 bp, 18 predicted proteins | sample SS_ome_3_FD_132467 | JGI IMG/M metagenome (GOLD analysis project Ga0180435, IMG submission 132467) | Hypersaline lake sediment archaeal communities from the Salton Sea, California, USA - SS_3_S_1 metaG | ecosystem: Environmental > Aquatic > Non-marine Saline and Alkaline > Hypersaline >... | reverse complement strand
TCGCCTGCTGAGCGAGACACTGGCTGCCTCGGCAGCGATCGCTATCGAGAATGCCCGGCTGTATGATCATGCGAAGCAGGCTGCCGCCGCTGCCGAGCGCAGCCGTCTGGCGCGTGAACTGCACGACGCTGTCAGCCAGACGCTGTTTTCGGCCAGCGTGATTGCTGAATCATTGCCCCGGCTGTGGGAACGTGATTCTGACAAGGTGCGGCGAAGGCTGACGCAACTACATCAGTTGACACGAGGCGCGTTGGCCGAGATGCGCGCCCTGCTGCTGGAGCTGCGGCCGAGAGCCCTGGTGGAGGCCGAACTGGGCGATTTGCTGCAACAGCTTACCGAGGCTTTCGCCAGTCGGACCCCAGTGAAGGTTTCCCTGACAGTGGAGGGTCAGCGTTCCTTGCCGCCCGGGGTGCAGATCGCTCTGTACCGCATGACCCAGGAAGCGCTGAACAACGTGACGAAGCATGCCCGAGCCACCCAGGTAACCATCAGCCTGCGCCTTCAGCCGGAAGAGGTGGAACTGCGCATCCTGGACGACGGGCGCGGCTTTGACCCAGATCGCGTCCGGCCCGGTCGCCTGGGGCTGAATATTCTACGAGAGCGCGCTGAAACCATTGGCGCCACGCTACAGGTCACTAGCCAGGCCGACCAGGGCACAGCGATCGCGGTCATTTGGTCGGACACACAGCAAAGAGAAAGGAAGGCCAATGACTGAGACAAATCCTATTCGTGTGATGATCGTTGACGACCACGACATGGTGCGCAGCGGGTTGAGTGTCTTTCTAGAGGCTTTCGACGACCTGGAGTTGGTCGGTGAAGCGGCGGATGGGGAGGAGGCGATCCGCCTGTGCAGTGAGCTTCAACCCCACGTCGTTTTGATGGACCTGGTGATGCCCGCGATGGACGGCGTGGCGGCCACACGGGCCATACGCGAGGCGAACCCGATGGTGCAGATCATTGCGCTGACCAGTTTCAATGACCAGGATCTGGTGCAGGGGGCCTTACAGGCAGGAGCCGTGGGCTACCTGCTCAAGAACGCTTCCATTGATGAACTGGCCGCTGCCATCCGAGCGGCCCGCGTGGGCAAGCCCACCCTAGCCCCTGAGGCGCTCCAGAGCCTGGTCAAAGCTACGACTCAGCCGTCCACGCCGGAATATGGCCTGACCGATCGTGAGCGCGAGGTGCTGGCCCTGATGGTCGAAGGGCTGAGCAACCGTGAAATCGCTGAACGGCTGGTGATCAGTCACTCCACCGTCAAGACGCACGTCAGCAATGTCCTGTCCAAGCTAGGGGTCGCCAACCGCGTCGAGGCAGCCGCCCTGGCCCTGGAACACAACCTAGTCAATCGGGTGATATCCGACTCGGCCAACTGACCGAGGAAAAAATCCCCCACCTGGACGATCCCCAAATCCCCCAGATGCCGGATGCATCTGGGGGATTTTTGTTGTATGATATAGGTAGTTTGATATCAGGATGGTGTTGCGTGCTAGCTGTACAGAGATATGAACAGGAAATATCATGCCAATGACCAAACCCATTCGCGTGATGATTGTTGACGACCACGACATGATACGCAATGGGCTAACAGTTTTTCTGGAAGCTTTTGACGACCTGGAGTTGGTCGGCGAAGCGGCGGATGGCGAGGAGGCGATCCGCCTGTGTGCCACGGTTCGACCCAATGTGATATTGATGGACCTGGTGATGCCGGACATGGACGGCGTCGCGGCCACGCGGGCCATCCGCCAGGCGTACCCGGCTGTGCAGGTCATTGCGCTGACCAGTTTCGGCGATCAAGATCTGGTGCAGAGGGCTTTACAGGCGGGGGCCGCCAGCTATCTGCTCAAGAATGCCTCCATTGACGATCTGGCCCATGCCATCCGCACTGCTTGCAGCAACTGACCTCCCCCGCCTTCCGGGGTGGCTCAGGCTCTGATCTCATCGTGTTCATAAAGTGCGGCGGACGTTGATAAAGCGCGACAGACTTGGTTTAAGGGAACGGACGGGGTCTCATTCAGCCTGACCAATCAGCAGTACCTGGAAGTGGTTGCCTTTCTCCTGTTGGAAAATGGGTACGTGCAAGCGAATGCACCGCTCAACATGGAACGTTTAGACCAGATCCAACTGGAGTAGTTTGGGAGTGCAATTGATTCAGTGTAAAAAGTGAGCGAAAGGGGGAATCTAGATGGAACTGCAGGGGAAGCGTATCGCTATCTTGGCTGAGGGCCATTACGAAGACCTGGAGTTATGGTACCCCCTCCTGCGTATGCGGGAGGCGGGGGCCGAAGTGACTGTCGTCGGCATGCCTGCCGTGGAGGTGTACCACACCAAACACGATTATCCGGTGAAAGTGGACGCCGCTGCCAATGCCCTCTCGGCCGATGATTTTGAGGCCATCATCGTGCCCGGTGGCTACGCGCCGGATCGGATGCGCCGCCACCCACCGATGCTGGACCTGGTGAGAGGCATCTTTGAAGGCGGCGGGGTCGTGGCCATGATCTGCCACGCCGGGTGGGTGCCTATCTCGGCCGGCATTGTGAAAGGCAGGCGGGTCACTTCCGTCTCGGCCATCAAAGACGACCTGATCAACGCCGGGGCAGAGTGGGTGGATCAGGAGGTGGTGCAGGATGGCAACTTGATCAGCTCACGCGGGCCCGACGATCTGCCTGCTTTCTGCCGGGCCATTCTCGCCGCGTTGGAGTGAGAGTGGCTTCAGCGCAGGCATGGGACCAAACCGAGGGGGTGAAGGGGTATGATCCGCGTACTTCTTGTCAACGAGATCCGCCTCATGAGCAATGTGATCAGCTCCGTGTTGGAAGATGAACCCGATATTGAGGTCGTTGGAGGTGTGACATCTCTTGATGAAGCGCTGGCTTTGGCACCGAAATCTGACGTGATCCTGGTGAGCACCCGCCTGCCTGAGGACGGGGCTCTGAAGCTCACCCGTGCCATAGCTGAAGCCCATCCCTCGCTCAAAGTCCTGGTGTTGGGCTTGGCCGAAACGAAAGGGCAAGTCCTTCAATACGTTGAAGCTGGTGCCGATGGATACGTGCTCAAAGACGATTCGGTAGGTGACCTGCTGAGTTGCATCCGCGCCGCACAAAGCGGGGAAGCCCTGGTCTCTCCTAACATCGCTGCGGCGCTGATGTCGCGAGTGGGTGAATTGGCCCAGTTGTTCGCAGATGTCGAGTCCGGGCTCGATGAAGCCGCTGACTTGACCCCACGCGAGCGTGAGATACTGGAACTGATCGGACAGGGTCTCACCAACCAGGAGATCGCAGACCGCCTGGTCATCGAGTTGGGGACAGTGAAGAACCACGTTCACAGCATTCTGCAAAAGCTGGACGTGGGCAACCGGCGGGATGCTGCTGCGTATTTGGCCCTCGTCGAAGAGAGCGCTGGAGGATATTCTGTTTCCAAGGCTTTGTAGGGTGGAGTGAAGAAGGAGGTATCAGAAATGACAGAACAATTGGAGGGCAAAGTGGCCCTGGTAACGGGTGGAAGCTCGGGCATCGGTCGGGCTGCTGCGCTCGCCTTCGCTAGGGAAGGGGCCAAGGTGGTTATAGCCGACATCCTGGTCGAAGGAGGCAAGGAGACCGTTCAAATGGTCGAAGATGCAGATGGCGACGCACTGTTTATCGAAGCGGACGTATCAAAGGCGCACGGTGTGGAGGCGATAGTCAACAGGGCGGTCGAGACCTACGGTCGGCTGGATCACGCCTTTAACAACGCCGGCATCGAGGGTGCACAGGCTCCCACTGCGGAGTATCCGGAGGAAGCCTGGCATCAAGTAATTAGCGTCAACCTGACCGGTGTCTGGCTGTGTATGAAGTACGAGATCCAGCAGATGCTCAAGCAGGGGGGCGGTGCAATCGTCAATATGTCCTCTATACTGGGTAAGGTGGGGTTCGCCAATTCCCCTGCCTACGAGGCATCCAAGCACGGCGTGATCGGCCTGACCAAGGCGGCGGCGCTGGAATACGCCACCAAGAATATCCCGGTAAACGCCGTTTGCCCCGGCTTCATTAAGACACCTATGCTTGAGCGCGCGGGGATACTGTCGGACCCGGATGTGCGCGAACAGATGGCGGGTCTTCATCCTCTTAATCGCCTGGGACAACCGGAGGAGGTTGCCGAGGCGGTCCTATGGCTCTGTTCGGACGCTGCCTCCTTTGTCACGGGGCATGCTCTGCTCGTAGATGGCGGCTATGTTGCGCAATAGAGGAGATTCAGTAGATCGCAATCTAAGGCTCAAAGCGGATCACAATCCGCGTTTAGGCCGCTGGATTGTGATCCAGCGGGAGCCATTGTGATCTACTGAGATTGGATTGATGACTAAAGAACAGAAATGCGACTACTGCGGTGAGAAGTTGGGACCCAATCCAGTGCGTCGTGGCGATAGCATCTATTGCTCCAAAGCCTGCGCCTTCGAGGCACAGCGAAGCACGGATTGTGCAGGGCGTTCCGATACCGTCATGGGCCCATCCGTCGTTGAACGACCGGAAAAGTGAGTATCGGAGTCGTTTACTGACATGAGGTCAATAGTAGAAAGGAGATCAGCATGGCAGATATTCAGCGCGCCGCAGAAGCGGTGTGGAAGGGGGACCTGCGTAGCGGCAACGGCCGTATCACCAGCAACAGCGGTGTGCTCAAGGACACACCCTACAGCTTTGCCACTCGGTTTAAGGATGCACCTGGCACCAATCCTGAGGAGTTGATCGCAGCGGCCCACGCAGCCTGTTACAGTATGGCCTTTGCCGATACGCTCAGTAGCAAAGGATACCAACCGGAGCGCATTGAGACCCACGCCATCTGCTCGCTGTCCCGCCAGGAAGAGGGTGGCTTCAAAATCACCAAGATGCGCCTCGAAACGCGCGGGCAGGTTCCGGGTATGGACCAGACCACCTTCCGGCGGGTAGCTCAGGAAGCGGAAAAAGGATGTCCAGTTTCCAACCTTTTGCGTAGTGGCCTGGAAATCGAGCTAGATGCGACTTTAGTATAGTGGAGAATCTTCCAAGGAGGTATCCTATGCACAAAGCATTACTTGTCCTCGCGGCTGTTCTGAGCCTTCTCTTGGTTATCACTCCAGCCGTCTATGCCAAGCCGGCTGAGTGGACCACGATCTGTTATCACGTCGTGCGGCCAGGTGAGACGATCTATTGTATCGCTCGAGCCTATGGTGTGAGCCCCTGGGCAATCACGGCCCACAATGGAATAGGGAACGCCAATTTAATACACGCTGGCCAGATCCTGGCGATACCCGACGCCTACATGTCGTTGCCGTCCGGCCCGACCTGTGCCGCGCAGTGCCCGTCGGGCTTGCCGACCTGCGCGTGTGTTGCACATCACACCATTGCCATGGATGAAAATCTCTACCGCATTTCCTTGCGCTATGGTGTGAGCATGTGGCGCATCGCCCAGTGCAACAGCATCTATGACCTGAACTACATTCGGGTGGGCGATGTCCTGTGTATCCCAGCCACCCCCTAGAAAGGCTAATATAGAAAGGAGAAAGCCATGAAAGCTAGAGTGGACCTCGAAGTGTGTATCGGAGCAGCAGCCTGTGTGGACATAGCCCCTGAGGTCTTTGAGCTGGGTGACGATGGGCTAGCCCAGGTTATCAATGACAAGGATAGGGCAGCGGAAGAGGATTTGCTCCTTGAGGCGGCGGAGGGTTGCCCAGTGCAAGCCGTCATCCTGGAGGACGATGAGGGCAACCAAGTCTATCCTTAACACTCACCTGCTCAAAAGCCGAGCCTGGTAGAGCGAGTTCACGGACTTGTCATCTCTGGGGTTAGCCTGGATTGTGTGTGCTAAACGAAGGAGGCTAAAATGCCAAAGAACAATATGACGTTCAAGATCGGAGGGGAAGCCGGGCAAGGAATAGAGTCCAGCGGTATCGGCTTTGCCCAAGCCCTGGCTCGCTGTAGCCTGTACGTGTTTGGTTTGCAAAGCTACATGTCCCGCATCCGAGGCGGCCACAACTTTTACCAGATCCGGGCCAGCGAGAGTCCCCTGTATTCTCATACCGACGAGGTCCATCTGCTGATGGCTCTCCTGCCGGAGACCATTGAGCGCCATGGACACGAGGTTGTGGCTGGCGGTGCGATCGTCTACGACGAAGATATAGAGGTGGACATGGAGGATTTGAGGGGACGCGGGGTCAAGACTTTTCCTGTGCCCCTGGTGAAGATTGCCGAAGAGGTGGGCAGCAAAGTCATGGCCAACACCGCTGCCTTCGGCGTCGCCGTCGGTGTGACCGAGTGCCATTTCGACCGGATGGCCACCATTATCCGCGACAACTTTGCTAAAAAGGGCCAGGAGGTGGTGGATGCCAACCTGGAGGTAGGCCGGAGGGCCTACGACTATGCCCGGGAACGCTACTCGGCCGACTTTGACTACAAGATGGAGCCGGTGGAAGGCCCATCGCGGATGGTGATCAACGGCAATCAAGCCATCAGCCTGGGAGCCCTTTTGGGGGGCTGTCGTTTCATGTCGGCCTATCCCATGACGCCAGCCTCGTCAATCCTCGAGTGGCTGGCGACCCACGCTTCCCGCTATGGCCTTATGGTCAAGCACAGCGAGGACGAGATCGCCGCTCTCTGCATGGCCATCGGAGCCAGCCATGCTGGCGTGCGAGCCATGACGGCGACCTCTGGCGGTGGCTTCTCGCTGATGGTCGAGGCTTTGGGGCTGGCGGGGATGACGGAGACGCCGGTGGTCATCGTCGAGGCCCAACGCCCTGGCCCTTCAACGGGAATGCCAACCCGCACGGAGCAAGGAGACCTGCTCTTCATGCTGCGTGCTTCTCAAGGAGAGTTCCCCCGCATCGTCCTGACGCCGGGCACTGTCGAACAGTGCTTCCAGGCTGGCTGGCGGGCCTTCAACCTGGCCGAGAAGTACCAATGTCCGGTGATCATCCTCATTGACAACTTTTTAGCCAATTCCGTGCGCTCCATTGAGAGAGCTGATTTTCACTTCGAGGCGGTGGAAGTAGACCGCGGCGAGTTTTTGACCTGGGAGGAATTGGACCAACTGACCGACGGCTACAAGCGCTACGCTTTCACTGAGACGGGCATCTCGCCGCGAGCCCGACCGGGTCATCCCAATGCCGTCTTTGTAGCCTGCAGCGACGAGCACACCGAGGACGGCCACTTTGCCGACGAGGACCCGGAGAACCGCGTCAGGATGGTCCAGAAGCGACTGCGCAAGTTGGAGGTCGCCATGGAGGAGATGCGCGCTCCCACGATCTACGGCCCGGAGCAGGCCGACATCACCCTCATCGGCTGGGGCTCGAGCTATGGTCCGGTGCGGGAAGCGGTGGACCGGTTCAACGAGGGGAAGGAGAAGGTCAACTTTCTACACTTTGTGGACGTCTGGCCTCTCCCCGAAGACAAGGTCCGCCCGATGCTGGAATCGGCCAGGCGTCTGGTGGCTGTGGAGAACAATGCCACGGGACAGTTGGCCCGCTTGCTCCGTGCCTACACGGGCGTGCAGGTTGATGACATGATTCTCAGGTTTGACGGTCGGCCTTTTTCGCCAGAGTACGTTCTGGATAGATTGCAATAGGAGGTGACGACAATGGTAGAACTAAAAGATTACGCCAGTCCGGTGCGGCCCACCTGGTGTCCAGGCTGTGGGGACTTTGGCGTTTTGAATGCTCTGAAACGGGCCTTGGTGGAAGTGGAGCTGGCCCCTCACGAGGTGGTCATCTACACCGGCATCGGCTGTGGCAGCAAGCTCCCTGACTATATGAGGGTCAATGGTTTTACGTCCCTTCATGGCCGACCCATACCCATCGCCCAGGGAGCCCACCTGGCCAACCACGGCTTGAAAGCTATCGTGGTCGCTGGGGATGGGGATACGTATGGTGAGGCGGGGAATCACCTGATCCACGCCTTGCGGCGCAACGCCGACATCACCCTCATGGTTCAGAACAACCGCGTTTATGGCCTGACAAAGGGACAGTATTCGCCCACCAGCCCCAAGGGCTTTCCCACCAAAACCTCACCCCCACCTGAGGGGGCCATTGACCGGCCAGTCAATCCCATCGCTTTGGCTTTAGCTGCTGGCGCGACTTTCATCGGTCGTTCCTGGTCCGGTGATATGAAGCATCTGATTGATATGATGGTGAGGGCTATCCGCCACGAGGGCGCTGCCTTACTGGATATATTCCAGCCTTGCGTTACTTTCAACCGCAACTATGCTTATGATTTCTATCGCGAGCGGGTTTACAAGGTGCAAGAGGAAGAGGGCTACGATCCTAGCGATCGCGAGGCTGCCTGGAGAAAAGCCCACGAGTGGGGTGACCGCATCCCCATCGGGGTGATCTACCAAGTGGAAGACCAGCCAACGTACGAGAAACAGGTGCCGACTTTGGACGCTGGCCCCCTGGTCGAACGGGAGTTCAGGACTTGGACAGAGGAGGATTATGCAGACTTGGAGGCAGAGTTCATTTGATCTCTAGGAGGAAGAAGGTGTAGGAGCGGCAATTAAAAATCAAAATAGAGAAAGGAGAAACCATGATGTTAGGAGAAAAGATCCAACACGCAGATTGGAAGAAAGAGAAGCACGTGCCGGTCATCGAATGTCCGGACCAGGTGAAGGCGGATGAGTTCTTCGAGGTAAAGGTCAGCCTGGGAAAGGAGATCGCTCACCCCAACACCACCGAACATCACATCCGCTGGATCTCCCTCTACTTCCATCCGGAGGGAGACAAGTTCACCTACGACGTGGGTCACTTTGAATTCAACGCCCACGGCGAGGCCGTCGCTGGCCCGAATGAGGGCCCTGTCTATACACACCACGAGGCAAGCACATCCATGAAGATCAGCAAGCCCGGTATGCTGTATGCCCTGGCCTATTGCAACATCCACGGGCTGTGGGAGAGCAGCAAGGAAATCGGGCTGCTCTAGAGTCTGCCTGGGACATAGCAAGCCAGGCGCTCACACCGTTCGGCCGAGCCTTCGGCCAGGTTTTTAACTGAAGTCAGACCGGAGGCTCGCGGTAACGGTGCTATGGCTAAACCACGCGCACCGCAGTGCGCCATACGCAAAACCTTTAAGGAGGTAGGAAAATGCCAGAGTTTGTCAATCCATTCAGTGGTAAGGTACCCGATCGTAAGCTTACTCACGAAGAGTTGGTTCGGGCGATCCGTCTGAACATTGCCGCCGAGCATGAAGCGATTCACCTCTACATGGCCCACGCAGAGGCCACCGACCATGCCCTGGCCAAGAAGATACTGATTGACGTGGCCAACGAGGAGCGAGAGCACGTCGGAGAGTTCATGCGTCTGCTGCAAATTCTCACCGGGGACGAGGAGACGTGGCTGGCAGTAGGCCGAGAGGAAGTGGACGAGATGGCCGCCGAGCTTGGCGCTGCCGAGGAGACAGAGGGCGCCACCACTATGGAGGCCGGCGGTGAGGAGACAACCATTGGATCGCTGAAGGAGTGATCCCCCAGATTACTTTTGGCTAACGAAGAAAGGAGAGTTACATGGCAAACAAATACTTGGCTCGAGAAGACGCACCTTTTGGATCAGAGGTGTGGGATGTGTTAGATGCGGCCATGAAAGAGGCTGCCAAAAGCCAATTGGTGGGCCGCCGCCTGCTCCACGTCGAGGGCCCTTTCGGCCTGGGGTTGAAGGCAGTGCCCTTGCGGGATGCGGAGACGGAATCCGGCCTGATGGCCAGCGAGGTTCTGCCCGTCCCCTTGATCCAGGAGGGATTCACCCTGGGTGCGCGAGATTTGGCCGACTATGAACGGGAAGGTGTGTCGCTGGACACGGGCCCTGTGGCGGAGGCGGCCATGGCGTGTGCGCGTCAAGAGGATGGCTTGATCTTCAACGGTACGCTGGGCGTGCCCGGCCTGTTGACGGTGGAGGGTGTCAACAAGATCAATTTGCCTGCCTGGGATGAGGTGGGCACGGCTGCCAACGACATCATTCAGGCCATCACCACCCTCGATAGCGCTGGCTTTCACGGTCCTTATGCCCTGGCGCTGGCACCTGATCGGTATAATCTCCTGCTCCGGCTTTATCCCAGAGGGCCATTTAGCGAGATGGAGCACGTGAAAAAGGTGGTGACAGAAGGCGTCTTCAAGGCGCCGATCCTGGAGAGTGGTGGGGTGCTGCTGGCGTCTGGTCGCCGATATGCCTCCATCGTGCTGGGGCAGGACATGACCATCGGCTTCATCGGCCCGGCCGGGGATCAGATAGAGTTCTTGATCTCTGAGAGCCTGACCGTGCGCATCCTCCAGCCCAAAGCCATCTGCGTCCTGATGGGTTAACTCGTTGAACGCGGGGGATGAACTCTCCCATCACTGCCAACGTGATCCTGCCCAGCGTCATAGATAATCCGGCCAATCGGGCCAGCATGCACAAGGCCGATCGGGGCAAGTAGGTGCCGCCGGAGCGCATCGCTGCGACGATGCGTTTCCTCTGCTCCGACGCGGCGGCTTCTATCAACGGGGCACGTCTTCCCGTCTACGGAGCGGTCTAGCTGGACAATGTCACATTTCCGTGTCATTGCGAGGAACGAGATTCCTCCCTTCGTTCGGAACAGGCTCCGCAATCTCCACCGTTGCTTGCACATTGTAGGCAGGAGATTGCTTCGCGGAGTCTATCCTGAGGTATCGAAGGGCTCGCAATGACAGAAGGCTTTGTCAATAGTGGAGAGTGCTTGCAATCGAATGTGACATTGTCGAACTAGTCACGGATGCGCTGAGGCTGGGGAAGGGCGTCTAAGGCATTGAAGACCTACAGGCGTGCGTTTGCATGGTCTGACAGAGGTGGGCTATGCAAATGCCTATCATCATATTAGAAAGGAGTTAAGAAATGGCGCGCTACAGTGTTAAAACCAAACTGAGTCCAGAGGAAGCTATCAAGAAAGCCACGGCTTACTTCGGCGAAGGGGGCCTTGGACTTGAGATGGCCGAACAAGATCCCTGCTGTGTCTCCTTCACAGGAGGCGGTGGACACGTCTCAGTAACCGCTGGTGCAGTAGAGGGAAAGAAAGAGACGACGGTGACATTAGAGACTCGCGAGTGGGACTATCACGTCAAGCGCTTTATGCGGGAGATAGCCTGAACGCGGGGAACTGGAACGGCTGGCAGATGTTCAACTTTACATAAGGAGATAGAAATGTTGCTAATATGCTAATGGTTGCATCCAGAACGTTCGGCATTGACCTGGGACCGGAAAAAGTCTTGTAGCTGAGGGAGTGGCTGAGTGCCGTTCGCTCTATAGTAGATGGAGGAGGATATGTTTGCAGTAAAGATACTGATCGGGATCGTTCTGCTCCTTTGGGGCCGCAAGGTGTTCTGGCTCTTTGTGGCCGGTATCGGCTTCGTCGTGGCAATGGATTTGGTGACGCGCCTGTTCGCGGGGCCTCAGGCAGAAACTATGACTCTCATCGCCCTGGTGGCTGGTCTGGTGGCTGGGGTGATTGGAGCCTTGTTGGCCATTTTCCTGCAGCAGGTGGCTGTAGGGGTAGCGGGCTTTCTTGCCGGGGGCTACATCGTCCTCAGCTTCTTGGAGATCATGGGAGCGGGGGAGATGACCGCTCTCTCGTGGGGGCTCGCTTTTGTGGGCGGCATCATTGGGCTTGTGCTGGCCCTGGTACTACTTGAGTGGGCACTGATCGTGCTTTCTTCGCTAAGCGGTGCCGGGCTCATCGCCCAGTCGGCTGGTTTGAACCGCTCTCTGGCGGTGCTGGTGTTCGTTGTTGCTCTGATCATTGGCATCGTGGTACAGGGCAGGATGTTGAGCAGAGAAGTGACCTGAATTTTGGGTAAAATAGGAATATGAATCCGCTAAGGATCGCATACAGGTTACTCAGGAACCGGAACTTTTTACTGGTCATGGCTTTTGTCCTGGGGATTACCCTTGGCCAGGTTGCAAGCTGGACGGAACAGCTTACCTTACCAGCCCTGGCTCTGGTTATGACTGTTTCCATCGTCCAGATTTCAACAAAGGCCTTCTTGCCTTTGCGAAAACTTGTGCATCCGATGCTCCTGGCAGTTGCCTTCAACTATCTTGTCTTGAGCACGGTAATGCTGGCCCTGGCCTGGTGGCTGATGCCCAACCGGGAGTTGTGGATAGGCTTCGTAGTTGTTGCTGCTGCTCCACCCGGGGTGGCTGTAATACCTTTCACCCATATCCTGGCGGGTGACACTGCCTTCTCTCTGGTCGGCACTGTCGGCGCTTATCTGGCAGCTCTGGTCATTACACCGGCAATGTTCCTTTTGTGGGTCGGAGAAAGCTTCCTTCAGCCTTTGGAGTTGCTGATCATTTTGGTTGAGCTAATCGTGGTTCCAGTGGTCCTCTCTCGTCTCCTGCTTCTGGCTGGCTTGGCCCAGCACATCGAAAAATGGCGAGGGACCATAGTCAATTGGGGTTTCTTCCTGGTGATTTTCACCGTGGTTGGACTCAATCGTGAGATGTTTTTGGAGCGACCCGAGATAGTGGGTCTGGCCTCGGCTGTCGCTGTCGTCAGCATTTTTGTGTTGGGGTATCTCATCAACATCGCTTTGAAAAAGCTGGGGGTGAAGAGGGCGACTCGTGTAAGTTTAACCCTGATGGGCACCGTGAAGAACTCGGGGGTAGCGGCCGCCACCGCTCTCGCCCTGTTCAGCGAGAGGGCTTCGGTGCCTGGGGCTGTCGTAAGTGTCTTCAATGTGCTCTATCTCATCTATCTCGGGTTAAGAGCTGAACAGAAATGAGTGTGAGCAGGGGATGTCCCTGCGGATGAGTGCAACAATCAAGGAGGTTATGATATGCTTTTCGAACGGATCGAGTCCAAAGGTTTAGCCCATTACTCGTATCTCATCGGCGATCAGAATGAGGCGGTCGTCATTGACCCACGGCGTGACTGCGGCGTCTACATCGAAAAGGCCTCCGGGGAGGGCTTTCGCATCACCCGTGTCTTGGAGACCCATCGCAACGAGGACTATCTGATCGGATCGCTGGAACTGGCCGCGCGTACCGACGCTGAGATCTGGCACGCCGACGCTCAGTGGGACTACCAGTATGGGCAGCCGGTGCAGGATGGAAAGACGTGGAGGGTAGGGCGGCTCGAGTTACGGGCTATCCATTCCCCTGGTCATACCCCTGGCTCGATGAGCTACCTGCTCCACGACCCCAACGGTGTACCCTGGATGGTCTTTACCAGCGATGCCCTTTTTGCAGGTGACGTGGGGCGCGTGGACTTGTTGGGGGCGGATCGGCTGGGGGAGATGGCCGGCCTGTTGTACGACACGCTCTTCACCAAGCTGCTGTCATTGGGGGACGAGGTCATCGTCTGCCCGGCGCATGGCTCCGGTTCCGTCTGCGGCCGTGCCATCGCCGAACGGGTATGGACGACGATTGGGTTGGAGCGGAAGCATAACCCCAGTCTGCAGTACACAGACAAGGCCGATTTTGTGAAGCACGTCGGCGGGATGCTGGAGTACCCACCCTATTTCCGAAGGATGGAAAAGTCGAATTTGGAAGGACCGCCGGTGTTTGGTTCACTTCCTGTTCCACCGCCACTTTCGCCGAAGGAATTCACCGCCTGGGCAAAGGGAGCCCAGGTCTTGGACACGCGGATGGAACTGGGCTTCGGCTCCGCCCACGTGCCCGGTGCCCTCTCCATCTGGGAAGGGGGGCTGTCCAGTTTCGCCGGCTGGTTCCTTTCCTACGACAAGCCCGTCCTGCTCGTCACCGAGACCAACGACGTCTCGCAGGCCATGCGCTATCTCATTCGCCTGGGCTTCGACAGGCTGGACGGCTTCCTGGCGGGTGGGATGCTGGCCTGGCACAAGGCTGGACTGGCGAGCCATCGTGTCGAAACCGTCACCGTGCAAGATTTGTGTCAACTATTGGATAGAGACGAGGACGTGTGGATCCTCGATGTTCGAAGCGACGCAGAGGTAGCGCAGAGAGAGATCCCCGTTGCCCATCACATCCACATCACCCAACTCCCTGAGCGGCTGGACGAGGTGCCAGATGATCGGCCTGTCTACATCTTCTGTGGCAGTGGGCTGCGTTCCATGATCGGCGCCAGCCTGCTGCGGCGCGCTGGATGGGAGAACTTGACAGTGATCCTGGGCGGCCTGGCGGGCTGGAGTTCCGTGAGTTGTCCGCTTAAATGAGATCAGAGGAGAGGACAATGGGCGAGAAAGAAGAATCCTCTCGTGATCGAGTAACGACTGAAGGAGGGGCTAAGATATGAGCGAAGAAATTACTATTCCCCCTGAGAAAGTGGACGCTCTCTACGAGCGGCTGGACCGGGAGGCGGAAGCGTCCGGTTACCATCTCAATCCCGACCATGACTTTACCTGGGACCTAGTGGAAGGGCTGCTCATTAACGAAGAGCGGTACGGCTACTGGGCCTGCCCCTGCCGACTGGCGGAAGGGGACAAGCAGAAGGACCTGGACATTATCTGTCCCTGCGATTACCGGGACCCCGACCTGCTGGATTGGGGGGCGTGCTACTGTGCCCTCTACGTCTCCGAAGAGATTCTGCGGGGTGAGCGAGAACTTCAGCCCGTCCCGGAGCGCCGTCCAATTGACGAGAGCCAGCGCCCCCAGAATCGCCCAGCCCACGCACCGACTCATCCTGGCGAGGAGTCTGCGCTTCCCGTCTGGCGCTGCCGGGTCTGTGGCTACCTCTGCGCCCGCGAGCGACCGCCTGGTGTCTGTCCCGTCTGTAAGGCCAAACAGGATCGATTCGAGCGTTTCTGGTAAGGGCTGCTTAATGCCCCATGAAGACAGCGTATAGCAACTGAGAAAAGGAGGCATAGATGGCAGTACTGGAAGTTAAGAACCTGAGTTTGACCCTCAATGGGAGGAGAATCCTCAACGATTTGAGTATAGACTTCTAGGAAGGCCATGTGCACGCGGTTGTTGGTCCAAATGGGGCAGGAAAGTCCACCCTTGCCTTCACGATAATGGGACTTGCAGGATACAGAGACGTAGAGGTCGAACTCATTATTTAGGGGCTGTTGAGTTAGTTTGCTGACGTATGGTAAGACAGTTGAGGGAGCGATTAAGGAGGCGATTATGAAGCTTTTT
>Ga0180435_10003789_pt1 | contig 15055 bp, 14 predicted proteins | sample SS_ome_3_FD_132467 | JGI IMG/M metagenome (GOLD analysis project Ga0180435, IMG submission 132467) | Hypersaline lake sediment archaeal communities from the Salton Sea, California, USA - SS_3_S_1 metaG | ecosystem: Environmental > Aquatic > Non-marine Saline and Alkaline > Hypersaline >... | reverse complement strand
GATTACGTGTCGCAAGGTCGACACCCTCGCCCAGCACCGCCTGGATAGCGCGACCCGCCCGCTGGCTCATGCGGTATTGCAGTTCGATATCGCCGACCGAGAATTCGGCCTGGGTACGATGCAGATGGAAGGGGTCGAGCTCCGACTCATCGACATTATAGTACTGCGATAACTCGGCATCGAGCCGGGAGAGCGCGGCGAAGTGTTCGTCCTGATAGGCGTGATACAGCACCTCGCCGAAATACAGGTCATTGAGCTCGACGTTCTCCAGGCCACTGGCTGCACGCGCAGCAGTGGTTATCAGGTTGCCGGCAAGACTACCCGTCAGGGCAGCGAGCAGGAAGTAACCGCGAAGGCGCATATCACCAGTCTTTGAAGTTCAGGTTCTGGTCTGATGCAGTATCGCCGGCGATCTGTATCTCGACGAACTTGGGCCCGACAGCCTTGGTGACCGTGAAGGTCTCGCTGCGCTGGTATTCAGTTCCGGATTTTGTCCTGCCTATGAAGCTGGCCACCAGCTGATGGTCACCGGTCTTGATATTGCCGGTATAGATGCGCTGCACACCACCGGCCCTGAGCGCTTCCAGCTCCTTGAAGGTATAAAGATGCTGCGCGACGACCTTGTTGTTCATCTTGATCTGCATCGAGTCGAGGATGAAATCCTCGTCACCTTTCAGTGCAACGAACAGGGACACCTGGGTATTGGACGGGAACAGCAGCTTCTCTTCCAGCAGGGTCAGCTGGGATGTCAGCTCGAGGACATCTTTCTTGATGTCCTGTACCTGCTCGTCGAGCCCCTTGATCTGCTCCTTGGTCACCGGTTCGGCATGACTGTGCGATGCAAAGAACAGCAGTAACAGGAATAAAATTCGCAGGCTTCCCCGGCAGAAACCACCAGGGACGGTCGGTAATCGATTGTTTAACATGGTTGGCACCACTTGTACTCACATCCGGCAAATATTCGCAGATTGCAGGCTGGCTTTCGCAAAACCCTGAAAACGTATCCTGAAAACGCATCCCGTAAGCGCATCCCGTAAGCGCATTCTGTGAGCGTATTCAGGGAGCGCATTCAGGGAGCGCATTCACTTGCGGTCAGCTTCAGGCCGGCTTGGGGTTATTATAGTTATTATTTGTGAATTTATAGATGAACATTTGCTAGATGTACAGGGTACACCAGATACTGATATGTTAATGTATCACACAGTTTGTGTAAAAACACAATACACGGGATAGACGCTGGTGACTACCAGACATACCCTCTATTATGTCGCCACAACCTGAATAATCCCTGATAAATCAATAACTAAAAATTTCTCTACTGATGGCCAAGACAGGTGCAACCGGAATCACCCGCATCATCAATGCCGCCGGCTATTCATGGCTGGGGCTGAAAGCGACGTGGCAGAATGAAGCTGCGTTCCGGCAGGAGCTACTGCTGTGCCTGCTACTGCTACCGGCAGCGGTCTATCTCGGTGAAACGGTCGCGGATATCGCCATACTCATCGCCAGCCTGCTGTTCATCCTGGTGGTCGAACTGATCAATTCGGCGATTGAGGCCGTGGTTGATCGCTTCGGTGATGAGATACACCCCCTGTCAGGGCGCGCCAAGGACATGGGCTCGGCGACGGTATTACTGGCTTTCGTTATCGCCGGACTGGTGTGGCTCGCGGTATTGAGCTGATAGCAGGCAACCGACTCGCGCCAGTACGCTGGCGAGAGCAACCATCGACCCGCTCACGCGACGCCGAGCCGTGGTGCCGCCAGAAAATCTTCCGGTATTGTTACACAGTTCACACTGTTTCCTTTGCTATGTACTATCCTTATCTGCAAATCGCCCAATAATACATCCCGTTTAATTTCAGAATGCATCCGACGACATCATGAACAGCAAGACTTATCTTGCAGCCGCCCTGCTGGCTGCAACACAGCTTACCGCTCTCAATACGAGCGCCGATACCCTCTCTATCTCTGCCGGCGCCGGTGGCTGGGGACAGGCATCTGACGGTAACTTTCAGAAAACGTCCGACCCGGCAGCGGTCGACCTGAACGACAACCTGTTCTGGCAGGATGAGACCCAGACTTACGCTTTCGTCACGTTCGAACATTTCGTGCCGATCATACCCAACGTCCGTATCATGCACACGACCCTGGACCAGTCTGGAAGCGGTAATACAGACTTCGTATTCGATGGTCAGAATTTCTCCGGACAGGTCAGTAATGATTTCTCTTTCGAGATGCTCGATTTGCTCGCCTACTACGAGGTACTGGACAATGTCGTCAGCCTGGATATTGGCCTGACCATCCGCAACATCACGATCGATTACAACATCGTCAATGGTGGTGCTGCAGTTAATGACAGTGTCGACGAGACCATACCCATGCTCTACGGCATGGTCGGCGCTTCACCCTGGCCCGACCTGATCATCAGCGGTGAAATGAGCTATATCAGCTTCGATGGCAGCACCATGTCAGACTTCATCGCCAAGGTCGCCTATACCACGGACTTCTTCGTTGGCTTCGAAGCCGGTTACCGTAACCTGACGCTGGAACTGGACGACGTATCTGAGACCGATGCTGATATGTCCTTCGATGGCGTGTTCGCCGGTGCCTATGTGAAGTTCTAGATCAACGTGAAGTTCTAGATCAACTCTGCTGAACAGTTATAGGCTGAGGGCTTACCAGCCCGCAGCCTATAACTGCCTGATGAAGGCCAGCACATCCTGTGCATGACCATCGGGTGAGACAGCGTATTCTGCCCGGCGCACGATTCCCTGTTTATCGATGATGAAGGTCGATCGTACGATGCCCATCTTCTTCACACCGTCCTTCTCTTTCTCCTGCCACACTGCATAATCCTCACATAGCTTGCCATCGACATCGGCAAGCAGAGCGAACCTGATACCGAACTTATCGATGAAGTTCCGGTGACTGGCACAGTCGTCCTTACTGACGCCGAGCACCACGGTATCGGCAGCAGCAAACTCATCTATCAGGGCAGTGAACTGGTTGGCCTCGATGGTACAACCGGGCGTATCATCCTTTGGATAGAAATACAGCACGATATTCCTGCTACCGGTAAAGTCTGCTGAAGACACCTGCCTGCCTTCCTGGTCGGCGACGCTGAACGCCGGCGCAGTCTGCCCTTGCTGAATAATGCCCTGAATGTCGTCCTGGATCATGCCAGTCCCCCCTGATATTAGATAGTGTTACAGCTTATGGTAAAGCCGATACCGATCCTGATACACATAATCGATGTATGTGTATAGCGATACATAGCACCTGGATCAGCTTTATAATACACCGTTCCACTAACCAGCTGTTCATCCCACACATGCTTCAAGCCATCGAACTCGGTATCCGCCGGGGCGACAAGATCCTTTTCGAAGCCAGCAACTTCCAGGTGCATCCCGGCCAGAAAGTCGGCATCAGCGGCGCAAATGGCTGTGGTAAATCCAGCCTGTTCGCTGTCATAACCGGCGAACTGCATACCGATACTGGTGAACTGAAATTCCCGGATAGCTGGCAGGTAGCACATGTCGCACAGCATCTGCCTGACTCCGACCGCCTCGCTATCGATCATGTCCTCGATGGCGACAGCCAACTGCGCGACATTCAGCGACGCCTGACACAGGCAGAGCAGCAACATGATGGCGTGCGCATCGCAGAGCTGCATACTGCCCTGGACAACATCCAGGGCTATAGCGCCAACGCACGTGCCGGCGCCCTGCTGGCCGGCCTGGGTTTCCCCACCGATACTCACCACAACCGGGTCGACACCTTCTCCGGCGGCTGGCAGATGCGTCTGAACCTCGCCAGGGCGCTGATGTGTCGCTCGGACCTTCTGCTGCTCGATGAGCCGACCAACCACCTCGACCTCGATGCCGTCATATGGCTGGAATCGTGGATAAAGAATTATCGCGGCACCCTGCTGCTGATCTCGCACGACCGCGATTTCCTCAATAACTGCTGCACACATATCGCACACATCGAACAACAGCGCCTGACCTTGTACGCGGGCAACTATGACAGTTTCGAACGCATCCGCAGCGAACATCTCGCCCGGCAGCAATCCGAGTACGAGAAACAACAACGCAGCATTGCACACATGGAATCATTCGTTGCACGCTTTCGCGCCAAGGCGACCAAAGCGAAACAGGCACAGAGCCGACTCAAGGCACTGCAGCGCATGCAACGTATCGCGCCGGCACACGTCGACTCCGAATTCCACTTCTCACTACGAACCCCGGAGAAGATACCGGCAAGCCTTCTCCAGCTGGAACATGCAACGGTCGCCTATGGTGACACTTGCATACTGTCTGACATCAGCCTGAACATCCTGCCGGGCGACTGCATCGGCCTGCTCGGCGCCAACGGCGCCGGCAAATCGACCCTGATAAAACTACTGGCAGGCCAGCTTGATCCTGTCTCTGGCACAAGACAGCTGTCGAAAGATACGAAAATTGGATACTTCGCGCAACATCAACTCGAACAGTTACATGACGCACATTCTCCACTCGAGCACCTGCAACAACTGGACAGGCATGCCAGGGAAGCAGACCTGCGTGACTACCTTGGCCAGTTTGGCTTCTCGAGCGATATGGCGTTGACACCGATCGCATCATTCTCTGGCGGCGAAAAATCCAGACTGGTGCTGGCAATGATCGTGTACCGGAAACCCAACCTGCTACTGATGGACGAACCGACCAACCATCTCGATATCGAGATGCGCGAAGCGCTGGCAGAGGCGCTTCAGTCATTCGAAGGCGCGATGGTCATCGTATCTCATGACCGATACCTGCTCAATGCAAGCTGCGACCAGCTACTACTTGTCGACGCACAGAAGGTGCATGAGTTCGAATCCAGCCTGGACGACTATCCGGCGTGGTTGAATAATCGCAATAAACAGAACAGGCAGGACAATGCCAGCCATGATGACGCATCATCACCTGCCGGTGACGGAACCGGGATATCGAGGAAGAACAGGAAAGAGTTGAAACAGCTACAGGCACAGCAGAGGCAGCGCTCACGCCCGCTGAGACAGAAGATCGAGCGACTGGAAAACAGTATGGAAGAACTCAGCTCGAAGATCTCGGAGATCGAACAAAGTCTCGCCGATAACGATATCTATTCAGCAGAGAACAAGGAACGCCTGCAACAACTCATCATGGAAAAGAAACAACACGAACAGGAGCACGCGGGACTGGAAGAGGACTGGTTACTGGCGAGCGAAGAGCTGGAAAAAATCGAGAGCGAGACTGACACCGAACAGGTATGAACCTGAACGCGAAAAAACTTGCCGAGTACACAAGGCATACTCGCTTGGCCGCGACAGACGATTCACTTCACAGATACATTGCGATATCTGCAGTGGCCTGCCTGGTTGATCAGCAGGTACTTGCGGGACTGCTGATCCGGTATAACCAGCCCTGTATAATCAGCCGGATATAATTAATAACAGGAATTTAAGTCATATCATTGGCACTATGCCTGTTCTCGGTGCGGTACTGGTACATCGTGTTCTCTGTATCGTCATAACACAGGATGATGTCCTTGACGATATCACTGCGTACGATGTCATCACGACAGAATTCGTGCACGTAGACACCCTTGACCTGATGCACCCTCGTTATCGCATCGTGCAAACCAGAGTAACACCTTATATCTGCCTGTCCGAGGTCACCATTGATGACGATCGTGGACTGCCTGCCGATGCGAGTCATGAACATCTTGATCTCTTCAGGCGTACAGTTCTGCGCCTCATCGAGCACCACGAACGCACGGTTGAATGTCTTGCCCCGCATATAAGCCAGTGGCTCCACCGATATATTACCGTTCTTGAGCGCACACTCGACGACACCACGTCCAGCGATATTCATCAGACATGTTTTGAATGCAGCGAAGTAAGGATCGAACTTCTCGTCCAGCTTTCCGGGAAGGAATCCCATGCTGTTACCTGCTTCTACAGCGGGACGCGTGAAGATGATCCTGTCTATATCACCTGAAACCAGTGCTTTTGCGGCCATCGCAGCGGTACAGTAACTTTTTCCTGTACCTGCCGGACCAAGCCCGAATACCAGCGTATGTGTCTTTATCGCAGACATAAAGACATCCTGCGCCCTGTTCTTGGGCTTGACTTCTTTTACTGGAGACTGGTTTTGATAGGAGGGAGGGGTGTTGTAGCTGTCGGCGTTGTGTCTGGAGGGGTGAAAATCGATTACATCATTATCCGACAGGTAATCAAGGTTATGCATTCTTTTTTTTTGCCGCTTCGATCTATTATTCTTTCTCGACATATCTACCTCTGAAAGTCGTAAATTATCAGATCTGAATTTTGATTATATCTTTCTGGCAAGTTTATCTATGGCATCGTGTTCCTCAGGTGATTGACGTTAGCTAATTAATACATGCTGAAAGGAAAATGTAAACTGTTTTTATAAAAAATATTTTCATCATCAATATGATTTACCGTTAACATAAACTGATCACATGACAGCACTTTGTAGCATGCGACCTAATATAAGAAATATCAGAAAAGATCGATATGAACGACTGCAGTTTTACTAACACCAGTACTTATGGCACCAGTACTTATGGCGCCAGGCCGGGGACATGGGCGAAGAGATAAAGTACACCCGTTTCAACAAGAGCGACTACCAACGCTTCTACTCCGAACTCGAAGCAGAGACGGAGCTACTGGAACGATGGTTTGCCCAAAGGCGTTTCTCGTCGGCTCCGCTCACTGCCGGCTACGAGATAGAGGCATGGCTGATCGATGACAAAGGCCGGCCAAGCCCGTTGAACGAAGTTTTCCTGGAACGTGCCGATAACGATCTTCTCAGCCCCGAGCTGGCACGATTCAATATCGAACTGAACGTCGCACCTGCCCGGATTCATGGCAAACTATTGTCCAGCTTCGAATCAGAACTGCAGCATCTATGGCGCTCATGCAGCGATGTCGCGCAGTCACTCGGCAGCAATATACTGGGCGTCGGTATACTGCCAACACTGCAGGACGAGGACCTCACCCTCGACAATATATCCTTACTCGATCGTTATCGCGCACTCAACGAACAGGTCCTTCGCCAGCGTAAAGGCGTAGAGATCGAACTGAACATCAACGGCACCGAGCACCTGCGCGTCAGCCACAAGGATGTCATGCTGGAGGCCGCTGCAACATCCCTGCAGATCCATATCCAGATACCGCAGGACAAGGCTGTACGTTACTACAATGCATCCATATTGTTATCGCCGGTGATGGTCGCGATCAGCGCAAATTCACCCTGCTTGTTCGGCAAGCGGCTCTGGCAGGAGAGCCGTATTCCCGTATTCGAACAATCCGTACCGACCGGCGGTTTCGGTGGCGCAGCTGCCGGTCCTGTGCAAAGGGTCGGTTTCGGTACTGGCTATGTGCGTGAAACCATCTATGAATGTTTCCAGGAAAACCTCGAACACTTCCCTGTCCTGCTGCCTGTGCACTATGACGATCCTCCCGAGAGACTTCGCCACCTGCGCCTGCATAACGGAACTATCTGGCGCTGGAATCGCCCACTGATCGGCTTCGATCCTGACGGCAGCCCGCATCTGCGTATCGAACACCGTGTCTGTGCCACTGCACCTTCGATCAAGGACAACATCGCCAACATCGCTTTCTACTATGGTCTGGTGCATTATTACGCCACCGTCGATCAGGCGCCCGAATCCGTCATAACATTCGCACAGGCGAAGAGCGACTTCTATCGCGCTGCACAGGTTGGCATGAAACACAGCATGAAATGGTTTAGTGAAAGAAACCGGACCATCCAGCAGATCATTCTCGATGAACTACTTGTCGCTGCCAGGACCGGACTCGACGACCTGGGTATCGACCAGCAGGACAGCAAACGCTACCTCGACATCATCGAGCAACGTGCCTCCACGATGCGAACAGGCAGCCAGTGGCAACTGGATTTCCTTAACGCACATCAAGACGACCGCCAGTCTCTTACATTAAACTACCTTCAGAATCAGCTGGAAGGTCAGCCCGTGCATGCGTGGTCGATTTAGATGCAGCTGTATAGTATCAAACGTAACAGGGAACAAGATAAGGCAGTAGATCAATGTTAAACGAGATGCAACATTTCCCCGATGAACTGTATGACGCCGAGGTGACAGAGCTCGTCGACATCCTCGACGGCCCTACCCTGTTCCATCTCGAAGGCAACGAGAAAAAGCCACTTTTCATATCTACCTTGCTGCATGGCAACGAGACCACAGGATTTCTCGCCATGCAACGCATACTGAAAAAATACCGTGATGTCGGGCTCCCACGCTCGATCTCGTTATTCCTTGGCAACATCGAGGCAGCCAGCGTGAACCAGCGCCACCTGGATTCGCAGGATGACTATAACCGCATCTGGCCCGGCACCCGTCATGCAGATTCACCCGAGAAAGACATGATGCAGACCGTGACGAATATCATGGAACGCAGGAAACCCTTCGCCAGCATCGACATACATAACAACACCGGCAAGAATCCACACTATGCCTGCATCAATATACTCAACCCTCATGGGCTGGAGCTGGCATCAAAGTTCAGTGATATCGCTGTCTACTTCACCAGCCCTAAAGGCGTGCAGAGCCTTGCGTTCTCGGATTTCTGTCCGTCCCTGGTGCTCGAATGCGGCCAGTCTGCCGATCTGTCCGGTGTCGATCATGCTGCCAGCTTCATCGATACCGTGCTACACATGGATGCACTCGGCAAAGCCGGGCATGGCGACCTGAAGCTTTACCATACCATCGCCAGGGTGACAGTACCCGTGACCATCAGCATGGCTGACAGCGAGCAGGATCCCGGCAGCGATATCCTGCTGAACAAGGAACTCGAGGACATGAACTTCAGACAGCCCGAAGTCGGCACGCTGTTCGCGCGCAAACTTTCTGACAAGGCGGGGATGCTGACCGTTACCAGTGAGAGCAACGAGGACATCACGGATGAATACCTGGATGACAGCGATGGCGACTACAGGATCAGACGACCTGTCACACTATCCATGTTCACGACCAACCAGCGCGCGATAAGACAGGATTGCGTGTGCTACTTCATGGAAGAGCTGCGCATAGGTTGAGTATCAGCGACCGGGATCAGTCCCGGGCCAATTCACTGTGTCGGCAGGTTCATTCATCGGTCGGCACCACTTTCAAATAGACCTTGCCTGCATCGACATCCCTGGCACCGTACAGAGTATCGCCTTTCATATAGAATCTCAGGTGGTAGGATCTGACACCATCGGTAGCGATGATCATATCATTACGTATCTGGTATCGCGCATTTCGCAACATAGGCGGCCTTGCGGTTAACTCGGGATCGAACATCTTCTCCGGCCTGGCACTGGTGACCTTCTCCACCTTGTCATTCTTACCGGTTTTCTGCCGGTCACCTTCAAGGATGAAAACCTCACCGGTCTCGATATCTGAAACAGCAAGCTTACGCATCTGGAACAATTGCATCAGCTGTTCGCCTTGCACGAGCACGTATCCTTGCGCGATGAGCTTATCGACGGTCAGCGACTCGCCGCTGTCGGCATAGGCCGGTAATTGCAAGCAAGCCAGCGAGAGTATAAGCAGATATCTGTATAGCACTTTGAACATCATGATTTCCCGGTTACTGCAGCACGGATACTGTCGTCGACTGCTGTTTCGATACGCCCTATGACTTCGGGTAACTCCCGTGCATCCACCGCTGGCGAATAATAGAAGCCCTGCACCTGGTCGCAGCCGAGCGCGATAAGCTGCGCCAGTACTTGCCTGGTCTCGACCCCTTCGGCGACCACAGTATGACCCAGGTTATGAGCCAGCTCTATGACCGAGCGCACGATACTCGCATCATCAGGATCATCGGCCATATCGAGCACGAAACTCTTGTCGATCTTGACCTCGCGTATGGGCAGCTTCTTGAGGTAGCTGAGAGACGAATACCCGGTTCCAAAATCATCGATCGCATAATTCAGGGTCGATAGCACGGGATGATCCAGGATATCCATCACCCGGTCCGGGTGTGACATGATAACACTCTCGGTGATCTCGACCTTCAGCCTTGATGGCGACACGTCATATTTGTCACACAGGCGAGCCACGGTCTCGGCGAGTGACTTGTTGAGCAGGCAGCGCGCCGAGAGGTTGATCGCAACCTGGAGATCCACCCCCTGTGCCTGCCAGTCAGCTATCTGCGTGATCGCTTTCTCCAGCACCCAGTCGCTGATGAGCTGGATCAGGTCACTCGACTCAGCCATCGGTATGAAGAAGTCAGGCGCGATATCGCCATGGTCGGGATGATGCCAGCGCAGCAGTGCCTCTACTGCATGGACCTTGCATGTGTCGAGTTCGACCTGCGGCTGATAGAACAGCTTGATCTGCTCATTATTTACCGCAGAATGCAGGTCTGCCATGAGTGCGAGACGGGTCGTGGTGTAGTGATCCTGATCCGGATCATAGAGACGAGGCGCACTGCGATCACGCTTGGCTTCGTACATCGCCACGTCGGCATGACGGATGAGTGCAGCATCATCCTCACCGTGCTCGGGATAGATGGCTATACCGATACTGGCGCCGATGGTCAGCTTCTGGCTACCCAGTTCAAAGCTCGGCTCCAGGCTGACCAGGACCTTCCTGGCAACATCGACCGCCTGCTGCCGGTCGACATCCGGCAGCACGATACCGAACTCATCCCCCCCCAGCCTGCCGACAGTATCACTCCCCCTCAGCGCTGAAGGCAGCCGGGTGGCCACGGTCTGTAACAGCCGGTCACCTTCAGGGTGCCCGAGCGTGTCATTCACCTCCTTGAAATTGTTCAGATCGAGCATGATGAATGCAACGCGCGTGCTGTTCCGCCTGGCCAGTTCTATATTCTGTTTCAGACGCTCGACCAGCAAGGTGCGATTAGGCAGATCGGTGAGAGGATCATGCATCGCCTGGTGTGCGATCTCGACATTCAGCGCCTGCAGCTCGAGTGTACGCTCCTGAACACGCTGTTCGAGATCATGATTCAGCTCCTCGAGATCCTCCAGCGCCCTGTTTCGGTCAGCGACCAGGCTCTCGATGTTGAGGGACATCTGGTTGAAGTTATCAGACAGATCGGTCAGCTCGTTATCACCCTGCACCTCCAGGTATTGCCCAAACTCGTAGTTGGCGATGCGGTTGGCGCTATCGGACAGGCGTCTGACCGGCGTCAGGACCTTACTGGTAAAGATGAAGTACATAGCGATACCGACAAACAGGCCGATGATTACAGTGACAAGCACCTTGTCCTCGAACTTGCTGGCGGATACAGCGACATATTCACTGTTATCCAGCACCAGTACCGTCTTCGCCAGCAATACATCATTGAACATGACCGGCACCCTGAAAGCGACCAGTTCCCTGTTCTGTTCCAGCAGGCTGACGATAGATGCTGAATCGATGTCTTTCCGTGTATCGATCAGTGTCTGTACGTAGATATCCGTCCTGTCCATGAAGGTGGTCAGAGCTTTATCGTGCGTATCGAGGATGACAGCGTGCACGACCTGTTCCTGCTCGGTGAGATATTCGATATAGGTGTTGAGCGAGACGACGTCATAGACCAGCAGCGCGTCGAGGCTGATAGAAGACAGCATCTGCCCGAGAGATTGCGCCCTGACCTTGAGCACCTGCTCCATGGTGGCGACTTCATCACGGAACTGGAAGTAGGCGTTTGTCAGCATTGCCACGAGGATGATGCCGGAGACCAGCAGCACCATCTGACCTCCCAGGCTACGGAACAGTCGCCGTTTGGGCAATCGTTCACTCTTGCTGGTCGGCTCGGGAACCTTCATGACTAACCCAGCTTGCTTATTCCCAGGTCATCTCCGTATACATCCCTGACCATCTTTTCGATGATGGTGTAATCGCTATCCTCTGCCTTTACCAGGCCCGACAGCCGGATACTGTCGAGTATATCCTGACCGACCGGCGTATCCTTTAAGCCCAGCATGGCCTGCTGTATCTGTTGTTTCAGATCGCTGTCGATAGCGGGATTTACCGCCCATGGCAGATGAGCCATCGGCTCGGTCCTTGCGAGATACTGCATGGCGCCGACATCGATGATCTTCTTCACCATCTCAAGCCTGATGATGACATCACCCGTACCGGCCGCTTCGGCACGGCGCAGATAGGTAGAGATAACGGCATTGGGCGGGTTGATCGCGAAACGCTCCGTGTAATCGCCTTTCTCCAGGCCGGCCTGCTGTAACAGCCATACCGGGGCGATATAGCTCTGCATCGCACGGGGGCCGCCACCGAACAATATATTCTTGCCTTTCAGGTCGCTGACAGCCTCTATGCCTGAATCTTTCCTGACGATGATCGATCCGGCGATGGTAGACGAGCCGAATTCGAGATTTCGTGCGATAGCCTGATAACCGAACTGATGACGAGCCAGTATGTAGTGGTACTGGTTGAAGTGCACGATATCGAACTGCTTCTGCTGGAACTCTTCCCAGAAGCTGGTGAAATCCTTGAAGATCTCAAGCTGAACATCACGCTCCAGGCTCCTGGCCAGGTAACGGGTGAACGGCATGAACATCGAATAGGTAACGGAGGCATTACGCCGCGGGAAAACAGCAAGACGCAACGGCTTTGCACTAGCCGCTCTGACCGTCTGTGTCAGTGGAAAAGATAGCGCTCCGATAGAGCATTTAAGAAACTGGCGTTTATCCATAAGCTCGGTATATAACAGCTGGATAACATGAGTTTTTCATACAGCTGACTAATAACAAATATACACCGGATATAGTATAAAGTGGCCAGAAAACGTCAAATAACGCCGAATAAATACATAAAAACGGATGACCGGCAATCACTTATTACTTATCAGTCAGTTTCTGAAAATATGGATGTCCGGCGGCATCCAGCCGTAGCACAGGATGCCGCACCAATCAGTCAGCCTGGAACGCGTACCGGCCACTACCGGTGAACACGATCGCCAGTGCACCAAGCAAGTAGAACATCTGCAATTCGACCATCCAGCCGCCATGCTGGGTAAGACTGAACAGGTCATCGGCATGCGCGAGCAGGATTGCAAACATCATATTGACGACGATGATGAGTGCCGCGATACGTGAGCGGAATCCGGCGACCAGCAATAACGGAGCCAGCACTTCACCCACGTAGACCCCATAGGCCAGCACCGAAGGCAGATTATGACTACTCAGCATGTTTGCGATGAAATCGAGCGAGCCCGGGTGCATGATTTTCGCGACACCATGAAACAGCAACAGCAGCCCGACAGCCAGGCGCATGATGAGGATTCCGATATCCGGGTCAAGTGATGACAGCTTCATAGTATTTACCGCGACGTTTATTCTTTCCTTACATGTATGGCACCACTCAAGTATGGCACCACTCAAGCCATGCCTCATATCAATTGAGGCACAGATCAATTCAGGTCCACAGCGTACTCTCTCAGTTTCTCAAACGGCACCACTTCCAGGGCTCGCCGATGCGTCTTCATCAGGTGAACACGCGGCGCCTTGCCGCTCTCGTAGGCTTCAAGCCAGCGCGCCGCACACATACACCAGCTATCGCCCGGCTTTACACCATCGAAACCATACTCCGGCACAGGGGTCGAGAGATCGTTGCCGGTCGATTTGGAGAATTCCAGGAACTCGTCACTGGCCAGGATACAGACGGTGTGTGAACCGGCATCCTGATCACAGGTATTGCATTTGCCATCCCTGAAGAAACCGGTCAATGGTTGCTCACTACAGCTCTGCAATGGTTCGTTTAGTACGTTGAGTTCTTCGTCTTTTTCCAAAACCAGCCCCCTTATAATCTATATCACTCTCGTCGAGTATCAATACGCCGATATCATAACCCATCATCGATACACTATCAGCCTGAAATATTGCAGCATCCGGCCGGACAAAACGCCATAATAACAGCCTGTCTAGCGCCGGTTAACTAACACAAGAGATCAAAGAATGCCTTGCTATCATATAGCCAGGAGTATCAGCATCAGCACAACACTGGCGAAACTGGCCGATGTACTTGCTGACTTCAGGCAGTGGCCCGCCTGGTCGCCCTGGCTGATCATCGAGCCGGGTGCCGAAATCACATACAGTGACGAGCAGAGCATCCCCGGTGCCAGCTACACCTGGTCCGGCAAACTGATCGGCACAGGCAGGATGACGCTTATTGTGAAGACGCATTCCCGACTGGCGATGCAGGTCGAATTCTTTGAACCGGACAAGTCGAACGCAACGATCGAATTCGACATCGGGCAGGCGGCCGGTCACAGCATACTGAGCTGGCACATGTACGGCGAGCCGCGATGCTCCATGAATGCGACGATACTGAACCGTGTCAGCATGGACTGCGAGCGCGGACTTGCAATGCTCAAGGAATATATCGAACGAGGTGAAGTGCTCTCCAGCGTCAGTATCGATGGCCTGCGTGGCCTTGCCCGGCAGGATTATGTCGGCATCTGTAACCGAAGCACGCTCAGGGAATTACCGCCCGTGATGCAGGCAGATTTCGACAAGCTGTATACCCTGTTCAGGGAGAATGACTGGTCACTTGATGTGATACCTTTTTCTATCTACAACACCATGCAGAGCTCGGATACGCAATTCATATCCGCGATACCTGTTTCGAATATCCCTGCAGACCTGGCCGAACCATTTACCACTGGCAGCATAACTATCCCCAGGGGCTTCAAGGTAACACATACAGGTGCATACGAAAACCTGGGCAATGCCTGGTCGGCTGTGACACAGGCAGCATGCCTGCACGGACACAAACCCTTGATGGACCCTGTTGGCATAGAACGCTATCACAATGACCATGAGACACTGCCCGCTGCACAGCTCATCACGGAGGTCATCGTCCCTGTCGCATAGACTCAAGTAATCCAGCAACTCAGTAACCAAGTAACCCGGGCACCGGCGACAGTCTCACAACAGGCCAGCCTTTAGGATAAAGATCACCGATCCACTACCCCATCAGGCCAATTTAGGCTAATCTAGTCAGTACTTGTCTATCAATAACAAGCCATAACAATAACAAG
>Ga0180435_10003788_pt1 | contig 15059 bp, 14 predicted proteins | sample SS_ome_3_FD_132467 | JGI IMG/M metagenome (GOLD analysis project Ga0180435, IMG submission 132467) | Hypersaline lake sediment archaeal communities from the Salton Sea, California, USA - SS_3_S_1 metaG | ecosystem: Environmental > Aquatic > Non-marine Saline and Alkaline > Hypersaline >... | reverse complement strand
GTGCTCGGCGTGGTCGATGGCGTTGGCGATCAGGTTGCGCAGGATCCGCTCGACCCGCCGGGCGTCGACCTCGGCGATCACCTCGTGGTCGGGCAGGTCGACGAGCAGGTCGATGCCGGTGTCCCGGGCGAGGTGTCCGACGGCGGTCAGGGCGCTACCGACGATGGCGCGCAGGTCGACGGCCTCCACCGACAGCTCGGCCACGCCGGCGTCGTGGCGGGAGATCTCCAGCAGGTCACCCAACAGGGTCTCGAACCGATCCAGTTCGCTGACCAGCAGCTCGGTGGAGCGCCGCAGCGCGGGGTCGAGGTCCTCGGCGTGGTCGTAGATCAGGTCGGCCGCCATCCGCACCGTGGTCAGCGGGGTGCGCAGCTCGTGGCTGACATCGGAGGTGAACCGCCGCTGCAGGTTGCCGAACTCCTCGAGGTTGGTGATCTGGCGCTGCAGGCTCTCGGCCATGTCGTTGAACGACAGCGCCAGCCGGGCCATGTCGTCCTCGCCACGGACCGGCATCCGCTCGGAGAGGTGGCCCTCGGCGAACCGCTCGGCGATCCGGGATGCCGACCGCACCGGCAGCACCACCTGGCGGGAGACCAGCAGGGCGATCCCGGCCAGCAGCACCAGCAGCACCGCCCCGCCGGTGGCCATGGTGCCGCGGACCAGGGCGATGGTGCGTTCCTCGCTGCTGAGAGGGAAGACCAGATACAGCTCCAGGTTGCTGATCCGCGACGGCGCCGGGGTGCCGACCAGCAGGGCCGGGCCGGAGAATCCCTCGGTGCGCACGGAGGCGTACTGGTAGCTGACCTGCCCGGCCTGCACGAAGTCGCGCAGCGAACGCGGTATCTGGTCGACCGGCCCGGCCGCGGTGGCATCCCGCGGTCCATCGCCGGGCACCATGAGCACCACGTCGAAGGTGCCCGCCAGCCCCGCACCGGAGGACTGGCCGGTCTTGGAGATCAGTGTGTTGCGGGCCAGCTGCAGGCTGGAGTCCACCGACCGGGTCTCCTCACCGCTGACGATGCCGCTGACGGTGCCGCGGGCCCGGTTGGCCTCCTCGGTAGCCGCCCGGACCTTCACGTCGAGCACACGATTGGTGATCTGGCTGGTCAGCACGAAGCCCAGGGCGAGGATCACCGCGGCCGACAACCCCAGGGTCAGCACCACGACCCTCAACTGCAGGGAGCGCCGCCAGACCTGGGCCACCCCCCGGCTCACGGCGCTGGTCCCGCGCAACAGGGGCCCCGACCGGACGCGCCGCCTGGAGGACCACATCAGCGCACCCCGCGCCGCGGGCCGGTCACGGAGGGCCGGCCTTGTATCCCACTCCTCGAACGGTCAACACCACCTGCGGGTTCTCCGGGTCCTTCTCCACCTTGGCCCGCAGCCGCTGGACATGCACGTTCACCAAACGGGTGTCGGCGGGATGGCGGTATCCCCACACCTGTTCGAGCAGCACATCTCGAGTAAACACCTGACGCGGTTTGCGCGCCAACGCGACCAGCAGGTCGAACTCCAGCGGGGTCAGCGAGATCTGCTCGCCGTCGCGGGTCACCTTGTGGGCTGGAACGTCGATCTCGATATCGCCGATGGACAGCATCTCGGCCGGTTCGTCCTCGTTGCGCCGCAGCCGGGCCCGGACCCGCGCCACCAGTTCCTTGGGCTTGAACGGCTTCATCACGTAGTCGTCGGCGCCGGACTCCAGTCCCAGCACCACGTCGACGGTGTCGGTCTTGGCGGTCAGCATGACGATCGGCACCCCCGAGTCCGCCCGCAGCACCCGGCACACGTCGATACCGTTCATCCCGGGCAGCATGAGGTCGAGCAGCACCAGGTCGGGGCGCAGTTCGCGAACCGCCGTCAGCGCCTGCGAGCCGTCACCCACGACCGCAGTGTCGAAACCCTCGTTGCGCAGGACGATGGTGAGCATCTCCGCCAGCGACGCGTCGTCGTCGACGACAAGAATCCGTTGCCTCATGGCCCCCATGGTGTCACCGAATCGCGACATTTAGCGGCTGCCACGCGCTGAATGTCGCGAGCTAACCGAGCAGGTCGGCCGCCAGCGCGGCCGCGTCGACCTCCGGCGGCACCACCGACCACCTGCCGTACCAGGACATCGCGGCCAGCCCGGCGTACACCGCGGCGGTCCGCTGCTGCAGGCCGTCGTCGCGCTCATAAGCGTCACGGGCCCGGCCGGTGTCCTGTTCGGCCCGGCGCCGGGCCCGCCCGGCGGCCAGTTCCACCGGCACCTCGAGCAGCATCTGGCGCTGCGGCTGCGGCAGCCCAAGCCGGCCGTACTCCAACTCCCCCACCCAGGTCACCATGGGTCCGCCGGCGTCCTGGTGCAGCCGGGCTGCGCTGTAGGCGGCGTTCGAGGCGACGTAGCGGTCCAGGATGACGACGTCGTGGCCGGCGCGAAGCGCCGCGAGCCGCTCCTTCGCCCCGGCCCGGTCCAGCGCGAACAGCACCGCCATCGCATGCGCCGAGGACGCCAGGTCCCCATGCGCGCCGTGCAGGGCCTCGTGGGCGAGGTCGGCGGTCACCGACTGCCCGTAGCGGGGGAACGCCATCGACGCCACCGACGCGCCGGCGGACTCCAATGCCCGGCGCAGCCCCTCGGTGAGGGTCCGCTTGCCGGCCCCGTCGAGGCCCTCGATGACGACCAGCATCCCAACCCGAGCGTGGGCTCTATGGACAGATTCGGGCGGATTTTCGTCCATAGCGCCCACTCTCGACGGGGGGTCGGCCTAGTACCGGTAGTGCTCCGGCTTGTACGGGCCCTCGACGTCGACGCCGATGTACTCGGCCTGGTCCTTGGTCAGCTTGGTCAGCGTGCCGCCCAGTGCCTCGACGTGGATCTTGGCGACCTTCTCGTCGAGATGCTTGGGCAGCCGATAGACCTCGTTGTCGTACTCGTCGTTCTTGGTCCACAGTTCGATCTGGGCGATCACCTGGTTGGAGAAGCTGTTGCTCATCACGAACGACGGGTGGCCGGTGGCGTTGCCGAGGTTGAGCAGCCGGCCCTCGCTGAGGACGATGATCGAGTGCCCGTCGGGGAAGACGAACTCGTCGACCTGGGGCTTGATGTTGATTCGGCGAATGGACGCGTCACGCTCCAGAAGGGCCATCTCGATCTCGTTGTCGAAGTGACCGATATTGCCCAGGATCGCCTTGTCCTTCATCGCCCGCATGTGCTCGAGGGTGATGATGTCCTTGTTGCCGGTGGCGGTGATGACGATGTCGGCCCAGCCGATCGCCTGCTCGACGGTCTTGACCTCGAAACCATCCATCATCGCCTGCAGCGCGTTGATGGGGTCGATCTCGGTGACTGCCACCCGCGCACCCTGGGCCTTGAGCGCCTCGGCGCAGCCCTTGCCGACGTCGCCGTATCCGCAGACCAGGGCGGCCTTGCCGCCGATGAGCACATCGGTGCCGCGGTTGATGCCATCGATCAGCGAGTGCCGGGTGCCGTACTTGTTGTCGAACTTGCTCTTGGTGACCGAGTCGTTGACGTTGATCGCCGGGAAGGCCAGCTCCCCGGCGGCGGCGAACTGGTAGAGCCGCAGCACCCCGGTGGTGGTCTCCTCGGTGACGCCCTTGACCGAGTCGGCGATCCGCACCCACTTGTGCGGGTCGTTCTCCAGACTTTCCCGGAGCAGGTTGAGGAACACCTTGTACTCGGTGGAGTGGTCGTCCTCTTCGGGCGGAACCACCCCGGCGCGCTCGAACTGAGCACCGCGCAGCACCAGCATGGTGGCGTCGCCGCCGTCGTCGAGGATCATGTTGACCGGTTCACCGGGCCAGGTGAGCATCTGCTCGGCCGCCCACCAGTACTCCTCCAGCGTCTCGCCCTTCCAGGCGAAGATCGGCACCCCGAGCGGCTCCTCGGGGGTTCCGTTGGGGCCGACGACGCAGGCCGCGGCGGCATGGTCCTGGGTGGAGAAGATGTTGCAGCTGGCCCAGCGGACCTCGGCGCCGAGGGCGACCAGGGTCTCGATGAGCACCGCGGTCTGCACGGTCATGTGCAGCGACCCGGAGATCCGAGCGCCCTTGAGCGGCAGCACGTCGGCGTACTCGCGGCGCAGCGCCATCAGGCCGGGCATCTCGTGTTCGGCGAGCCGGATCTCTTTGCGGCCGTACTCGGCCAGCGACAGGTCGGCGACCTTGAAGTCGATCCCGTTGCGGGAGTCGGCGGTCATGGAGAGAGCAGAAGTCATGGCGAACACGGTATCCCGGCCGGTCGGCCGGGCCTCACCGGGGTTCGCCGGTCTCGTGCCGCTCGGCGAACGGCGTCATCAGCCGGGCCAGATCGGCGGCGACGTCGTGGTCGGCCTCCGGTGGCATCGACACGTAGCTGAGCGCCAGCCGGACGATCGCCCTGGCCAGCACCCCGGCGTCCTCGGCCCCGGGGTGGGCCCAGCTCGCGGCGAACACCTCGGTCAGCCGGCCCGAGCAGTGCGTGATGATCGGGCCGCTGTCGGTGGTGATGATGGCCAGCAGGTCGGGCTTGGCCGAACCGGACAGCAGCGAGACCACCAGCGGGTCGGCCGCGGACTCGGCGAAGAACCGCCGGAAGCCCTGCAGGAAGGCGGCGTGGACGTCGCCGCGGTTGCCCTCGATGGACCCGGCGACCGAGTCGACCAGCCGGTCGGCCAGGCGCAGCGCGTAGCCCTGTGCCAGGCCCTTGCGGGAGCCGAACTCGTTGTAGACCGTCTGGCGGCTCACCCCCGCGGTGCCGGCCACGTCGGCGAGGGTGACCGCCGACCAGTCCTTGTCGTGCAGCTGCTCGCGCATGGCGTCGAGGATGTCGTCGCGCAGCGTCCTCTGCCTGCTCACGACGGTTGCAGGGTGCGGCCCAGCTGCGACTTGCGATACCCGTAGGCGGCGTAGAGCGCGACGCCCAGCGCCATCCAGACCGCGAACCGGATCCAGGTCAGCGCGGTCAGGTTGAGCATCAGCCACAGGCAGGCCGCGATGGAGGCGATCGGCAGCAGCGGCACCAGCGGAGTCCGGAATCCGCGCGGCAGGTCCGGCCGGGTCCGGCGCAGCACCATGACCCCGGCGGAGACCAGCACGAAGGCGAACAGGGTGCCGACGTTGACCATCTCCTCCAGCTTGGCCATCGGGAAGGCCGTGGCGGCCAGCGAGATCAGCACCGCGATCAGGACGGTGATCCGCACCGGAGTGCCGCGGGAGCCGGTGCGGGCCAGGCCGCGGGGCAGCAGCCCGTCGCGCGACATCGCGAACAGCACCCGGGACAGCCCCAGCATGATCACCATCACCACCGTGGTCAGGCCGGCCAGCGCACCGACCGAGATCACCGCGGCGGCCCAGCCCACCCCGTTGAGGGCGAAGGCGGTGGCCAGGTTGGGGTGGCTGGAGGCCTCGCGCAGTTCGGTGTAGCTGACCATCCCGGACAGCACCACCGACACCGCCACGTAGAGGACGGTCACGATGGCCAGCGAACCGAGGATGCCGCGGGGGATGTCGCGCTGCGGGTTGCGGGTCTCCTCGGCGGTGGTGGCCACGATGTCGAAGCCGATGAAGGCGAAGAACACGATCGACGCCCCGGCCAGGACTCCGTACCAGCCGTAGTGGCTGCCGCCGGCTCCGGTCAGCAGCGAGAACACCGACTGGTCGACCCCGGTACCGGCATCACCGGATCCGGTCTGCAGCGGCGGGATGAACGGGGTGAAGTTGGCGGCCTTGATGAAACCCGCGCCGACGACGACGACGAGCAGCACCACCGCGACCTTGACCGCGGTGACCGCCGCCGAGAAGTTCGATGACAGTTTGGTGCCCAGGGCCAGCATGGTCGAGACCGCCGCGATGATCAGCACCGCGCCCCAGTCGAAGACGAACGAGCCGAACGACACTGTGCCGCTGGCGAATCCGAAGACCGTTGCCAGATAGCTCGACCAGCCCTTGGCCACCACGGCCGCCCCGACGGCGAGTTCCAGGATCAGGTCCCAGCCGATGATCCAGGCGACGAACTCTCCGAATGTCGCGTAGGAGAAGGTGTAGGCGCTGCCGGCGACCGGCAGGGTCGAGGCGAACTCGGCGTAGCACAGCGCGGCCAGCCCGCACGTGACGGCGGCGATGACGAAGGACACCGACAGCGCCGGGCCGGTGATGTTGGCGAAGGTGCTCGCGGTGACGGTGAAGATACCGGCGCCCACCACCACCGAGACCCCGAAGACGACGAGATCCCACCAGCCGAGGTCCTTGCGGAGCCGCGAGCCGGGCTCGTCGGTGTCGCGGATGGACTGCTCGACGGATTTGACGCGGCGCCGGTTGGGCGGGAGGGCGGTCACCGTCGCAACGCCCGGTCGAGGTCGGGCTCGAGGTAGATCAGCCGCGCGGCCGGCACCTTCGCGCGCACCGCCGACTCGGCGGCGTTGATCGCCGCGGCCACCGCGGCCAGGTCGATCCCGGCCGGCAGCGCGATCTTGGCGGCCACCAGCATCTCCTCCGGGCCCATGTACTCGGTGCGCAGGTGAATCACCCGCTCCACTCCGGGCGTCTGTTCGATCGCGGCCTGGATGGCCAGCAGATCTTCCGCGCTGGCGCCCTCACCGATCAGCAGGCTGTGCATCTCCACCATCAGGATCACCGCGATGACACCCAGCAGCAGACCGATCAGCAAGGTGCCCACCCCGTCCCAGACCGGGTTGCCGGTCACGATGGTCAGGCCGACGCCGAGCAGCGCGAACACCAGACCCAGGAGTGCCCCGGTGTCCTCCAGGATCACCACGGGCAGTTCCGGGTTGCGCGACCGGCGGATGAACTGCCACCAGGTGCCGTCGCCCTTCAGCGATGCGGACTCCGAGACCGCGGTGCGCAGGCTGAAACCCTCCAGCGCCATCGCCACCAGAAGGATGACGATGGCCACCACCGCCGAGCGCAGCGGTTCGGGGTGGGAGATCTTGTGGATGCCCTCGATGATGGCGAACAGCGACCCGAGGGAGAACAGCACCAGCGCGACGACGAAGGAGTAGAAGAACCGGCTTCGGCCGAAGCCGAACGGGTGCAGGCTGTCGGCCTCCTTGCGGGCCTGGCGCTGCCCGAACAGCAGCAGCGCCTGGTTGGAGGTGTCAGCCAGGGAGTGCAGGGACTCGGCGAGCATCGAGGAGCTGCGGGTGATGAGGAAACCGATGAACTTGGCCACCGCGATCCCGGCGTTGGCCGCCAGCGCAGCGAGAATCGCCTTGGTGCTCCCCGACGCCGACATCCCTGCCTCCCGCGCCGAGGCCGCCGCTCGGCTAGAGGCCCACCGTAGCGCGGAACAGGCTGCTCGGTTGGCGAGATTCCAGCCGGATCGGGCCGTCGTCGGCGGCGACCCACGCCGCGGTCCCGCGCTGCATGTGCACTTCGCCGGACTTGGACCGCACCGTGACCGCCCCGGAGGTGCACACCAGGATCTGCGGCCCGTCGTGACGCGCGGGGGCGTCGACCTCGTGGCCGAGGTTCTCGCCGTCGAGAGTCAACACCGAGGCGGCGAACTCTTCGGCCGGTGTCTGGTAGACCATCTCGATACCGTCCCGGCGGGTTCCGACCCGGGGGTCGGGGACGGGCGTGAAGTCGAGCACCCGCAGCAGCTCCGGGACGTCGACGTGTTTGGGAGTCAGCCCACCGCGTAAGACGTTGTCGGAGTTGGCCATCGTCTCCATCGCCATCCCGTGCAGATAGCTGTGCAGGTTCCCGGCGGGCAGGAAGATGCCCTCGCCGGGTCTGAGGCTGATCCGGTTGAGCAGCAGGGCGGCCAGCACCCCCGCGTCGCCGGGATAGCGCTCCCCGAGTTCGAGGACTGTCCTGGCCTCGGCAGCGAATTCCTCAGCGCCGGAACGGATGTAGCCGACCGCACCTTCCAGCACGGCGGGGATGAGCTCGTCGAGGTCGGACTGCGGAGCGGTGATCCACGTGGTGAACAGGGCACGCAGACCGGATGCGTCGGATTGTCCGGCCAGCAGCGCGATGTAGGGCTCCAGGCGCGGAACAGCCAGTGCGCGCATCAGATCCACCGAGCGGGCGGCGGGCCGGAAGCCCACCAGGGCCTCGAAGTCGCTCAGCGCCAGCAGCAGTTCGGGTTTGTGGCTGCGATCGCGGTAGTTGCGCTCCGGGGAGTTCAGCGGAACCCCCTGGTGGTCCTCGGCGCGGTACCCCTCAATGGCCTGCGTCGCACTCGGATGCGCCTGCAGGGAGAGCGGTTCGTCGGCGGCGAGCACCTTGACCAGGAAGGGCAACGCCCCACCGAAGCGCTCGCTGACCGACGGGCCCAACTGTCCGTCGGGGTCAGCGGCGATGGCCTCGAGCAGCGAGGTTCGGCCCTCGGAGTCCTCCAGTATCGCGGGATCGCCGGGGTGTGCACCCAGCCACAGTTCGGCCTCGGGATGCGGTGCCGGGGCGGGACGTCCGGTGAACTCGGCGATCGCCGTCCGCGACCCCCAGGCGTAGTTCCGGATCGCTCCGTATAGCAGGTGCACGAACTTCCCTGTCCCCTTTATCCGCCGACCCCGGCGGCCAAACGTAGGTACACCGCGGTCATCTCGAACCGCAGCGCCAGCACGGCCAACTGGTGCTCCGCGCCCGCGGCCGCGGTCGGAACCGATCCGGTGTCGCCGACGTCCTGCGCCCCGAGCAGTTCGACGTCGCCGGCGCCGGCCAGCCGTGCCTCGAGCAGCGTACGCTCAGCGGCCAGCGCGAGCGCGATGAGGCGCGGCCGCCCGGTTCGCGGGCCGTCGATCTCCTCGTCGTGGAACAGATCGTCGACCGCGGCGCCGAACCGGCCGGCCCGCACGGCCGTCAGCAGGTCGCCCAGCCCGGCCGGGGTGACCGTGTGTCCGGCCACACGCAGCAGCACCGCTGCGGCGTGCCGGGCCAGCGCGACAGTGGCCGGGCCGTCGCCGGCGAGCACGCCCGGCCGGCCCGATAGCCGATCGGCCAGCGCCTTGGCCGGGTTGGTGAAGACCTCCCGGGCCGGGCTGTTACGCAACGCCTCGGCATCGAGGTCGTCGGCCAGGGTCACCAGATCCGCCGGCAGCCCGGGGTCGACGGCCGCGCCGACCGCCAGGCCGACGGCCAGGTAACGGCACAGGCCGAACTCGTCGGGCACGAACAGCCGGGGGTCGAGCACCGCCGCCCGGCCCGCCGTGGCCTCGCGCAACGGGCCCTCGTAGGGAGCGGCGACCACCACCCGCGCCCCACGGCGCGCCGCGGTTCCCGCCGCGGTGACCAGCGCCGGATCGCCCGGGTCGTCGCCGGCGACCACCAGAACGTCCAGCGGCCCGATCCACGGCGGCGACGCCGCCGCGGTGACCAGCGGCTGGGCGGCACTGCCGCCGAGCGCGGCGGCCAGCATCGCGCCGGCGGCCTCGGCCGGGCCGCGGCCGGCCAGCCAGATCACCGTGCGGGGACGCGCCCCGCCGGCGATGGGCTCCAGCGCGCCCTCGTCGACCGCGGTCCCGGTGGCCCGAACCTGGGCTCCGGCCATCGCCGCGAACCGCAGCAGGCCCTCATGGTCGGCCTCCAGCAGACCGTCGGGATCGTCGAGGTCCACCGCGGTGCGTGCGGCGTTCATCCGCCGGCCCCGCCGGTGGCCTCGATCTGCGCCGCGGCCTGTTTGACGATGCTCTCCACCTCACCGGGTGTGCGGGCCTCCACGTTGAGCCGCAACAGCGGCTCGGTATTGGACGTCCGCAGGTTGAACCACGCCCCGTCGCCGAGGTCCACGGTGACACCGTCGAGCCGGTCGGCGGACACCGTCTGGGCGGCAAAGGAATCCAGCACGGCATCGACGCATCCGGGGGCGTCGGCGACCCGGAAGTTGATCTCGCCGGAGGCGGCGTAGCGCTGGAAGTCGCCCATCAATTCCGACAGCGGCCGGTCCTGGCCGCCCAGCGCCGACAGGACGTGCAGGGCGGCCAGCATTCCGGAGTCGGCGCCCCAGAAATCGCGGAAGTAGTAGTGCGCGGAGTGCTCGCCGCCGAAGACCGCGCCGGTCTGGGCCATCAGCGCCTTGATATAGGAGTGGCCGACCCGCGACCGAACCGGGTCCCCGCCGAGCTCGGCGATCAGTTCGGGCACCGCGCGGGAGGTGATCAGGTTGTGGATCACCTTCGCGCCCGGCTCGCGGGCCAGTTCGCGGGCGGCGACCAGTGCGGTGACGGCCGAGGGCGAGACCGGTTCACCGCGCTCGTCGACGACGAAGCAGCGGTCGGCGTCGCCGTCGAAGGCCAGCCCGATGTCGGCGCCGGTCGCCACCACGTGACGCTGCAGGTCGACCAGATTGGCGGGGTCCAGCGGATTGGCCTCGTGGTTGGGGAAGGTCCCGTCGAGTTCGAAGAACAGCGGCAGCAGGGTCAGCGACCCGATTCCGCCGAGCACCGCCGGGGCGGTGTGACCGGCCATCCCGTTGCCGGCGTCGACAGCGACCCGCAGCGGCCGCAGGTCGGCGACGTCGACCAGCGAGCGCAGGAACCGCCCGTAGTCGTCGAGCACGTCGGCGTCGCGGACGGTGCCGGGCGGCCCGTCATAACCGGGCACGCCGTCGATGACCTCGGCGCGGATCAGCGCCAGGCCGGTGTCCTCGCCGACCGGCTTGGCCGCCGCCCGGCACAGCTTGATCCCGTTGTAGGTGGCCGGATTGTGGCTGGCGGTGAACATCGCCCCCGGGCAGTCCAGCAGCCCGGAGGCGAAGTACAGCTCGTCGGTGGAGGCCAGCCCGATGCGGACAACGTCGACACCCTGGGCGGTGACACCGCCGGCGAATGCACCGGCTAGCGATGGGGAACTCTCCCGCATGTCGTACCCGATCACCACCTGCGGGGCCGCGCCGGGATGCTCGGCGCGCACCAGCCGGGCGAAGGCCGCACCCACCTCGGCGGCGAAGGCCTCGTCGATCTCCGAGCCCACCAGCCCGCGCACGTCGTAGGCCTTGATGACACGACTCACCATCGCGGCGGGCCTGGGCATGGCGGTACTCCTGTGCCGAGCGGACTTCCTTGGCGTCAGCCTAGCCGGGGTCGGGCAGCACCCGGAGGTGTCCGCGGCGACGTCCGGCGGGGGCCGGTTGCGCGGCGGCGGCCATCCGGGCGGCCCCGGTCGGGTCGGAGAACCCGTGCACCGGGGGCATGGCACGGCCCTCCCGGACGGCGTCGGCCAGGGCGACGAGATCGTCTTCATCGGGGTTGACCGGCAGCGGGGCGGCGTGGCGGACCAGTTCCCAGCCGCGCGGCGCGGTGATTCGGCCGGCATGCCCGATGCACAGATCCCAGGAGTGCGGCTCACGCGCGGTGGCCAGCGGCCCGACCACGGCCGTGGAGTCCGAATAGACATAGGTCAACGTCGCCACCGCATAGTGGGGGCACCCGGGACGGTTGCAGCGGCGGGGAACATTCACGCCAGCGAGGCTATCGCGGGCGATTCGGGGTGTGGCGCCGGACACGCGCGGCCACCGCACCGCCGATGTGGAACCGTTACGATCTCGCTTCGTGCCAGACTCCCGCAGTTCCCGGCGCGGGGGTGGACCCGCGGGCGGCTCGCGGCGCGGGCGCGAGATGCGCGGTCCGCTGCTGCCGCCCTCCGTTCCGGGGTGGCGCACTCGCGCCGAACGGTTCGATATGGCCGTGCTGGAGGCCTATGAGCCGGTCGAGCGACGCTGGCGCCAGCGGCTGAGCGGGCTGGACATCGCCGTCGACGAGATTCCGCGGATTCAGCCCCGCGATCCGGAGGCCGTGAGCTGGCCGCCGGAGGTGGTCGCCGACGGGCCGGTTCCGCTGGCCCGGCTGATCCCGGCCGGCGTGGACGTTCGCGGGGCATCGACCCGGGCCCGGATCGTTCTGTTCCGCAAGCCCATTGAGCGCCGAGCCAAGGACTCCGATGATCTGGCCGATTTGCTCCACGAGATACTGGTGGCCCAGGTTGCCACCTACCTCGGCGTGGAACCCTCGGTCATCGACCCGAGTCTGGGCGACGACGAAGAATGAGGAAAGGCGCCGGCGGCGCGGCTAGATGATGCCGCGCTTGAGGCGGCGGCGCTCCCGCTCGGACAGACCGCCCCAGATGCCGAAGCGCTCGTCGTTGGCCAGCGCGTACTCCAGGCAGGCGTCGCGCACCTCGCAGCCCAGGCAGATCCGCTTGGCCTCGCGGGTGGAGCCACCCTTCTCCGGGAAGAAGGCCTCGGGATCGGTCTGCGCGCACAGTGCGCGCTCCTGCCAAAGGTCATCGGCCGGGGTCAGCATCGGCTCGGCCGGCTCGGGCACCAGGCTCAGGTGAGCCCGACCCGGAGCCGCCAGGCCCGCTTCGCTGACGCCGAGTGGCGCGCCGAGCGCACCGAGGTAGTTCTCGTAGGACATTCCGCCCTCCCTGGTTTTTGTGTGCGGCGGTATTGGTAATGTCGAACTATTCGAACATCTGGTCGAATCACGGTCTGCGGCAGCGAAAGCGGCTGGTTGACCGGGAAATGACACTGATGTGATTAGACAGTGCCGCGCTGGCCCGGTCAAGCAGATCGAGCGATTTCCATACCACTTTCTTTGCGAATCACGGCGTGTCGCAATGGCGGCGTGTCCAGCCGGTGACGCCCGCGTGACCGGCTGCGCGCCCGAATGGCGGAGGGCCTAGTGTCCAACGGTGTGAAGGTCACCGTTCTGGTGGGCGGAATCGGCGGCGCCCGGTTCCTTCTCGGAGTGCAACGCCTGCTCGGTTTGGGGCAGTTCGCGACCGCCGGCGCCGATGGCGGCCACGAACTGACCGCGGGAGCCGATGGCGGCCACGAACTGACCGCAGGAGCCGATGGCGGCCACGAACTGACCGCCGTCGTCAACGTCGGGGACGACGCCTGGATGTACGGGGTCCGCATCTGCCCGGACCTCGACACCTGCATGTACACCCTCGGCGGCGGTATCGACCCGGATCGGGGTTGGGGCCACCGAGACGAAACCTGGCATGCCAAGGAGGAATTGGCCGCCTACGGGGTGGCACCGGACTGGTTCGGGCTGGGTGACCGGGATCTCGCCACCCACTTGGTGCGCAGCCAGATGCTGCGGGCGGGCTATCCGCTCTCGGCGGTCACCGCCGCGCTGTGCCGGCGATGGTCACCCGGGGCTACCCTGCTGCCGGCCAGCGACGACCGCTGCGAGACCCATGTCGTGGTGACCGAACCGGAGTCCGGCGATCGCAAGGCGATTCACTTCCAGGAGTGGTGGGTGCGCTACCGCGCCAAGATCCCCACCCACAGTTTCGCCTTTATCGGATCCGAAAAGGCCACTGCCGGTGCGGGAGTCGCGAACGCGATCAACGACGCCGATGTCGTGTTGCTGGCGCCGTCGAATCCGGTGGTCAGTATCGGCGCCATCCTCGCCGTCGGCGGAATCCGTGCCGCGTTGCGCTCGACCTCGGCCCCGGTCATCGGCTACTCCCCCATCATCGGCGGAAAACCACTGCGCGGCATGGCCGACGAATGTCTGCGCACCATCGGGGTCGAGACGAGTTCGGAGGCGGTCGGCCGGCACTACGGCGCCCGCAGCGCGACCGGCCTGCTCGACTACTGGCTGGTCCACGAGGGGGAACAGGCCGACGTTCCCGGCGTGGCCGTCGCGGCGGTGCCGCTTGTCATGTCGGACCCGCAGGCCAGCGCCGAGATGGTCCGGGCCGGGATGACCATCGCCGGCATCGACGTGGCAGGGGTGAAGCCGTGACCGATCACGGAACCGCCGCGCCGGTGGAAATCCTTCCGATCACCGGTCTGCCGGAATTCCGCCCCGGCGACGACCCGGCCGCCGCGATCGCCGCTGCCGCACCGTGGCTGCGCGACGGCGACGCGGTGGTGCTGACCTCCAAGGTGATCTCCAAGTGCGAGGGCCGCATCGTGGCCGCCCCGGCCGATGCCGAGCGGCGGGATGCGCTGCGCCGCGGGCTGATCGACCGAGAGGCCGTGCGCGTCCTGGCGCGTAAGGGCCGCACACTGATCACCGAGAACCGCCTCGGCCTTGTCCAGGCGGCGGCCGGGGTGGACGGCTCCAATGTGGAGACCACCGAACTCGCCCTGCTGCCCGAGAGCCCCGACGCCAGCGCGGCCGCCATCCGCTCGGCACTCAGGGATGTCCCGGGCGTCGATGTGGCTGTGCTGATCACCGACACCATGGGCCGGGCCTGGCGCACCGGGCAGACCGACGTCGCGATCGGGTCGGCGGGGCTGTCGGTGCTGCACGGCTACGCCGGTCGCCGCGACCGGCACGGCAACGAGTTGCTGGTGACCGAGATCGCGGTCGCCGACGAGATCGCCGCGGCGGCCGACCTGGTGAAAGGCAAGCTGACCGGGGTCCCGGCGGCTGTCGTGCGCGGCCTGCGGCTGCCCGACGACGGCTCCACCGCCGCGGCACTGGTTCGGCCCGGCGCCGAGGACCTGTTCTGGCTGGGCACCGCCGAGTCGGTCGAACTCGGGCGCCGGCAGGCCCAGCTGCTGCGGCGCTCGGTGCGCAGCTTCAGCCAGACGCCGGTGCCGCCGGAGCTGATCGAGTCCGCCGTCGACGAGGCGCTGACCGCACCCGCGCCGCACCACACCCGACCGGTCCGCTTCGTCTGGCTGACCGACCGCGAACGCCGTGTCGCGCTGCTGGACCGGATGCGGCAGTCCTGGCGTTCCGACCTGGCCGGCGACGGACTGCCACCCGAATCCATCGACCGGCGGGTGGCACGGGGGCAGATTCTTTACGACGCCCCCGAGGTGGTGGTCCCGTTCCTGGTGCCCGAGGGCGCGCACCACTATCCCGACCCGGCCCGCACCGCCGCCGAGCACACCATGTTCACGGTGGCGGCCGGCGCCGCGGTGCAGGCCCTGCTGGTGGCGCTGGCGGTGCGCGGCGTGGGCAGCTGCTGGATCGGCTCGACGATCTTCGCCCCCGACGTCGTTCGCTCGGCTCTCGAACTTCCCGCGGACTGGCACCCTCTGGGGGCGGTAGCGATCGGCTACGCCGACCAGCCCCCGCCTCCCCGTGAGCCGGCTCCGGCCGGGGATCTGCTGGTGCGGCGGTGAACGACCCGGTGCGGGAATCGGCGATCGC
>Ga0180435_10003787_pt1 | contig 15060 bp, 12 predicted proteins | sample SS_ome_3_FD_132467 | JGI IMG/M metagenome (GOLD analysis project Ga0180435, IMG submission 132467) | Hypersaline lake sediment archaeal communities from the Salton Sea, California, USA - SS_3_S_1 metaG | ecosystem: Environmental > Aquatic > Non-marine Saline and Alkaline > Hypersaline >... | reverse complement strand
TTTTTCAATTGCCGCCGGTGATCACCGAAAACGAACGCCATTTATTCGAGGCCCGGTATCCTTCCCCCTATTTTTTTAGTTCCAACGCCCTACAGACTACTCGGCTTACGACCATCGAGCTAAAGCGCATTTACCGCCAAACGGACAACCGATTCATTGAATTGCTTAATCGGGTCCGAAACAACCGGTTGGATAACGAATCACTGGCACTGTTTAACCAACGTCATGAACCGGGATTCCTACCCGACGAAAAGGAAGGATATATTACCCTTTGCACCCACAATCGCATGGCCGACAGTATCAACCGCTCGCGCCTTTCACGCCTGTCGCAAACCCAACGCCTGTTTGTGGCCGATATCGAAGGCGAATTTCCAGAGAATATTTACCCCACCGAAGCTGAATTGGAGTTGAAAAAAGGGGCCCAGGTGATGCTCATGCGAAACGATAGTTCACCCGAACGGCGCTATTTCAATGGCAAAATAGGCACCATCACGCGTTTCACCGATGAGGAAGTATTTATCAAGTGTCCTGGTGATAAAAGTGAGATCAAGGTGGAACCGGTTACCTGGGAAAATATTGAATATACCCTGGATAAGGAGACCGGCGAGATCAAGGAAAACCGTATCGGCCTGTTCCGCCAATATCCTTTGAAACTGGCCTGGGCCATCACGATTCATAAAAGCCAGGGGCTCACCTTCGATAAGGCGATCATCGACGCCCAGGCCGCCTTTGCTCACGGCCAGGTTTACGTGGCCTTGAGCCGCTGCCACTCTTTGGAAGGAATGGTACTCTCCAGTTCGCTACGAGCCAATTCCATCCAGACCGATGCGGCAATAGAGCGGTTCACTTATAGCTATGAAGAAAACCCGACAACGGTTTCCGATCTAGAGAAAGCGAAGATATACTACCAGCAGCAACTGTTGTTGGATTGTTTTGATTTTCAGAAATTCAAAGGTCTTTTGCGTCGGACGGTCTCATTGCTGTTGGGCAATGCCCCGGTAATTGAGGTCTTCGGCGTTAAAGACATTCGAGAAATGCAGCGCTGCACGGAAGTGGAAATATGCACGGTCTGCGAAAAATTCGTTGGGCAGTTGCACGGCCTTTTTTCCGAAACCCAATTACCGGCCGCCGACCCGAGAGTGCTTGAGAGGATCGGCAAGGCGGCCGCCTATTTTGAAGAAAAAATCAATGGCGGCATTGGCAGCCAGTTGACCGCCATCAGGATTGAAACGGACAATAAAAACATACGAAAAGAGATCAACGACGCCCTTAAACGGCTACGGTCGGAAGCCGCCGTTAAACTCGCCGGTATACGATCCTGCGCCGAAGGTTTTTCCCCTTCCGCCTATTTCCGGGCGCTGTCGGCGGCGGAAATCGACGCTACGCCGCCTCCAAAGAAAAAAGACATTAAAATCACTTACGACGAGACGGATATCGGCCATCCCGAACTTTTTCAAATCCTTAAAGACTGGCGTAGTCGCAAGGCCGAGGAAGAATCCATCGCTCACTTCCAGGTGTTGCATCAGAAAACCCTTATTCAGATCACCATCCACCTGCCTGATTCCATCAAATCTTTAAAAAAGGTTTGGGGGATAGGTGATCAACTGGCGGCCCGCTACGGCGAAGAACTGGTCGAGATGGTTTGCGCCTATCGCGAAGCCCATGGCATTACCGAAGTCATTCTGCCGGAACCAAAACCCGCCGCGGAAAAACCAAAAAAAAACAAAGCCCCCAAAATCGATACCAAAAAGCTGAGCCTGGAACTGTTTCAGTCCGGCCTGACGATTTCCGAGATCGCCGCAAAACGTGAACTGGTGACGGCTACAATCGAAGGTCACCTGACCCACTGGGTGGAAAAAGGCATCCTCTCCATCGACCATTTCCTGTCGACCGAACAGCGGGAAACCATTGGTCCGCGAGTCGCCCAAATGGAAGGCCAAAAATTGAGTGAAATCAAAGCCAACCTGGGTGATGACGTCTCTTATGGTGAGATTCGATTGATGCAGGCGCACCTCAAATATCTATCATCAACCGACATCAATTAAAGATAATGCCTTACTTTTTTAGCAGTTGAGTATAGGATAGGTAAAGGGTTCTTGTGAGTGAACAATTCTGTGAAGACAATATGCACGGATACAGAACCGGCAGGAATCAAGCCGAGGAGTCATCCGAAATATCTTCCACTGAAGCTTGAGAGATTTATGTATCGTTTCATGTTGGTCAGAGGGATCAGGGGCGAAAAAGGGGGAGTGATATATGATTTAAGATGCCCCGCAGATCAGATAATTTCCCCGTCCCAGAGTTGTGTTAAAAAATAATCCCAAGGAAGGATTTCAATATTGTCATCTGTTGTTCTCGGATTGGGATCAAGCGACACAACAATGGATCGTTTTGTGGTATATTCTTCTTTAAAACGGTGGAGACCTTTTAGGTGTTCATGCTGTACATGTCCGGTTGATTTAACTTCAATAACAACGTCATGATTACCAAGGACAAAATCAACTTCAATTCCTGAAGACGTTCTCCAATAAGAAAGCGGAAAAAATAGTTCCGAATAATTTGAAAACGCTCTAAGTTCCATCCAAATATAATGTTCAAACGCACGTCCAAACAGTTCGGATCCCGCTTCCACCTTACCGCGTTTTGTTAAGTGGATAACAGGAGAAAGATCAAAAAAGTAGAATTTGGGGCTCGTGATCAAGCGTCGTTTCATTTTTTTTCGAAACGCGGGCAGCTTAAAACCAACCAGCGTATCTTCAAGGATTTGAAAATACTCCTGCACCGTGTTAGATGATATGCCGCACTCTCTTGCAATATTACTATAATTCAGAATCTCTCCGTTTGTCAGTGCAGCTGTCTCAAGAAACCTGCTGAAGGCGGCAACATTACGAGTCAAGGCTTCAGCTACAATCTCTTCTTTCAAATAATCACCGATGTAAGCCTGGATTAAACGATGAGGATGCGGACTATCATAGTGACGGGGAATCAGACCCTTGTTAAGAGCCTTGTCCAATGAAAAATTAGGAATTTCAGGATACGCAAGCGGAAACAGCTCATATCGGACGGCACGACCGCCGAGTAAATTGGCATGACCCCGTTTCAATTTTCTTGCACTGGATCCGCATAAAATGAACCGGATTCCCATATTTTCAATCAGCCAGTGAACTTCATCCAGCACGGCTGGAATTTTTTGAATTTCATCAATAACGACAGGCCATTGTTGATTTGTATGATTCAGTCCCTGAGCCCTGCATTCTTCACGGATCACTTGGGGTTGTCTCGCCACACGTTGAAACTGATCTGAAAGCAGGAGATCATAACGTATTGATTGAGGAAAAAGAGATTTTAGAAGCGTACTTTTTCCTGTTTGCCGGGGACCCCATAAAAAGCAGCTTTCCTGAGCGGAAAGGCCAAGTGTTTGCTTGCGAATATACATGTAAATATCAACCTGTGCTTAAAATTTACATGTATATTAGAATATGTTGTTTAAATATGCAAGTGTTTTTATTGCACAAGCAAAAAACGCCACATCGCTTAAAAAGATAAAGATAAGAAAAGGTAAGACCTTGCTTTTTTAGCAGCAGAGTATAGGCAACGGGTTCGTGTGTCAGATGCTTTAATATTTTTTTAATGATATGCGGCTCTTCAATAAAGGCGATGATCTTCATTTCACCTTGGCATTCGGGGCAGGCAAGCGGGTCAACCTCATATGTTTTCTGAATCAGGCGCGCCCGGTTTTTTCGGCATGCCTTGGGCGAATCGTCGGCATAAGCACTGTTGTTTCATCCCAATCAATCTTCATTAAACAGTCATCAAGATAAGTCGTATTCAACCGTCGCATTGGGAAGACGTTTTACCGACGCTGCGCTGAGAGCCTTTTCATGAGGGAAAATCACAAAATGTCGTGAGTCAAAACAAGACCGGACAACGTGATCACGCCAACGATTTCACCCTTATCCTCGACCGGCGCACGGCGAACACCGATGCGCTGCATCAGGCGTATCACGTAGCGGATATCCATCTGCGCCGGGACAGTTATGACCGGTTTGGTCATAATTTCGTAAACAAAAACGTTTTCAGCGTCGCGGCCTGGTACGATCACACTTTTTACCAGGTCCATTATTGTGACGATGCCCCAGGCATCATCATCATTACGTCTGGCCACCAGCAGTTCGGCGGCTTGAGAAGAGCGCATTTTTGCGGCGGCTTCCTTGGCGGATGCCATCCCATCTATACTCGGGACTTCCTTTTGCATAACATCTTTTGCCCGTATGATTGGTCCCGACATAACCCCTCCTTGTTGCCCAACAGTAAAGTTTATATTAAATATACTTATAAATATTTATCCCGAACCTCTTCCTTGAATTTCTCCATCTGGCTTTCGAGGCCGAGTACCTCATCCACAGACAGCACAAACGCGATTCCTGTTCCAGGTTTATCGAATTTACCGGCGGTTTTAATGGCATCCAAAACCGGTTTCACGATATGCTCTTCGAGCAGGAACATCACTATATCCGTTTGGTCTTCGAGCGTCAGACCGAAAAACGTCTTGGCCTCGCGCATGCCGGTGCCGCGCGCCGGTATGATGGTTGCGCCCGTTGCGCCGGCAGCTTTGGCCGCATCCACAATATGATCGGTTTTGTGTGTTTTTACCGGAGCGAAAACAATTTTAAATCTCATCGATTATCTCCTTTTGAACGTTTTTTAAGGCTGAGGCCGACGAACCAATGGGTAACCTGGGCGTATCCCATGACGGTAATGATCGGAAACAAACTTGCAAAAGCAATGAGGCCGAAGCCATCCAGCGCCGGATTTCGCCCGGGAACGGCTTCGGACAACCCCAAGCCCAGAGCGGCCACCAGGGGTACCGTAACCGTCGATGTGGTCACGCCTCCGGAATCATAGGCCAATGCGATCATCTTTTTGGGAGTCGTGAATGTCTGCAAAACAACGACAATGTATCCGGCAAGAATATAGTAATGAAGCGGCGTACCTGTAACGATCCTGAATGCGCCCAACGCAATACCTGCGGCCACGCCGAGCGCTACAGTGATGCGCAATCCCCAGGGGTTGATGACACCGCTGGAGACTTCACCGGCTTTGAGGGCTACGGCCAAAAGGGACGGCTCGGCAATGGTTGTTGAAAACCCGATTAAAGCGGCAAACAGGTATACCCATCCGTAGGCGGTCCAGTCTGTGAGACCGGAACTGTCTCCTCCCAGGAAGGTTGGATCGGAAAGCTGAGCGGCCATTACCTTGCCCACCGGAAACAACGCTTTTTCCAAACCGATGAGGAACATGGCCAGCCCGATAACCACGTACACGCCACCGACGATGAGACGACGCAGATGCGGGATGGGCTGGCGAAGAACGAACAATTGGAAGCCGGTTATCAACGCCAGAATCGGAAGGATATCCCTGATCGTTGACAGCAGCACCCTGCCAGAGTCAAATATAAAGTCCATACCCTGTGTTCCTGTTCTTATTTGAAAACAATCACTCCGTAACCCATTACAAAAATCATGGGCAAAAGAGATGCAAACGCGATGAGGCCGAAACCGTCCAGCAACGGGCTGCGTCCCTTAATGATGGATGCCAATCCCACACCCAGGGCGGCCACCAGGGGAACCGTGACTGTTGAGGTCGTTACGCCACCGGCATCATAAGCGATGCCGATAATCTCTTCGGGTGCAATCAGCGTTATCAGCATGACCACAACGTAACCGCCGATGATCAGATAATGGATGGGCCACCCCCGGAGAATGCGCAGGACACCGATTAGAATGGCGGTGCCCACGGAAAAGGCCACCGACAGGCGCAATCCAAGAGCGTAGCGTTTCATGGATTCCTGTGATGGCGAAATCAGGTTGCCCCCCGCAGCTATTTCGGCGGCTTCAGTTGAAACAGCAATTAAGGCCGGCTCCGCAACCGTGGTGGAAAATCCGAGCAAAAAAGCAAAAATCAACAGCCATGACAGGCTGCCTTTGCGCGCCAAAGCCTGAGCCATGGCCTCACCAATGGGAAACAGGCCCATTTCCAGCCCTTGAACAAAAAGCATGAGACCGAAAACGACCAAAACACTCCCGAAAACCACTTGGACAAAGTCGGGTAGAGGCTGCCTCAGCACGATGACCTGAAAGAAAGTGATTACAATAATTATTGGCAGCAGATCTTTGAAGGAAGCCCACAGTTTTTTGGCAACCAACATCAAAAGAGCAGGTATAACAATCTTGTTTTTTTGGTTCGGCATCGTTGCGGATATTTTTCTAATCTGCTGTTGCGTGTGAAATTTTGAGCCTGTCAAACAGGTCGCGAAGCCTTATTATATGTCCTGATATCTGTCCGGTCAATTGTAAATTTGCAAAAACGCCACATCGCTTACCTTGACTTCAGTCATGGAAAGGGCTTTGTTGTCGACAACAGTTAGAAAGTCAACTTCAAGCTTTTCTTTATCTCTAAGGTAGTGCAGTGCCACCCGGCTTACGGTAGTGTCTTCGATAAAGTGAAGCTCCCGTAATAGAGAGCACGCAACCGTATTTTCCAGCTTATGTCTTATCAGCGGGTGGTCTACAGCGGTAACAGACACAATGGCCGCCTTATCTTATTCGGGTGATGGACCCATTCATCATCTGTTGATTGCATTTTAGGTTTCAACAGTATGGAAGCCGTAAGGATAGGTTGAAGATATCCGGTTGCCATACCACACAATTTCTGTTAACACTGAATAAATATAGGGGCTTAATTAACGCTCTTTTTTAGTTAATTGTCTTCTCAGGGAATACGTGTATTTCTTCAACAGCTTAAAAACAAACATAGCCACAAGTCTTGCGATTCTTCTTTTGGTCGCCATGTTATTCATTGACTTCGTTATGGTGGTGACTGCCCAGAAGGGGTTTGTTCGATCTGAGCTTGAAAAAGGCAGACTTTTTTCTTCTTTTGTAAGTATGCATATTCAGGACATGTCGGATCCGGCACCCGCTGAAGTAAAAGAGGCTGCTAAAAAGAAGATGGAGGAATTCTTAGAGAGTGCCAATATTTCAGGTGTTATCATTATAGATACCGACGGTCATCCTCTTTATCAAAAAGATGCCCGCGGCGATGAACTCGCCAAGCTCAGGAAGATGACCCTCTCCTCTTTGCACAAAGAAACTGAAACGGTTCATTTGACCGGAAGCACATGGGGCGTATTTTGGCGTCAGCGCCAGATGCTGTCCATGGCCATCCCCTTGTTCAAGGACGATAAAATAGCTGCCGGGGCAGGGCTTCTCATCAGCCTGGAAAGGTTCTATCAGGAGTTGAGGGAATCCCAACAGCTTGTTATTTTTTATATTATTTTAAACACATTGATCCTTACATGTTTTGGATTCTACCGTATGCACAAACTCTCCATCAAACCTATTCATCGTTTGGTGAAACGGGCATCCGAATACAGCGATAAGGAGCATTTTGTGTTTAAACATGATAAGGAGAAAAGTGAGTTCGGGCATTTGTCCATGGCACTGAACAGGATGCTTGTCAGAATTGCGGATGACAGGGAAGCGCTTCAGACATCTCTGTCGTCCCTTGAAAAAACCAATTTTCAGTTAAAAAAAGCCAGAAACGAAATAATCCGGGCTGAAAAGCTGGCATCCGTCGGCAGATTGTCGGCAGGAATTGCTCATGAAATAGGAAACCCCATTGGTATTGTTCTGGGGTACCTTGAACTGTTGAAAAAGGAAACATTGTCTGAAGAAGATAGGCAAGATTTCATTGACCGGTCCATAAATGAAATTGCAAGGATAAATCTAATCATCAGACAGTTACTAGATTTTTCAAGACCTTCTGTTGAAAAAGTTGGACATGTTTCCGCCCATGAAGTCATTAGTGAAGTGGTGGACATGCTACGGGTCCAACCCATAATGAATACGATACGGGTTGACACCCTGTTTTATGCGGAGAAAGACAAGGTCTATGCCGACCCCAACAGGTTGCGTCAGGTTTTTCTCAACCTAATGATGAATGCATGCGATGCAATTTTATCAGGAGAGAACAAAGAAAACGGCAACCTGGTTATAAAGACCGGTATTGGTGCAACCGACGATCATAACGAACTACTGACCATCGAATTTGTTGACAATGGTCCTGGTATTCTGCCTGATGACATGGTTAGCATTTTTGATCCCTTTTATACCACCAAGGAACCTGGAAAAGGAACGGGCCTGGGGCTATCGGTCAGCTACATGATTGTGGAGCAGATTGGCGGGACAATAAAGGTGGGTGATGCCGGGGGGGCCGGAACAAACATGACGGTGTGCCTTCCGTTTGACAAAAACCATCACGGTAAATGAAATGAAAGAGCATATGGAAACGGCGGTAAAACGTATACTCGTTGTCGATGATGAAGACAATATGAGGCACATGCTGAGGGTATTGCTTGAGGATTCAGGATATATCGTCGATACGGCGGCGGATGGATCGGAAGCCCTGAATATGGTGGATCAGACGTTGTATGATTTTATCCTTTGTGATCTGAAGATGCCGAATGTCGGGGGGGTGGAGTTTTTTAGATCCGCGCGGGATAAGCTCTGGGAAACCACGGTTATCATGATGTCGGCATACGGCACAATAGATACGGCCGTTGAAGCAATGAAGCAGGGTGCATACGACTTTATTTCAAAACCATTCAAACCGGATGAGGTCCTGTTAACCCTTAAAAAGGCAGAGGAAAGGGAAAGTTTAAAAAGGGAAAACAGGTGGCTTAAAGAGCGCATTAAAAAAATTCAGAAAAACTATACATTCGGCAAATTGGTTGCAAAAAGCAAAGCCATGCATGAAGTGTTTAAAGTGGCGGAAAAGGTGGCCCAGTATAATACAACTGTTTTGATAACAGGCGAAAGCGGGACCGGTAAAGAGCTGATTGCAAGGGGGATTCACAGCCGATCCGAACGGTCCGGCCTGCCCCTTGTGCCGGTTAATTGTGGCGGGATACCCGACAACCTTTTGGAAAGTGAGCTTTTCGGTTATAAAAAAGGCGCTTTTACCGGGGCGGATGCCGATAAAAAAGGCATCTTTGAAGAGGCGGATAAAGGAACGATATTTCTGGATGAAATCGGAGAACTGCCCCATGGATTGCAGGTTAAATTGCTGAGGGTGCTTCAGGAAAACGAGATACGACCGGTTGGTGAATCAAAAACAAAAAAAATAGATGTTCGCGTCATGGCAGCGACTGCAAAAAATTTGGAAGACGAGGTCGGCAAGGGCAATTTCCGGGAGGACCTTTACTACAGGTTGAATGTGCTCAATATCCAAATTCCCCCTTTACGGGAGCGGACAGAGGATATTCCGTTGCTGTGTTATCACTTTACCAGTCTTTTTAGCGAAAAGTTTAATAAGGAGATCAGGGAGATATCCCCATCGGCAGTATCAATTCTCCTGAATCGCCGTTGGCCCGGAAATGTTAGAGAGCTGGAAAATGTTATTGAAAGGGCCATTGTTCTTGCGGAAAAGTCGGTTCTCATGCCGGAAAACTTTCCCCCGGAGATGGAAAAAAGAATGGGTACCGATGGGGTTGATGATATATTCAACGGATTTTCAATGAAGATCGCAAAGGAAAAGTTTGAAAAAATGATGATAAAAAAGGCTCTTGTAAAAACAGAAGGTAATCGCTCTCAAGCGGCAAAGATTCTTGAAATCAGCCACCCATCATTGTTGAGCAAGATAAAGGCGTATGACATTAAAGAGTAAGCCTGCATTTCTGTAATCCGGCGCCTTGTCTGCAACCGGCAGGTAAAACCCATACCGTTTCCTTGCAATTCATGGATGCATGATTATATTCTGGTGACTATGAAAGAAAATAATGAAAAAATACCGAATCCAAAAGAACTTGAAAAGGAAATCGGTGAGTTTTTAAGCCGTAAGTTTGGTGAAAGCGTTAAACTGGTATCGCCGCTTACTCTGACCCAGGTTGAAGAATCCGAAAAGGGAGAAACGGTTAAGCTTGAAAAACCCATTGATTTTGATTTAACGCCGGAAGAATTGGTAAGTTATCTGGATCAATATATTGTCAGGCAGGATGCCGCAAAATCCGTTCTGGCAACAAAAATATGCACTCATTTCAATAGAATAAAACGGCATCAGGTTTCACCGGGCGGTTTTAACGGGAACATGATCGGTAACATAAAAAACAATGTACTGATGATCGGCCCCACGGGTGTCGGTAAAACTTACATGATCAAGCTGATTGCCGATAAGATTGGTGTGCCTTTCGTGAAAGGAGATGCCACTAAATTCAGCGAGACCGGATATGTGGGCGGGGATGTGGAGGATCTTGTCAGGGACCTGGTCAGGGAGGCGGACAATGATTTGAATCTTGCACAGTTCGGTATCATTTATATTGATGAGATTGATAAAATCGCCTCCACACCGAATATGATGGGTGCCGATGTGTCAAGGACGGGTGTTCAACGTGCTCTTCTTAAACCCATGGAAGAAACAGAGGTCGAACTGAAAGTTCCCCATGATCCAATTTCCATGATGCAGGAGATTGAGCGGTACCGCAGATCGGGAAAACGGGAGGAGAGTGCGGTTAATACCAAGAATATCTTATTTATCATGAGCGGGGCGTTTTCGGGTCTTGAGCAGATCATCAGAAAGCGGATGACGGACCAGGTCATTGGATTTGGAGCAAAAGTTCAAAAATCAGGCCAACAATTTAATATCCTAAAACATGTCAAATCAGAGGACCTGATAAAATATGGTTTTGAATCTGAGTTCGTTGGCCGCCTTCCGGTCAAGGCCGTTTTCGAAGAGCTTTCAGAAGACGACTTGTTTTCCATTTTAAAGAATCCAAACAACCCCATTGTGCTGGGTAAGAAACTTGATTTTGCCGCTTACGGCATCGATGCCAAGTTTGACCTTATGGCGCTTAAGAACCTGGCTAAAAGAGCTGCGGAAGAAAATACCGGTGCCAGAGGCTTGGTCAGTGCGGTTGAGGAAGCATTGCTTTTATTTGAGAAAAAACTGCCGTCATCAACGGTTAAAAGGTTTCCGGTTACGGGTTCTGTAGTGGAAAACCAGAAAGACATGCTTCAAGACCTTGTGGTATCCCATGATAGTCAGCGCTATGATATTGAATTTCAGCGGATTGAGGATGAGGAAAAGCTGCTGACGAAGGAATACATAGAGAAAAACAGAATGTATCTTGAAAATAAAGTAAATCTCAGACTCACGGAATCAAGAATTGACATCGCGGCAAACTATTTCTGCAGGAATATAACCGATATCGAAACCGCCGTTAAAAAAATAAGAGCCTACCACGATGAAGTTAAAAAGCTGGAGCTTCATTTTTATAACAAGCACAACTTAAATGTTGTTATGGAGGATAATGCCGTTGACTTCATCATTGAAAAATTTATAAACTTTCCCGAAGATTTTGAAAAAGTGTATCAGAGGATAATTTCTGACTTTGAATACGGTTTGAATCTGGTTCGTGAAAAAACAGGGAGAACCCGGTTTTTTATCGCCAGGAAAGATCTTGAAGAGCCGGAGAGGTATATCGGCGAACTTTTAAAAGCCGAATCCAACTCTTTTAAATTATCTGACGGGAACCCATCGGGCAGTGAGCCACCTGATAACAAATAGGATTTACAATGATAGGAATATCCAAGCTTTACTGCGGCACGGTCGAGCCTTCCGATGCCCTTCGATATGGAAGAGACTCCGGCAGACTGCCGTCACACCTCCTTCAATTTTCAAGCGATAAACGGCCCGTTGTTGTCTGGAACATTACCCGGCGCTGTAACCTGAAGTGTATTCACTGCTATGCCCATGCCGATGAAACCTCCACGAAAGATGAGTTGAGTACGGAGGAGGGTAAAAAGCTGATTGACGACCTTGCAGGTTTTGGCGTGCCGGTTATTTTATTTTCCGGTGGCGAACCGCTGGTGAGAAAGGATCTGCCTGAGCTTGCATCCTATGCTGTAGGAAAAGGGATGCGAGCGGTTATCTCCACAAACGGGACACTGATAACGGATAATCTTGCCAAAGAGTTGAAGGACATCGGTCTTTCTTATGTCGGCATCAGCCTGGATGGAACCGAAAAGATAAATGATCGGTTCCGGGGCGTTAACGGTGCGTTCAGATCAGCCATGAACGGCATACGGAGTTGTAAAAGGGCGGATATTAAGGTCGGGCTTCGGTTTACGGTCAACCATCACAATAGTGATGAAATCCCGGCTATCTTCGATATTCTGGAAGAGATGGATATTCCCCGGGTGTGTTTTTACCATCTTGTTTACGCCGGCAGAGGGTCAAAGATGATTGAAGACGATGTGTCCCATGAAAAGAGCAGGGAGATTGTCGACCTTATAATGGATAGTACAAAACGCCTGCATGAAAAAGGCATGCCAAAGGAAGTCCTTACGGTGGACAATCATGCGGATGGGCCCTACCTTTACTTAAGGCTTCTTAGGGAAAATCCGGAGCGCGCGGCGGAAGTTCTGAAACTTCTCGAAATGAACGAGGGTAATAATTCGGGGAGGGGAATTGGTTGCGTAAGCTGGGACGGGGAAGTATATGCCGATCAATTCTGGAGGCATTACAGCTTCGGAAACGTCAAGGAGAGGCCCTTCTCAGAAATATGGACGGACACCTCCGAACCGTTGATGAAAAAACTGAAAGAAAAGAAAAAGCATGTGAAAGGAAAATGTGCTTCCTGCCGGTGGCTAGATATATGCGGAGGAAACTTCAGAGTGAGGGCGGAAGCTGCGACGGGTGATCTGTGGGCGCCTGATCCGGCCTGCTACCTCACAGAAGAAGAAATAGCCTGGTAGGCGATCAAAATTTAATATCTTCACGTCATTAATCAAAAGGAGCGAAAATGCTTTTTCCTGATTACAGACCTAGAAGGCTTAGACAAAGCGAGGGGTTTCGCCGGCTTGTTAGGGAAACTCTGGTAACGACCGATGATTTGATATTGCCGCTTTTTGTCATCGATGGAAAAGGCATAAAAAATCCCATACCATCCATGCCGGGCCATTTTCAGTTGTCCGTGGACAACATGGTCAACTATGTAAAGGATGCGGCAGAAGCGGGCCTTCCTGCTGTCATACTGTTTGGCATACCGGATAAAAAAGACCCTCTTGCCACCAGGGCTTATGCAAAGGATGGAACCGTTCAGAAGGCAATTCAATCGATAAAGAACAACGTCCCGGAGATGACGGTCATAACCGATGTATGTCTCTGCCAGTACACTGATCATGGGCATTGCGGTGTGGTTGATAACGGCATAATTGACAATGATGCCAGCCTTGACCTCCTGGCACGGGCGGCACTTTCCCATGCGAAAGCCGGGGCCGACATGGTAGCACCATCGGACATGATGGATGGCCGTGTTGCAGAAATTCGACAGGCACTGGATGAAAATGACTTGAGCCATGTGCCGATAATGTCTTATGCCGCAAAATACTGCTCCTCATATTATGGCCCCTTTCGTGAGGCAGCCCACTCTTCACCGGCGTTCGGGGACAGGCGGACATACCAGATGGATCCGGCCAATGCTTTGGAAGCAATTCGAGAGGCCTCCATGGATGTGGAGGAAGGGGCGGATATTATCATGGTTAAACCGGCCCTTCCCTATCTTGATATCATTTACAGAATACGTGAAGAGATCGACCTCCCGGTGGCAGCCTACAATGTCAGCGGGGAATACGCCATGATTAAAGCAGCGGAAACGATGGGGTGGGTGGATGGAAAAAAAGCAATGATGGAGACACTGACAAGTATTAAGCGTGCCGGGGCGGATATGATTATCACCTATTCTGCCATGGAGGCAGCCAAACTTATCAACGGGTAAACATGGATCATAAAGCACAGCCAACTAAAAAAGAGGAAAACGCCCTCAGGCTTGTTGCATGGGAAACCACAAGAAACTGTAACCTGTCATGCAAACATTGCCGTGCGTCCGCCACCATGGGGCCCTATTCGGGTGAACTGGATACCGCCGCATCGCTGGCGCTTCTTGACCAGATAGCTGAAGTGGGAAAACCGATCGTCATACTCACCGGCGGGGAACCCCTGCTTCGTGAAGATATCTTCGATATTGCCGGCTACGGCACCTCCCTTGGCCTGAGAATGGTGATGGCGCCCAACGGAACATTGATAACAAACGAAATAGCAGAAAAAATGAGGGCTTCGGGAATTGCCCGGATCAGCATCAGTTTAGACGGGGCAACGGCCCATAGCCACGACAGGTTCAGGGGGGTTGAGGGCGCATTTGAAGGGGGCCTTCGGGGTATCCGATATGCAAAAGAAGCGGGTATGGAATTTCAGATCAATACAACGATCACCAAGACCAACCTTCAGGAGATACCGGCAATATTGAACCTGGCGGTTCAGTTAGGGGCTGTGGCGCATCATATTTTTCTTCTTGTTCCCACGGGAAGAGGCAAGTATATCGTGGATCAGGAAATAACCGCAACGGAATATGAAGATACGTTGAACTGGTTTTATGACCAGCGGGACGAGGTTCCCCTGCAACTGAAAGCCACATGTGCGCCCCACTACTATCGCATTTTAAGGCAGAGGGCCAAAGAAGACGGGCGATCGGTAACATTTAACACCCACGGGCTTGATGCCGTCACCAGGGGATGTCTCGGCGGCATCGGCTTCTGTTTTATCTCGCATACCGGAATTGTCCAGCCATGCGGTTTCCTGGATCTTAATTGCGGAGATGTAACAAAGACCAGGTTTAAGGATATCTGGACGAATTCAACAGAGTTTAAAAACCTCCGCGATTACAGCCTTCTGAAAGGAAAGTGCGGGCCGTGCGAATTCAGAAAAGTCTGCGGCGGATGCAGGGCCAGGGCCTATGAGGCCACCGGGGACTATCTTGCCGAAGAACCGCTTTGCACCTATCAGCCGAAAGTGACTGGCAGATAGACGTTTACAGCTTCACGTCCCAATTCTTTAAATAACAACAATTCTTTATGTTTGCTGGGAACCAGCCAACCGCTCTTTAGATAAAAAATCACTACAATATAAAATAGTTGCGTCCGCATACAGATTGTTCTTGACATCATCGGC
>Ga0180435_10003786_pt1 | contig 15060 bp, 12 predicted proteins | sample SS_ome_3_FD_132467 | JGI IMG/M metagenome (GOLD analysis project Ga0180435, IMG submission 132467) | Hypersaline lake sediment archaeal communities from the Salton Sea, California, USA - SS_3_S_1 metaG | ecosystem: Environmental > Aquatic > Non-marine Saline and Alkaline > Hypersaline >... | reverse complement strand
GCGGCACGTTGAAATCGACCCGCACGAGCACGGTCTTGCCGGCAAGCTCGAGGTCGGCGACGGTCTTCTTGGGCATCGATGCGGCTCCGGGATGATCAGGGGTCAGATGTCGAGATTTTTCACGTCGAGGGCGTGCCGTTCAATGAACTCCCGCCGCGGCTCGACCTTCTCCCCCATCAGGACACGGAAGAGATCGTCCGCCGCGGCCGCGTCGGTCATCGTGACCTGGCAGAGCGTGCGGTTGGCCGGATCGAGCGTGGTCTCGCGAAGCTCCTCGGCATTCATCTCGCCAAGCCCCTTGAACCGCGTGATCGAGAGGCCCTTTTCACCCGCCCGCCGCACCGCCGAGAGCAGGCCGCGGAGATCCTCCAGGCCAATCTCGTTCTCACCCCGACGCAGCATGTAACGGGGCTCCTCGCTGCCGGTCCGCTCCTGGGGCAGCAGCGACTCGATGTCGAACCCCATCTCGGCCAGGTCGGCCAGACCCGAGTTGATGCTGCGAACCTCGTGCAGCTCCACCACCACCAGTTCGCTGCCGGCGTGCCCGCCGGAGGGAATCGCGCCGTTGGTCGCCGGCTGACCCTCTTCGCTGCGGCCCACCGGCAGCTCGCCGCCGGTATCCTGCTCCTTTTCGGCCATGAAGGCTTCGAGCTCGTCGCGGCTGGCAAACCATCGCTCCTCGACGCCGAAAAAGACATGGTAGATCGGCAGTTTGCCGGTGGCCGGATCGCGGCGGTCGGCATGGTCGCGGAGACTGATCCCGCGTCGCTCCAGGGCCACCAGGGCATCCTCCAGACCGGCAAGGGTGCGGCAGAGCTTGTGCATCTGCTCGCCGGCGATCTCGCGGCCGTCGCCGGGGAGGAAGACGCCGTCCCCGAGGCCCTGCTCGAGCAGCTGGGCCTTCATCTCCTCTTCGGTCTGCACGTAGTAGACCTGCTTTTTGGACCGCACCCGAAACAGCGGCGGCTGGGCGACGTAGACATGCCCCTCCGCCACGAGGCGGTACATCTGGCGGTAAAAAAAGGTCAACAGGAGGGTGCGGATGTGGGAGCCGTCCACATCGGCGTCGGTCATGATCACGACCTTGTCGTACCGCCGCTTGGCAAGATCGGCCTCCTGGCCGATGCCCGCCCCGATCGCGGAGATCACGCTGCGGACCTCCTCGTTGGCGAGCACCTTGTCTTCGCGGCTCTTGTAGGCGTTGATGATCTTGCCCCGCAGAGGCAGGATCGCCTGGTATTCGCGGTGACGGCCGCCTTCGGCCGAGCCACCGGCCGAGTCGCCCTCCACGAGGTAGAGCTCGCACCGCTCGACATCGCGGCTGGTGCAGTCGCGGAGCTTGCCCGGCAGCCCGCCGCCAGAGAGGGCACCTTTCCGCTCGCGGAGCAGCTGCTTGGCCTTCTTGGCCGCCTCGCGGGCCTCCGCGGCGAGCACGCCCTTGTGGACGATCGCCTTGGCACTCTTCGGATTCTCCTCGAGATACTTCGCGAGGAAGTCGCCGACCGCGGAGTTGATGATCCCCTCGACCTCGCCATTGCCGAGCTTGGTTTTGGTCTGGCCTTCGAACTGCGGATGCGGCACGCGAACGCTGACCACCGCGGTGAGACCCTCGCGGATGTCCTCGCCGGTGGGCACGAGATCCTTGTAGAGGCCGGCCTTCCTGCCGTAGGCGTTGAGCGAGCGGGTGAGGGCCGCCCGGAATCCGGAGACGTGGGTGCCTCCCTCGGTGGTCGAGATGTTGTTGACGTAGCTGTGGAGATTTTCGGTGAACTCGCCGGTGTATTGCAGGGCGATGTCCCAGGAGACTCCCTCGGCCTCACCCTGGATCGAAACCACGTCGGCGTGCACCGCGTCGCTGGAGCGATTGAGCCACTCGACAAATTCCTCGACGCCCCGCTCGTAGCAGAATTCTTCCCTCTTGTCGCTGCCGGCGTCGGCGAAGGTGATGTGCACGCCGGAGTTGAGGAAGGCCAATTCCTGCAGCCGCTTGGCCAGCACGTCCCAGGAGAATTTCGTGGCGGGGAAGATCTGCGGATCGGGCTTGAAGGTCGTCTTGGTGCCGGTTCGGCTGGTGGCCCCGATCTTCCGCACCGGCCCGGTCGGCTCGCCACGCTCGTATTCCTGCTGCCAGGCATGGCCCTCGCGTGAGACTTCCACCTCGCACCATTCCGAGAGGAAATTGACCACCGTCACGCCCACCCCGTGCAGCCCGCCGGAGGTCTGGTAGGCACCCTTTTGAAACTTCCCGCCAAACTTGAGGACCGTCATCACGCCCTCGAGCGTGGAGATCTCACGATCCATCTCCTCGGAAAGTTGGGCATGCTTTTCAACAGGAATCCCGCGGCCGTCGTCCTCGACGGTCACGCTGCCGTCGACGTTGACGGTGACCGAGATGTGCTTGGCATAATTCGCCATGCACTCGTCGATCGAATTGTCGACCACCTCGTAGACAAGGTGGTGCAGACCCCGGGATGTGTTGTCGCCGATGTACATCCCGAAGCGTTCGCGGACATGCTCACGGTCGGAGAGGTGCTGCAGGTCGGTCGAGGTATAGCCGGGGCCATCGCCGGAGGGCGAAGATTCACCGGGAGCAGCTTCGTCGGCCATTGGTCTGGATTCTCCTCTGAAAGACCTCGCGAACCTCGAACGTGCCTGTCATGACAGGTCGCCCAGGCGGCAACGGATGTCGGTGATGCCCTCTGCCGGCAGCAGCGTCTGCAGACGGCCGACGAGGGCATGTTTGTGGAATCCCATCTCCTGCACGAGCGCCGAGTGGCTCACGATCACCTCGAGCACACCGCGGCGGACGCTGCCGGCCCGGCTGCCGTGTCGCAGCGACTCCGGCACCACCTCGCTCCAGGCATGTTCCAGCCGGCCGGCTGATTGCTCCCGGTCGTAGCCACGCCGGGCGAGCAGGGCCGAGACCGCCGCACTGATCGGCTGCGGCCCTCTCGAATCACGCTGTGGGGGAATGGGCATCGTTGAATTTCGCGGTCAGTCGGCGGCCAGGGGCATGATCACGTAGGCGTAGCCGTCGTCGGTGCTGAAGACCGCGGCGCTTTGAGCATCGGTCAGTTCGACGACGACCGTGGTGCCCGGATCGAGCACACGCAGAAAGTCGATCACAAACCGCGGATCGAGCTTGATCTGCACCGTGCCGCCGTCGTGGTCGATCGGCAGTTCGATTCGGCTCTCACCGCTCTCAGCCGACCTGCCCGAGAGCACGAGCTGGCCCGACTCAAAACTGAAATCGACCCCCTTCGACTGGTCGCTGGTGACAATTGCCGCCTGCCGCACGCTCGCCAGCAGCGGGCCGACCACGAGGTTCACGCGGATCGCCTCGGGTCGCTCCGGAAAGACGTCACGCCAGCGGGGAAAACGGCCCTCCACGAGCCTCGCCGAGACCGTGGTCGCCCCACAGCGAACGAGCACCTCGCTGGAGTGCACCGCCACATGCACCGGCAGTTCGGCCGATCCGAGACACCGCTCGACCAATTGCATCGCCCGAGCCGGCACGATCGGCTCGCCCGCCGAGGGCTCGCCGCCGGTGGTGGTCGCGGGGCCCTGCATCTTGGCCAGTCGGCGGCCATCGGTGCCCACGGCGATCACACTTCCGCCGGAGAGCTCGACGAGCACTCCGCCAAGGGCGTAGCGACTCGACTCGTTGTCGGTGGCAAAGACCGTGCGGCGGACGAGCTCGCGGGCCAGCGGTGTCGTGATCTCGTAGCAGGCCTCCTCGGGAAAGGTCGCCACCGAGGGAAACTCGAGCGGGTCCTCGGCAGGCAGGCGGAACTCGCTGCGAGGAGCTTTCACGACCGCGGCGGTTCCATCAGAATGAATCTCGAAGACCGTACCCGCAGCCGCCTCGCGAACAATCGCCACCAGGCGGCTCGCCGGCAACAAGACCGCACCGGCCGCATCGACCTCCACCCCCTCGATCTCGACCCGGATTCCAACCTCGAGATCCGTCGCCGAAAGCACCGCAGCGGCACCCTCAGCCTCGAGCTTGATGTTGGTCAGCACCGGCTTGGGAGACCGTGCCGGCACCACGGCAGAAGCGCTCTGGATGGCTGCCAGCAGGGGCTCACGCGTGACACGAATTTTCATGGGCGTTCCGTTGGGCCTCGGCTCTCGGCAAACCTGCAATATACCGGTTTTCTGGCGGGTTCGGCAGGGGTCGCCAAGGCCCCGGCTTTCTGCTTCTTCTCTTGTTTTTCTTTGAAAAAAGCAGGAATTCAGAAGACAGCCGAATCAGTAAGGGGAACTATTGGCAGGAGTAAGCCCCCGGGTTGCTCGAGCTTCGCGACGCCGTGGCACCAGCTCGGCGACTCCCCCTCGAGCCGGTCGGATATCTCAGATGTTCCCGGGAAAAAATAGGATTCCTGCTGAGCGACGTCGCGATGGGTGGCTGTGGAAAACCGCCCGGGAAATCTGTCGCGACAGCGTCAATGAGTCGTTCACACCTGATCAAGCGGGTCGTTGAGATCGGGTTGAGGATGCCTTCGGGCGGCCGTCGGAGAACCGTGGAATGCGCGTGCGGGGCCTGACCGCCGGAGGCTGGTTGCCGGTTACCCGAATCTGCCACGGCAGGTTGACTGCTCGTTGGAGTGATGCCGTTGGCCGTCTGTCTTTGCCGGGAAATCGAGCGTCTTGAAAGAGACCGCGGTTGCTGCCCGTTTTCCATCGGATCGCCAACATCCTTCCGACAACGGGTGGAAAAATCGAAAGAGCACGGACTACGCCCGACGGCATCGCGAGCGGAGGGTCTTGATCTCGGCGAACCAGGCGGGAGTCTCGCTGACTCGCTGCTCGGTCGCGCGGATGCCGTGCATGACCGTCGTGTGGTCGCGGCCTCCGAACGCCCGCCCGATCGCCACAAGACTCTTGCCGGAGAGGCAGCGGGCGAGATACATCGCCGCGGCGCGTGCCTGGGCGATTGATCGGGACCGGGAGGGTCCGGTGAGGTCGGCCGGCTGGAGTTGGAAATGCTTGGCTGTCACCGAAATGATGCGGCGGATCGTGACCGGTGTTTCGGTGTCGGGCACGGCCCGGGTCGAATCGATCGGAGGCCTCAGCGGAACGATCAGTCCGCCCCGCAAACGGGAGCGGGTCGCCTCCGAGATGCCGGGATTGCCGTCGGGCCCGGAGTTGAGCGTGATGATCAGTCGTGTTCCCGCGTCGATCACACGGTCGAGCAGAAATGGCAGCGGACCGGGGCCGGTCGGAGATCGCGCGTGATTCTTCGCTTTCGGTCGAGATGAGCGGGACGTTGCCGCCGATTCAGCGCGGTCGATGCCGTCGAGCAAGAGGAGATCGGCCGAGGCCCAGCGGCGGTCGACCTGATCGAGCCGGTCGCCATCGGCCAAAACCAGGTCGGCCCGGATCGCGGCCGCATCGAGCCTGAGCATCTTCAGTGTCCGCTGGCAACGTCCGACCGACTCGGCAATCCGATCGAGACAGCGGCTTTTCCCCGAGCCAGCCACGCCAACAAGCACCAGCATGTGGTAGCACTCGGCAGAGCCGTCGAGGAGCCTGGCGATCGCATGCTCCAGGATGCCGGCCTCGGGCCGGCCTGACGAGCCGGCCGATGCGGCATGTCCGGCGGCAGTGTGGCGAGAAGTATCCATAGCCCCGCAATCCCTGGGGCCGGGGTTCGTCTGCCCCCGGGCTGGAAGTGATCCGGGCAGGGAATATAGCCCTCGCGGAAAGCCGCGTCATCTGCGGGCGTTGAAGACCGCATTCCGCAGGATTCGCGCCGCCTGTTCGACCTCCTCGGCGTGCGTTGTGTGACCAAGACTCAGCCGCACCGCGCCGCCGACGAGGTCGGCCGGCAGGCCCATCGCCACCAAGGCCGCCGAGGGCTCGGACGAGCCGCTCGCACAGGCGGTGCCGCTGGAGATGCAGACTCCCGCGAGGTCGGCCGCCATCACGATCGCCTGTCTGTCGAGGCCGCAAAAGGCGATCACGCTGACATGCGGCACTCGCGGCATCTCACGGCCCACGACCACCGCCTCGATGCCATGCTCTCTCGCCGCTGCGGTGAGACTCCGCTCGAGCCGATCCCGCAGTGTCGCTAGCCGGCAGGCCTCCTCGGCCTGTTGGGCCACCGCGATTTCCACGGCCTTGGCGAAGCCCACCGCGAGTGTCACCGCCTCGGTGCCGCCTCGCAGGCCCGCCTCCTGGGTGCCTTCGAGCAACGCCGAGATATCGAGATCTCGACGGACCAGGAGGGCCCCGATGCCCCGTGGGCCCCCGAGCTTGTGGGCTCCCAGGGCGAGGCTGGCTGCGGTGAGGCCAGTCGATTGGGCCGACTGCCCGGGCCGGTCGATGAGCCGATCGAACTCGACCGGCACCCGGCCCACCGCCTGGGTGGCATCGACGTGCAGCAGACCGTCCCGGCCGGCCACGCCACAAAGCGCCGCGTGGAGTCGCGGGAGATCCTCGAGAATGCCGCTTTGGCTGCAGGCGAGCGTGCTGCAAAGAACGACGCGGCCCTGGCTGCCGGCGGCCGTCGTCTCGCCGGCCCGCTCGGCGCGAATCGTCTGGAGACCGTCGGGGTCGACGCGGCCGCCGGCGTCCAGCGGGAGCCGCACCAGTCGCCTTCCAGCCGCGGCAAGCAGACGCCCCGCCGCGAGCAGGCCGGGGTGGTCACGGTCGCTGGAGGCGACAATGCCCTCCGGGCCGCCAAGGCCGGCCACGGCAGTCTGGTTGGCCTCGGTCGCCGAGGCGGTGAACACGAGCCTCGTGCGGCCTGCGGTGGTGCCCAGGGCCGCAAGCAGTCGGTCACGAGCATCCTCGAGCAGCCGCCGGGCCCGCCTGCCGGCGGCATGGCTGCTGGCCGGATTGGCGAATCCATCCTGCCCCACCTCGGCCATCGCCTCGAGCACCTCCGCTTGTGGCGGTGTGGCCGCGGCGTGGTCGAGGTAGAGCATCCTGAGCGACCCCAACGGGATCACTTCACGTCGATCAGCTCGACGATGAAGTGCAGCGTCGCATCCGGCGGGATCGGGCCGCCCGGCGTGCCGCGGGGTCCGTAGCCGAGCTTTGAGGGGATGAGCAGTTCGATCATCCCGCCCTCGCCGACGAGCTGCATGCCCTCGGTCCAGCCCGGGATCACGCCGTTGAGCGGGAAGGAGATCGACTCGCCCCGCTTGTACGACGAATCAAACACGGTGCCATCATCGAGCCAGCCGTGGTAGTTGACCTCCACGGTGTCTCGGGCGGTCGGCTTCGGTCCGGTGCCTTTGCGGAGCACCCGGTAATTGAGGCCCGAGGCGGTCGCGGAATAGGTCTTCGGTGCGTCGGCATCGGCAGCGGCAGCACCCTTGGGGAGCGTGATCGGGGGGGCGGCGGCGGGATCTTGGGCCACGGCGATCTCCTGGGCTGGGGAAAGGGCGAAGAACAACAGGGCGAGGCAGAGAGGCAGTCGCATGGGAGGACTCCTGAGAACGAAACCGTTGCACGATGCTGTTGAAAACACCGTGGCACGTGCGCCGGCAATCACAACGGGGGAAATGCCGCAAAAGTCTACCAGCCGTGTCCGCTGGCGGGGCGGATCGGGTCTGGAACACTCAGAACCGCTCGATCGCCGCCAGGCCGTTTTCGCCGGGCACAGCTGATTTCTCCAGCGAAACGACCTCCCCCCCATGCAGCAGCACCTCCTCGGCGAGGATGCCGAACAGATCGCCGGCAAGTTCAACGCCGCTTCGGGGCTCGAGCCCCTCGCCCCAGCGGATCGCGCCGCTGGCCCGGTCGAAGATGCCCTCCTCGTAGCGGTCCGCTTCCACCAGCAGCGTCGCGACCCTTCCGGCGACGACCGCGCGGGCGATGCCCGCCGGGTCACCCGATGCCCTGCCGTGCGAGAACGCCGCTTCGTAGCGATCGAGCAGCCGCTCGATCCGCCGCTGCCGTGACGCGGCGAAGATCGGCTCGACCAGCAGGGGAAAATCGGCGGGCTTGAGCGGTTTCGGGTCGCGGTGGACACCCTCGTCGAGGAGCAGGGCGTTGCGACTGCCGCGGCGAAAGACCGCCGCCTGCTCGGCGAGTGCCACGAGAATCAGCGGCCGCCCGCTGACCCGTGACACCCGCTCATCGACGATCCGGTCGACCTCCCGGAAAAACCGTTCGGTGTCGGCGTCGATTCCTTCCTGCTTGTCGCGATAGCCGCCATGAAGCGTGCGGCCTTGTCCGAGGCTTGCCCGCACGCGGTGGGGCTCGATGCTCTCCTGGTCGATGAGGTCCCAGCGGTCGATGCCGCCGTGGACGCAGCCCGTCTCGAGATCGACCGGATCGAGCCCCTGGAGCGTTCCCGAATAGACCCGCCCCTGGCGGCTGGTGAGGGCCAGCAGGTCAAAGCGGTCGATCTCCGAGAAGGCACGCACCAGCGGCATCGTGTGGAACCTCGTCCGCACCACCGCCAGTGGCGGGAGGTCGTACTGCACGCAGAAGACCTCCGCGGTTCCATCGCTGCCGAACATGACCAGGCCGTCGAGGGTGTGCTCCCAGAACTCCGCATCGCTCTGGAGCCGACGAAACGGTTCGAGCAGCCGCCGGGTCTCACCGAGGGACTCGGAGAACTCGAGGTCGGCCTCGAGGTCATCAACGAGATGGCGAAACTGGTGTCGATCGACGATTCTCGCCGGCACCCGACGGTGGGTGGGCATCAAGAGCGAGAGACACGGCGGCCGGTGCGGCCCGAGCAGCCGTCGAATCGTGGCAAGGGAAAGGAGAGCCATGGAACCTCGATGGGTCTTGGTGTCGGAACCCAACCTCCGAGGCATCCCGCTGCCGCTCGGCCTCGCTCGTATCGAAAACAAGGCCACCTTCACTATCGGTGACGGTGAGGGGCGAGGCAAACCTCATCGTGGCGGTGAGTGAGCCTTCAGGGGACCGGGACAACACTCACCCGGCCGGGTCGGTCGCTTCCCCGGCCCTCTGGGTGAAGATCGTCAGGCCCTCGAGATCCCGCTCGGGCTCCTCCCGGGCAGCGACCAGGTCGATCGCGACACTTGCCAAAAGTCCCGTCAAAAAGCAGGTCGTGATGCCCACTGCCGGGTAGAGATATCCCTGGACATCGGTACACAGCGGCAGGGCGAACATCACACCCGCTCCAGCGACCACACCTACAAATGCCCCGGCCCCCGTGGTTCGCCGGGTGAGCATCCCCAGGGCGAAAAGCCCCCCGAGGACGCCCATGAAGACACCGATCACCTTGAGGAACGAATCAAAGAGGCTGCGGATATCCGGGTTGATGAAGACCAGCCCCAGCGCCGTGCCGGCCAGCCCAAAGGCGACGGTCAGCCCCCGGGCGGCACGCAGGTAGCCGGCCTCGCTGCGGCAGGCGGCGAGCGGACGCAAAAAGTCGGTGACCAGCGTGGTGGCGGTGGAGTTCATGCTTGTGGAGACGGTCGACTGGGCCGCGGCGAAGATGCCCGCCACGATCAGCCCGGCCAGCCCCGGGGGCGTCTCATGGAGAATGAACAGGGGAAAGATCTGGTCGGTCGTGAAGGTGGGGTCGAGCTTTTCCGGATGGGCCCGGTAAAAGGCGAAGAGCCCCGTGCCCAGGCCGAAGAAGAGGAAGCTCGAGACCGCCGCCAGGCATGCCGCGAGCCAGAGATGCCCCGGCATTTTCCGGCCTATCCCGATCACCGGCAGTGTCTCGAATACTTCGAGGCCTACGCCGAGCATTTCGGGCTCGACCGCCACATCACGACGGGCCGATCGGTCGAGCGAATCGAGTCGCTCAGGCCGCCGGGTGCCGGCTGGCTCGTGCAGGCCGGTGGCGAGCCCCGCCGCTACGCCGGCGTCGTGATCGCCAGCGGCCACAACCACGTGCCCCGCTGGCCCGAGATTCCCGGCGAGTTCTCGGGCGATCTTCTGCACTCGGCCCACTACAAGAGCCCGACCGAGCCGGTGCCGCTCGCCGGCCGGCGGGAAGTGTTCGACGTCGTGATCTGTGCCACCGGCTACCAGACCACGCTCCCCTTCATCGACGGCCGGCTACTCGGGGCCGACGCGGCCGACGGCGTGCCGCGGCTGTTCATGAACCTGCTGCATTCCTGCCGCGACGACATCGCGGTGGTCGGCCTGATTCAGCCCGACAGCGGCCAGTGGGGGATCACCGACGTCCAAGCCAGGCTCGTGGCGGGCATGGCGAGTGCCGCCCGCAAGTCGCCCGCCGCGGCCGCCTGGCTCTACGCCCGCCGCCAACGGCCGGCCGGATCCCCCCCTGAGCCCCGCCGACTCGCCCCGGAAACCCGCCGACTCGCCCCACGCGCGGCGAGGGTGACCGCCGGGAGACCTATACTCTACTCTGGCTCACGCTGTCGTAACCCCCCGCCGGAACTCCTCCCATGTCTCGTGCCGCCCGTCCGACCTCGTCCATCGTTCGCCTCTTCGGGCTTCTTGCCATCGCCGGCGCGACCGGCACTTCGGATTTCGCACTCGCCCAGACCTACTCGCCGATCCTCGACTCGAGCGAAGACCAGACGGCCCAGGGCGTCCGCGGGGCCGGCGGCTCGAACGTGCTGTTGGCCGCCAGCTACACGCCGGAGGGTGCGTCGGCCCCCCAGGGCATGTGGTGGCTGGGGAATCTCGCCACCAACACCGGCACGGCGTACAAGTTCAATCCCGTGATCGGGGATCAGGTCGTGACCTCGGCCCTCTACTATGGCCCCGACACCGCCGAGTTCAATCCGTCGCTCGGCGCGGGCAACATCCGGTTCGTGGGCAGCTATCAATACCAGAGCAGCACACAGGACAACAACGGCGTGCTCTACACCGGCCCGCTCAGTGGCGTCGGCGGCTCCTGGACGCAGATCAACGTGCCCGACGCCCCCACCGGCGGCACCGTCGCCAACACGATCCCGCACAGCGTGATGGGCTCGATCGCGGTGGGCAACTACAACCTGCTCGTCGAAGGGGAGGCAGTGCTGGGCAACGCCTTTCTCTACAACGTGACGACCCAGGCGTGGACGATCTTCGATCAGCCCTTCGGCGGCACGGACAAGCTCACGAGTGCCTACGGCATCTGGCAGAACGGCAGCGGCAGCACCTCCTACACGATCGCCGGCGGCAGCGCCGCCGACGGGGGACTCAACAAGGCCTTTCTGATCGATTACGACTCAGGCACCGGCGCGTTCACGAACCTCACCTACTTCGCCGACGGGGCGCCCGCCGGCCTGACTCACTTCGAGGGCATTACCGGCACGCCGACGGGCTACAACGTGGTCGGGATCGCCGGAACCGGGTTTGCGTTCGGCTCGATCACCCGCCTGGAAAACGGCACGTTCAGCCCGGTCGACTGGACGGGGCCCTTGTCCTACCCGGGCGCCTCCACGACCACCGGCAACACGGTGATCGGCGACCAGGCGATCGGCATCTACCAGTTGCCGAACGACTCGACTGTCTACGCCTACGTCGCCACGGTTCCCGAGCCGGCGGGCATCGTTCCGGTGCTCGCGGCCCTCGGCAGCGGCTGGTGGTTCCTGCGGCGGAGAATGTCGCGGACCGTCCGCTAGACTGATTCGCGGCAGGGGCTTCGAGCACGGCCGAGCCCGCCGAGCCCCGCCCCTGGCCCGCTCGCCTCGGCATGACGCCCGCCACCCTGCACCAGCACGCGCCTGACTCAGCCGGCCGCATGGACGACCGGCTGCTGTTCTGGATCACGCAGGGCGTGTTCTTCGGGATCGCATCGACCGGGATGTTCGTCCTCAAGGCGGCGGTCCTCGATCGGGTCTATGGCGCCGACGTGGCGACCCGCACGGTGCTCGCGCGGCTGGCGATCCTGGTGCTCGACGTCGTGCTGCTCGCGGCGATCTACCGGCGGCCGGCCTTTCGTCGGATCGCCGCGACGGGTCCCTTCATCGCGGCGACGGCCGGGGCCTGCATCCTGGTGGCGGCGATCGACGGGCTCGTGTCCACGTTCGTCGTCCGGACGTACCTGCCCGGCAGCCTCCCGATCCTCGTGCAGCATCCACTGCTCGCGACGATCCATCGGGTGATGCTGCTCGTGATCTGGAGCCTGGCCTACCACGCACTCGAGCAGCGGTCTGCTGCCCGGCGGACGGCCCGGCTGGCGCTCGAGGCCGAGCTCGCCCTGCGAGACAGCGAACTCGAGCGGCTCGGGCAGCAAATCGAGCCCCACTTCCTGTTCAACGCCCTGAGCGCCGTGTTGGCCTGTCGGCGGGATCCCGAGGCGGTCGAGGCAGTCACGACGGCCTTGGCGGACTATCTGCGGTTTTGCCTCTCCCGCCACGGCGGCCCCGAGCCTCTGGCCCACGAGCTCGATGCGATCGAGCAGCTGCTCGCCGTGCACGAGGCCCGCTTCCAGGGCACGCTCACCTGTCGCGTGACGAGCTCGCCGGCCGCCCGCCGCGTGGCCGTGCCGCCCTTGCTGTTGGGCCCGCTCGTGGACAACGCGCTCAAGTACGGCAGCCAGACGGACGCCGGCCCCCGCAGCGTCGTGGTCGAGGCCCGCGTGCAAGGCGACGAGCTGGTCGTCGAGGTGACCAACACGGGCGGCTGGGTCGAGCCGGCCGGTGACCGGCACGGCACGGGTCTGGCGAACCTCCGCCGGCGGCTCGAGCTCGCGGACCTCGAGCATCGGCTCGAGGTCGTTGCCCAAGATGGTTTGGTGACCGCGCGGGTCACGCTGCCGGCGAATCCGAGCCCGGCTGCCCGGGGCCGACCGCTGGATCCGCTGCCCGGGCCAACCGGCACAATCGCTGGGAACGCGACCGATGCCTGAGCCCCCGCCTATTCCCTTGCCGCCGCTGCGGGTCCTGCTCGTGGACGACGATTCGGCGGCGACCAGCTGGCTCGCGGAGCTGCTCGCCCGATACGAGCACGTGACGGTCGTCGGGCGGGCGACGACCGCCGAGCGGGCCGGGCGGCTGATCGCCCGCCTGAGGCCGGACGTCGTGTTTCTCGACATCGAGATGCCGGGCCGCGACGGGCTGGCCCTGCTCGACCGGCTCGGCGGCGACGTGCGGGCGGTGCTCGTGACCGCCTTCGACGACTACGCCGTGGAGGCCTTCGACACGCAGGCGGTGGACTATCTGCTCAAGCCGGTGACCGCCGGGCGGCTCGATCGCACGATCGCACGATTGGCGGGCGAGCGGAGTCGCTTCGGAGCCGCCGCCGCGGGCGATGCGTCAGGCACGGGGCCGCCGCCCGATCTGGCCGTGCTCGACGACAAACTCGCCGTGCCCACGGGTCGCGCCACGACGCTCGTTCCCGCCGACGAGATCCTCTGGGTCGAGGCCCTCGACAACTACTCGCAGGTGCACAGGCACCGCGGCCCGCCGTTGACCGTCCGCTGGACGTTGGCCGAATGGGCGGAGACCCTTTCCCCCGCGTCCTTCCTCCGGCTTGACCGCTCGCTGATTGTCAGCCTCGACCGAATCGACGCGATCCACTGGCGGTGGCAGGGGGGCACGCAGGTGGCGTTTGTCGGCAGCGAGGCCAGGCTGACCCTCGGCCGGGCGGCCACCCGGCGGCTCAAGGACCGGCTCGACGGCCAGCGGTGAGCGTGGCCGAAGCGCCTGGAGCGGGAAGGAAAAAGGATAGCCCGGTCAATGGCACTTCCGCGAGCATCGTCCGACTGATGAGCGGCTCGTGAGTCGCGTGCTCCTGTCTCCCGGGTGCGCACCAGGCCTTTCCCGGCCCGCCTGCCTTCCCCCCTGGAGAGGCGGTTTTCCGGCGTGGGCGCGGAGTCTCTCTGAGTCCGGCCGCCTGACGGCCTCATCGATGCCGAGCCTCCGGCAGCGGTCAGAGGCTGTGGATGTCGATTGCGGGCAGCTCTTAGGGGGCCCCCTGAAAGATGTCGCGGTCGTCGTGGATCTGGACGAGCTCGCCCCAGTCGGTGGGCGGGCCGCGTGCGGGCGAGATCGGCGGCTGTTCGAGCGGTTCGCCAAAGTGGGCCAGGATCTTCCGGATCGGCCCCGGTTCGGTGATGAAGGCGATCAGCCGGATGTCACCGCCACAGTTCGGGCACTCGAGCGGAAACTCCTCCCCCATCCGGGCCATGAGCTTGGCCCAGGCGATTCGGGAGGTGTCGTGCGACCGGGGCTTTTGATGTGTGTCGCAGCAGCAGCCTTCCGTGGGTTGCCCGCCGGTCGCATGCCCGCCGGTCGCGGCCTCGCGCCGCTTGCCAATGTTCCCGATGGCGAGCGCCGTGACGGCCGGCCTCAGCTTGTGATTCGGCGCAAACACCCCGTGATAGCGATGCCGGTGCTTCCGCGGCGGCGGGACAAGGTCCGCCAAACGATCGAGGAACTCGGGGCGGCGTGAGCTCGACGACGCCATTGGCTCCCGGCCGCGTGGACTTCCGCCCGCGACCCCGCCCGACCCAGTTGGCGGCTTTGTGTCGGGGCAGCACGTAGCGGATGCGGATGATGCGGCCGTCGGCGTCGCGGATCACGGACAATCGCTCGAGCGCGAATGGCGGCCGTGCACAGTATCGGAGAAGATGCTCGAGACTTCGAAAATAGCTTGGCACGTCGCGGTCGAGGAGCGTGATCCGGACACTCGCATCGACCGAAAACCCGCTGTTCTCCCAGGCAAGCATGTCGGCGGCGGCCGCGGCGTCGAGCAGGCGAGACAGTCTGAACCAGCGGATCACGCGGCGCCGCACCCGCTCGGTGAGCGCGGCCAAGTCTGCGGCGGTGACTGGCCGGGCCGGCAGGAACGTCGGCGGTGCGTCCAAGCCCGCTTCGGCAGCAGCCGGCACGAAGACGCCGTCGGTCACGCACGCGTGGAGATGCACGTGGTGGTTGAGCGCCGAACCAAAGCGGTGGAGGAAGGAGATGCCGCCGAGCCGCGGGCGGCAAGAACTCGGTGTGTCGGCGGCCTCGGCGACGCCGGCGGCCGCGAGCAGCAGCCTCTCGATCTCGTCAAGAAAAATCTTCGTGAGGGCGTTGACTGCCGCGGGTCGGTCGGCAAGCATGCCCCGCAGCCGCTTCGGCACGGAGATCACCCACTGCCGCACGGGCACCGGCGGGATGACGTGATCGGCGAGGTGGGCGGCCGTCTGGGCCATGTGGCGGCCGTTGCAGGACG
>Ga0180435_10003784_pt1 | contig 15064 bp, 13 predicted proteins | sample SS_ome_3_FD_132467 | JGI IMG/M metagenome (GOLD analysis project Ga0180435, IMG submission 132467) | Hypersaline lake sediment archaeal communities from the Salton Sea, California, USA - SS_3_S_1 metaG | ecosystem: Environmental > Aquatic > Non-marine Saline and Alkaline > Hypersaline >... | reverse complement strand
GGGCATGGCGGACCGCATCGAAGGCGCAGTGAACAAGGTGCTGGACGATGGTCTGCGTACCCCGGACATCATGTCGGAGGGTATGACCGAGGTGAACTGCGAGGCGATGGGCGACGCAGTCGTCGCGGCACTCTAGTTTGTTAAACCGCGAAGGACGCAAAGGACGCCAAGGATTACTTGCATGCGAGCCGCTGAGGCTTTCATCCCGCCACTATCACGGTAGTGACAGCGCAGCAGGTTCTTCGACTGTATTTTCTTAGCGTCCTTCGCGTCCTTGGCGGTTAATTCTTGATTTCGGAAACGACGATGAAAAGAGTAGGTTTTGTAGGCTGGCGCGGCATGGTGGGTTCGGTCCTGATGGATCGCATGCGCGAGGAGAGCGATTTCGATCTGATCGACGAGCCGGTGTTCTTCACCACCTCGCAGGTCGGCCAGGCAGGACCCGATATCGGCAAGGATATTCCGCCGCTGAAGGATGCGAGCGATATTGCGGCGCTGAGCGAGATGGAGGCGATCGTCACCTGTCAGGGGGGCGACTACACCAAGCAGGTGTTCGGGGAGCTGCGCAAGTCCGGCTGGAGCGGCTACTGGATCGATGCCGCTTCTGCACTGCGCATGGATGAGAATGCGGTGATCGTGCTCGATCCGGTCAATCGTAACGTCATCGATCAGGCGCTGAGGGAGGGAAAGAAGGACTTCATCGGCGGCAACTGTACTGTCAGCCTGATGCTGATGGGCCTGGGCGGCCTGTTCCAGAACGACCTGGTCGAATGGATGACCGCCATGACCTATCAGGCCGCCTCCGGTGCCGGCGCCCGCAATATGCGTGAGCTGCTGCAGCAGATGGGATATCTGCGCGACGCGGTCGCCCCCGAGTTGGCGGACCCCGCGAGCGCAATCCTGGATATCGACCGCAAGGTCACGGATGCCATGCGCTCCGAAAGCTGTCCAAACGAAAATTTCGGTGTGCCGCTGGCCGGCAGCCTGATTCCCTGGATCGATGTGGCCCTGGAAAACGGTCAGTCCAAGGAGGAATGGAAGGCCGTTGCTGAGACCAACAAGATCCTGGGGCGTGGCGAGCAGAGTGTCCCGATTGACGGCACCTGCGTTCGTGTCGGCGCGATGCGCTGTCATAGCCAGGCACTGACCATAAAGTTGAAGCAGGATGTGCCGATAGATGAAATAGAGTCCATGCTGGTGGAAGCCAATGCCTGGTCTCGGGTGATACCCAACGAGCGGGAGTCGACCGTCCGGGAATTGAGTCCGACTGCGGTGACCGGCACCCTGAACGTGCCTGTGGGGCGCCTGCGCAAGATGAATATAGGCGCGCAGTACCTGAACGCGTTCACGGTCGGGGATCAGCTGCTCTGGGGAGCGGCCGAACCACTGCGTCGAATGCTGCGCATCGTTCTCGGGGCTTTGTAAGCGCACAGATTGTGATCTGTGTCACACGCAACGCAAGCGTCGTTGCCTGGGAACAGCGTCGGGGCGGGCTCGGGCGATGACCGTGGTTGGTGGAAACCCTTTGCTCGGCTATATTTAGCCCCTTATCGTCAGGTCACTTCTCGTATTGAACCGCGCGCGGCCGACAGGGAAGGGGCGTTTGCTATGGAATCGGGTGTTTGACCCGAGGTGGGAAAATCTATGCTACGTGGTCTTACGTTTGCAGTCGCCTTGGCCTTGGGAACCGTCACGGTACCCGTATACGCTCTCGGGCTAGGTGACATCAGGGCCCGTTCTGCGCTCAATCAGGAATTCAATGCCGACATCGATTTGCTTTCTGTCGCGGCGGGTGAACTGGATACGGTCCGGGTAAGCCTCGCGGAGCAGAAGGAATTCGACAAGGCGGGGGTCGAGCGACCCTTCTTTCTGACCCTGCTCAAGTTCCTCCCGGCGCGGCTGGAAGACGGTAGCACGGTGATCCGGGTGTCCTCGGATTTCCCCATTCGGGAACCTTTTCTGGATTTCCTCGTGGAGGTGAACTGGCCGCGAGGGCGCCTGATCCGGGAATACACGGTATTGCTGGACCCGCCTGCCATCACCAGAAGGCGCGCCCCGGTGGTCAGTCCGGCCAGCACAAGCACTCGTTCAGTGGCTCCGGCAAGGTCTTCTGCAGCCACTGTTGCCGCAGGCGGCGGTGAGTACGGACCGGTCGCGCCGAATGAAACCCTGTGGAGTATCGCCAAAAGGCTGCGTCCGCAAGGTGCCAGCATGCACCAGACCATGATGGCGCTGCTGGAGAACAACCCCAGGGCTTTCATCGACGGCGATATCAATCGTCTGCGCGAAGGCGCCATCCTGCGGATGCCTGCCACCAGCGAAGTGCTTTCGATCAGTCGCGAACAGGCACGCCAGGCCTACGCAGAGGCTCAGGAACGCTGGCTGGCGAGGGAATCGGAACGTCTGCGCGACACCGAGACGGTTACGGCCCCGGGGGACACCCCGGCGGTGAGTGATCGGCCGGACGTACCCGAAGGCACCGCGGAACTGCGTATCGCCACTGCCAGGCCGGAGGGCGAGGGTGAGGCAGGCGCGGGCGAGGATCGTGGCGACGAGGACGTTGGTCAGCTCAAGGACAAGCTGCTGCTGGCGCGCGAGAACGCTGAGACCTCCCGCCTGGAATCGGAAACCCTGCGAACCGAAATTGAGGACATGCAGAAGCGCCTGGCAGACATGCAGCGCCTGCTGACCCTGAAGGACGATCAACTCGCGCAGTTGCAGGCCAGCGTTGCGACGGGTGCAGACAAGCTCCCCGAGGAACAAATGGCGCCTGTCCCTGGCGCCGCCGAAGCGTTGCCGCCGGTCGAGGCGCCGAGTGCCTTGTCCGAAGCCGCGCCCCCTGATGGCGCGCCTCTGCTCGAGGAGTCCGCGCCCGAAGCTTCGGCTTTGGAGTCAGGCGCTGAGATCGTCGAAGAATCCCTGCAGCCGGAGCTCACGGAGTCTCTGTCGATCGAGGACGAGGCGCAGGCCATGCCCGATTCCGGGCTGCGGGAACAATCCCTGCCGGTCGATGAGCTGGATCTCGATACCGGTCTGGATCTCGAACAGGCGTTGCAGGAGCCGGTCCAGGACGAGACTGCAGGCACGGACGTCCTGGATGACGCAGCACTCCCTGACGAACTGATCATTCAACCGGAGACCGCGGTTGGATCGGTTGTCGCTGAGGAAATCGATGCTGCGGTGACCGAGGCGGATTCGCAGGATGTCGAATTATCGCTGCCGCAGGTGAGTCAGGAAGCACCCGTCGAGTCATCTGCAGTGCCCCAGCCGGAGACCATCGAGCCATCGCTTGCGATGCAGCCAGAGGCGCCTGCGGAGCTTGAGGTTACCCCGGCAATGGGCTCGGAGCCCGCGTCGCAAGTTCAGCAGTCGAGCCCCCCTGGAGGTGTCGCAGCGCTTGCAGCCGAGTATGGTCTCCCGGTCAACAAGTTGCGTGAACTGCTGCGTGACAAGGGTGTGCTGTATGCACTGATCGGCGCGGGAGCACTGCTACTGCTGCTTCTGCTGTCGCTGCTGCTGAGAAAGAGATCACGCCAAAGCGAGGCGGTCCCAACCGTGCCCTCGGCGCCCAGGGAAAATGTTGCCAAGGCGGAGGAAGCGCCTGGCGCGGGTCTCGCGGCGGGAACAACCGGCGCAACAGTCGCTGCAGCCACGGCAGCTGCAGCCGCATCGGACGTCGACGGTGAAACCGACGACCTGCTGCCGGACTCGCGTTTCCCCGCTGCACCGACCGACGGCCTGGAGGCGGTCAACGCGGATGTGGATTCCGTCGCTGAAGCGGATGTCTATATCGCCTACGGCCGCTACCAACAGGCCGAGGATCTACTCAAGGAAGCGATGAGCCGCGAGCCTGAGAGCTTGTCGCTCAAGAATAAGCTGCTCGAGGTGTATTACGCGACCAGCAACCAGGACAAGTTCAACCTGATCGCCACCGGGATGGTGCAGAGTGGTCAGGACAAAGAGGATGCTCGTGGCTGGATGCGCATCTGCGACATGGGGCGCGAACTGGATGGCGAGAATCCGCTGTACAGCGACGCGGTGCAGGTGCCATCGCCGGTATCGCTGAATGGCGACGTCGACGCCGAAGGTGGCAGTGACTCGTCCGGTGAGATGGAAGTGGACCTTGTCGATTCCACCCTCAATGACATCGAGGCCGAAGAAAAGCTCCTGGCGGACACGGTGGACGAGCCACTGCTGGATATCGAGGACCTGGAGGAGATCGAGAATCTCGAGGACCTCGGCGATGAGTCCCTCTCGCTGGATGAGCTGGAATCCCTGGAACTGGATATCCCGGACCGACCGCAAGCTGCTGGCAAAGGCGAAAAGTTCGAAGATGCCGGCATGGAGCTGTCCGGCCTGGGAGAGGAATCGCTGGAAATCCCTGAGCTGGACGGCGAGCGCGGTCTCGCCAGCGGGCAGGCCGATTTCGAGAAGGACGCACTCAACTTTGAACTGGACGCCCTGAGTGGCTTGTCCTCGCTCGAGGAGGACAGCCTGGACCGCGAGCAGGGATACAAGGGTGCCGGCGCCTCCGACACCACCCAGCCTGGGGAGGGTCTGGACGCCCCGATCAGACTGGACGAGGCCTTCGAGAAAGACATCGACAGCGATGTCGAGGTGCTCGATGTCGAAGGCCTTGAGACCGATGCAGAGGATGCGGAAGCGGTCGGCACCAAGCTGGAGCTGGCGCGCGCATTCGTCGAGATGGGCGATGGCGAAGGTGCCCGGGAGATCCTGGGTGAGGTGGTCAAGGAAGGCAACCACGAGCAGCGTGAGCAAGCGCAGAGACTGATGGCGGATATCGCCTGACCGCTTTACCCTGGTGCGGGTGGTCGCGTGTCCGCTACTGCCGGATCGCGCAGTGTCTATCTGAGACAGAAACTAATCGAATAGAGATCGGGCGCCGCGTGCGCCCGTTTTACTTGCCGGAATGCGAATCGCACTGGGAATCGAATATGACGGTAGCGCCTTTCATGGCTGGCAGGTCCAGCAGGAGGGTGTGCGCACGGTGCAGACAGCGCTCGAGACCGCGCTCTCCCGGGTGGCGGACCATCCGGTCAGGGTGGTCTGCGCCGGGCGGACCGACACAGGGGTGCATGCGCTCGGCCAGGTCGCGCATTTCGATACCGAGGCCCGGCGCTCAGAAAGGAACTGGCTGCTGGGTAGCAACGTCAATCTTCCGGACGATGTCTGCGTGACCTGGACACGCGAGGTCGATCCAGCCTTCAGCGCCCGGTTTTCAGCGGTTTCCCGCCGCTACCGCTATTTCATCCTCAATCGAACGCCCCGCAGCGCGGTGCTCGCGGGCCGGGTCACCTGGGTTCATCGCCCGCTCGATGCCAACAGAATGCATCAGGCGGCGCAGGCCCTGGTCGGGCAGCACGACTTTTCGAGCTACCGAGCCCTGGGTTGCCAGGCAAAGAGCCCGGTTCGGACGCTGCACTCGATCGAAGTGGTACGACGCGGCGATTTCCTGGTGTTGTCGCTGCATGCGAACGCCTTCCTGCATCACATGGTCCGCAATATCGCGGGGGTGTTGATGGCCATCGGAAGGGGTGAGCAGCCGGTCGAGTGGGCCGCGGATGTGCTGTCGCTGCGTGACCGCACCCTGGGCGGGGTGACCGCGCCGCCGCAAGGTCTGTATTTCGAGTCGGTGGAGTATCCGCAATCTTTCGGCATACCTCAGCCTACTCGCAGTGGATTCCCTGTCTGAGCGAGATCGAGCGGCCGTTTTCAGACATAATACGCCGCCATGCGAACCCGGATTAAGATCTGTGGCATCACCCGTCCCGAGGATGCCCTGGCGGCGGCAGAGGAAGGCGCGGATGCCGTCGGTCTGGTGTTCTACCCCCCGAGCCCACGTCATGTGGAGATCGGACAGGCGGCTGCGATTGCGGCGCAATTGCCGCCTTTTGTGACCACGGTGGGCTTGTTCGTGAATGCGGATGCCGAAACCATCGCCGAGGTGGTCGCACGCGTGGGTATCGATCTGATCCAGTTCCACGGCAACGAGTGCCCGGACTACTGCAGCGGCCACGGCAGGCCCTGGATACGTGCCTTGCGGATGAAGGATGACGTCGACCTGGACAGCGAGATGGAACGTTTTTCGTCCGCGCGGGGCCTGTTACTGGACGCTTACCGTCCCGGAGTGCCGGGGGGCACCGGTGAGACCTTTGACTGGGAGCGAATCCCGCATGGGGTGGGCGGGCAGGTGATCCTGGCGGGCGGACTCGATCCGAGCAACGTGGCGCAGGCGGTCTCGCAAGTCCGACCCTGGGCGGTGGATGTGAGCGGTGGCGTGGAATCCGCCCCGGGAATCAAGAGCAGAGACCTGATCGCTGGCTTCGTGGAAGCGGTGCGAAGAGGAGAGCAGAGCGAGTGAGATTGACCGAATTACCGGATGCGACGGGCCATTTCGGCCCTTATGGAGGCGTGTTTGTTGCCGAGACGCTCATGGAGCCGATCGACGAACTGCGCCGGGCGTATGAGAAATACATGCGGGATCCGACCTTCCTGGCGGAACTGGATGCCGATCTGCAGCACTACGTGGGTCGGCCATCGCCGATCTACCATGCCGAACGGCTCAGCCGTGAGCTCGGTGGCGCCCAGATCTATCTCAAGCGCGAGGACCTGAACCATACCGGCGCGCACAAGGTGAACAACACCATCGGGCAGGCGCTGCTGGCGAGACGCATGGGCAAGACCCGGATCATCGCGGAGACTGGCGCCGGTCAGCACGGGGTGGCCAGCGCCACCGTTGCGGCGCGTCTCGGTCTCGAGTGCGTGGTCTACATGGGCGAGGTGGACGCAGCCCGCCAGGAGGCAAATGTCTATCGCATGCGCCTGCTCGGGGCCGAGGTGCGGACCGTCTCCTCGGGCTCCAGGACCCTCAAGGACGCGCTCAACGAGGCAATGCGCGACTGGGTCGCGAATGTCGACAACACCTTCTACATCATCGGCACGGTCGCCGGACCGCATCCCTACCCGGCGATGGTGCGCGATTTCCAGGCCGTGATCGGGCGCGAGGCGCGCGAGCAGATGCGGCAGATGACCGGACGCCTGCCGGATGCGCTGATCGCCTGTGTCGGGGGGGGCTCGAATGCGATCGGCCTGTTCCACCCCTTCCTCGAGGACGAGCAGGTCGAGATGGTCGGCGTGGAGGCGGCGGGTGACGGCCTCGAGACCGGGCATCACGCCGCTCCCCTGTGCGCCGGCCGGCCGGGCGTGCTGCACGGCAATCGCACCTATCTGATGGAGGACAGGGACGGCCAGATCGTGGAGACGCACTCGATCTCCGCCGGTCTGGATTACCCCGGTGTGGGACCGGAGCATGCCTGGCTGAAGGACAGCGGTAGGGCGCGCTATGTCGCGGTGACCGACGAGCAGGCGCTGGAGGCGTTCCATCGTCTGACCCGCACTGAGGGCATCATTCCGGCGCTCGAATCCAGTCATGCCGTCGCGCAGGCGATGCAGATGGCCCCAGAGATGAGCCGCGACCAGATCCTGCTGATCAATCTCTCCGGTCGCGGCGACAAGGACATGCACACCGTGGCCGCACGGGAAGGACTGAAGCTATGAGCCGAATCACCGCGACCTTCGAGAAGCTTCGCGAACAAGGCAGAACGGCCCTGATACCCTTTGTCACCGCGGGTGACCCGGCGCGGGACGTGACGGTCCCATTGATGCATACCCTGGTCGAGAACGGCGCCGACATCATCGAACTGGGAGTGCCATTCTCCGACCCGATGGCGGACGGTCCTGTCATTCAACGTGCCAGCGAGCGCGCCCTGGTGCACCACACTTCGCTGCACGACGTGCTCGACATGGTGCGTGAATTCCGACGCAACAACGGGGATACGCCAGTGGTCTTGATGGGATACCTCAATCCGATCGAGATCATGGGTTACTCAGAGTTCGCCCAGGCCGCGGCCGAGGCCGGCGTGGATGGGGTGCTCACGGTGGACATCCCGCCGGAGGAGGGCAGCGAGATGCTGGCCGCATTACGCGCCGAGGAGATCGATCCCATCTACCTGCTCGCACCCACCAGCACGCCGGATCGGATTCGCCGCATCACCGCCTCCGCCAGTGGCTTCGTGTACTACGTCTCGCTCAAGGGCGTCACCGGCGCATCCAATCTGGACGTCGAAGCGGTATCACTCAAGCTGGCGGAGATCCGCGCCTGCACCGACATGCCGGTGGGTGTCGGCTTCGGCATCAAGGACGCGGACACTGCCCGCGCCATGGGCCGGATAGCGGACGCCGTCGTGGTCGGCAGTGCGCTGGTGTCCCGGGTGGAGGAACATGCCGGTGACACACCCCGCATCCTTGCCAGTGTGGGAGAAATGCTGGCATCCATGCGACAGGCGCTGGACGCCAACTGATCGCCCGCCGGATCGTGCGATAGGGTGTCTCCGAACAGGGAGGCTAGAATGAAACGATTATCCAGGGGGCAGAGATCAACATGAGCTGGTTCGAAAAATTGATGCCTAGCCGCATCCGTACCGAGGGTGGCAACAAAAAGGCCGTACCCGAAGGGTTGTGGAACAAGTGCCCGAGTTGCGGCGCGGTGCTCTACCGGGCCGAGGTGGACCGCAATCTCGAGGTGTGTCCCAAGTGTTCCCACCACAACCGTATCGGTGCACGCAGGCGGCTCGATATCTTTCTGGATCCCGAGCCGCGCGTAGAAATTGCTGCCGAGCTGGAGCCGAGTGACCCGCTCAAGTTCAAGGACAGTAAAAAGTATCGCGACCGCATCTCTTCGGCACAGAAGGCTACCGGCGAGAAGGACGCCCTGGTGGCGATGCGCGGCAAACTGAAGGGTGCCGACATCGTTGCCTGCGCGTTTGAGTTCTCTTTCATGGGCGGATCGATGGGCTCGGTGGTGGGTGAGCGCTTTGTGCGCGCGGTCAACACCGCCATCGAGCACAACTGTCCACTGGTTTGCTTCTCGGCGAGCGGTGGCGCGCGCATGCAGGAATCCCTGTTTTCCCTGATGCAGATGGCCAAGACTTCGGCGGCCCTGAACCGGCTGGCCCGGCGTGGATTGCCTTTTATCTCGGTGATGACGGATCCGACCATGGGCGGGGTCTCCGCCAGCCTGGCCATGTTGGGTGATGTCAACGTGGCCGAACCGAACGCGCTGATTGGATTTGCCGGTCCTCGGGTGATTGAACAGACGGTCCGCGAGAAGCTTCCGGAGGGCTTCCAGCGGGCTGAGTTCCTGCTGGAGAAGGGGGCCGTCGACCTGATCATCGACCGGCGCGAACTGCGCGATCGTATTGCCAACCTGCTGGGAATGATGATGGCGCGCAAAAGCGCTGCCTGAGGTGTCGCGAACCCTTTCCGAGTGGCTGGATTACCAGTCGAATCTTAATACCAGGGCGATCGAACTGGGGCTCGACCGGGTTGCTGCCGTCTGGCATGCACTCGGGGCTCCCGCGCCCGCGCCGCGAGTGATCACGGTTGCCGGGACCAATGGCAAAGGCTCCAGCGTCGCCTTCCTCGAGGCGATACTGGGCGCCGCCGGATATCGCACAGGCTGCTATACCTCGCCGCACCTGCTGCGCTACAACGAGCGCATTCGGATCGATGGCCGGGCGATAGACGACGCATCGCTCTGTGCCGCCTTCGAGCGGGTTGAGCAGGCGCGGGGCGATGTGCCACTGACCTATTTCGAGTTCGGCACCCTGGCGGCCCTGTGTTGCATGGCGCAGGCCATCCTGGAGGTGGCGATCCTCGAGGTGGGCCTAGGGGGGCGCCTGGATGCGGTCAACATCATCGACCCGGATGTCGGGCTGATCACCGGGATTGCTCTCGATCACACTGACTGGCTCGGCAGCGATCTCGAGAGCATCGGTGCCGAAAAGGCGGGTATTGCCCGCGCTGGTGTGCCGCTGGTGTTCTCCGCTCCCGAAATGCCTGACTCGATCGCGCAGGTGGCTGCCACGGTTGGAGCGCCGCTGTATCGCTTGCGGCGGGACTTTGACTACCGCGTCCTCGCGCAGGGCTGGCAATGGCAATTCGGCGAGACCGCGCGGGCCGCGCTTCCACTGCCATCGATACGCGGACGCGTGCAGTTGCAGAATGCAGCAGGGGTGCTGGCGGCACTGCACCTGCTGGACGGGATCGTGGTGGATCAGGGTGCAGTCCGTGCGGGTTTGCTGCGGGCGCGCGTGCGCGGGCGTTTCGAGGTCCAGCAACGGGCGGCACGCTGGATTCTGGATGTCGCGCACAACCCTGAGGCGGCCGGAGTGCTTGCAGGGCAGTTGGCAGAGCTGCCGGTGACCGGTACACGGCATGCCGTGGTCGGGATGTTAGGCGACAAGGCGCTCGCCGAGGTCCTTGGGACACTCGATCCCCTGATCGATCACTGGCACCTGCTCGATCTCTCCGATCAAGCGCGCGGTGCGACTGCCGGGCAACTGCTGGAGGCCCTCCCCACGGGTGCACGTGACCGGGCTCAGATGTGCACTCCGGTTGATCGCTGTCTCGCCAAGTTGGACCATGACACCGGCCCGAACGACCAGGTGGTGGTATTCGGATCTTTTCTGACGGTGGCGGCGGTCATGGCGTGGATGGAAGCGGCGGAGCCGATATAATCCTGCCCCTGATACGCATCGGTTTGGGACGATACCTTGGAAGAAGGCCTCAAGAAGCGACTGATCGGCGCCGCGGTACTGGCGTCGCTCGCAGTGATCTTTGTGCCGATGCTGGTCGAGGAGCCTGTCGACAAGGCCGAACTGGTGCGGATGCCACCGGCGCCCGAGGCGAGGCCGTTCGAATCCAGCCTGTTGCGCGAGGAGGTGGTGCGACCGCCAGCAAGCCTCCCACCGACACGTCGTCATGTACTGGAGGCGCCAGCGCCGGATGAATCAAGCGACGACAACCAGACGCCCGAAGCGACGTTCCGTACCGGGCTGAGCGCCTGGGTTGTCCAGGTCGGCAGTTTTTCCAATGCAGACAATGCGCGTGCCCTGGTCGAAAAGCTGCGCCAGGCGGGCTTTCAGGCACGTGACCCGGAAACGGTCGAATTGCGTGGCAAGACGCTCTATCGGGTGCAGGTCGGGCCTGTCCTGGAGAAGGATCGGGCCCAGGCCCTGCTTCCCCGGGTCAACAAGGTGACCGGGACCAAGGGCTCCGTCATAACCTATCCCTGATGCGGGTCTGATAGACTCGTCGTTCACCCGTGGAGCTGGAGCCGATCTCTGAATGTCCTGGCTGGATTATGCGCTGATTGGCATCATCGCGGCCTCGGCTCTGGTCAGCCTGTTCCGCGGCTTCGTCCGTGAGGCCTTCTCGCTGGCCATCTGGATCCTGGCGTTCTGGATCAGCTGGAGCTTTTTCCGCGACCTGTCCCTGCACCTGGTTGATCTGATCAGTTCCCACACGGTCCGCCTCGGGGTGGCCTTCGGCGCGTTGATGCTGGTGTCCCTGGTGGTTGGCGGGATGCTCAATTTCCTGATTATCGAGCTTATCGAGCGGACCGGGATGTCCGGTGCCGATCGTTTCATGGGCATGATCTTCGGTGCGACCCGAGGGGTACTGGTGGTGGCAGTGCTGGTACTATTGTCTGGACTGACCACGCTCCCGCAGGAGCCGTGGTGGCAGGAATCGCGCTTGATGCCTTATTTTCAGGAGCTGGCCCTCTGGTTGAGGGACTTGCTGCCGCCCGACTTTGCGGAGCATTTCCGCTACAGGTGAGTGAGAGGTTGATCTGAGATGTGTGGAATCGTCGGCATTGTGGGAACCTCTGCGGTCAACCAAGCCCTGTATGATGCCCTGCTGGTACTGCAACACAGGGGTCAGGATGCCGCTGGCATCATGACCTGTGACGACGGTCGCCTGCACCTGCGCAAAGACAACGGCCTCGCCAGGGACGTGTTCGACAACGAACACATGATCTCTCTGCGCGGCAGCATGGGAATAGGGCATGTGCGCTACCCGACCGCCGGTTGTTCCTCATCGGCCGAGGCGCAGCCTTTCTATGTCAATTCCCCCTATGGTATTGCCCTGGCGCACAACGGCAATCTGACCAATGCCGCCCAGATCAAGGAGGAGCTCTTTCGCCAGGACCGGCGCCACATCAACACCGACTCCGATTCCGAGATCCTGCTGAATGTCTTCGCACACGAACTCACGGAGCATAGTTCTTCCCTTGAGATCGACGAGCAGGCGGTTTTCGGCGCCGTGGAAGGGGTGCATCGTCGCTGCCGTGGTGGCTATGCCGCGGTGGCGATGATCCCGGACTTCGGGGTGATTGCCTTTCGCGATCCCAATGGCATCAGGCCGGCTGTTGTTGGTGTGCGTGACAGCGAGGACGGTCCGGAGATGATGATCGCCTCTGAGAGCGTTGCGCTGGATACCCTGGGTTTCGAGCGCGTTCGTGATATCGAGCCCGGAGAGGCGGTCATCCTGACCCGGGATGGACGTCTGCTGCACAGGCAGTGCGCACAGGAGACGCGGCGCTCACCCTGTTTGTTCGAGTTCGTCTATTTCGCCCGCCCTGACTCGATCATTGACGACATCTTCGTGCACAAGGCGCGCCTGCGCATGGGCAAGAAGCTGGCGCGCAAAATCCAACGCGTGATGTCGAAGGACGATATCGACGTGGTGATCCCAATCCCTGACACCAGTCGCACCTCGGCCATGAGTCTCGCGGCCAATCTCGGGATCCGCTTCTCGGAGGGCTTCATCAAAAACCGCTACATCGGCCGGACCTTTATCATGCCGGGCCAGAGCTCACGCAAGAAGTCGGTGCGCCAGAAGCTCAACCCGATCGACGTGGAATTCAAGGGCAAGAATGTGCTCCTGGTGGACGATTCCATCGTGCGCGGTACCACGTCGCGCCAGATCGTGCAGATGGCCCGGGATTCGGGCGCAAAGAAGGTCTACTTCGCCTCTGCTGCGCCACCCGTGAGGTATCCAAACGTCTACGGAATCGATATGCCGTCGGCCTCCGAACTGGTGGCGCACGGGCGTACCGAGGAGGAGGTGTGTGCCTGGATTGGCGCCGATGGGCTGATCTACCAGGATCTGGAGGACCTCAAGGATGCGGTGCTGAAGAAAGGCAAGACCCACGTGGATCGCTTCGATGCCTCGGTGTTCGACGGCGAGTATGTCACCGGTGATGTCACCACGGATTACCTGGATGAACTGGAATGCCGCCGCAATGACGGTGCCAAGTCGAAGCAGGACGCAGCGAAGCACATCAACATTCTCGGTGTACATAATCAGGTCTGACGACCCGGAGAGCAGCGTTGGCGCATTTCGATCCGGAATGGGAACTGGCCACACGCGCGATACGCGTGGGACACGAGCGTAGTCACGAGGGAGAGCATTCCGAACCCATTTTCATGACCTCGAGCTTCGTGTTCGGCTCGGCAGCCGAGGCGGCGGCGCGTTTCTCCGGAGAGCGGCCCGGTAACATCTATGCCCGTTTCACCAACCCCACGGTAAGGGCCTTCGAACAGCGTCTCGCGGCCATGGAGGGTGGCGAGAGCTGCGTTGCCACGGCATCCGGCATGTCCGCGATCCTGGCGACTTGCATGGGATTGCTGCAGCAGGGCGACCACCTGGTCAGTTCGCGCAGTATCTTCGGCAGTACCGTGGTGTTGTTCGACAAGTACCTGTCGCGCTTCGGTATCGAGACGACCTATGTCGATCTCGACGACATGCAGGCGTGGCAGGCAGCACTGCGCCCCAACACGCGCATGCTGTTCGCGGAAACACCTTCCAATCCGCTGACCGCACTTTGCGATATTCGGGCGCTGGCCGAACTGGCACATGCGCACGCCTGCGACCTGGTGGTCGACAACTGTTTCTGCACCCCGGCCCTGCAGCGCCCGCTGGATCTGGGTGCCGATATCGTGGTCCACTCGGCCACCAAGTATATCGACGGTCAGGGCAGGGGCCTCGGCGGTGCGGTGGTCGGCGATGCCAAGCGAGTCGGTGAAGAGATATTCGGGGTGTTGCGTACCGCGGGACCGAGCATGAGTCCGTTCAACGCCTGGCTGTTTCTCAAGGGACTGGAAACGCTTGAGCTGCGTATGTTTGCCCACTCCGCCGGCGCGCAACAACTCGCGATCTGGCTAGAGCAGCACCCGTCGGTGGAGCGCGTTTACTATCCGGGCCTGGCCAGCCACCCTCAGCATGCACTCGCAACGCGGCAACAAAAGGCCCCGGGCGGTATCGTGGCCTTTGAAGTGAAAGGGGGAAGGGAGGCGGCCTGGCAGCTGATCGACAGCACGCGAATGCTCTCAATCACAGCCAATCTCGGTGACACCAAGACCACGATCACCCATCCCGCCAGCACGACCCATGGTCGCCTGAGCGAGGAGCAGCGCCTCGAGGCGGGCATAAGCCAGGGCTTGATCCGAATCGCGGTCGGTCTCGAGGCGATCGAAGACATTCAGAGGGACGTTGGCAGAGGCCTGGATGCCGTTGGATGAGCGGCGTCTCCTTTGGGAGGCGCGCTATGCGCAGATGTCTGCGGTTTCCCGTAGGCCGGCGAGGGTGTTGCGGCGCACCGCTTTCCTGCTTCCGTCCACGGGCGAGGCGCTCGACCTCGCCTGCGGACTCGGGGGCAACGCGCTGTTTCTCGCGCGCCGGGGTCTTGACGTGAGCGCCTGGGATTACTCCTCAACCGCGATCGGGGACCTGGCCGCAGTGGCCAGGCAAGCAGACCTTCCGATCCGGGCCGAGGTGCGCGATGTCGTGGCCGAGCCGCCGGCGCCGCAAAGCTTCGATGTCATCTGCGTGAGCTACTTTCTGCAGCGTGAACTGGCCCCGGCACTGAGCGCGGCGCTACGCCCGGGTGGCCTGATTTTTTACCAGACTTTCGTGCGCGAGGCGCCGGGCTCGCAAGGGCCACGCAATCCGGCCTATCGGCTGGCGCCGAACGAACTGCTGGGTCTTTTCCCGGAGCTGCGCGTGCTCGAGTACCGGGAGTACGGGCGGGTCGGCCAGCTTGAATGGGGAGAGCGCGACAGTGCCAGCCTGGTGGCGCAAAAGGTCGTGGCGTAGAGAATTTCGTAAGGCGTCGGGGTCGGTTCCCGACCCTGAATCC
>Ga0180435_10003783_pt1 | contig 15067 bp, 11 predicted proteins | sample SS_ome_3_FD_132467 | JGI IMG/M metagenome (GOLD analysis project Ga0180435, IMG submission 132467) | Hypersaline lake sediment archaeal communities from the Salton Sea, California, USA - SS_3_S_1 metaG | ecosystem: Environmental > Aquatic > Non-marine Saline and Alkaline > Hypersaline >... | reverse complement strand
CTACGCCTGCGTTCTCAACGTGAACGGCGACAACGATCAGCTCGGGGCCGTCTTCATTGCGGACTCCGCCAACCCTCTGAGTGTCGCAGCGGTCGCAAGCAGCGACTCGAGCAGCGGGATAGTCGGCAACACGGGCATCGGAGGAGGCTATGTCGTACCGTCGGCGCCTTCCGCGGTCGTAGGCGTCTCCTACGGCGATGGCTACGCCGGCTACTTCAACATGTCCGGTACTGGCGGCGGCATCTACTGCGCGGCGATCGGGACCGGAGACGGGCTGAGAGTGCAGACCACCGGCAGCGGCTACTCGGGTCGGTTCGTGGGTGGCAGCGGTGCGTACTTCGAGAGGACCTCCGGCTACCCCGTGGTCGATGCGACCAGCACAGTGACAACCGGATGGGGAGACGTGCTGTACCTGTCGTCTCCCAGCGGCGTCTACACGTCGACGTGGACGCTGTCATCGCACTGCTACGAGGGTAACGCGGGCTACTTCAGCAAGTTCACGGATGACAACGCATACGCGGCCACGGTCTACGGCGCCACGACCGCGTCTGAGGGTCTGTACGTCTCCGGGTCGATCTACTCGACCATGCCGCTCGCTACAGCGGCCGAGACGTCGCGCGGCACGGAGGCGGTCTTCGGGGTGACCTCCCCGGAGGTCGAGGTATTTGCGTCGGGGCGGGCGCAGCTCGCCGGAGGTACCGCACGGGTCGGCTTCGACCGGCTCTTCGCGGAATCGATCACAGGACCACAGGACCTCCGGATCACTGCGACGCCCGTAGGCGGCTGGAGCGCTCTCTACCTGGAGAGCGTCGATGCCTCCGGTTTCGTCATCAGGTCCGATTCCGGTGACAAGCAGGTCGAGTTCAACTGGGTAGCCGTCGGGCGCGCACGCGGCCACCGGCAGGCGCCGCAGGTGACCGTGCCGGACGACTCGGCCGAGAGGGAGCTGGCCGAGACGAAGCTCCAGCAGGTCCACTCGAGCCGTCCGCAGGAGCGCCCGGCGCCGGAGACGATCACGACGTCGCGCAGGTAGAAGGCAGCCAGTGGTCCCATTGGAGGATGTGATGAAGAAGGCGCTCACGGCACTGGCGGTACAGGCAGTCCTGCTGATCGGACTGGCAGCGACGGCCGCGGCACTCGCCCCGCAGACAATCAACTACCAGGCGATGCTGACCGACGACGCGGACCAGCCGCTAGCCGACCAGACCGTCACCATGATCTTCACAATCTACGACGCCGATTCGGCGGGAACGGCGCTCTGGACCGAGACGCAGAGTCCTACGACCAACTCGATCGGTGTCGTGTCGGTGTTGCTGGGCGACGTAAACCCCATAGACATAGACTTCGACTCGCCGCTCTGGCTGGAGGTGGAGGTGAACGGGGAGCCCCTATCCCCCAGACGGGAAGTAGCCGGCGCGCCCTACGCCATCACCGACGAGACAAGCGGCGGGGACGGCCACTCGCTCGACGCGAGCGACGGCGACCCGATCAACGCCTTGTACGTGGACTCCCAGGGAGAAGTCGGCATCGGGTTCCTGAACCCGCAGGCGACACTTCACGTGAACGGTGAGGTCCTGCTCCAGTCGACCACCGGGAACGCTTATGTCTCCGTCACTACCGGAGACCCGGGCGTGGAGAAGGCGGTGCTGTACGCTTCGGAGGCGCACGGGGGCTTCAGCTCATTCAAGAACGCCTCAGGCGAGATCGTGGCCAGCCTTGGAGCGTCCTTCGCTCACAGCGGAGGGTACCTCAGCATCTACAGGGATGACATCGGCAGCTCCGGCTCAGGCATAAACCTCTCCGGCAACTACCAGGGACTCGGCGAGCCGCGCATAGAGATGGAGGGCTCAAGGGGATCGATGGTCTTCGACCTCAACGAGTCCCTCAACAACAGCGTTCAGCTGCCGGCCGGTGCCATCGATGCCGGAGAGATCTGGAACGAGCCGGGGATCCAGAGCGGGCAGAGCGCGACGGAGGTCGCGCTGACGGGTGGCGGCGCGTACAACCAGGTCAACCACGGCGAGATCTACGTGCCCGGTGGCGGATACGTTCTCGCGATAGCCACGGCGCAAGTCAACTTCTATCACGACGGAGCGGCCAGCAGCGCATGGTTCGGTATCTCGGAGACCAACACGGGGTTCTCGGACCAGGCCCAAGAGATCAATGTGACGCTGTCCGGCGGTGTGCCGGCTGGAAGCTACAGCCTTCCCCTTACGCTCAACGCGGTCTTCCAGGTCGACGTCGGCGGCAACGAGACTCTCTACTTCATGGCGAGCGAAGGCCTCGGCGAGTGGACAGTGTCGAGCAGGCAGCTCACGCTTCTCTACATCCCGTCGGCCTACGGCACCATCGACGTTGACGACGAACCAGCCCGGGAACTCGAGGAACTTAGGGCACGGATCGATGAGCTCGAGAAGAAGATGTCAAACACAGAGGAATAGCGGGTCCGACACGACAAGCAGAAGGAAGCCACCGACGACAAGGAAGGAACCCAGATGAGGACCGCCGCGTTCACGCTCGTACTGCTCTCTGTCCTGGCCGCAGGAGCCCGGTCGGAGATCCCGGCGCTGCTCAACTACCAGGTTATGCTCACCGACGACTCTGACCAGCCGCTCGCCGACCAGACCGTGACGATGGAGTTCTCAATCTACGACGTAGACACGGGAGGCGTCGCGCTCTGGACAGAGACCCACAATCCCACGACTAACTCGATCGGAGTGGTGTCGGTGCTCCTGGGCAGCATAACACCGGTCACGTTCGACTTCGACGTACCTCTCTGGCTCGAGGTCGAGGTCGACGGCCAGACTCTCTCCCCCAGGCGTCCGCTGGCTGCCGCTCCCTACGCGGGAGCCGCGGCTGTCGCCGGCGACTCTGAAAGACTCGGAGGCACCGACGCCAGCGAGTACGCCCTTCTCACTGACATCGGTGCTCTGGGCGATGGTCACTCGCTGGACGCCGTTGACGGAGACCCGGAGGACGCCGTCTACGTCGACGAGTTTGGATACGCGTGGTTCAGCGACCTCGTGAGGATCGGCGAGCAGAACGGCGACGGTCAGGTCCGGACCTACGCGGTGGATGGCCCGCACTACGGCGTTGACCTCGCGACCAGCGGCGCCGGCGGCTCCCTCGACCTCCAGGACGAGAACGGCATCTGGACCAGCACCATGGGCCCTGACATAGAGGGCACGGGAGGCTTCTTCGCCGTAGCCCGAGATGGGGCCGGCAACGGCGGCTTCATTGTCGATGGGAACTCCTTCGACACAGGAGCTCCTACGGTCTACGTCTCGGGACCCGAGAGGGAAATCGTGTTGGACACGTCCGCGGAGGGCAACGACTCGGTGCGGCTCCCGAACGACGCAGTGAGCAGTGCCGAATTGCGCGACGAGCCGGGAATCGCGAGCATTCAGTCTCCCACCACCTACGACCTGCCGACGGGAAGCGTGAGGTCCGTGGCCGTCAGGACGATGTCGAACGTGCCTGCCGCGGGCTACGTAGTCGTGATGGGCACTGCGCACATAGAGCTCAGCAACACCGACTCCAACGCAGATCGCATGTGGCTGGGCGTCTCTGATCTGCAAAACGCCTTTTCCAACGGAGCGCAGGAGATGATGGTCGGACTGCCTCCTGGAGCCGCCACAGGGATATACCATGAGACGGCCACGGTTCACGGCGTCTTTTCGGTAGACGCGGGGAGCCACGAATTCTACCTCAACGCTTTGGAGGAGTCTGGCAACTGCGCAGTGGTCTTCCGACAGCTGACGCTGATGTACTTCCCGACTGCTTACGGAGGCGTGGACCTGGACGACTAGGCGCATCCTCATCGCACTCGAGATGTAAGGCGACCCGGGCCAAGGAGGTTGAGTATCGACCGCGTAGTCCTCTCATTCTGTTCTCTCAGCCTGCTTCTGCTCATCGGGCAGGCAGTCCGCACCAAGGTCCGCTGGACCCAGAAGCTGCTCCTCCCCGCCTCTGTGGTCGGCGGGCTGCTTGGGCTCCTTGTCGTTCAGCTGCTGAAACGCTACGCCCCAGGAACAGACGAGTTCGTGGGCACGGCCACATACGGCTGGAGCGGCCTTCCGAGCTTCCTCATCAACATAGTCTTCGCGACTCTGTTCCTGGGCATGACCATCCCGCCCCTCCGCAAGGTCTGGCGCGTCGCAGGGCCACAGCTCGCGTTCGGGCAGGTGGTGGCCTGGGGGCAGTACGCGGTCGGCATCGGTCTGACGCTGCTGGTCCTCTCTCGTTTCTTCGACATCCCCGCCATGTTCGGCGCCATCATCCCGGTGGGCTTCGAGGGCGGTCACGGCACGGCGGCGGGGCTGGCCCCGGTATTCGCGGACAAGGGCTGGGCCGAGGGCGCCGACCTCGCCTTGGGCTCGGCAACCGTGGGTGTGGTGGGCGGGGTCGTCATCGGCATGGCGCTCATCAACTGGGCCGCTCGCAGGCGCTACTGCAAGGGCGCAGCGGAGCAGTGTGACAGTCATGAGATCTCAGGTGACGGGATCACCCCCGTTGACGAGCGCCGCGAGGCGGGCAGGCTCACGTTCCGCTCTGAGTCAGTAGAGACGCTCGCGATGCATCTCGCCATCGTCGCGGTGGCGATACTCATCGGCTACGTCATCAAGAAGAGCCTGACTGGTCTCGAGGTACTCTGGCTCACGGACCCGAAGAACGCCATCCTCGGCAGCTTCCCCCTCTTCCCTCTCGCTATGGTGGGCGGCGTCATCCTCCAGAAGCTCATGGACAGGTACGACCGCCGCAAGGTCGTCGACCGCAGGCTCATGCGCAGGCTGCAGGGGCTCTCGCTCGACTACCTCGTGGTCGCGGCGCTGGCGACCCTCAAGATCGAGGCCATCATCACGAACATCGTACCGTTCGTGATCCTCATGGTCGCGGGAATCGCCTGGAACGTCTGGTGCGTCATGTTCCTCGCACGCCGGATGCTGCCCGACTACTGGTTCGAGCGCTCCATCGCCGAGTTCGGACAGTCGACCGGCGTCACGGCGACCGGCATCCTCCTGCTCCGTGTCGCCGACCCCAAGTTCGAGACCAAGGCGCCTGATGCGTTCGGGTACAAACAGCTCCTTCACGAGCCGTTCATGGGCGGGGGCCTGTGGACGAGCACGGTCGTGCCCCTCCTCTACATCTTCCGCGCGAACCCGTGGCCCATCTGGTTAGTAACGCTGGGCGCGATAGGCGTCTGGCTGGTGATTAGGTTCGTGGTGTTCAGGAGAGCGTGGGCCCCGGACGACTAGCGCCGGGTCCACCACAGAGACGGGAGGTGTGCAGTGAGCAGAAAGATGATGGCAGCTCTCGCAGTCGCCGTGTTGGCAATGCTCGTGACGACCGCGAGTGCTCAGACGCCGGGGAAGATGAACTACCAGGTGATGCTTACGAGCGACTCCGATGAACCGCTGGCAGAGCAGGAGGTGGACCTCTTCTTCGCCATCTACGATTCGGAGGTGGCCGGAACGCTCCTCTGGTCCGAGCTTCACAGCAACGTGATGACCAACTCGATCGGTGTGGCTTCCGTGATCCTGGGAACGACATCTCCGCTCACCAACTACTACTTCCAGGGCCCGGCCTGGCTGGAGATCTCGGTCGACGCTCAGACACTGACTCCCAGACGGGAGCTGGTCGCGGCGCCTTACGCGATTCACGCCGACGACGCCGACAACCTAGGCGAGCTGCCCGCCTCGTACTACGCGCTCGCAGAGGACCTCTACGTGCCGGGCGTAATCAACACGCCCTCCAATCCGGTCGACTGGACGAATCTCAAGAACGTGCCCGCCGGCTTCGCCGACGGAACGGACGACACGGGCGGCGCGGGTGACGGACACTCGCTCGACGCTAGCGACGGGAGCCCGGTCGACGCTCTCTACGTCGACGCGACCGGTCAGGTCGGCATCGGCGTGACCAATCCTGCCAACAACCTCGTAATCGACACGGGCGCCTACGGACTCGCCTACGCTCAGTTCGTCGACGCCTCGACCGGCTACACGGCGGGCGACGGCTTCGAGGTCGGCATCAACGGCGCGGGCAACGCATTCATCAACCAGCAGGAGAACGCGTCCATCGCCTTCCTGACGAACGGCGTCAGCAGGGGCAAGATCGACGACGACGGAACGTGGGAGGTGGGCAGCACGGCCTACAACACCTACCTGGAACTCTACGGCTCGAGCAGCAGCGACCCGGTCGTTGAGATCTTCGGCACCGGTACCGGTGGGAGCATCGACCTCTACGACGAGGAAGGAGACAAGTACGGGTTCATCGAGCCCGACGTCAACGGGACCGGCGGCTTCCTTCGGATCGAGGACTCGACAGGCGGGAACGGGCTGACCGTAGACGGCAACTACAGCGGCGGTGACACGCGGCTCTCGATATTCGGTTCTGCCTCCGGCACGATCTTCAACACGCATCTGAGCGGCGACGACGCCGTCAACCTGCCGACGAGCGCAGTGTCGTCTCTCGAGATCGAGAACGAGGCCGGTCTGAACTACTCATACTCCACAACGACCCTGGCACTGACCGGCGGGTCGCCCCAGACCATGCTGTCGAGGAGCATATACTGCCCCACCAGCGGCTACGTGCTGGCCATAGGGACCGCGGAGGCAGTGATCAACCACACGAACGGTACCGCGAGCGGGAGCTACTTCGGTGTGTCCGACGTCAGCTCTTCCTTCCCAGCTGGAAGCGAGCTCTACAGCAGACTACCTCTCGATGCGGTATCTGGTCAGTACTACGAGACCATCACGGCTCAGTTCATCTTCAACGTCTCGTCAGGAGCCCAGACCTTCTACTTCCTTGCAGATGAGGTCATCGGTGACTGGACCGTCTACGACAGGAACCTGTCCGTGGTTTTCTTTCCCACGTTCTACGGTGTCCTCGCGGATCCTCCGGCGAGGGTCGTGACCGGTACCGATCTTCCGGGAGGGGAGCTAGCCCCCGGTCAGACCGGGGCGGACGTCTCCGCGGAGCGCGCGGAGTGCGAGGCGGCGAACAACGCCCGCATCGAGGCCGAGCTGGCAGCGATGGAGGCGAAGATCGCTGAGATCAGAGCCTCGATGGACGACAATCGCGAGTAGCGCTCGACGCGCGTCAGCGGATAGCTTGAACGCGGCAGGGGGCCGGCTGGATGCCGGCCCCCTTCTTCATGCGTTCGTCGGTTCTCCTGCTGCTCGCTTCGGGCCCCGCCGGACCCCCGTCGTTCGCTATGCGATCTTGGCCATGACCCTGGTCCTCGCGGCCAGGAGCCACAGAACCATGATGGCGTCGATGATGATGTGGATCCACCAGAAGACGTGCATGTCTATCTGCAGCTGGCTCAGCTGTATGAAGGTCCAGAGCTGGGCCAGGATGCCGAAGAAGAAGCGCAGGATGGCTATGTTGATCACCAGCGTGTTCCTCTCGGGCACCTTCGCCGCTATGAGGAACATGATGCCGAAGACGATCATCACCGCGCCGAACGCGTGGACGTACGGAATGAACCCGTAGTCGAAGTCGAGTCCGAACATCGTGGCTATCGCCGGGACCCCGATCGCGGCCGGAATGCCGCGAAAGACGATCTCTATGATCCCTGCGACGGTCAGGGCGCCTCGTGCCATTCTCCCCCTCCTTTCGCTCCCGCGCGTGAGTCGGCGGGAAGGGCGCGCCCGGCTGGGCGCTAGCGCTGCTCCTGTGCCTCCGGGTCGATCATGTAGACGCGTTGCTCGGCGTGGTCCTTCTGGAACACCGACAGTTTGGCGAAAACGACGGTCGCTACACCCATCCGGAAGACCCACCTGAGGGGATTCCTCTCGCGGAACCCGGCCAGGATGCGCCACCACCGCCTGAGGATGGACCCCGTCGAGTAGAACGTCCGGTTGACGTTGCGGAAGGCGTCGAAGACCTGGTTGGGCGTTACGTTCTTCGGTTCGACGACCAGGTGGTCGCCCTCGTAGTGAGAGAGGTCCTCGTCGACGAGCCTCCCCTCCTCCTTGACCTTCTTGTGGAAAGGAGTCCCCGGTATGGGGATCGATATCGAGACGAGGATGGCGGAGGGGTCGATCTCCTCGAGCCGGCTCGGCATCGACTCGTAGTACTCGGGTGTGTCCTCGTCGAGCGCGAGCATGATGCCGGTGAAAGTGAGTATGCCGCGCTCCTTGAGCTTGAGGAACAGCTCCTTGTACTCCTCGACGCGGTTGTGCTTCTTGTGTACCGAGAGCAGGCTCGGCTCGTTGAGCGACTCGAGACCGATGAACGCCATTACGCCGCCGGCCTCGGCCAGGAGGTCTATGTACTCGTCGTCGTGCAGGCAGTCGAAGCTGAACTGCGTCGCGAGCCCCCAGAGCTTGAGCTTCGCAACCTCGCGCAGCAGGTCCTTGGCGTACTCCACGTCGCCACCGAGGTTGTTGTCGTAGAGCATCGCGATCTTCCGCTTGTGCAGGGGCAGCCCCTCGGTCGCGGCCAGGTCGGCGACGACGTCCTCGATGGGGCGCTTGCGGTAGGGCGCCGGCTGTGCCATCAGCTGGCAGAAGCTGCACTTGTACGGGCAGCCGCGCGTGGCCTCGGTGACGACCGGCGTCAGGTAACATGGCTCGACGAGGTCGTAGCGGGGCGGCGGGATGTTGTCCAGCGGCGGCGCGAACGGCGCGTCGTACCGGGCCTTCTGCTTGCCCGCAACCAGGTCGTGCACGACCTCGGGCCAGATGCGCTCCGACTCGCCGCAGACCGTGACGTCGAAGTGCGGCTGGACGAGTTCCGGGAAGGTCGAGGGGTACTTGCCGCCCGCGACCACGATCTTGCCTCTATCCCTGAAGCGCCGCGCCACGTCGTAGGCGTGCGGCGCGCAGAAGTCCATGAAGGAGAGCGCGATGATGTCGGCGTCGGTGTCGTAGTCGATCGGACGCACCATCTCGTGCAGCACGTCGACCTCGACGATGTCCGGGGTCTGCCCCGCGACGAGTATGCCCGAGAGCGGCGGCGTCGGGGACTGCGCGTAGTAGGTCGCCTTGTCGCCGAGGTTCTGGAACAGGACTATGATCTGGATCTTGGGCTTGCCCATGTCCGCCCCTCTTCCTTCACGTATGGCGCAGCCATCCGCCCCTAGTCGTCCGGGGGAGCGTCGTCTCTCAGCTCGTCAGCGAGGGCCTTCATACGGCGCTCGACCAGTCTGGGAGCCAGCCTGCTGAGCACCGAGAGCCGCTTCCCCCTGCTCGACAGGATGAGCTCGCGCGCGCCGGACTCCATACCTCTCACTATGGCCTCGGCGACCTCACGAGTCGGCGCGTAGGGTCCGGGAGGTCGCACAGCCCCGCCGACCTTCAGCTCGTTCTCGTAGATCGCGCTCTCGGTGTAGTCGGGATACGCGAGCATGACCTCCACGCCGGAGCCGGCCAGCTCGACACGCATGCTCTGGCTGAGTGTGACAAGCGCGGCCTTGCTCGCTCCGTAGGCTCCGAGGTACGGGACGCCGTGGAGCGCCGCGAGCGACGAAACGTTGACGATGAGACCGTGCCCCTGCCGCCTCATGAACGGCAGCACCTCGAGCATCGCCTGCGCCGCGCCCACGTAGTTCACATCGAGGAGCGAGCGCATGTTCGAGACAGACGTTTTCTCCACCGGACCGTAGACGCAGATGCCGGCGTTGTTGACCAGCACGTCGAGCGTTCCCAGGGTTTCGATGCAGGTCCCGATGAGCGCGCGTACCGACGTCTCGTCACTGAGGTCGCAGGCGACGGGCAGCGGCCGTGCTGCGCCCGGATTCCCCGACGCGAGCTCCTCCGACACCTGCTCGAGCCTGTCCTGACTGCGCGATGCAAGCGCCAGCGCCGCTCCGCGCTCGCACAGCACGCGCGCCAGCTCCAGACCGATGCCGGACGATGCCCCGGTGACGAGAACGTGCCTGCCTTCCAGCCTCACCTGGCACCTCCCTCCGAGCCGCCCCCGCGCAGCTGCTCGCCCTCGATGCGGTCGTAGAGCCGCTCTATCAGACCCTCGTGGACCATCGATATCCGCCCTCGCCGCGGTTTGAGGGTCGGGGTCAGGAGACCGTTCTCGAGCGTGAACGGTTCGGGCAGAATGTCGAAGCCGCGTATCCGTTCGTACGACGGCGCCCCCTCGTTCACGGCTGCGATCTCACCGGCGATCAGCTCGTGGACCTCATCGCGCAGAATAAGCGACGCGTAGTCGTCGGTGGGCATCGCGCGCTCACCGGCGTACTTGACGAGAGCCTCCTGCGCCGGGACGACCAGCGCAACGAGGTACTTCCTGTCGTCGCCGTAGACCATCACCTGCTCAATGTACTTGCTCTGGGCGAGCTTCTCCTCGATGGGGCGAGGCGAGATGTTCTTCCCGTACGACGTGACGATCAGGTCCTTGAGACGGCCGGTGATGGAGAGGTACCCGTCCTCGTCGATCGCTCCCTGGTCGCCCGTGTGCAGCCACCCCTCTGCGTCCAACGCCTCGGCGGTCTCCTCGTCGCGCCCGAGGTATCCCCGCATGACGTTCGGACCGCGCACCAGTATCTCTTCGTTCTCCCCTATCCTGACCTCGATGCCCTCGAGCGGCGTTCCCACCGTCCCGAGCTTGATGCCCTCGACGGGGCTGCACGCGATCACCGGAGAGGCCTCGGTCATGCCGTATCCCTCCAGCACGTTGAAGCCGACGATGAAGAGGGTCTTCGCGATGGTCCGGTCGAGAGAAGCCCCGCCCGAGACGATGATGCGCAGGTGGCCGCCCGCGGCATCGCGGAAGCGCTTCGCGACCAGACGGTCGTAGAGCATGCACTTGAAGGAGAGCCAAGGCGAGACGCTCTCCCCCCGGTACCTCCGGTTGGCGATCTCGTTGAGGTTCCTGATTGCGTTCTCAACGAACGCCCGCTTTCGCGGCGAGTCGCCCTCGATGCGCCACCGCGCCGCCGCGTGCGCCTTCTCGAGCACGCGGGGCACCGCGATGAGGACGGTCGGCCTGGCCGCGGCAACGTCCCTCGCGACGGTCGTCATGTTCTCCGCGTAGGTGATCGTGGCGCCCGCGAAGAGGAACGTGTAGTAGCCGCACGTGCGCTCGAACATGTGCGACAGTGGCAGGTACGAGACGGTCGAGTCCTCCGCGCAGATCCCGTAGCGCTCCGTCAGGGCCTTCGCGTTCGAGACGATGTTGGCGTGCGTGAGCACCACGCCCTTCGGGGCGCCGGTCGTCCCCGACGTGTACACGATGGTCGCCACGTCGTCGCCGCCAACGTTCGGGTAGGCGACAGGCCGCCTCGCCATATCCTCGCGGGTGTCCGACCTGAGGTCGGAGGAGAACCCGCTCGTCCCGGACGCGATGGCCGCGTCGTCCAGAAGCAGCGTCTGCCGAAGACTCGGGGCCTCGTCGACCACTTCCGATATGGACGTCAGGAGCAGCGGGTCGCCCGCGACCAGCGCTGTCATCCCGGAGTCGTTGATGATGTACTGCAGGTACGACGGCGGCAGCGTCGGATAGAGAGGCACCACGCTCGCGCCGAGGCTCAGCGTCGCGAGGTCGGCGATGGCCCACTGCGGGCGGTTACCGGACAGGATCCCGACCGCGTCCCCCTGCTTGACGCCCAGCGACACGAGCTTCGCTGCGACCGCGTCCACCCACTTGTCCAGCTCACCGAAGGTCATCCGTGCGACACGTCCGTCCCGGCCCCACCTCAGCGCGACCTTGTCCCGGTGACCCGCGACAGCTTCCCGGTACATTCCGTGTATGGTGTCGGCCACGTCGTTTCCCTCGCTCTGCGTTCCGGCGGGCCCGGTCCCGTGCCAAGGGCAGGCGCCGCCGGTTCCTAGTCCAGACCCCAGTCCTTGCCGGCAGCGACGAACTCCCGAACGTACCTCTCCATGTCGCCCTCGACCTCGAACAGCAGGTTCCTCAGGCGGGCGATGTCCACGTCGACCGTTCCGCCCGCCGTCGTCGACATGGTGACCGCCTCCTTCTCCTGGACGGTGCCGAGGCTGACCGGCGCCAGCCCCTCTCGCTGCGTGGCCGCAAGGAAGCCGGCCACCTTCTCCGGAGGCACCGTGAACAGAAGGCGGAACTCGCCGTGAGGTCCCGCCGCCATCAGCCAGTGCGGCGTCCCGTTCGCCTTGCAGAACTCGAGGACCTCCGGCGCCAGCAGACGGCCGCAGTCGCAATCGACGACGAAGCCGGTCCCGTTCAGCCTCATCATCTGGTCGAGCGTTGTGAGCACCCCGTCGCTCGTGTCCATGCACGAGCTCGCGAACCCTCGAAGAAGACGACCCATCGCGATCTCGGCAGTCGGGCGGTACCCGCTCTCCGGGAAGACGTCGTCGGACATGCCGCCGAGACGTGCGAGGCCGAGCGCGTTGCCGGAGCCGGCCTGGCCGCTCAGGAAGACCGCGTCGCCGACGGAGGCGCCCTTCCGCCTGAGCACGCGCTCCTTGGGAACCTGTCCGACCGAGCAGGCGGTCAGTGATGCCGTCGCAGACTCGTTCGTGTCGCCGCCCAGAACGAAGACGCCGTGCGCCCGGCAGGCGTACTCCAGTCCCTCGGCGACACCGCGCACGAACCCCTCGTCCACGCCGGGTGGTGTCGCGACCGACACGACCATCCCAACGGGATCGGCGCCGACCGCGGCCAGATCGCTCAGGGACGAGACGGCCGTCACCCACCCCATCGTGTGCGGCTCGCGGTACACACCGTGCGCAATCTCCTCACACACGGTGTCGACCGTGACGGCGAGCAGTCGCTCGGGCTCGCCCGGGAGCTCCACCAGCTCCGCGTCCGTCTCGTGTGGTTCGTTGTGCTGGTCGGGCGAGCGTCTGAACCGCCTGGCCCACGCGTCGATGACCAAGTTCTCCCGAATCGCGTCCATCCCGCTCATCTCAGGCACCCCGTCCTTCCCCGCGGCGTCCCTGGCACGTCGCGTGTCTGATGGCCCCGGCCCGGGCCGCTCGCACCAGACCTAGACACAGCACTCCAGCCGCCTGCCGTGGACCGCCAGGCGCATTCCTCGCGCCCGGACGACCTCGCCGTCCATCTCCAGCGCGAACTCCCGGTCTCCTCTGACCTCGAGGCCGCGGGCCGTCCACGTCCTGGTCTTCGGACGACCCGCGAACGAACCCCGCCTCAGACCGGAGACCGTCCGCAACACCTCGAGCGCGTTCATCCCCTCGCACAGCGCCACGCCCAGCAGTCCGTCGTCGCGTTCCACCGGTTCATCGTAGCGAAGCTCGCCGCCGAAGTGCGGGCTCTTGTAGACGCCTAGGTTGGTCACGCTCACCATCTCGGCCTCGCGGCCGTCCGTCGCGACCGCGGCCGTGATGTCGCGCCACCGCGCCAGCACGCTGAGGATGGCCGCCGAGATGGCGGCGTCGACGGAGAAGGGACGCGCCAGCCTCACGACCCAGTTCGGGTCGCTGAATCGCGCGTTCGCGGCCGCGGTGACGCCGATGCTGGCGTTGATCAACGCGTAGCGGGTCGTCTTCCGGCCCGACGTCTCGAGGTCGATGCGAATGACGTCCCGCTCCCTCGCGCTCTCGAAGTCGACGTGCGCGGGCATTCCCTCGATCGTGTCGCTCGCGCCGTAGGGCTTGTGGTAGTCGTTGCTCGAGCCCAGCCCCACCGCACCGAGAGTGGGAGCCCCTCCGCCCGCACGTGCGGCTTCGTCCGTGCCGACGTCGCTCGCCATGATCGCGTTGACCAGCAGGTTAACGGTACCGTCGCCTCCGGCCGCCACCAGCCGCATCTCGCCTTCATCCAGGAGTCCGCGAACTCGCCGCGCCATGTCCTCGAGCGGCCGCGTCTCCTCCACCTCCAGCGGACCGAGCCGCCGCTCGAGCTCGGGCTCTACGCGCGCCCAGCGCTCTCGCCCCGACCCGAACGCCGCGCCGGGGTTCAGGAAGACGTGCGCGCTCGCCATCAGACCTGCCCCTCCTCCGGCCGCACCCGCAGCACGAGTTCGAACGCGCCGTACAGCAGGACGGCGAAGACGATCCAGTCGGGCCTGCGCGCCAGCATCATCGCGAGGCAATAGAGGACCAGTGCGCGGACCCCGTCAGCTATCGGGCGACCGACCGCGGACTCTTCCCTCGTCCGGTGCACCCCGATCTGCGCGGAGAGCTGGAGCGCCGCCGCCACCGCAAGCACCGTCCATGCCAGGACGTTCGAGCCCGAGAACGCAAGAACCGCCGCGGTCGCACCGACGGCCAGGAGCGCCGTCGCAAAGGCGTAGAGCGCGTTCGCCCGCCATCCGAAGACGACAGGGAAGGTGTTGTAGCCCGTGGCTCTGTCGGCGGAGATGTCCTTGAAGTACCCCATGACAACGAAGTTCGCGTAGCCCGCGAAGATCGCTACGACCGCCGCGCAGAAGGCCGGCGTGCGCGCGTCGCCGTAGCGCACGAACTCCCCGAGCGTGTAGTCCGGGTCCGTGAACCTCCCCATGACGGGGAGCAGCGCGACTATCCACGAGTTCCACGGCGGTCCGCCCCACCACCTGCGCTTGAACCACGTGTAGGTCAGCAGCCCGAGCATTGCGAGCAACCCGAGCAGCAGTATGCGGGGGTTGAGGTAGCCGAGGATCAGAACGACCACTGCCAGCCCGACGAGGCTGACCCAGAAGACCTGCGCGCGCGACACCAGTCCCCTGACGAGAGGTCTGTAGGGCGACGACAGCGTGTCGGTGTCGGTCTGGAACGTGTCGGTCAGCGCTTGACCGAGACCGTATGAGAGAAAGAGGGGCGCGAACGCAAGGGCGACGCGCCATAGCGGCGGCTCGTGGATGAACGCGACGCCGACCATCCCCGCCGCGCCAGAGATGAAGAGGAGGTACGGGCGCATCGTCACGACGTAGGACCTGAGGAACCCCCGGCTCGCGAGCCTGTATCGCTCAGCCACGCTCCCTCCAGATCGGGCACGCTACGATGACGGGCGAAGCGGCCGCCCCTCTGCCTTCAGGACTGCCCCAAGCCGCTGGCCGAGCCCCTGCCTGCCGGACGAACCGCGATCACCCGGCCGAGCCCCTGTCTGCCGGACGAACCGCGATCACCCGGCCGAGCCCCTGTCTGCCGGACGAGCCGCGATCACCCGGCCGAGCCCCTGTCTG